>Ga0008835_101163_pt1 | contig 14842 bp, 13 predicted proteins | sample HotLakConsoUCCRE_FD_62215 | JGI IMG/M metagenome (GOLD analysis project Ga0008835, IMG submission 62215) | Hypersaline microbial mat communities from Hot Lake, Washington, USA - Hot Lake Consortium UCC-RE (Hybrid Assembly) ... | reverse complement strand
GATTTTGCTCTCCTCCAAGATTTGGAGCTTCTCTTCTTTTGTGAACTTGCGTTTTTGCATAGACATAATTACTAAAATTTAACTATAATTACGTCCGACTAATTAAGGAGCCTATGCACTATGAGATCACCAACTGGCGTACTGATTTAGAAGATTATAATGTATGGCGAACATTAATTATTTAATACTCTATTTTTCAATAGAATTAATATGCCAGTCAACTGACTACTATGCATCAATATGTATTGCATAGAATTATTAGATGATTCTGTTTGTAAAATTAGAGCAAAAATTTAGCGCTTATAATGAGGCGATCTTTACCCAAGACATATTTCAAAAAATATAGTATCAGAATTTTAAATGAATAATCTGGAAGTATTTGAAAGGACAAAAAAGATTGGCCAAGGCACTGCTTAGGAGATTTCCCTTTCTTATGACGAGATTATAAAATAGGTGGGTAGTAAATTTATTAACTTAACATAATATAAATTATATAACAAATATCCATAACAAAGGGATGCGATGAATATATGTTTAGATTCTGATGTTCTAATAGACTAAGATCAGTTACAGTCAACAGATGAAGAAATTTTAATGGTTTATCCATGATTGCTCAGGATATTATTCCTCAATCTATTAATTTTCGAATTGACTACCAACATAATCATCTAAACATGAGACGTAAAATTCCAGAATCAACACTTCCTAAACTTAACCGATCGCAAATGATTACTGCTGAAGGATTACAAAAGTTGCGGGACGAGCATGATCATTTGTGGAAAGTTGAACGACCAGATGTTACGGCCAAGGTTTCATGGGCCGCCAGTTTAGGTGACCGATCTGAAAATGCTGATTATCATTACAATAAAAAACGCTTACGTGAAATTGATAGCCGCATTCGTTACCTACGCAAATGCATAGATAACTTTAAAGTCATACATTATCATCCTCATCAGGAAGGAAAAGTAATGTTTGGCGCCTGGGTGGAAGTTGAGAACATTGATAGAGGACTAAAAAGACGATTCCGTATTGTGGGATACGAAGAGATTATTGGCAATAAAGATTATATTTCTATGGACTCTCCTCTTTCACAAGCGCTATTAAATAAAACAGAAGGCGATAAAGTCGTTGTAAAAACTCCTGCCGGTGAATTCAACTGGCAAATACTTAAGATTGAGTATGAAAAAGGGGGTGCTTCTGATTTTTAAACTATCGGTCTTATTGAAAAGGATGTTAGTGCTTGATTTTACCGTCAAAAAGTATCATTATAAAAAAGAGTGCAGAGAATTAATTAGGTGAAATTAAAAAGGACTCATAACCAATTGCATTCAGTCATTTTATATAATTTAGCAGGTGCAAAGTATTTTTAATAGATTTGTGAAAAGCTAGATATATGGACAATCAACAAAGGGAGCTTATAATTGAAAATGCCAAGCAATTTTTCCGGGATGAAATTGCTGATAGCCATATTACTGGTGCTTGTGAAAGGGCCAGTAAACTTTCTGAGTACAATGTAAATCCCTTTTTATTTAAATATCTGGCTAATTTTTTGACTGGAAATGACGACTCTGAAAGCATTGCAAGGGCCTTGGTTTTGCCTCGTGTTTTAGGATCATCTATTACCACTTCTTTTGGAATGAAAATCCAGAGTTTAATTAGTACCCTTTTTCAAGGTCTTGGCTCAACTACACAAGGTATTGATATTGAATTTATTGATGAGACAGATGGTCGTAAAAAATATTGTCAATTAAAGGCTGGACCCAATACTATAAATCATGATGATGTGACCACAATTGTTAATCATTTTAATGGTGTCCGAAACCTTGCGAGAACAAATAACCTTAATGTTGGAATAAATGATATGATTGTGGGTGTTGTATATGGTGAAAATGAAGAATTAAGTTCCCACTATAAAAGAATTAGTCAAAATTACCCAGTTCATATCGGCCAAGACTTTTGGCATCGCTTGACAGGGAAAGATGATTTTTATTTAGAATTAATAGATGCGATCGGTGAAGTTGCATTGGAAGTTGATGCGAGTAAAGTAGTAGAATCCACTATTCAAAAGCTTGCGAAAGAAATCGAAGCAAAATATCAATAATCCCTTATTGTTTTTTATTGCTGTAATATTTATTTAAAAATTTAACCACAGCATAACCCACTTCCTGTCCCAAATTAACAGGTACAGCATTCCCTATTTGCTTATATTGTTGAGCTATTGATCCAATGAAATTCCAATCATCGGGAAAAGTCTGGATTCTTGCGTACTCTCTTACTGTAAAAGGGCGAGTTTCATCTGGATGACATCTCTCAGTTTGTTTCTGTGCTGGACTGCATGTAAGAGTAAGTGAAGGTTCATCCCAGCCAATTCTGCGAGCCATTCCGGTTTTTCCACCACCAAGATAAAAACTTCCACCCATATAATCCTTTTGAAGATCTACAGGCAAATCTCGCCAATAACCTTTTGGCGGCACTAAATCAAGTATTTGCTTTTTATATTCAGGATATTTTGCCCCTGAAGATTTAGGGACATCTTGTTCGTATAGCTCCCCTCTTTTTAAAGCATCCTCTAAATTATATATTTTTCTATGTGGTTTTGGATATTCAAAATCAACGTCAATATCTTTTCTTACCCCAACAAGAATCAGTCTTTCTCTTTTTTGGGGCACTCTATAATTTATTGCTTTTAAGACTTGCACAGGAACTACTTTATATCCAATTTCATCAAGAATAGAAATCATTCCTTGAAGGGTTCTCCCCTTCTCATGACTTATAAGTCCACGAACATTTTCTCCAATGCAAATACAAGGGTTAACTTCTTGAACTACTCTCGCAAATTCATAAAAAAGAGTTCCTCTAGCATCCTTTAAACCCAATTTTTTACCTGCATAACTAAAAGCCTGACATGGGAATCCACCAGTAACAACGTCAACGTTATTTTTATAATTAGAAAAATCGAAATCCCTAATATCGCCTTCTAATACATTCCAATGAGGTCTATTAACTTTTAAAGTTTGACAAGCCCACTTATCAATTTCATTTAAGGCGACACATTTTAATCCCGCTTTCTCTAAACCGATTGCTAATCCTCCTGCTCCAGCAAATAATTCTAAAACAGAGTACTTGTTTTCAGGCTCGACATAATTTGAAACATTATCTTCAATAACTTCATCAAAAAGACTTCCTAATAAAGTTTGAACATCTGACTTTCGATACACTCTATAGTTTGAAACGGGCTCTCGCACAGCATTTAGGATACCTTCCTTATCCCATCTTCGTAATGTTTCCTTACTTTTGCCGATAATATCTGATGCTTCTGCTAATGATAAATACTCTTTCATATAACCAAATTATTAAACCTTACACAATGGTTACAAATATATGGATTAAAATATTTGTGACAAGATGATCATGAAAATAAATTTATAATGTCAAAAAATTATAATGACCCATCAATAAAGGTTCTTCACAATAAAGAGTCGGACGTTCGTGGTAAAAGTTAACCTACCAGACTTATAAGAATCTATGAAACACTTTGTGCATAGTATGATTCACAAAAAAAAATTAAAAAACAAACTCCTCTACTCCACATAAAATATCACTTCCTTCACAATTATTCATTAAATTGAAGAGAAAAAACACCATCATGAAATGTCCATAAAGTTAGCTATGTAAAACAAGGATAAATAGTAGTGAAAAATCTAGCTTTGAAAGTAAATATTAGACATTCCATCCCTATAAATACGGGACAAGTTGTAGTAACTTTAAAATAATTATATACACATGAAAAAGAAAATTTTACTTGGATTTGGGGGCTTAGTACTCTTATTGATTATTTGGGTAGTGTACGGATTATTTTTTGCAACCCCTGTTAGTCCGCCTGCAACGGTCAATTATAATGAAGGCGGATTGGAAATCACCATTGATTATAGTCAACCTTCCAAAAATGGAAGATTGATATTTGGTGAGGAAAGTGAAGGTGCTTTGCAGCCTTATGGTAAATACTGGAGGCTCGGTGCCAATGCTGCAACCGAAATCAGCTTTAACAAAGATGTTACCTTTGGTGGTAAGCCAGTTGAAGCCGGTACCTACAGAATGTATGCTGTTCCCGGGTCCAATACATTTGAAATCACTTTAAATAGCGAAACCAATGTTTTCTTTGGAGCAGCAGAACCAGATTATGATTTGGATGTGATAACAATTGAATCACCCCTTGAAAAACCAGCATCCACTTTTGAAACTTTTACGATCAGTATCAGTACCAGCGGTCAAGGTGCTGCTATTCAATTTAACTGGGCAGACACCCAATTTAGTGTACTAGTAGCCCAACAATAATTATGGCATTCTCAACAAAGTTTTTTGTACTTTTGAAAGCAGCAAAAGCTTAGACCTAAAAAACTATTTTATGAATAAAATAAAATACCTTATTATTGATGACGACCACATATTTAGCAAGTGGCTCAAAACGAATATAGATGACTTATTTCAAAATTTCGAGCATATCAGTTCCCGTGTCGATACCTTAGGAGGATTATTGGATATCCATAGAAACTCACCAGATTTGGTCTTTCTGGATCAATATATTGATGGATTAAGTGGTTTTGATGTATTGGATTTGATGAAGCAACAACCCAAAACTATCATGATTTCTTCTGAAAGCATTGACAAAGCTAAATTGGATGAATATCCTAATGTGATTGGTTTTATTGATAAGCCTGTTGATTTGGATAAATTGAAGTCTTTGTTACATAATAGTCAGCTTATTTGATAATAGGATTTGGTAGGAAGTATTATTGATCATTAAGCAATAAAATTTAGTTCTTTGGTTTGCTTGCACATACAGTCCTTTTATTCTGTAAACAAATTGGTTTAAATAGAGTTCTATTGGCTCACTAAATCAAAAACTATGAAAAAATTTAATTATGTATTCGCAATTGGGTTAATTTTTACTTTCCTAGCCTGCGGTGGCGGAGAATCAAAATCTGACGAAAATGAAGAAGTAGCGTCTGAAGAAACAGTTGTAGAGGAAGTTGAAGAAACAATGACAGCGGAAGAATCAAAGAAAGACATTGTAGCTTTGGCTATGGAAACCGAAGCCTTATCTACATTGGTTTCAGCCGTTAAAGCTGCTGGATTAGTAGAAACTTTACAAGGTGATGGTCCTTTTACTGTTTTCGCACCTACAAATGAAGCTTTCGCGGCATTACCAGAAGGTACGCTTGAGGATTTATTAAAGCCAGAGAATAAAGAGAAATTAGCCTCTATTTTAACCTACCATGTAGTAGCTGGAAAAGTATTGTCAACTGATCTTTCTGATGGTATGAAAGCAAAAACTGTGAATGGTGCAGAAGTGACAATCACAACTGCAGATGGAGCAAAAGTGAATGGTGCTAATGTTGTTTCTGCTGATATAGAAGCTTCCAATGGAGTAGTTCACGTTATAGATGCGGTTATTCTGCCTCCTTCAGAATAATTTGAAAAATATTAAATGATAAAAGAAGCTCCTAAAAGGAGCTTTTTTTATGTTCAGAATTTTAATACAACTTTATTTTTTCTATCATTTTGCATTAAAAAAGTCCTCAAGCTTTTAAATTTAAGCTAAAGGACTTGAAAAAAAAGAAGGACTGATCTTGTCCTAAAATCAGTTCCTTACTCAATATTTCTTCCTGGAGTATAGGGCGCCCCTGCTTTTACTAGCTCGTTTTCAAAAGAGGATATTTCATCACCAAATCCTATAAATTCATCCATTATTTCCTGAAGTTCTTTCTCAGCCAGCTCTATACTTCTTTTTTGTGTTTCTGTTGGCAATTGAGTTGTATTCCAATGACCATAAATTACACTTCCAATCCTGTTACTGACATGCGGTTCATTAGGCTCATCTTTACTGGAACGTATCGCATCACCATAAAGGGCTTCTCTTAATTTTGCTGATTTGATTTTCAAGCTTTTTAATTGCTCAAATAATTCAGGATTTAGACTTGAAGTTTGCATGATTGCCTCTTCTATATGACGCAGCTTATCATTGAATTCACCCAGTTTATTTCCGGCAGCACCTACCCTTTTGGATAAATCAGCAGTCTTTTGAGTAAAAGTTGCTAACTCTTCATAGTTTATACTGGCTTTTACATTTGGAGTTGGCTTTACCTCAAACTGCTGTGCAACTCCTTGCGGTTTTAAATCTCCATTATCCACTAAATATAATTGAGCGCTGTATTGCCCAGGTGCAACCATTGGTCCTTTTGGTGTGCCAGCCCAAGGTGGACTAAAAGCAGGTTTTGTTAAGTTAATTGGATTGGGAGCCGGCATACGTAAATCCCAATTGATACGATGAACGCCCTCTTTTGCTGTTCCACTTAACCAACGTAATGCATTTCCCTTTTCATCAGAAATTAAAACTAATACTTCAGGTTCAGCTTCTAAAGATTCTGATTTAAGTTTTTCCCATCCCGGAAAAGGAATATCGGTTTTCTGCTTTTGCAGCTCCTTTTCTTTCTCTTTTCTTTCTTGCTTAGTTGTTTTTGGAAGATCAGCAATAAAATAGGTAAGTAATGCACCAAAAGGAGGATTGGGCGAACTGAACTTTGAAGATCCTGCTGTGGGATTGCCTTCCGCTTGCATAGGCACATTAGAAACATACCACCAAGCATCTCTAACTGTAAATAGTGTATTAGTATTGCTTACTTTTGCTGCTTCACGAAGACTTGCATAATCATCTAATACAAATATTCCTCTGCCAAAAGAAGCGCCTACTAAATCATTATCTCTTTCATGTATTTCTAAATCTCTGAATGAAATTGTGGGCAAGCCTGCATTCAATTTGACCCAGTTAGTGCCTTTGTTTGGAGAATAGTAAATACCAGTTTCAGTCCCAATAAATAGAAGGTTCGGATCAATATGATCTTGCTTGATCACCCAAACAATCGTATTTGCAGGCAAATCTCCACTAATGGACTGCCATGATTTCCCTCTATTGCCACTCATGAACAAATAAGGATTAAAATCCCCTATTTTGTGGGCATCTGCCACAGCAAAAACCACATTTTCATCATGCTTGGATGCTTCTACATCATTGATAAAAGACAAATCAGGCACTTTAGGTAGGTTTTGTATTTTTATCCATGTTTGACCATCATCATCGCTCATTTGAATGAGACCATCATCTGAACCCGTGTATAATAATCCTTCCTTTATGGGAGATTCTGAAATTGCGGTAAGTGTGGCAAATTGGGACATAGCTCCATTATCGAATAGCGCATCTATACTTGGCACATTATCCATCATTTTTAATTCATAACGGTTTACATTAGTAGTTAAGTCACCGCTAATAGCTTTCCATGAGTTGCCTCTATCAATACTTTTCCAGAGGCGCTGCGATCCAAAATATAAAGTTTTATGATCATGAGGACTTACAATTACAGGAGCATCCCAATTATATCTTTCAGGTGCGTCACCCGGCTCTGGCTGGGGTTGAATCATTATGATTTCTTCAGTAGTCCTGTCTAAACGATATAAAAGACCGTTTTGAATTTCCATATAAACAATATTAGGATCTTCGGGGTCAAAAGCACAATCATAGCCATCAGCACCTAGAGGCACGTACCAATCCTGATTTCTTACTCCTTCAGAATTTGTAGTTCTTGATGGGCCAAGGAGCGTACCTAAATCCTGTGCCCCGGCCACCACATTGTAGAATGGCTCCGCATTATCTATAGCCAATTTATAAAACTGTGAAATAGGAAGATTTGAAAAATGCCTCCATGTGGTTCCTTCGTCAAAAGTTTCATATAAACCACCATCTGAGCCTGCAATGAGATGTTTCCCGTTATCAGGATCGATCCATAAAGCATGGTTATCACTATGTTTCTCTCTTCCGGTACCCAAATAATCGAAGTTTTTTCCACCATCTCGGGTAACATGTAAAAAAACATCCATTTGATAAACCAAGTCCGGATTAGTTGGGGAAGCTTCTATTTCTTGATAATAATGTGGCCCTGTGCCACCTGAGATATAACTGTTTCTCTTTTCCCAGCTTTCACCATTATCCATTGATTTGTAAAACCCCTTTTCCTTATCATGGGCTTCAATTGTAGCATATACAATTTGTGGATTAGCCTTCGTTACAGCCAATCCAATTTTTCCCATCTCACCGGATGGTAAACCATTTTTTAGTTTTCTCCATGTTGCCCCATTATCGGTAGATTTATAAATTCCCGATTCTGATCCGCCCGCTAAAAAAGACCAGGTTTTTCTTCTTCGTTGATAGGCGGCCGCATATAAAATATCAGGATTGGAAGGATCAAATTCAACATCTGTTACTCCTGTATTTTTATCAATTTTTAAGGTTAATTCCCAGGTCTTTCCGCCATTAGTGGATTTATATAATCCCCGCTCTCCGCCTGATGACCAAAGAGGTCCTTCTGCTGCAACAAATACAATATCACTATTTCTGGGATCGACAATTATTTTTCCGATATGTTCGGATTTTTCCAAACCCATTTGCTGCCAGCTTTTACCACCATCCAAGCTTTTATATACACCATCACCCCACGCTACATGTCGTCCACTTACGTTTTCACCAGTACCCACCCAAATCACATTTGGATTATTGGGATCGATAGTAACGCAGCCAATGGAATAAGAAGGTTGCGCATCAAATAAGGGTTGCCAAGTGATTCCGCTATTAATGGTTTTCCATAAACCTCCTGAACCTACGGCCACATACCAAGTATTTTTGTCGTTAGGATTTACTGCAATATCCGCTATTCTTCCACCCATCACGGCTGGGCCAATTTCACGAAGCTTTAAGCCTTTGGCAGCTTCTCTATGTACATTATTTATATTCGACTGAGCATGTGAAGAATAGATAGTGAATATTGAAAAGCTCAGCAATACCAATATTTTCTGAATAGTGTTTAGCATTTTAGTTAGATTGGAATTTTTATAATTAATTTTAAATGATCGCGCCTTCAATCCCGGGCAAATAAATTTAAGTTATTTTTTATAAAATGCTACGACCGTTAATTAAAAATGCAATCCCTCATAAGCATATTGGACATTAAAATATTCTGAGAATTGGTCTTAAATTATTGAATTAAATTTCTCAATCCCTTTCTGGCTGCACGATCCACCAAGGTAAATATTTGATCATAATTATCTTTATTCTTGCTTGCTTGGTGACCTTCTATCTTGACAAAATCACAGTTCAATTGATCCATCATCTTAAAAAACTCACGATACAGCTCATGATTATTCAATAGCTTCTTATTTGAAGAGTGATAATCATTTTGCTCCAAATTAGAACGTCTATTAGGTAATCCGATAATATTTTGAGAGTCAGTATAAATAATTATTTTTTCACTAGCATCCTCCAATTCTCCTAAAGCGCAGAGCAATGTCTGCAATTCTAATTTAGTAGATGAAGTATTGGTAAATGTTTTGGTTTTGATCCTATCCTTCAAGCTAGCATTGAATTCTTCATTTTCATTTACCAGTAAATATGCACCACAGCCCACCTTGAGTTGGTTGTTTACGCTTCCGTCAATGTATAGCCCCCTAACCCCCGAAGGGGGAAGAGGCACAGAACTAGTTTTGCTTTTTAATTTGATATTATTACTCTTTAGATCAATTTTTATACGTAAAAATATATAGTGATGCAATTTATCTTTTTACTACTCATTTATTTCCGTGAGCAATTCCCCCTTCGGGGGCTAGGGGGCTGCTTACCAATCAATCGGCCTATAATCCTTTAAAAATTTACCACACCAGTGTTTACCAGTATTGATGCCATCAAATAAAGGATCCATCACTCGGGCAGCACCATCCACTATGTCTAAAGGTGGCTGAAAATCATGTTCTTCTTCTTTTTTTCTGGCTAATTCTGCAGGGTCTTCATCGGTAACCCAACCGGTATCCACTGCATTCATATAAATCCCATATTTAGCAAAATCTGTGGCTGCGGTATGTGTCATCATATTCAGTGCTGCTTTTGCCATATTGGTATGAGGGTGGCGATCTTCTTTGTGATAGCGATGAAATTTTCCTTCCATTGCAGATACGTTGATGATATGCTTCTTCCCCGTATCATCTTTCTTCATCAAATCTGCTAATCTATTGCAAAGTACAAAAGGCGCAACAGCATTCACCAATTGCACTTCTACCATTTCAATAGTATTAATTTCGCCTAATTTTAATCTCCAACTATTGGTTTTTCTTAAATCCACTTGCTGTAAATCAGCATCTAATTTCCCCTCTGGAAATACTTCTTCCACACTTAAGGAATTATCAATGCTATAAGGAATTTGAGATAGCTTGGCTGAATTACTGAGCCCCACTCCTAGTCTTTTTCCATGCCAGCTCACCGGAAGGTTTTGCTGTCCAGCAGCTACTCCTTCACTTAATTCATTCAGTTCCTGAACACATGCTTTATGATCAGACAATAACTCCTGTGCAAAAGGAGGCAATTCAGAAATAGCTTTTTCTTCATTCGGCATCAAGTGCGCATAAAATCCTGCTGGCCGCCTTACCGTCTGCGCTGCATTGTTGATCAATACATCCAAGCGATCGTATTGCTGCTCTATAAAATTGCAAAAGATTTCTACACTAGGAATATGTCTTAAATCTAAGCCATGAATTTTCAAACGATCTCCCCATTGATCAAAATCCTCTTCTTTCGCAAAACGAAGTGCGGAATCTACTGGAAAACGTGTAGTCGCAATAACAGTGGCTCCAGCTCTCAGCATCATTAACGTAATATGATAACCGATTTTCAAACGTGAACCCGTAACTAAAGCTACTTGCCCTGTTAGGTCTGCCGTTTGATAGCGTTTGGCATAGTTAAAATCACCACAGCTTGGGCACATGGTATCATAAAAATGGTGTAGCGTATCATATTTATCTTTACAGACATAACACTCACGCGCTTTTTCCAATTTGACATCCGTTTTGGGTGGATTGCCGGTTAAGGAAATCATTTTGGGCGCCTCAAAAACTAAAGCTTCTCTTGCACTGCGAATGCCCGTATTATTTCTAGCATTTTTATCCTTTTGCCTAATGATCCTCTTTTCAGCTTTTTTAGCTTCTTTTTTCCTTCTTCTAAACTCTTCCCTGCTAGGTCTGGAAAATAAACCAGCCGCCATCAATAAAGCTGTTCTTTTCTCTTTCGGAATATTAAATATTTGATTGGTATCCGTATTCAAAGTCTCTAAGATAGAGATGCATTGGTCAATCTGTTCTTCACTGAAAGCTTTGGGTTGGCTTTCTTCCTTAATTTTTGTCATAAATTAATTTTCAATTTGCAAAAATAGTCATGAAAATTGGGTATTTTTTATGTTTGAGGAAATATATACTTCGAGCTACTTACTTCCAACTTCCCTTATTGATTATTTAAATTTGCAAATTCCGGTCTGACCTTCGATACTGACCTAAGCATCAATCATCTAGAACCAAATCCTACTTCAAACTACTCTTTCCCTCGCCTCAAAGCCTTTCCTTTCACCAACCAACTCACAGCAAAAAGCAGCAGCATTATGCATTCCACTATAAAAATGAAATATTCGGAGATATTGAGTTTTAAAATGAGTTCAACCAAAATGGTGATCAGGAGAATAACAAACATTCCAATTCCGCAAAAAATATAGACTTTATTGGCTTTAGCATTGCTGCTTCTGGTGAAGTTGAAGATGCTTAACCAGCTCATCGCCAGAAAGAAAACACCTGCTGATACAAAGTGAATTACCCTAAATATCGAATCTTCATCCGTGCAATAAAAGGTGGGGCAATCAGCGCTATAATTCCAAGTAGAAGGAAAATCAGTCCAAACATATTTCCCAGGAACAATGACCACCAACAGAATGGCTATCCCTCCTATGGTGGTTGCCAGATTATCAGAAATCAGTTCTTCTTCCTGGTCATAGCCTTTGTAGGATATTAAAAACATTCCTAAAATCGATAAAATACCGACAAACAATACGTTGGCATTGGAATAGTAGTAATGACTGATGGAAGGCAATATATTACCAATTACAATACTGCCGAATATAGGTAATGCAAGGCCACAAATGCCAATAAGTTTCCTTAAGCGAAGATAAGATAGATGAATAGTAGCTTCTGCCATGATTTGGGGTTTTGATCGATATAAATATACTACAATTTTTAATATTGGTACTTTGAAAACTACCCATCATCCCCCGAACAATAACTTAATATAAAAGCCAGGCTTCACCAATTCCTTTTTCAAATCTACATTGTCGAGCATGGAAGTTAAAAGCGTTCGGATTGATGAATTATTATTGGCTTTATTTACAACAAAATTAAAAAGTTTAGGATAACGTAGAAGCTTCTGCATCTTACGACTAATGCGTAATTCATTCCACATTTTGTGGTAAACCATGTTGTCATATTGCTTCAGTGAAGTAGATGTAAAATCTTGATTTTCAAATGCTTTAACAATATATTCTGAAGCTATTCTTCCGCTTCTTAATGCATTTCCTATCCCCTCTCCAGTGAAGGGGTCAATCAAGCTGGCTGCATCCCCCAATAATAAAAACCGCTCTCCTGAAATAGGTCTTTTTTTGGAGCCTATGGGCAATCCAAATCCTTGTGGTTTTTCTAATGGAATTGCATCTTTAAAACGTTCTTTTAGATCTGGCTTAGATTGAATAAGATCATCCAATGCTTCTTTTAAATTAAGCTTTCTTTTACTCACTTCGCTGGAAAGCATACCTAAGCCGACATTGGCTTCTCCATTGGGCAAAGGAAAAATCCAGAAATAGCCGGGTAAGAGTTCTCTATAAAAATGGAGTTCTATATGCTGATTAGTGTGAAAACCTGTCACTCCTTCATAATATTGCCTGATTCCCGCACAATAATGATCTTTTTCCACTTTAATACTTCCCAATTTCTTATTGACAATGGAATGGGCACCATCTGCGCCAACAATCATTTTAGCACTAAAATCTCTTTGATCTGACTTTAGTTTAATTCTTTCTTCAAGCCTTTTAATTTCTACAACCTTTTCGTCTGTAAAAATTTCAATATTATTCTGCTTTTCAATTTGTTGAAAAAGAAAATGATCAAAATCTAGACGTTTACTAATATATCCAGCGGCATTTCCATGATTGGGATTTTGATAGTTAATATCCAGAAAAGAATGATTAGGTGCCACAAATCGGACGCCATGAGAATCAATTTTCTGAGCAAAGCTTTCAAACTTTTTACCCAAAGATTGATCCATTCGGTATAGTTGATTGACCACATCTGCACTTAAGGCATCGCCACATATTTTATCACGCGGAAAGATAGCTTGATCTATAATGCCAATTTTCAGATTCTGATTTTTTAGCTGATGAGCACAAGCAAAACCTGCTGGTCCTGCTCCTACTATTATTAGGTCGAAATCAAAGCATCTATTTGTCATTTTAAGCTACTCTACTTTCAGAATACAAATCGTAAGCCGCTACTAAAGATTCTCTACCTGTTGAGCTTTCGTAGCGCTCGTATGTAAAAATGCTTTCTCGTTCTTCTATATAAACGGCCTGATACTCATCATCATAATTATCCCAAATGATGAGCATATACTTATAGCCAATTTTGCTTGCTCTTCCCCTTTCAAACCAGTCTTCAAAAACTGACTCTTCTAAAGGTTTAGGAAATGATGATCCGTTAAACATATTGTAATTTTTCAGTCTAAAACTTAAAAATAAGGGGAATAGCGGAGTTTTCTTTATGGATTTACATTTTCTTTTAAAAAAATGAGACTTCTTGGTCTCTTAAAAAACTTAATATACTTTTAAAAGCCTGTGAAGTCACAGGCTTGAACGAATGATATCAAATAAGACGAATTGGAAATCATCAAAAACGATATTTTATTCCAAAATTTGGACTTATATAAGTACCCTCGTGCCTGACTGATGCCTCTCTCACTGGTTCATTTTTATATTGATATTCTATATCTACTCTTCTAAGTTCTGTAAATCCTCTATTATACGAAAGGCTTGTATAAAGATTAAATCTATTGTTAATTCGATATTCCAATCCTATTTCAGCAGTTATTGTGAGGTAGAATTTTTCTTTTGTAAAATAGTTAGTGTTAGTAGAAAGAATTAAGGAATCATTTCGAAAGCTTCTCCCCTCTCCAGTACCAGATTTATACTCTGCGCCTACGTTTTGCATATTGGTAAAGCTAAATTGAGTACCTATACTAGCCGTTCCATATAACCATTTGCCTATAAATGGAATGGAAGCCCTAACTCTTAATGGAATATGCGAGAAAGATTCAGAACTATAGCTTCCATAATGCATAATTTCTTTGTATTCAACGGAATATCCGTTTTTTGCCGGACGTGTTGCTATTCCTGTTTCCAAACTAAAAACAGGGTTAATATTATATCCTACAATAAATGAAACTCCCGGGATTTCAATTCTATTAAAATTTGGGTCACCTATCGCATTTCCTTCATCCTGTATTAAATAGTGGTTTTGAATAAAACTGGCTTCTGTTGCTACATAAAATTTTGATTGGGCATTTGCTTTAAATGCGAACAGGATGATTCCTACAGTTAGTAATATGATTGATTTTTTCATGTAATTGAAATTTTGTTTAATAACTAACTATTCAAGAACAAATTTAGTATAGTCCAATAGATAAAAAGTGGGTAGAGACCACCTCATGTGTAACTTACTACTTTTTAATTGATTAAATCTATAAGTTTTGGTGAAAATGCAAAGTAAAACTACTCCCTCCTTCTGGTTTGACCCCCTAATTATCGGACTTTAAAAATTTGACTGTGTGTAAAGATACAAATCCTTACTAGATTTGCATTAGCAAAGGACGACCGAAGGTGAT
>Ga0008835_101150_pt1 | contig 15060 bp, 19 predicted proteins | sample HotLakConsoUCCRE_FD_62215 | JGI IMG/M metagenome (GOLD analysis project Ga0008835, IMG submission 62215) | Hypersaline microbial mat communities from Hot Lake, Washington, USA - Hot Lake Consortium UCC-RE (Hybrid Assembly) ... | reverse complement strand
GGCGGAGCCCCGGCAGCCGGTCCGCGCAGCGGCGATCTCTCCTGTGGAGAGATCGCGGCGCGAACGGGCGGAGCCCCGGCAGCCGGTCCGCGCAGCGGCGATCTCTCCTGTGGAGAGATCGCGGCGCGAACGGGCGGAGCCCCGGCAGCCGGTCCGCGCAGCGGCGATCTCTCCCGTGGAGAGATCGAACTGGCGGAGCCCCGGCAGCCGGTCCGCGCGCAGGCGTCCCGCTTTGTCCGGTGCGGGCGTGGTGCGGGGATGCGATGGCGCCCCGGGGGGCGCCGCATCGACGGGCCGCGCGCGGGCGGCGTCAGGGCGTCAGGCAAAGCTTTCGAAATAGGCGGCGAGGATGTCGCGGGCGGCGGCGAGGTCGGCCGTGTCGGCCATCTCGGTCACCGTGTGGATGTAGCGCGTGCCCACGGTAATGCCGATGGCGCGCGCGCCGGCGGCGGCCTGTTGCGCGGCCGCTCCGTCCTGGCCGCCCGCACGCAGCATGGTGCGCTGGCAGGCGATGCCTTTTTCCACGGCCAGCGCCTCGATCTGGCGCACCAGCCCCTTGTCGGAGATGAAGCTGCCGTCGCGGATGTGCAGCCCGAACCCCTTGCCCTGTTCGGTGGTGCGGTCCTGTTCGGGGACGCCCGGCGTGTCGCAGGCGAGCGTCACGTCGATGCCGATGCCGATGTCGGGACGCACCTTGAAGGCCGCGGTCCGCGCGCCGCGCAGGCCGACCTCCTCCTGGCTGGTGAAGACGACGTGGATCTCCGCGCCGCGACCTGCGTCGGGGCCGAGGGCGCGGATCGACTCGATGCCGAGCCAGCAGGCGATGCGGTTGTCCAGCGCCTTGGAGACGACCTTGTCGCCCATCTCCAGAAAGGGCTCGTCCATCACCACGTAGTCGCCGATCTTCACCCGCTCCTTCGCGGCCGGGCCGAGGCCGGTGTCGACGAAGAAGTCCGCGACCTCGGGCACCTTCTTGCGGTCCTCGGGGGAGGAGATGTGCACGGGCTTGCCGCCCGGGTTCATCACCGCCCTGAGATCGCCGTCCTCGGTGCAGACGAGGACCCGGCGCGAGAAGAGGTTGCGTGGGTCGAAGCCGCCCACGGGCTGCAGGTAGAGAAAGCCCTTGTCGGTGATGTGGCTGACGAGAAAGCCGATCTCGTCCATGTGGCAGAGCGCCATGACGCGGGGCGCATCCGGTGTGCGGGCCTCGCGGACGCAGTGGAGCGAGCCCATCACGTCGGTCTCGACCCGGTCGAAGAGGCCCGCGACCTCGGTCTCGATCAGGGCGCGGACGCGCTCCTCGTGGCCGGGCACGCCGGGGGTCTCGCACAGGCGCTTCAGCAGGTCGGTGTTCATCGCGGGGCTCTCCGTTCGGGACTGCCCCGAGACCTAGACCGGGGCGGGGGCGGGGGCCAGCGGCGGCGCGGGGGCCATGGAAAATTCACATCTTGTCCCCAAGAAATCGCTTTACACCGAGACCCGCCCGCGTCCACCATATCTGGTGAGGAGGCAGGCTATGGACCGCCTCCCTAGAGCAGATAACTAGGAGTTGGGCGCTGCCACAGGCCTTCTGCTAGTTTCACAGGAGGCGAGCCGCATGGCCCTGACCGAGCAGTTTTCCAGCGACGACATCCACCCGATCGACCTCTGCGAGCATATCGCGGAGCATCACGACTGGGAGTTCGACCGCATCGCCGAGGACCAGATCGCCATGGCGGTCGAGGGCCAGTGGCGGACCTACTCGATCACGCTGGCCTGGTCCGCCTATGACGAGACTCTGCGGCTGATCTGCACCTTCGAGATGGAGCCCCCGGCGCACCGGGAAGCGGCGCTCTACGAGGTGCTGAACCGCGCCAACGACCTCGTGTGGTCGGGGGCCTTCACCTGGTGGGCCGAGCAGAAGATGATGGTCTGGCGCTATGGCCTCGTGCTTGCCGGAGAGCAGGTGCCGGGACCGGAGCAGATCGACACGCTGATCGGCGCGGCGGTCATGGCCTCGGAGCGGTTCTATCCGGCGTTCCAGCTCGTGACCTGGGCGGAAAAGACGCCCAAGGACGCCATCGAGGTGGCCATCGCCGAGGCCTACGGGACGGCCTGAGCGGCGGTCGCGGAGAGGCGCGCGAGGGGCGGCGGGGTGTTGCGCTTTGCCGCGCCCTTGGGGATGGTGATCCCATGACGGGACTTCAGGATATCGCCGCGCGGGGGCTGGTGCTGCTGGGCTGCGGCAAGATGGGATCGGCGATGCTCGCGGGCTGGCTCGACCGGGGCGTGCCGCCGGAGGCTGTCCATGTGATCGACCCCGCGCCCTCGGACTGGCTGCGGGGGACGGGTGTCCGGATCGGCGGCGCTCTGCCGGAGCGGCCCGCGGTGCTTCTCGTGGCGGTGAAACCGCAGATGATGGAGGCGGCCCTGCCGGGCGCCGCGGGCTTCGGCGGGGGCGGGACGCTGGTGATCTCGGTGGCGGCGGGCACGCCGCTGTCGCGGTTCGAGGCCACCTTCGGCGCGGCTACGCCGGTGGTGCGGGCCATGCCCAACACGCCGGCCGCCGTGGGGCGCGGGATCACGGCCATCGTCGGCAATCGCGCGGCGGGGGCGGCGCATCTCGACCTTGCCGAGGCGCTCCTGAAGGCCGTGGGGCAGGTGGTGCGGCTCGAGGGCGAGGGGCAGATGGATGCGGTGACCGCGGTGTCCGGCTCAGGCCCGGCCTATGTGTTCCACCTGATCGAGACGCTGGCCGCGGCGGGAGAGGCGGAGGGGCTGCCTGGGGATCTGGCCATGGCGCTTGCGAAGGCCACCGTGGGCGGGGCGGGGCAACTGGCCGAGGATGCGCCCGAGGACCCGGGGCAGCTTCGGCGCAACGTGACCTCGCCGAGCGGCACGACGCAGGCGGCCCTCGAGGTGCTGATGGACGAGGAGCGCGGCTTTCCGGCGCTGCTGCGGCGGGCGGTCCATGCCGCCGCCGCGCGCTCGCGGGAGCTGGGGCGTGGCTGAGCGGGCGCCGGAGATCGGTTTCGACGACTTCCTGAAGGTCGACATCCGGGTCGGACGGGTGACCCGGGCGGAGCCCTTTCCCGAGGCGCGAAAGCCCGCGATCCGGCTCTGGGTCGATTTCGGGCCGGAGCTGGGGGAGAAGAAGAGCTCCGCGCAGATCACGACGCATTACGTGCCCGAGGATCTCGTCGGCCGGCAGGTGCTGGCGGTGGTCAACTTTCCGCCGCGCCAGATCGGGCCGATGGTGTCGGAGGTTCTGGTGCTGGGGGTCACGGGACCGGAGGGCGGGATCGTGCTGATCGGCCCCGACAGGGACGTGCCCGAGGGGGAGAGACTGCATTGAGGAAACGCTGCCTGATCACCCGCGAGCAGGTCGAGCCGGTGCTCGACGCGCTCCGCGAGAGTTTCGACCTGACCGTGGGCCGCGATCCGCTCGACGAGGCGGCGGCGGCGGCGGCGCTGCGGGAGTACGACGCCATCGTGCCGACGCTGGGAGACCGGTTTTCCGCCGCGGCCTTCGAGGCGGCGGGGGAGATCCGCTGCGGGGTGCTCGCGAATTTCGGGGTGGGCTACAACCATATCGACGTGGAGGCCGCGCGCGCCCATGGCGTGGCGGTCTCGAACACGCCGGACGTGCTGACCGATGCCACGGCGGATATCGGCCTTCTGCTGATGCTGGGCACGGCGCGGCGCGCCAGCGAGGGCGAGCGGCTGGTGCGGGCCGGGGAGTGGAAGGGCTTCGGACCGAAGGGGATGCTGGGCACGGATGTGTCGGGCAAGGTGCTGGGCGTCGCGGGCTTCGGCCGGATCGGCCGGGCCGTGGCGCGGCGCGGGCATCTGGGGTTCGGGATGGAGGTGCTCTACTGGAACCGGTCCGCGAAGGACCCGGGCTTTCCGGTCGAGAAGGTCGAGACGCTGGAGGAGATGGCGGCGCGGGTCGATTTCCTCGTGGTCTGCCTGCCCGGCGGGCGCGACACGGCGGGGGTCGTGGGGGCCGGGGTCTTTGCCGCGATGAAGCGGGAGGCGATCTTCGTCAATATCGCCCGGGGCGAGATCGTGGACGAGACGGCACTGATCGAGGCGCTGGAGAGCGGGGCGATCGCGGGGGCGGGGCTCGACGTCTACGAGAAGGAGCCCTTCGTGCCGGAGCGGCTGCGGGCCTGCGAACGGTGTTTCCTGTTGCCGCACCTGGGATCGGCGACGGTGGAGACCCGGATCGCAATGGGCATGGTCGCCGTGGCGAACGCGCGCGCCTGGGCCGAGGGGCGGGACTTGCCGCAGGCGGTCTGAGGGGCGCTCGTCCGCCCTTGCGGGCGACCTCGCGAGAGGACGTGTGCCGGGCTGAAGCCCGGCTTACGGGTGTGCGGGGACCGGGGCCGTCGTCAGGGGCAGGCCGCCGATGCGGGCGAGGTGCTCGATCACGGCGCCGAGCCCTTCGCCATGGCGCAGGGCGGTGAAGACCACGGGCCGCTCTCCGCGCATCCGCTTCGCATCGCGTGCCATGACCTCGAGCGAGGCGCCGACATGGGGCGCGAGGTCGGTCTTGTTGATCACCAGGAGATCCGACCGGGTGATCGCGGGGCCGCCTTTGCGCGGGATCTCCTCGCCGCCGGCCACGTCGATCACGTAAAGCGTCACGTCGGCGAGCTCCGGAGAGAAGGTGGCCGAGAGGTTGTCGCCGCCCGACTCGATCAGGATCAGGTCGAGATCGGGGTGGCGGGCGCGCATCCGGTCGATGGCGGCGAGGTTGATCGAGGCGTCCTCGCGGATCGCCGTATGGGGACAGCCGCCAGTCTCCACGCCCATCACCCGGTCGGCGGGCAGGATCTGCATCCGCATCAGCGCCTCGGCGTCCTCCTGCGTGTAGATGTCGTTGGTGATGACGGCGAGACTCAGCTCGTCCTTCAGCGCCTGCGCCAGCTTGGCGGTCAGCGTGGTCTTGCCGGCGCCGACCGGGCCGCCGATGCCGACGCGGAGCGGGCCGTGGGGGGAGAGAGTCATGGTCTGGTCTCCTTCGCGGGCGGGGTAGGGGGCATGGCCCGGGTCACCCCGGGCATCTCAAGAGGACGGTGCATCAGGAGCGGAAGATCCGGGGTTCGAGCGTCTCGGCGCGCATGGCGGCGGCGTCGAGGGCGGGGGTGAAGAGGGCGATGTCGTCGGGGCTCAGGGGCAGGGTCGCCGCCACGTGGCCGGGAACCAGCGCGGTGAGCCGGGCGACAAGGCGCTGAGTCTCGGTCTGGCCGAGCGGCATCAGCCGCTGGGCCGCCTGCAGGAGCGTCGTCAGCAGGGTCTGCAGGTAGAGCCGGGCCGCGGGCGCCAGCGGCTCGCGCGCGAGGGCGGTCGCCCGGCCTACGGCCACGGGCAGGGCCATGTCGGGGACGTCGAGGTCCCAGACCGCGCGCAGGGTGCGGGCGAAGGCGGCGCCCTGTGCCAGAGTCTCGGCACGGCGGTCGGCTGAGGGCGAGAGGGCGAGGGCCAACTCCGCCAGATCGGCGAGCGCGGCGGCGTCGGGCGCGCGATGGGCGGCGGCCAGCAGGATCGTGTCGGACTGGCCCGCGCCGTGGCACAAGACGGCCTCGGCCCAGTCGCCGAGGTCCGCCGCGTCGCTGACGGCGCCGTCGGCCACCGCCTGTTCGAGCCCGTGGGACCACGCGAACCCGCCTGTGGGGAAGGCCGGCGAGAGCCATTGTGTCAGGCGCAGCCCTGCGCCGGGAAGGGCGTCGGGATCAGGGGATGTCATGGGCGGGGCTGCGGCCGCCGGGGCCGCGCTGGTGGTCATGGGCGTGATCGTGGTCGTGTCCGTCGTCGTGGTCGCTGGGGAAATGCCCGTGGTCGGGATGCCCGTGCCGGGGAGCGTGGTGGTGGTGCCCGTCGTCGGGATGCCCGTGATCCCGGGGCCTCTTGTCCGTGTCGCCGTGATGATGGTCGTGCCCGTCGCCATGTCCGTGGCTGTGTCCCATGGTGCGGCCCGTGCCATAGGCGCCGCCTTCGGGCGTGAATGGCCGCCTCAGGTCGGTCACCTCCGCGCCCAGCCCCTCGAGCATCCGGCGCAGCACCGGGTCCCGGCGCAGCAGGATGCAGGCGTCGCCCTCGGTCTCGGCGAACATCGCGGGCGCGTGGCGATTGCCGATATGCCAGGCGAGGCGCGGCAGATCGGCGGCGGCCGCGGTCACCGCGAGCAGGTCCTCCTCGGCGGCCACGACCTCGATCTCGCGACCGTCGGTCAGCACCAGCCGGTCGCCGTGGGCAAGCGACACCGTCTGCGCCAGATCGACGAGGACGCCCGCCCCCCCGACCGTTTCCAGCCGCCGCCGCCGCAGGAGGCGCTCGTCATGGGTCAGCGCGACGCTGTCGCAGGCCGCGCCCGGCCCCGCCCCGGCCGCCTGCCGCACCGCGCGCGCCGGGGGCAGGTCCGTCATGGCAGGAAGATCCGCACCGGGCGATACTCGTCCCGGCCGAGGCTGTCCTCGAAGGCCGTCAGGACGCTGAAGGACAGGTCGGTGAGGAGCGTGTAGACCTCCACCTCGTTCGAGAACTCGTCGTAGGTCACCTCGACATCGATGGCCTCGAAGCTGCAGCCGCCGATGTCGAGCACATAGGTCGTCCCGAAGCTGTAGGTCTGGGTCTCGGTGAAGACGCCGCTGCTGTCGAGCCCGATGACGTCGAGCGTCACGCTGCTGCCCGGCGCGGGCGCGGGCATGTCCGCCGCCGGGTCGGCGAAGCTGTAGGTCGCCCGGGTGGAGGCATCGGGCGACCCGCCGTAAACGTCGAGGAAGACGAGCGTGTAGACGCCCTGCGCGAGATCGACGACATAGCCGTCCCCGGCTCCGCCGGCGTAGGTGCCGGTCACGCGGATGATGTCCGGCCCGAGGCGGGTGGCGGTCTCGAGCGTGCCGTCGTCCATCTCGATGGTGACGCCCCGGCCCTCCAGATCGGCGGGGGTCGGGCAGGCCTCCTGGGCGGCGACCGGAGCCGCCGCCGCCAGAGCCAGAATGCCGCTCAGAAGGCGGCGCGATCCCGGAAGACGTGGCGCACGATATCCTCGCGCCTCAGGCCCGCGCGGGCCAGTTCCGCATCGCTCAGCGCCTGCAGGCGCTCGATCTGATCGGTCCGCGCGAGACGGTTCATCCAGGTCTCGAGCAGGTTGCGGCGCGGCCGCGAGGCCTGCGCCATGTGGTGCATCGTCGTATCGGCCATCGGAAACCTCCATGGGTCGGTCGGTCGGTTTCCTCCCCTGGAGAGACAGATAGAACTTCGGCGTCATGGCGGCACCTCCTGTCGATGCAAGGCCGGGTTGCATGTGAGTTGATACTGGGCGCTGGGCGGCGGCTAGAAAAGGAAATACCGCTGGGCCATGGGCAGGACCTCGGCGGGTTCGCAGGTGAGCAGCACGCCATCGGCGCGGACCTCGTAGGTCTCGGGGTTCACCTCCACCTCGGGCGTGGCGGTGTTGTGCACGAGATCGGCCTTGGTCACCTGACGGATGTTTTTCACGGCGAGGGTCTGTTTCGAAATCCCGAGCCTTTCGCGCAGGCCGCCGTCATGGGCGGCCTGGCTGACGAAGGTCACCGCCGAATGCTCCACCGCCCGGCCCATGGCGCCGAACATGGGGCGCGAATGCACGGGCTGAGGCGTGGGGATCGAGGCGTTGGGATCGCCCATCTGCGCCAGCACGATCATCCCGCCCATCAGCACCATCTCGGGCTTCACCCCGAAGAAGGCGGGCGACCAGAGCACGAGATCGGCGCGCTTGCCCACCTCGATGGAGCCGATCTCGTGGGCCACGCCATGGGCCAGCGCCGGGTTGATCGTGTATTTCGCGATGTAGCGGCGGACGCGCATGTTGTCGTTGTCGCCGGTCTCCTCGGGCAACGCTCCGCGCTGCTTCTTCATCTTGTCGGCGGTCTGCCAGGTGCGGATGATCACCTCTCCGACGCGGCCCATGGCCTGGCTGTCGGAGGCGATGATCGAGAAGGCGCCCATGTCGTGGAGGATGTCCTCGGCGGCGATGGTCTCGCGCCGGATACGGCTTTCGGCGAAGGCCACGTCCTCGGGGATGGATTTCGACAGGTGGTGGCAGACCATGAGCATGTCGAGATGCTCGTCGATCGTGTTGACCGTGAAGGGCCGGGTGGGGTTGGTGGAGGAGGGCAGGACGTGGGAGAGCCCGCAGATCCTGATGATGTCGGGCGCATGGCCGCCGCCCGCGCCCTCGGTGTGGAAGGCATGGATCGTCCGGCCCTTCATGGCCGCCACGGTGTTCTCGACGAAGCCAGATTCGTTGAGCGTATCCGTGTGGATCATCACCTGGATGTCCATCTCGTCGGCGACCGAGAGGCAGCAGTCGATGGCGGCGGGGGTCGTGCCCCAGTCCTCGTGCAGCTTGAGCGCGCAGGCGCCGCCCTCGATCTGCTCGCGCAGGGCATCGGGGCGCGAGGCGTTGCCCTTGCCCGCAAAGCCGATGTTCATGGGCACGCCGTCCACGGCCTGGATCATCCGCCCGAGATGCCACGGCCCCGGCGTGCAGGTGGTGGCCAGCGTGCCATGGGCCGGGCCGGTGCCGCCGCCGAGCATCGTGGTCAGCCCCGAATGCAGCGCGTCGTCGATCTGCTGCGGGCAAATGAAATGGATGTGGCTGTCGAAGCCCCCCGCCGTCAGGATCTTGCCCTCGCCCGCGATGGCCTCGGTGCCGGGGCCCACGATGATGTCGACGCCGGGCTGGATGTCGGGGTTGCCGGCCTTACCGATGGCGGCGATGCGCCCGTCGCGCAGGCCCACGTCGGCCTTGTAGATGCCCGTGTGGTCCACGATCAGCGCGTTGGTGATGACGGTGTCCATGGCGCCCTCGGCGCGGGTGGCCTGGCTTTGCCCCATGCCGTCGCGGATCACCTTGCCGCCGCCGAACTTGACTTCCTCGCCGTAGGTGGTGCGGTCGCTTTCCACCTCGATGATGAGATCGGTGTCGGCGAGGCGCACCCTGTCGCCCGTGGTGGGGCCGAACATGGCGGCGTAATCGGCGCGGGAAATCGTGGCGGGCATGGGCGGGGCTCCTTTCGGGGGCGGATCAGAGGGCGAGGCGCAGGGAAAGCGCACCGGGCGTGCTGCGGATGTAGTCCGACGGGTCGGGCTCGGGCACGAAGCCCAGCGAGCGGTAGAGGGGCAGCGCCTCCTCGTGCCGGTCGAATGCGTCGAGCACCATGTGCCGGTAGCCCTGCACCCGCGCCTCCTCGAGAAGCCGCAGCGCAAGAGCGCGCCCGATGCCGCGTCCCCGGGCCCGGGCGGGGACGAACAGGCGGTTCATCTCGCAGGTGTCGGCGGTTTTGCGCTTGAACATGATGCAGCCGGCGGGCTCGCCGTCGATGCGCGCGAGCAGGAAGGCGCTGCCCTCCGGCGGTCCCTCGGTCACGAGCCGGTCGAGGCCGCCGGCGAGGTCCTCGAGGGTGATGTAGGTGTCGAGCGCCTCGTGCATTTCGGGATAGCGCGCGCGCAGCCCGTCGAAGAACTCCCAGACGAGGGCCGCGAAGGCCGCGCCGTCCGCGGAGCCGCCGAGCGGGGCGATCGTGACCGCGCCGTCGGGAACCGGGTCAGCCCCCTGCGTCGGGGCGGTTGCGTCATCGGCAGGCATTGGCGGGCTCTGCGCGGTCATGTCCGCCCCTTCCGCAGGCGGGCGGCGTTGTCCCTGGTGCGGGCCTGCAGCCGGGTGAGCGCGGCCGTCGCGATCTGGTCGGGACGGTGCCCCGCCAAGGCGGCACCCGTGGCGGCCAGCGTCGCCTCGGCGAAGGCGCCGGGCTTCTCGGCCATGGCCCGGGCCAGTTCGGCGGGCGGGCGCCCGCGCAGACCCGCGGCGTCGATCATCCGGTAGGCGATGACAGCCTGGCTCTCGGTGGCGAGCCGCCAGCAGAGCGTCGAGAACCGCAGGTAATCGGCCGGCCCCATCATGGCGTGGCGGCTTCCGGCAAGGCGGTGGGGAGGCGGTCGGCGGACATGGTCCCTACTGCCTCCACGATCCGTCAGCGACGGGCAGGGCCGCGGAGAGATCCGACGCCGCCGCGGGTCCCGGCAGGACCGCCGGAAGCGCCAGCGCCAGCACCAGCGCGAGCGGGCCCATGACCTTGCCGTTGAAGCCGAAGACCCGGCGCGCGCCCCGGAGCGGGATCAGCTGCACCTCGCGGCGCTGACCCGGCTCGAACCGCACGGCGGTTCCCGCCGCGATGTCGAGCCGCATGCCGCGTGCCGCGTCCCGGTCGAAGTCGAGCGCGGGGTTGGTCTCGTGGAAATGGTAGTGGCTGCCCACCTGGACCGGGCGGTCGCCGGTATTGGCGACCATCAGCGTGATCGGCTCCATCCCCTCGTTGAGGGTGATGTCGCCGGGGGCGGTGAGGATTTCGCCGGGGATCATGGTCGGGTCTCCTGCTGGGCGGGGCAACGGCTGTGCCCGGGGGATCGGGGCCGGGCGGGCGTCATGCGTGCGAGCCGATCTTCTGCATCGCCTCGGCCGCGACCGCGTCGAAGGCGGCCTCGAGGCGCGGGGAGACGCCGCGGCAGGCGTCCACCACCTCCTCGGCGCTCGCGATGTAACTTTCGGCCTGATCGCGCGACCAGGCTCCGGGATCGCGGGCGATGTCGCCGAGATTGCTCAGCTGGTCGGCGATCTTGATGCGCCGGGCCTCGGCGGGGGCCTGCGGCATGTGGGCGGCCTGCCGGGCCTTGCGCTCGGGCCGGGACAGGTCGGCCCAGCCGGGCGCGTCGGTGAGCGCCACCACGAGCTGTGCGACCTCGTCGCCGTATTCGACCGCGATCTCGCAGACGCTCATGTCGCTGTCCTCGACCGTGTCATGGAGCAGCGCCGCGATGACCGCGTCGGCGGTCGCGCCGTCTCTGGCCACGAGATGGGCCACCTCGAGCGGATGGACGATGTAGGGGACCTTGTCGCGCCCCTTGCGCACCTGACCGGCATGGGCGCGGGCCGCCGCCAGCGCCGCCCGGGTCACCATCTCGATGTCCGCGGCGCAGTCAGCGAATGGGCTCATGGACCGTCACCAGCTTCGTTCCGTCCGGGAATGTCGCCTCGACCTGGACCTCTGGGATCATCTCCGCAACGCCTTCCATGACATCGGCCCGGGTGAGCACCTGCGCGCCGGCCTGCATCAGGTCCGCCACGGACCGGCCGTCCCGGGCGCCCTCGACCACGGCTTCGGTGATCAGGGCGATCGCTTCGGGATGGTTCAGCGGGACGCCACGGGCGCGGCGCTTGCGCGCCACCTCGGCGGCCATCGCCACGAGGAGCTTGTCCTTCTCGCGGGGGGTAAGCTGCATCTTGGGTCAGAGCCTCCAGACTTTGGGAACGGGTGCACAGGTAAGCCGCTCCACGAGCGGAACGAGAGAGGCGCGCAGAAGGTGGCCGTCCTCGGCTAGCAGCCGGACGACGAGAAGCCCCTCCGAGGGCACCGCGGCGCCCGAGGGGGAGGGGAGCATGGCGCGGACGTCCCGCAGCCGGGCCGCGGCGTCGGGGGCGGCGAGGACCACCGTCGCCATCGCGCCCGCGCCGCGCGCGCCGAAGGGAGAGGCGAGCCGGGCGGCCACGTCGCCCGAGAGCCGTAGCCCGTCGGCGAAGAGCCTGCGCCCGTCGCGGCGGATGTCCCAGCGGTCGTGGAGCGCGGCACGGGTGAGCCGCTCGCCCATGGCGCGGCGGCCGAAGATCAGGGTCTCGAGCCCCAGAAAGCGCGCATCGGGCGCGAGATCGACCCGCAGCCTGCGATCGAGCGCGCAGCAGTCGTAGAGGATCGTCTCCTGCGGCAGCCAGTGCAGCACGGCGCCGTCGTCCGCCGTCAGGCGGGTCTCGATCCGCGCGGGGTCGGGATCGGCCGAGGCATAGGCCCGTTCGGCGGCCTGGGTGGACAGCACGAGGGAAGCGCCGGGCCCGGCATGGGCCGCGAAGCTCAGCCGGTCGCCGCCGGTGAGCCCGCCCGAGGTGTTCAGCGTCACCGCCTCCAGCGCCGGGGCGGGACGGCCGGGAAAGAGCACCTTCAGCGAGCCGTCCATGTAGAGATCGACAAGCCGCGTATGCGGCCCCGCCCTCCGGACGGTGACAAGCCCCGAGCCGCGTGTGCGGGGCGGGCGCCGGAGGTCGATGGCGGCGGGGGCGTTCACGTCTGCAAGGGGCCCGGGCAAGTTCGGGCCGATCCTGCCCCCGATCCATGCGGGGAATCCAGTCCCGAGTTGACGTCCGGATCAAGTCATCTGATTTCTGCCCGATTTCTGGGCATTCACCAGGGCGACCTCCATGCCCGGCCCGTGGGCACCGCCCATGGTCGGGGGCGCAAGGCCCTTCCGCTGCGTCTTGAAAGGCCCTGCGCGGCCCGGGCGGGATGCGCGACCGTTCCGGCCGGAGCGCGCCGCCGGACCGGCGGACAGTCAGCCCGCCCGCCTCACTCCGCCGCGCGATCGACCGCCCGGGACAGGCCCTTGCCCTCGCGGCCTGCCAGCAGCCGCCGCGCCGTCATCTCGTCGGTCACGAGAACCCGGGGCGTCAGCGACTTCAGGGTTGCCAGCATGATCTCCGTCTTCTCGGGCCCGCCCGAGATCAGCACGGTGTTCTCGATCCGGCTCAGCCGTTCCACCGACATGGAGATGGAGCGGTCGTTGACGGGATGATCCACGGGCCGGCCATCGGCGCCGAGGAAATTGTAGAGCACATCGCCCACCACCCCCGCCTCGATCATCGAGCGCCGCTCTGCCTCGGACACGTGGCCTACCCGGTAGGAGGTCGTCAGCGAGGTGATCCCGCCGCAGGACAGGAGCGCCACGTCGCAGCTTTCGGCCATCTGCAGGATCTGCTCGAGGCCGCAGTGCTCGAGCAGCGCATGGCGGGTCTCGGGCGAATCGACCAGCGCGGGCGCGGGCACGAGAAAGCCCTCGGCGTTGAAGAGCTCGGCGAACTGCCAGGCGAATTCCGCGGGGTTGAAGCGCCGCGCCTGGGCGATGCCACCGAGCAGAGAGATCACCCGGACTTCCTCCAGCGGGCGCCCTTCGACGAAGGGCAGCATGGCATGCAGCGTCCGGCCCCAGCCCACGCCCACGGTCAGCTTGTGGGTCATCTGCTGGGAGACATAGGCCCCCGCCGCCGCGGCGATGGCGCGGGTGGGGTCGCCGGTCTCGTCGCCGAAGGGGGCCACCACCGCCTCCGCCAGCCCGAAGGCCGATTCAAGATCGCGCTGCAGGTCCACGATCGGCGCGATGTCCGAGCGGATGCGGATCACGACCTCGCCCCGGCTGCGCGCCTCGGACAGGAGGCGGGTGATCATGATGCGATTGACGTCGAGCTTCTTGGCGACCTCGGACTGGGTCAGGCCCTCGACGTAATAGAGCCAGGCCGCGCGGACGCGCAGCTGCTCGTGCGGGTCCCGGCTCTGTCGAGCAGACCGTGCCGTGCCGCCTGTCGCTGCTCGTCCTGTCATGCGTGCGGGTCCGTTCCGGGGTTCCGGCCCTTATAGGTGATGCGCGAGCAGCTTTCCAAGCGTCTCGGGCGCCTCGATCTGCGGCATGTGCCCGATGCCGTCGAAGAGATGCAGCGCCACGTGCCCCGGGGCCTGCAGCGCGTGGCGCCAGGGGATGATCCGGTCGGCCTTGCCCCAGACGACGCGCGCGGGCATGCCGACCCGCCCGAGGGCCGCGCGCAGGTCGAAGGCCTGAACCCCGTCGGGGAAAAGCACCTCCGCCAGCGCCTCCTGGGCCGCGCGCAGGGCGGAATCGCGTCCGGCCATGACGGAGCGCACCCAGGCGGGCGTCACCAGCGTCTCGTCGGACACCAGCTCCCGCAGCCAGGGCCCGAGGCTTTCGGCCCGGGTGGCGCGGCCGATGCCGCTCAGTGCCGCGCCGTTGATGTCGGGCCCGAGCCCGGCGGGCGCGATCAGCGTCAGGCTGTCCACCTTGCGCTCCCGCGTGTCCGCGAGCGCGAGCGCCAGCGCGCCGCCGAGGCTGTGGCCCACCAGATGCGCGCGCTCGAGGCCGAGGGCGTCGAAGGCATGGCGCATCTCGGCGGCAAGCGCCGCGAAATCGGCGATCCGCAGCTTCGGGGACTTGCCGTGGGCGGGCAGTTCGATGCGGATCAGCGGGCGGTGCCGCAGGTGCTGTTCCAGCGGCGCCCAGGAGGTCCCGTCGCTTGCAAAGCCGTGGAGCAGGACCACCGGCGTGCCCGTGCCGCCCTTCGCGCGGGTGACGGAGAGCGGTCCGGTCTCGGCGGTGAAGCGGGCGGGCGCCGCGGCCTCGGCCCGGGCGGGGGCCTCGAGCAGGGCGGTGATGTCCCCGGCCTGCAAGCGCCCGCGCGGGCCGCTGCCCGTCAGCCCGTCGAGCGACAGCCCGCCCTCCCGTGCCAGCCGGCGCGCCTTGGGGGTCGCGCGGGGTTTTTCCTCCGCGTCGCCGGCCATGGCCGGGATGCGCTCGGGCTCTTCGGCCTGGACCTTCTCCGCCTCCGACGCCGCCTCACGCTCCGGCACTGCCTCAGCCGCCGGCGCGGCACCGGCGGGCGCCTCGCCCACCGCCTCGCCGATCGCATAGAGCCAGGCGACGGGCTTGCCGATGGGCACCTCGGTGCCCTCGGGCAGGGGGTGGTGCAGGAGGCCGTCCGAGGGCGCCTCCACCTCCATGGCGGCCTTGTCGGTCTCGATGTCGAACAGCGGATCGCCCTTGGCCACGGTCTCGCCCGGCGCGACGTGCCAGGTCATGATCCGCCCGGTCGCCATGTCCATGTCGACCTTGGGCATGATGACTTCCACAGGCATCAGACGCGGCCCTTCACGAGGTCCCGCACCGCCGCGACGATGCCGGGGATCTGCGGCACCACGGCCTTTTCGAGCTCGGGGTTGTAGGGAACGGGCGATTCCGCCCCGCCGAGCCGCATCACCGGCGCGTCGAGATAGTCGAAGGCGTCGCTTTCCGCGACCATGGCGCTGATCTCCGCGCCGACGCCGAGGGTCTTCACGCCTTCGTAGACCGACAGCAGCCGCCCGGTCTTGCGCACCGAGGCCAGCACCGTCTCGCGGTCCATGGGGCGCACGGTGCGCAGGTCGA
>Ga0008835_101146_pt1 | contig 15078 bp, 14 predicted proteins | sample HotLakConsoUCCRE_FD_62215 | JGI IMG/M metagenome (GOLD analysis project Ga0008835, IMG submission 62215) | Hypersaline microbial mat communities from Hot Lake, Washington, USA - Hot Lake Consortium UCC-RE (Hybrid Assembly) ... | reverse complement strand
GCGTGACGCCATTCGAGAATATTCCGTTAAATCAATTGCTTACGGATTCGGGGTTGGACGAGGAAAGCCTCGCCGAAGACAACCAATTGAAACTACTATGAATTCTGTCGGACACTAGTGCCTTTCGCCCCTTGACCCCTTAGCCCGTATCCTTGAACTTGGAGACTGACCCAAACACGGCTATGGTAGCAACCCTGACCGTAACAGCGCCAAAAGGGAATCCCTATGACTTCGACCTTAGATGAAATCACCCTCGGACGACTTCGGGAACTGAAAGCCGAAGCGCTTGAGATGGATGAAATCAAGGACTTGATCGCCGCTCGTGATGGGGTGCTGGCGCGATATTCACCCGAATTCCAGCCAGCAGTGATCCAGGATCTCGATGAAGACGTTCTTCGGTCATTCCTCTACTTCGACAATAACAAGCATTGGACCGGGCTCAACCGTCAGGTCAACCGAGTTTGCGAGAACATGGCGGCGACACGAGCGGCGCTCGCCGCGCTGGTCGACGAATCGCGCCCGCTTGCAGAACGCATGGATCCCGCCACCCAGATCAAAGGCATGGGCAAAGGCATCATCACCGCCATTTTGCACGTGGCCTACCCCAATCGCTATGGGGTCTGGAACACGACATCAGACGGCGCGTTGGTTGAGCTGGGGCTGATGCCGCAATTCGAGCGCGGCACTCGGTTCGGAGAACGGTATGCGGCCATCAACCAGGTACTCCTGGAAGTCGCGGAAGCCATCGAAACCGATCTCTGGACGCTCGATGCGTTGTGGTGGGCGCTAACCGCTGAAGAAGAAGGCATTCAGCCGGATCGCCAAGCAGCATCATCAACAGTCAAGCAGTCAATCTGCGGACCAAGCCGATCTTTTGCGCTGGAGAAGACCCTACAGGACTTTCTTTTCGATCGCTGGGAAGAATTGCCCTTGGCGAAAGACTGGGCCCTCTACACGCGCCCCGGTGAACCTGACGCAGGCTACGAGTTTGCGATGCCTGTCGGGCGGATAGACCTACTGGCCAAACATCGCACCGAACCACGATGGCTCGTGATTGAGCTCAAGCGCCATGCAACCTCCGACCACACCGTCGGCCAAATCTTGCGCTACATGGGTTGGATCCAGAATCATCAGGTCGAATCCGGCGAGACGGTTCAAGGCCTGATCATTGCCAGTGCAGGCGATGAAAGGCTGCATTACGCGGTCGCAGCCATACCCAACGTCGATTTCATGACCTATGAGGTGGATTTCCGGCTGAATCCGGGACCAAGCATTTGAAGCTCTGCTCGCCGCTACCCTTGAATCTCCAAAAACTGGTCAAAGCGCTCCGCCAGCCCATCTCGATCCGGCTGATCCACCCGCCGCGAAGGTCTGGTGAACCGCAGCCCGTGCATGTCCTTCAGGCCATGCTGGAGCATCGGGCCATCGGTTTCTTCGAGCAGGTCGCGGCGAATATGGATGATTCCGCAAGCTTCCAGCGGTGTCCATTCCATCAATGAACACGCCGGAAGCCACGAAGTCGAATACGCCCAACGGGTAGCTGAGAAGTCGGAGCAGCAGCTTTCTTAGCAATTGGCACCCGTCTCGGCGTTCGTTTCGAGCTTGGATACCCGCTCAGAACTGCCCAAATTGTTGGGGCAGCGATACTGATTTCGCGCATCGTGAGCTGCCACTTCCAAGCTAGATTCTCCGAGAAATTGTTGAAACTGTTCGGAGTAGTCTCATAGCTGGCTAGAGCTTCGTCCCAGTATGTCAGCCACCGTCCATCAATCCATACCGGCAGTTTGTTGAAATTTCGACCGATGAGGACTCTATTCAGGAACCTCAGGAATATTGTCTCCTCGCGCTTTACTGTTGGAAGATGGGTGTGCAGAGATTTTGCAACAGCCTGCAACGTCAGCTGACTGTCCAAAGTGCGACTTGTCCTGAGCAGATAAATGTCCTGTGCACGCTTTGTTATGTGACAGATTGCAATTAGATCACTGACAGTTGAAATAAGCGATAGGGCGAACTCAGAGGCGTTCGCTACCGGTCGGGCCGGAAACCATGACAGGCCCTCGGCTTCCCGGTAAGCTTTCCAATCAATCGAGCCATCATCTGATAGGCAGGAGGCGAGCAGGTTTCCAAGCTGCACACCCATGTCTCCGGCCTTGGTACGCGTCGGGCCATAGCCGCCGGCTTGGAGCTTTGTAACGATGTCTCCAACCGTCGCTGCTCCTTCTTCAAATAGAGATTTGCCATATCTGCCTAATCTAAGCCTGTCTAGTGGAAGCGTGAGCACTTCATCGCTCAGAGCACCGAAAAGTCGGGGATCGATGCGGCTCGCGGCCCTAAAATCACCGGACATTTGGGGTTCGCCGGTGACGATTGCCACAATTATCGCAAGCTCCGCTGTCACAGCATCTTTCGGAACGTCCCAGGTTGCGGATAGGGTATCCACGAACTCTTCAAATCCAACTTCCTCCAAATGTGAAAGGCAGTCCGCTGCCCGTTTCCACCAGTTTGAGAATTCGGGCCGGAAGTGAATCGCCAGTGCGCCATAGGCGTCGTTCAGCAACCCATTCGTAAGCTGCAATAGCAGCTTTTTTTCCTTCTGACGAATTCTCTCCCGGGTTACCGGGGGGCATGCTGCTTCAGCAATTTCATCCAGCGTTTTCTGACGTCCTGGTGGCTGACAGATACGTTCGCGAAGAATCGCTGCTAAAGTTTCGTCAGCGAGATATTCTGCAACTTCTGCGAGAAAATGTGGCAAGCACGCGAGGAATTCCTTCCCCGAAGCCGGCTGCGACCCGCTCGGTAGGAGCGGGATGTGCGTCTTCTCGCAGTACTTATCCCAATCAGTCCCTTCCGCAGCAGTCGACACCTCCAACAAGGCCTCACGATTCTCCAAGAGTTGATCGGCTGTCCGCCCGCCGACTCCGGGAATGCTGGTGATATGATCCCTGCTCACATGGGCAAGATCGCCGACGGTGCGGAAGCCGGCCCGTTCCAGTGTCGTCGTCTTTATGCCAAGGTGCAGGACGCCGATCGGAAGGTCCTGTGCCTGCGTGATCTGTGGCCGTCGTGCCTGTTCCTTCGAGGTCAACTGATCTCCGTATCCTCTGGCTAACTTAGTGTACACGACGCCAGCCTTTGAGTCGGACCCTCACCGGCCGTCCGGCCACCTCGCCATGTGTCGGCTCTTCTTTACGAACCGAAATTGCGTAGGAAAGCTCACCCGGCGAACCGGACAAAACGAGTACGTCTCCTTCCTTTGCGCCAACGGCGCGGAAGAATCTAGTCATGTGGGTGATCCGGTATTCATCTCTTGTGCCACCCTCGTCATGCAAGCGGTTGTTATAGTAGATATAACGAAAGCGCCACGTAACTCCCATTTCATCAGTCATTTCCAGCCATGCATCAGGATTTTTCTGCGCAGAATCGAGGAAGGGGAGCAGTGCAAGAAGGTCGGTCTGGGACTTGGGTATGTGTATACCCCCTTGGTGGCCGCCTGTTTCTCCGGTATCGTTTGCCGTCAGCGGCTTCTCGTAAGTTTGACATTTCATAGTTTTGTTCCGCCGGGCCGAATGGAGAGGGCACGCCTAAGATCATCAGCGTCACGTGTCGACACTGGAACTGCTTCATTGCCAAGTTCTCGGCGCCATTGAGAACGGTCAATCATAACCCGTTCAATTGTGTCCTCATAAAAAAGCCGGTAGATATAGACTGGCTCGGTTTGCCCGCGACGGTGCGCTCGGGCGCTGGCCTGCGACTCAAGCGCCGGGTTCCATGTCTGCGTGAAGTGAATTACAACCGTCGCCGCTGTTATATTAAGCCCGGTACCCGCAGCTTTGGGATTGAGAACAAGGCAGCCAGGGCCATCGTGGTCGGAAAACGCATCGACGATCGCCTGCCGCTCTTCCTGCGGCGTGGACCCGTTGATCGCGCCCCAGAAGGCATCCGGAAGTAGCCCATGGGCTGCCTCACGGATAATCTCGCCACAACGGTTGAAGATTGCAAAGAGGAGAGTCTTCCGCCCGCTCCGGAAAGCCTCATCTAGTATAGATATTGCACGTTCCACTTTGGGCGTGAAAAGAGCCAATCCCGCTGATCGACCTATCTCGGCATTTTCATTTCCATTCGGTTCACCTGAACCCTGCAGCCACGGATGGGCACAGAAGAGCTGCAGCTGCCCTGTTGCAACGAGATTGCCTGCGACGGGGTACTTCTCGAGAGTTTCAGCAAGCACTTCGTCATACCGCCGAGACAGGTCTTCACCCAGCTCCAACGGTAGATCGATATCGATACGTTCCGGAAGATCGCCGGCGACATCCCGGACCTTGCGACATAAAACAACGGGATCAGTCAGACGGGCGAGATTCCTTGCGGTTTCTTGAGAGTCGGGGTGGTCGGCCTCAAAGGCTTCCCGGCTTCCCAGCAGACCCGGGATCGCGAGATCGGTAAGAGACCATAGGTCGAGCAGCGAAGTTTCAACCGGAGTTCCGGTCATGGGAATGGTCCACTTTCTCGGAATTCTTCCGACCGCCTGCCGTCGCCCTGAATCAGGATTTTTCAGAGCCTGAGCCTCATCACAAATAAGCCATGACCAAGTCATGCCCGCGAAAACGGATATGTCATTGACAACAGTATCGTAGGTCGAGAGCACGACCTGTGCGCGCTGTAGGCCAGATGTTATCCCTGTTCTGTTGTGGCCACGATGGATCAGTACAGAAAGCTCAGGTGCAAATGTCATAATCTCTTTGCGCCAGTTGGCGATCAGGCTGGTGGGGCAGATAATGAGTGCAGGCATTTCCGTCTCGAGCTCGGAGAGGAGCAGAAGGGCGATGATCTGGATCGTCTTCCCGAGCCCCATTTCGTCAGCGAGAATAAGGCCGCCGGTATGTCGGATGGTTTGGTTCATCCAAGCGACGCCCTGAACCTGATACGGAAAGAGAGTCGCATGCAGTCCCGGCGTTTTCTGCTCCGTGCTTAGATCGGCGGCGATCAACTGAGCCGAATGAAAGACGCTTTCATCGGCCGCGACAGGAATATCGGGATTTTCCAGCCGGACGAGTCGCACGACATCCGCAAAACTCAGTGTTGCCGAAAGCTGCCCTCCCAACATCTGCCTAACAACTTCTGGTGTGTCGTGAGGAAGAGGGCGAATAACGTTTCCGTCGGGCACCCAGTTGTAATTGAGACCGAGGGCATCCCAGACTTTCTTTTCTCCTCGTATGATTCTGGTGCCTGCTATGCGGAAAGAAAATCCTGTGCCTTCTTTCCGGATCCAGATTTCCGGTTGCACAACTCTTGACGAAAGCTCCCAGCCTGCGGGTGGAGCGGCTGAGATCTGCCTGAAATCGGTGGGAAGCGAGGCGATCTTATCAATCATTGCGCAGTTTCTCACTAAGTTCTGATGGCGCCCAAGGAATCGGACGCCTTGTATGAACTGCGCGATGACAATTTGGGCACAACGGGATTAGGTCGGTCGCAGGATTGTAGGGCCTAGGCATGCCGGCGACGGATAGGGGCTGTAGATGATGCACTTCAATAATCCCGCCCGCGTCTCCGTAAAGTTTATCGGGAGCAAGCCTGCAGATATTGCATACTGCTCCATGAATACGCAGACAGAGCAAGCGATTACGAGGATTTCGTTCGCGACGGCGGATAACCGAGAGTTTTACGGTGCCTTCAATCAGATCTTCCTGATCAGGCAGGGCAATCTCTTCAATCGGGTCGTAACCGTATAGTTCTGCCATAGCGGCGAGGATTGGAATGACAAGTTCACGGCAGGTTTCAGCGATTGAATCATCTTCAAATCGGTCTTCAATGTCACGTTTCTCTGCAACGAGTGTGAAGCCTCCATTGTCGATCAGCCAGTTGGCGGTTGTCTGGCCGTTCCCTATCCTCAGATTCGCGCCGGTTGCGACTGACGCGACGAGCGCCCTAGCGAGCTGCACTTCTTCTGCGCTGGCTTTTTGCATCTGTCGAATCGTATCAGCCGCGAAACTACCGAATGCCAGTCTGGCTTCAAAGCGGCGAAGACCGGTGGGCCGAAGGGTGACAATCGGACTATGAGTGCGTTCAAGGTCTGCAAACCAGAGTTTGATTGCTGTTTGCACTCCCCTCCTGTCTTCCTCCAGACAGATTGCGGCGCCGGTTCCCTCTTCGACCTCCCTGCGGATCAGGGCTTGCTTCTCGGCAAGCATCTCAGGCCTCTTCTTCGTCCCCGAATTCAGACAGTTCCTCGTCGTCAGGCAATGGTACTTCGCGTAGCAGCTTCTTGAGATTCGTTGAAATTTCGTTTCGAATGTCCTCGAATATCGACTCCAGATCATCGTTGGTGTTGTTCTGCTCAGCTACAGCAAAAGCCCAGAGCAGCAGATCTATCCCTTCAACAGCGTAGCCGCTTGCGGCCGCCCTCTGGTAGATCTTCAGATAGAAGTCATGGTGCTTGTTGATTCGAACGGCCGGCACGAATCCTGAATCGGCATCGCTGCGCATGGCCGGCTCCCAAAGATCGCCGGACATAATGGTCTCGACAGCTTCGACGTGAATACTGTCCGGGTTCACATGCGTATCGACGGGCACCCGGAGCTTTATCCCTGCACCACGATTGTTGCTGAGTGTTGCCGTTTTTTGCCCCGGATCGGCTGACTGGACATCCGGTTTCTTGGTCGAAGGCGTATTTCCGATGACCTTGTTCGCACTGCCGTGGTCGACACCGCGCTCAACGGCAGCTGCTTTCGCTTTGCGCCGGTAGCGGTTGCCTGCCTCGCGATAGGTCGGCTGGAGCAAGGTCTTGAGAGATTCCTCAAGCGCCGGGTCAAAGAGAATTTTCGACTTTTTTACGTCGACCTTGAAGGCCTCGTCTAGCTTATGTGTGAAGTCGAACTCGACGCGAAGCAAAGAGGTGTGTGGTTCAACTGCGCCGAATACGCCAAGCCAGCCACCTTGTTGAATCACGCGCCCCTCGCGATGGATGTAAAAGCCCTGGCCGCGGTTAGTGATATTCGCAATCTTCTGTTCGTCTGTGGTCAGGTCACGACGGTTCGGGAGAATCCACGCCCTAATGTGCGCGGTCTCAATCGTCCCGTCTTCCATTTCGATTTCTAGCTTCTGCTGTGCAGGAGACAGGACCTGATCTGCCTTCTCAGGATAGAAAGGGTTCCATGGCTTGACCTGCTCGCCGTTCACGGTAATGGAGATGTTTCTTTCGCGATCGTCCGCTTCATCTAGGAACCGATAGTAGATCAGCGAGATATGGTCGTTTAGCCGCTGGCTCAGACGCCGGATCGCCGCCTGCTCCTTGGCGCCACCTGGATCGTCATATTCCTTTGAGAGCAAACGGTCGCATTTGGACCAGATCACAAGTGTGCCCTTGTCGCCGCAAAGCTCTTCGAAGAGCTCGAAGTCATCGGCAGTCAACTGTTCGCTGAGCATTTCCCACTGGTTCTGCTTCTCGACGTGCTCAAGGTCCCATGCCAGCTTTGCGAAGTCGGCATTGACAGACTGGCGGGAAATGACCGTAAACCGGAGACAGACTGCACTGGACGCTGTTTTGAGCCCAAGGCCGAATTTTCCGAGACTGGCAAGATTAGCTCTCGCAGGTGCCCCATAACGCATGGCATCAAACAACATTCGGCTGTCCATTCCATCGCCATTGTCTCCGAAACACACGAATTTCCGACCGTCTTCGGCCAGTTCCAATCGTACATTGACCTCGGTTGCATTGGCTGCGATTGAATTGTCAATGACATCGGCGGCAGCAGTATTAAAGCTGTAGCCAGTATCCCGAAGTCCGTAGATGAGCCGCGGCGCATCCGGCTGATTAATCAAATCGTTCACTAGGGTCCTCCATCACTACCAACACAGATCGTACAATCATCCTATATGCTTCTACTTAAAGTCGCGAATTTTAGCGGCGGAAACACTGTGAAACACGTTTCACGTGCCAGTGTGGCCTAGCGTTGAAATCTCATCGATTCAAGCTGAAATAAATTTTGTCATGCCTTGGGATCCATGATTTCGATTGTTAGATCATCACTTTGAATCCATTTGCAGATTCTTTCCATAACCAGCTCAAAGTTTTGCTGATCTTTACCTTTGAGGGCGCACTCCCAAAGCACCAGCGTACGCCATCCGGCATCGTGTAACTTTCCTAGATTTTTGTTATCACGCTCCCTATTGTGCGAAAGTTTCTGTTGCCAAAATTCGGTATTCGTTGCGGGCAGTCTGAAAAGCGCGCAGGAATGCATGTGCCAAAAGCAGCCATTGCACTCGATAATTGCGCTATGGCGGGGAAGGACAATGTCCGGTTTTCCAGGAAGCTTTGGGTCGTTTTTATGGAATCTGAAGCCTCGCCGGTGAAGTGCAGAACGAACGAGTACTTCCTGTTTGGTGTTTTTTCCCTGGATGCCCGCCATCATTCTACTCCGGGTTCTAGGGTCTACAACGTCACCCACTATATGAGAAATCTCCTTTCGATTCCGCTAGAAACATTGTCGAGAATAAGGTCCAAATGCGGCTTCATAATTCTCGCAACCTCACCTATCACCGGCACAACCACACAGTTTCCAAACTGTTTATAGGCTTGTGTGTCGCTGACAACAATTTTGTAGTCATCGTCGAAACCCATTAGCCTTGCGCACTCTCTGGGCGTAAGCCTTCTGGGACGTTTCCGCTTGCCTCGGCTGACTAGTATCTCCGAGCCGTCCTTGTAATATCTGGCCGAAAGCGTGCGCGACACCGAGTCTTTGTCGACCAGGCCGAAACCAAATCCGTTGCCGGCTTTGCGGTGTTTTTCAGCGTAACCTTGCAGGTACTCCCAAAGCCTTGGAGTAAGGGTGTATTTATCGTTAACCTTCGCCAGATTGCCAACAGTGAAGGGGTCTTCGGGTTCTTCGCTGCCATCCTCTGGGTGAAGGATCTCTTTAAGGGTAATGCTGCCTTTGGGAAACATTTGCATGTCTTCCCAAGAGAAAGTGGTTGATTCTCGGAATCCAATGACAAGAATGCGTTCGCGATGCTGCGGAACGAAGTTCTGCGCGTCGATTACCTTGTAATGTAATTCATAGCCAAGCTCGTCCTTCAGTGTCTCCAAAATAACCCTAAATGTGTTGCCTTTGTCATGAGAGATTAGGTTTTTTACGTTCTCCAGCAGAAAGGCCGCTGGCCGCTTTTCCTTGATGATTCGTGCAACATCGAAAAATAGTGTACCTTGGGTCTTGTCTTCAAACCCATGAGCTCTTCCCAGCGCATTTTTTTTTGAAACGCCTGCAATGCTGAAAGGCTGGCAGGGAAAGCCTGCGAGCAGGACATCGTGATCGGGAATGTCTGACTCGTGAACCTCAGTGATGTCGCCTGCAAACATATGTTCCTGGCAGGCTGGATAGTTTTCCCGATAGGTCTTTTGCGCGTACTTGTCCCATTCGGAGGTAAAAACGCATTTTCCCCCCAATTGTTCGAATCCTTTGCGTATGCCGCCAATGCCGGCAAACAGGTCGATAAAAGTGAAATCCTCAGTTCCATCTGAACGCTGATCAAAAGCGAGGAGCCTTTGGCGAATGGCATCAGACAGATACTGCGGTGGGTCTGTTTCTCTGAGTTCCCAGCGCCTTACGGTGCGAGTGTCAACTTCAAGGTACCGTGCAATCTCATTTTGTGTGTATCGGTTTCGCGCTTCCTGAAGCAGGATAATGGGATCAAACTGGTTCAAGGCGTATCTCCGGGGAAACAATGAGGACATTATGTCCGGTTATCGTCCCTTTGACAATACGACCACTAAAAAAATGTACAGTATTCTCAAGATTGTGTATTGACTGTGCTAGCGCATTCTGTCCGCTCTCACCGGTCGATTGTCCTCATGTTAGCTTTGACTACGCCTACGGTGCTCTCGGCCAGAGGTTGAACAGAATGCACTCGGTTTCGGACCGCTCAGCCCCCATCAAATCGGCTCGACGTGGAATCGATCGGTTCGAATGACTGACCCACCATCGTGGCGATAGGCCACCAACCGATCTCCCTTGCCGATCGAATAGTCCAGGCAGACGGCATTCGGTCGCTCTGGTTCGATTGCGCCACTGCGCCTATAGTGACCAAAAAAGTCCGGTCGGGTGTGCTCTGGGTAGCTTGGGTGTGTGGGATTGTCGTAGGGTGTCGCCAGATCGAGGCCTTCAGGGTGGCTCTGAAAAAGCAAGGCTTCACCCAAAGTGCGAGGCGAGGGCTCCCACCAACTGATTCTGGCGTGCCTGCGGCGATTGCCTTCTTTGTCGAGGAAGCTGGTGCCTTCTGGTAATTCATGCTCGGGACCTTTCAGCAGCGTCTCGACAGCCTCGAATTCTGACTCGCCTAGCGTGGCCGATGCGACCCAACGGTGCTCGGGGAGGTGCCAGCCTGAACCGCATCGCTCCAAAGCTTCGAGGTGCTTCGGGTGCCAGCAGGCGTGGACACAGCGCCAATTTTCGCCTTCGAGTGCCAGCGACAGGGTGCGAAACCAGGCCAGCATGTCCTTCCAGTCGCCGGGGCGGCGCTCGATTTCTTAAAGCACGGCCAGGTGCTGCTTGAGGTTCTTTTCGATTCCCGGGCGCAGGTACTCGCCTGGCTTGCCCGGGATTTCGGTGTGGAACTGGACAGCGTTGTATTCGTGGTTGCCCATGACGCAGGGCGCCTCACCGCGCTCGACCAGATCACGCACCAGCTCGACGGTGCGCTATTTCCATGCCTGATGAGATGGACGCCTCCATCATTCGCACCGGCGTCAATGTTGCGCCAGACTGGTATTCCACTCAGTCGATTACGTAGGAGGCGTCCAAATGAAGTATAAACTGATCGGTATCGACCTTGCAAAGAACGTGTTTCAGGTCTGCGCCATCAACCAGGCCGGAAAAGACGTATTCAACCGCTCGGTGACCCGAGCCAAGCTGGCCGCGACGATGGCTGTATTCGAGCCGACCACGGTGGCCTTGGAGGCTTGTGCCAGTGGCCACTACTGGGGCCGGAAGTTCGAACAGATGGGCCATCGGGTCCTGCTGGTGCCACCGCAGCATGTCCAGCCGTTCGTGCGCGGCGGCAAGAGCGATGCCCGGGATGCACTGGCTATCGTTGAGGCCGCCCAACGGCCGAAGCTGCATCCAGTGCCGATCAAGACTTTGGCACAACAGGATCTCCAAAGCCTGCATCGGGTTCGTCGGCAAGTCATTGATCAGATGACCGCGACCGGCAATCAGATCCGGGGCATTGCTCGGGAATACGGCGTGGAGTTCAAGACCGGCATCCATGCCTTGGTCAAGCAGCTACCTGAAGTGCTCGAGGAAGCCGAGAATGATCTCACCCCGATGGTCCGTCAGCTGATTGCCGAGCAGTTGGAGCAGTTACGGCACTACCGTCAGCGCAACGATGCCCTGCATGCTCGAATTGTCGAACTGGCCAGCCAGGATCCCGCTTATGGCCGACTGCTGGAGCTGCCAGGCGTGGGGCCGGTCGTGGCTTCGGCCTACCTGGCCTCGATCGGCAACGGGCATCAGTTCCACAAAGGACGTGAGGTCTCGGCCTGGCTGGGGTTGGTGCCCCGTCAGAGCGGAACGGGTGGCAAGATCAAACTTCTGGGCATGACCAAGAACGGAGATCGCTACCTGCGCACGATGCTCATCCATGGAGCCCGTGCCGCGATCACCTGGTCGCGCAACAAGCAAACGCCACTGGCCCAGTGGGTCAACCCGATGGTGGTCCGTCGGGGCATGAACAAAACCGTAGTGGCGCTTGCCAACAAGACTGCTCGCATCGGCTGGCTGATTGTGGCCAGAGGCGAGCACTACGACGTCAACAAGGCGTTTGGATCAATTAATCCTGCCGGTTGAGTCTGCGGAAGTCGATGAAACAATAGGTTGACCGACCCCGAGCGAACCTGGTCCGGGACATGGTGAAAAACCGCATGCCTGTTTAGGCCTCGGGGTCATCTCGAAACTCATGGTGGGCCGGGGGCCCAAGGAAAAACAAAGCCCCCATCAAGAGCCCGAATATATGTCAGCAGACCATTGATTCATCGCAATAAACAAACGACGAAAGCCCTTTATTGGAGGGACAGGAGCACTCGGACTAATGAAAGTAAAAACCGTCAAAAACCGCTTGACTGGGGGGAGGCGTCCATATATGTCCCGGAAACGTGGCTCATTTTCAGAATTGAGACTTAAAACCCACTTGTTGATAGGCCAGGCCCTCCCTATGGCATGAGAATGTATGGCTCGTTGTAAAAAAGTAACTAGAGAAGTTGAAGCGCCATGAAGCTATAGGTATATTGCTCTGCACTTAGAGTAACCAGGGCAATATTTTCAGCTCTCATGAAAAGTAAAAACGTTTTAATTATAGGATTGGTCTTTTGTTGGGGAGCATGTCTGAACAGTCCAGTCGCAGCTTGTTGGCAGACGTACGGCTCTAGCCAAACTGCAACCTCCGCCTCCGTTGCCTCAAATGTCGCCCAATATGAGTACAGCCACCTTGAGGGGGCGTGGGTTGCGGCTTCTGATTGGCATGATTCTTCAGCTCAGAATTATCTGCCTTCTTGGAATGATAGCGTCTATGTGCTTCATGACCTCGGGTATGTTCTGGTTATCACAGCCGACTTATCAGGATTGGCAGCGAGTTCGAACAGACGTTTTTCTGCTTCTGCTCGTTTCCCGCAGGATCACAGCTTGTTATGTCTGGATGAGGAGGAGCCAAACGACCAAGGAATAATTGATGTTATTGGTTCACGAATTACGATGGCGCCGCATTTCTTCGGCCCGTTTTTCGCGATATTGATTCCGGTCGCTTACTACGCTGGCCAACTACCGCCAGCCCCACCGCAGACCTGCTCAACAAACATAGAAGGAATAGATGGGAACGAAGACAGCTTTGAGTCACTTTGGGAAGATAGTTCTCCCGACTCAGATTTACCATTGGAGCAAGGCGGTCTCCTTTGGCCAAATGGAGATGGCACCTATGACTTCCTGCGATATGGGATCGAAATCCCGGGAGGAGGGGCTGGTCCGTGCGGGATTACTTCGCCGCCCTATGCATCCTTTCCAAGTCCCTCAGAATGGCCAGACGGCGTGATTAACGTACATACTCAGCCGTATCATCAATTTGAGGTTCCAGAGGCGTGTGGTAGTATGTATACGCATGGTCCGAGTGGCAGTGATAGAGCACATATTCGATGGCTTCGAACGAGCTTTGGCAAATCTGATGTCATGGGAATCGTTCTTGACAAAGACATGATTCAGAAATACGGTGGGAATGCAACTGAAGACACCGCTCCGCGTCAACGATGTGGCTACTGACCTAAAAGTGATTGCTATGTACATTAAATTGAATTTCGTGCTTTTGTTATCTGTACTACTTGCGTCTAGTTCTTTTGGCCAAGCACCACATGGTACCTCCATTCCTTTCGAGCACTTTTCCAAGGAAGGTGAATGTCCTTCCATTAATGATTTAAATCGAACGACCCAACACTGGCATGAAGATCTAATCGAAAATATGGCTCAGCATAGCGATATTCCCGAGTTGTTGAGTCTTATATCGCCAGACATTAACCTGCATCGTCTCCGGCCACTTTCAAATATAGCTGATCGAGAGACGTGCGCTCAATTGAACACAAACTATTGGGATCTGCATACAGACGTTATGCATGATCGAGAAAAAAGCAGGATGGTCCCGGCGCACTATTATCTTTATTATCAGAGCGGGGGCTATTTCATTGTAGTAGCCGCAACTTATTCAGGTGGTGTGGAAGACTCCTTAGACATCGGGCCTCCATCCCTAGGCAACTCTGTTCTTTCCGTTTACGACTCAAATATGGAGTTGATGGCTCGGCTGCCCTGGTGAGAGGCCAGCTAGCCAACAGAAAAACCGGGACACGTGTGTCCAAGGTAAGCGCCCACGAACCCACACTCTTGCAACCACACAACAAGACATCTAACCACACACACAACAGAACATATATGGACGCATCCCCCCCCAGTCAAGCGGTTTTTGCTTTCATCGGTCCAAGTGCTCCTATCCCCTCTGAAAAGGGCGTTCGTCGTTGACTTGTTGCGATGAATCAATGGTCTGCTGACATATATCCGGGCTCTTGATGGGGGCTTTGGTTCTCCGTTACCCCCGACGAGCCAATGGCGCGGTAGTAAACTCGTTCAGTGCCCTGCACTTGCCGGATCCATTGCGGTACAGCCTTCCATGCCTGTCCCCGAATCGCCGCTTCCTTTACTCTGCCGCTGCAGGGTGTTCGCCCATTGAGGACTAATAATAACCTGGATGCTGACGATCACTTGCCAGTTGAAATTCACTGGACTTCGGTGACATGATCTGGAACCTGATTCCCCGACTGACCTGGAGAATGTCCGATGTTGCGACCCGTCCTGTTGTTTCTTCTGTCCTGCAGCACCGGCTTGGCGGTATCCGGGGAGATCGAGACGGTGCGGTCCTGGGACCACTACCGTGAACTCATGATCGCGGACGGAAAGACTGCGGCTGAGGCCGATGCTGGTATCGACAGCATGCTGTCGAGCCTGACGTCGATGGATCGCTCGGCGGGCAGCGACCGCATCGGCGTGCCGGCGCCTTCGTTCAAGTTTGACGGCTGGCTGAATTCAAAGCCGCTTTCGCTGGAGGATCTGCGGGGGCAGGTGGTGCTGGTGCGCTGGTGGACCGAGACCTGTCCATTCTGTGCCAGCAGTGCGCCGGCGCTTCGTGCGCTCGACCAGCAGTATTCGCCGCTGGGGCTGACGGTCGTGGGAGTCTATCACCCGAAAGCCGATCGTGACGGTCCACTGGATATTGCACGCGTCGAACGCGCGGTAGCGGCCCGACAACTTGATTTTCCGATCGCGATCGACTGGGACTGGCGAAACGGCACGCTCAAGGACTGGTGGCTGACTGGGCCAGACAGGCCCGCGACCTCTGTAACCTTCCTGCTCGACAAGGACGGCGTAATCCAGTTTGTCCACCCGGGGATGGAATACCATGATCCCAACGGCTCGGACGGGCACGCAATGTGCGCGGCCGACATGGTCGGAATCCGGTCCGAAATCGAGCGCCTGCTTGCACAGTAGGCAAGGCTTAGCG
>Ga0008835_101144_pt1 | contig 15098 bp, 18 predicted proteins | sample HotLakConsoUCCRE_FD_62215 | JGI IMG/M metagenome (GOLD analysis project Ga0008835, IMG submission 62215) | Hypersaline microbial mat communities from Hot Lake, Washington, USA - Hot Lake Consortium UCC-RE (Hybrid Assembly) ... | reverse complement strand
ACCCAAACGCCACCCTGTTCCTGCACATTTGTGCGGACGTGTCGCGCAAAGCCGAAGCCGCGAATCAAGGCATATTGCGCCGCCGCGCAGCGCGCGTAAGCATCCACATCGTCACGGGTCGCCACTCCCGTCATCTGAACGCGGAAATTCACCAGATCATCGTCCAGCAACCGCGTGTCGACGCCGTCGTAGCTGGCCGGCGGCCCGCTTCCCGGCGCCGGGTCCTCGCCTGTCTCGCAGGCCGCAAGCGCCAGCAGCGTGGCGCACAGCAAGCCGCCCCGCGCGCGGCGCAAGCCCGTCACTCCGCGGCGATCTTCGTCTCGGCGCGTGCCTGTGCCCGTGCCGACAGATCCGCCATCAGCGCCGAGGCCCGCGCGATCGGGTTGGTCAGGTAGTGATCCGCCACGGCGTTGACGAACGACGCCGTGCCCAGCGTGCCAAGCTCTTGCGGCTGCAGCGCGTTTTCCGGCACCTCGTCGATCATCGCCAGATGCGGCACCGCCTTCACCAGCGCCCGGCGCAGCTCGGCCAGGGTGGCCCAGGGCTGCGTCGCGCCCAGTTCCGGCGACAGCGCCCGCAAGATCGCCCAGTTCTCCTTGGCCTCGCCCGGCGGAAAGCCCGCGCGCAGCGCCAGTTGCGGCCGGCCCTCGGTGTTCACGAACAGCCCCTGTTCCTCGGTATAGGCGGCGGCGGGCAGGATCACGTCGGCGCGGTGCGCGCCCCGGTCGCCGTGGCTGCCCTGGTAGATCACGAAGGCGCCCGGCGCGATGTCGATCTCGTCGGCGCCGAGGTTGTAGATCACGTCCGCGCCCTCGACCGCGGCGGCAAGCCCGCCCTCGGTCACCGCGCCCACATCCAGCGCGCCGACGCGGGCCGCCGCCGTGTGCAGGACCAGCAGGCCCGAGCCCGAGTCGGCCGCGATCCGCATCGCGTGGGCCAGAACCGATGCGCCATCGGCCTCGCGCAGCGCGCCCTGTCCGACGATCACCAGGCTGTCGACCCCCTCGGCAGTTTCATGCGCGGCGTCGATCTGCGCCGCCAGCGCGGCCCGGTCGGTGCCCAGATGCGCATAGTCGTAGGTCAGATCCACCGCTTCGCCGATCAGCGAAACCTTGGCGCCTTGTATCCACGCCTTGCGGATGCGCGCGTTCAGCACCGGCGCCTCGGTGCGCGGGTTGGTGCCGATCAGCAAGATCGCCTTGGCCGTGTCGATCTCCTCGATCGTCGCGGTGCCGGCATAGGCGGCGCGGTTGCCGGCGGGCAGATTCGCCCCGTCGGTGCGGCATTCGACCGACCCGCCCTGCCCCTCGACCAGCTGTTTCAGAGCAAAGGCCGCCTCGACCGGCACCAGATCGCCGACAAGGCCGGCCAGCTTCGTCGCCGCCTTCATCCTGTCGCCTGCAAGGCCCAGCGCCTCGGGCCAGGTGGCGGGCCGCAGCCTGCCATTCTCGCGGATGTAGGGCCGGTCGAGCCGCTGCCGGCGCAACCCGTCCCAGACGTAGCGGGATTTGTCCGACAGCCATTCCTCGTTCACGCCGTCATGGTTGCGCGGCAGGATGCGCATGACCTCGCGCCCCTTGGTGTCGACGCGGATGTTCGACCCCAGCGCGTCCATCACGTCGATGGTCTCGGTCTTGGTCAGCTCCCACGGTCGCGCGGTGAAGGCATAGGGCTTGGAGGTCAGCGCGCCGACCGGGCACAGGTCGACGATATTGCCCTGCATCTCCGATTCCAGCGTCTGGCCGAGGTACGAGGTGATCTCCGCATCCTCGCCGCGCCCGGTCTGGCCCATTTCGGGCACGCCCGCGACCTCGGTGATGAAGCGCACGCAGCGCGTGCATGAGATGCAGCGCGTCATGTGGGTTCCGACCAGCGGGCCGAGATCGAGGTTGTCGACGGCGCGCTTGGGCTCGCGGTAGCGCGAGAAATCGACGCCGTACGCCATCGCCTGATCCTGCAGGTCGCATTCGCCGCCCTGGTCGCAGATCGGGCAGTCGAGCGGATGGTTGATCAGCAGGAATTCCATCACGCCTTCGCGGGCCTTCTTGACCATGGGCGAATTGGTCCTGACGGCCGGCGGCTGCCCGTCGGGGCCGGGGCGCAGATCCTTGACCTGCATGGCGCACGACGCGGTGGGTTTCGGAGGGCCGCCCACCACCTCGACAAGGCACATCCGGCAGTTGCCGGCGATGGTCAGGCGCTCGTGATAGCAAAAGCGCGGGATCTCGATCCCGGCCAGCTCGCAGGCCTGGATCAGGGTCAGCGCCGGATCGACGGCGATGTCACGGCCGTCGATGTTGATCGTGCGCAGGTCGCTCATGGGGTGCGGTCCTTCCTCCGGCTCGGGCGGCATGTCTGGGGTCTGCGCCGCCCGGCTCGTTCGCGGTTGCGCCCGCTTTTAGCCCTCTCTGAGCAGTCTGCCAATGGGCGAACCGGCAGTGATTTCGTCGCGCCCCACGCGACAGGCGCCCTCGACATCCTCGTCGCTCGTCACGCCACGTTCGGCGAAGTATCGACGCGCCAGCACGATGTAGCGTTCCTGCTCGTCATCGTCCTCGACATACTCGGTCACCTCGCCGCGGCTGTAGCCCAGGCCCATGGCATGATTGGCCAGCCCCAGCAGAAAGGCGTTGGCCGCAAGGCTGCGCCGGTCGATCGACGGGCATGTCCGCTCGATATGCCGCCCGATGGTCACGGCCAGCAGGCCGTTGTGCAGCCGCGGATCGGCGCGCAGCGTCTCGTACTGATCCGCCCGTGCCCCCCCGGCGGCGGTCAACAACCCGGTTGCCATGACCAGCACCGAGACTGCCATCACTTTGGCGTAGAGTTTCATGATGTTCTTGCCTTTGTCTGCCTGTGATCCCCCTGGCGCAGATGGGGTCAGGGCCGCAGGTTATGCAATAACACGAACGCGTTGCGCACCGGGCTCGGCGCCGGGCCGCCGATGGCGGGCCTAAATCCGCACACCCCAGAAGGCGACGATCACCCAGACCAGCCCGGTGATGAACACCATGGAGAGGATGCCATAGACGGCGGCTTCCATGCGTTCGGGGGTGTTGAGAGCCATCGCGATGCCGGATGCGGCCATGCCGCCCAGCACGACCCCGAGGATTGATCCGCCGATCCCCCAAGTATAGCCCAGGATCATCCCGGCTGCGCAGGCGGCCATGTAGATGACCGCGAGCCCGTACCAATACAGACGCACCATGAAACACTGCCCCTCGTTGCCTCGGTTCCGTCCGGCCTCGTTTCACGGGCCGTGATCGTTCTCTGGCGTCCAGATTAGGGAATCAGGCGAATTTTCGCAACGTCAGGCAAACAGCGCGCGCGGAATTGAGTCGATTTCGCCACAATCGGGCGCGACGTCCAGCGATCACCGCTGCGCGCAGCGCCCCGCGACCACGGGCTCGCCCGCATCGGTGCGCGTCACCGCCCAGTCGCCGGTCGCCGGGTCGATGACCCAGTCCACGGGGGAAAAGCCGGTCTGTTCGATGCAATGGCGCGTCGCCTCGTAGCGCGCGCTTTCGCGGGCGTCCGCCAGCGTCGCACCCGGCGCGCGTACGCGCACGGTGAAATCCCGCCGCGTCTCGCCTTGGGACAGGCGCGCGTCATAGGGCAGCCCGACGCTGCGTGGACCCTGATCGCGGGCGCCGCAGGCAGCCACGGCCAGCACAAGCCCGAGAGCCATCGCGATGCGGAATGAACTGGTCATCATGGCCGTCTTGCTCGCCTTCGTCGTCCGGGCGCGACGTCGCCCCTGCCCGGTCTCGCCCATTCGGGCATGTGCGTCAAGCGCCCGGCACCGCGCCCCACCGCTCTCAACCGGCGCAAACCGCCATGAAATAGAAGGTGCCGTCGTCCAGCCTGATGTCGGTATGATCGCGCGAAGGCGGCAGACGGCTGTAGGCCGCCCCCTGCCCCGCGCAATGCGCCCTCGCGGCGGCCTCGGCGGCGATCCAGGCGTCGCGCAGCAGGGCCGTGCCATCGGCGCGGCGCACCTCGATCGCGGGTTCGCTGGCCATGACGGCGGCACCGCCGCGCATGGCGCCGACCTCGAGCATGGTCTCCGTCACCACATAGGGGTTGGCAACCTCCTGCGCGCAGGCCGACAGGAGGCAGGCAAGCGCCAGCGCGCCACCCACGCGGCGGCCGAGCGGCCCGTCGGTCATTCCGCCGCGATCTCGACCGTGCCGCCGCGCTTGACGCGGATACGGTCCTCGATCTCGTGCCGGAAATGGCGCACCAGGCCCTGGATCGGCCAGGCCGCCGCGTCGCCCAGCGCACAGATCGTGTGGCCCTCGACCTGCTTGGTCACGTCGATCAGCATGTCGATTTCCTCGACCTGCGCCTCGCCCTTCACCAGCCTGTCCATCACCCGCATCATCCAGCCAGTGCCTTCGCGGCAGGGCGTGCACTGGCCGCAGCTCTCGTGCTTGTAGAACTTCGACAGCCGCCAGATCGCCTTGATCAGGTCGGTCGACTGGTCCATCACGATCACCGCCGCGGTGCCGAGGCCGGATTTCTGCTCGCGCAGCCAGTCGAAATCCATGATCGCGCCGTCGCGCATCACCTCAGCCGGCAGCATCGGCACCGACGAGCCGCCGGGTATGACCGCCTTGAGATTGTCCCAGCCGCCGCGGATGCCGCCGCAATGGCGCTCGATCAGTTCGTCGAAGGGGATGCTCATCGCCTCCTCGACGACGCAGGGATTGTTCACATGTCCCGAGACCGCGAACAGCTTGGTGCCGGCGTTGTTGGGCCGCCCGAAACCCGCGAACCAGTCGGCCCCGCGGCGCAGGATCGTGGGCACGACGGCGATGGATTCGACGTTGTTCACGGTGGTCGGGCAGCCATAGAGGCCCGCCCCCGCCGGGAACGGCGGCTTCATCCGCGGCATGCCCTTGCGGCCTTCGAGGCTTTCCAGAAGCGCGGTTTCCTCGCCGCAGATGTAGGCGCCGGCCCCGTGGTGCAGGTAGAGGTCGAAATCCCACCCCGATTTCGCGGCGTTCGGCCCCAGCAGCCCGGCCTCGTACGCCTCGTCGATGGCGGCCTGCAACGCCTCGCGCTCGCGGATGTATTCGCCACGGATGTAGATGTAGCACGCATGCGCCTGCATCGCGAAGGAGGCGATCAGGCAGCCCTCGATCAGGGTATGGGGATCGTTGCGCATGATCTCCCGGTCCTTGCAGGTGCCGGGCTCGCTCTCGTCGGCGTTCACCACCAGGTAGGCGGGCCGTCCGTCCGATTCCTTGGGCATGAACGACCATTTGAGGCCGGTCGGGAAACCCGCGCCGCCGCGACCGCGCAACCCGCTTGCCTTCATGATCTCGACGATCTTGTCGCGTCCCAGGGCGATGATGTCCTTGGTCCCGTCCCAGTGGCCACGCGCCTGCGCGCCTTTCAGCGTGCGGTCGTGCATGCCGTAGATGTTGGTGAAGATCCGGTCTTTGTCCTGAAGCATCTGGCCTCTCTCGCGTGTCTCTGGCCCGGGTCCGTCGGGCCGCCATGCCGTGGCGCATCAGCGGTGCGAACCGTCCTCGCGCCGCGCTTTCCACACCCAATATGTCACAAGTAGCGCCCAGACCAGTGCGGCAATGGCCGCAAGGTCGATCAGGAACGCGAACCGCGGCGGCAGGCCAAGCTGCCCGCCGAGGAAACTGGCGCCCATCCACAACACCATGGTCGCGGCCATGACGATGGCGGCCAGCCGGATCTGGGCGGTGCGGCGCCGTTCGGCGGCGCTGTCGGCGGGGGAACGTGGCATCGGCCACCCTGCAGTGCGAAATGTTGCCCCTGCCTAGCGGATCGGGCGGGGCCGAGGCAATCCCCGCCCCCGTGCCCGCTCAGGTCAGCGCCCGGGCCTGGCCGACGATGTCGTGGCGGGCACAGATCATGCGAAAGCCCTTTTGCAGCGCGTCGAGCCGGGCGATGCCGAGCTCGTCCAGCGCCGCGATCTGGTCGTAGTGAAAGATCCCGACCTCGTTGAGCGTCTGCGCCAGCTTCGGCCCGATCCCCGCCAGCGCGGTCAGATCGTCGGCGCCGTCGCCGCGCGGCGCATCGAGCAACCGGGGCGACGGGATGTCGCCGGGTTCGGGCGCCGGATTACGCGCCTCCTCCGGCGTCGGCGCGACGATCTCGGGCGTCGGGGCTGCGGCCAGCTCCGTCACCGCGGGCGTCGCGGGCAGGGCCTGCTGCGGCCGGGACGGCGGCGCGGCGGCGCGCCCCAGGGCCGCCCAGTAAACCCGCGGCGCGGTCATGCCGAAGCTCAGCGCCTGGATGGCCGCGGTTCCGAAGAAGGCCGTGCCGTAGGAAAACAGGTTCAGGAAATCCCGCTGCGCAGACTGGCTGCGCAGCCACATCGTTTCGGCATTGGCCATGTCCATCACTCCTCAGGTTATGTGGTCGATAACCCTCCCGAGCGGCAGTATACGCCAGCCTGTCAGGCTTTGCGCGAAAATTCCGTCTCGCCGCCTGCGGCCAAGATTCGCGCCTGCGGCACCCATTCGTCCCGCGTCACGCGACCCTTGAAACCTTCGAGGTTGTCGTCGACCCAGGCGATTTCCGCGGGCGTCCAGTTGGCGATCTGGTCGTAGTGGTAGAAGCCCAGGCTGTTGCACAGCTTTTCCAGCTTGGGGCCGATCCCCTTGATCTTCTTGAGATCGTCCGGGCCTTCGGGGCGCGCGGCATCCAGCGCCACCGGGCGCGTGCCCGCGCCTTCTGCCGCGGCGGGAGCCGGGGCCGGTTCAGGGGCCGGTTCAGGAGCGGGCGCCGGCGCCGGCGCCGGGGTCTCGGCCGTCATCGGCGGTGCCGCCGCCGCGGCCGCCGCGGCGGGGGTGGGGGCGGCCGGGCCGGGCGTCGGGGCAGCTGCGGGGGGCGCCGCCGGGTCGGTCAGCCCGCCCCATCCCGCCGATCCGGGGCGCACGGGGCCGGGAAGCGGCTTGAGGAACAGGAACGACAGCGCGGCGCCAAGGACGAAGAAGATGATGGCAGCGGCGAACAGGCCCTGCATCACGGTCCAGCCGCCGATGAGCATGAGTGCCGCCATCGCGCCGAAGCCCGCGGCCGAGGCGATGCCCCAGACGAAAGCCAGATTGATCAGTGAGCCATACGCGGATTTCATTGCAGATCCCCCGGTAGTCATGAGTGTTTTCTCATGTTTAGCCCGGGGAATCAGATTTGTCTTGCCCCTTTACGCGTCGGCGTCGCCCTGTGCGACCGCGCCGCGCCGCGCGGCGATGATGGCATCGACATCGGTCGCAAACAGGATCTGGCCGATCCAGCCGCAGATCACGGTGGTGCCAAGGCCGGCCACGGCGCCCACGGCGATCCACAGGCCGAGGAAGCCCACGGCCACAAGAGCCACCGTCAGGCCCAGGATTGCGGCCAGTGTCCACACCGCGATGATCGCCACATAGCGGCGGCTGCTCGTCATTTCTGTCATTGTTTTCAACTCCTGGACGGTCTTTCGCGCTGACAGCTAAACGACCTGGCGCCACCGTCCAGTGAGCACCGCCGCGACATAGTTGCCGCTGCACACGGCTGGGTTGCACGCGCCTAGCTCGGCCATGCCTCCGGCCGCATTCGATGTACGATGCTGCCATGAAACAAGGCGCATGCTCTTGCGCGCGGCGGTCGGCGGTCGGCGGTCGGCGCGTGGCCCTGCACGCGCCGCGTCACCTTGAAGCGGGCGGGGTCACTCGGCCGGTTTGCCCTTGGTGTCGGCCGGGGCCTCGCGCTTGTCGATCCCGGTTTCGTCGATGGGGTGGCCTTCGGCCAGCACCGGCTTGTCCGGTGTCGGCTCGACCTCCACGTTGCGGCCCGATTGCTTGCCCCATGGCGCCAGCAGCGGCACCTCGGTGCCGTCGATGCGCTTGAGCGTGTCGCCAAGATCGGTCGCCAGCCGGGCCGAGATGTTGAGCGCGTCGCGCCCGGCCTCGTGCTCGGTCAGCGACGTCAGGCCGCCCGCCGGTTCCGAAGCGTAGCGCCCGTTCTGCGGCCCCGGTGTCGGCACGCGCCCCGCCGCCATCTCGTCGATGAGCCATTCCAGCTTTTCGACCGTCAGATCCTCGTAGTAATCCTTGCCGATCTGCGCCATCGGCGCGTTGGCGCAGGCACCGAGGCATTCGACCTCTTCCCAGCTGAACCGGCCGTCCGCGCTCAGCTGATGCGCGCGCGGCGCGATCTTGTCCTTGCAGACCGCCACGAGGTCTTCGGCGCCGCAGATCATGCAGGTGGTGGTGCCGCAGATCTGCAGATGCGCGACCGATCCCACCGGCTGCAGCTGGAACATGAAGTAGAAGGTCGCGACCTCGAGCGCGCGGATATGCGCGAGCCCCAGCGTGTCGGCCACATGCTCGATCGCGGGCCGGGTCAGCCAGCCCTCCTGCTCCTGCGCGCGCCACAGGAGCGGGATGATCGCGCTGGCCTGCCGCCCCTCGGGGTACTTGGTGATCTGCGCCCGCGCCCAGGCCTGGTTGGCGGGCGTGAAGGCGAAGCTGGCGGGCTGGTCGGGGTGGAGGCGGCGGAGCATGGGCGGTGTCCTTGAACTTTCGAGCGAGGCGAAGGCGTCACCTGCGGGAGCCTCCGGCGGGAGTTTTCGGGCCAGGATGAAGCAGGGCCGGGGCGCCTAGCGATCCACCTCGCCGAAGACGATGTCGAGCGAACCCAAGATCGCCGAGACGTCGGCCAGCTGGTGGCCCTTGCACAGGTGATCCATCGCTTGAAGGTGCGCGAAGCCCGGCGCCCGCAGCTTGGCGCGGTAGGGTTTGTTGGTGCCGTCCGCCACGAGGTACACGCCGAACTCGCCCTTCGGCGCCTCGACGCAGGCGTAGATCTCGCCCTCGGGAACGTGGAAGCCTTCGGTGTAGAGTTTGAAGTGATGGATCAGCGCCTCCATCGAGGTCTTCATCTCGGATCGTTTCGGCGGGCTGATCTTGCCGCGCGTGATCACCGGGCCCTGGTTCTCGGGCAGGCGCAGCTTGGCGCAGGCCTGCTTGATGATGTTGCGGCTTTCGCGCATCTCGGCCATGCGGCACAGGTAGCGGTCGAAGCAATCGCCGTTCTTGCCCACGGGGATCTGGAACTCGAACTCGTCGTAGCATTCATAGGGCTGCGCGCGCCGCAGATCCCAGGCGAGGCCGGAGCCGCGCGCCATCACGCCCGAGAAGCCCCAATCGAGGATATCCTGCTCGGTCACGACGCCGATGTCGACGTTGCGCTGCTTGAAGATGCGGTTCTCGGTCAGCAGCGTGTCGATGTCATCCAGGGCCCGCGGAAACTCGTCGGCCCAGCGGTCGATATCCTCGATCAGCGCTGGCGGCAGATCCTGGTGCACGCCGCCGGGGCGGAAATACGCGGCGTGCAGCCGCGCCCCGCAGGCGCGTTCGTAGAAGATCATCAGCTTCTCGCGTTCCTCGAACCCCCAGAGCGGCGGGGTCAGCGCGCCCACGTCCAGCGCCTGCGTGGTGACGTTCAGCAGGTGGTTCAGGATGCGCCCGATCTCGCAGTAGAGCACCCGGATCAGCTGCGCCCGGCGCGGCACCGGCGTGCCCGTCAGCCGCTCGATGGCAAGGCACCAGGCATGTTCCTGGTTCATCGTGCCGACATAGTCGAGCCGGTCGAAATACGGCAGGTTCTGCAGATAGGTGCGGCTTTCCATCAGCTTTTCGGTGCCACGGTGCAGCAGCCCGATATGCGGGTCGCAGCGCTCGCAGATCTCGCCGTCAAGCTCCAGCACCAGCCGCAGCACGCCATGCGCGGCCGGATGCTGCGGGCCGAAGTTGATGTTGAAGTTGCGGATCTGCTGTTCGCCGGTCAGGGCGTCCTGAAAGCCTTTGGCGCCGTCCATCATTTCGCGGCCTCCTTGGCCTTTTCGTCGCCGGGCAGGACGTAGTCGGCGCCTTCCCAGGGCGACATGAAGTCGAACTGGCGGTATTCCTGCACGAGGTTCACCGGCTCGTAGACCACGCGCTTGAGCGCCTCGTCATAGCGCACCTCGGTGTAGCCGGTGGTCGGGAAATCCTTGCGCAGCGGGTGGCCGCGGAACCCGTAGTCGGTCAGCAGGCGGCGCAGGTCGGCGTGGCCGGTGAAAAGGATGCCGAACATGTCGTAGATCTCGCGCTCGTACCAGCCCGCACCGGCGTGGATGCCGGTGATCGAGGGCAGCATCTCGTCCTCGCGCAGTGCGGTCTTCACCCGCACGCGGTGGTGCTGGTACATGCTCAGGAAATGCCAGACCACGTCGAAGCGCCGGTCGCGCTCGGGCCAGTCGACGGCGGTGATGTCGACCAGCGTCGAGAACCTGCAGGTCGCGTCGGCCTTCAGCCATTCGATGAAATCAACCACCGCGACGGGCACGATCTCCACCGTCAACTCGCCCTCGGCGGACAGGCTGGTGCCGACGACCGCGTCGGATTGCCGTTCGGCGATATAGGCGCCCAGTTCGTGCAGAGCGTCGAGGCTCATCTCCGTCTCCTTCGCGCGGGCTGCGCGTCAGCGCGTGATCGTTCCGGTGCGGCGGATCTTCCGCTGCAGCTGCAAGATGCCGTAGAGCAGCGCCTCGGCGGTCGGCGGGCAGCCCGGCACGTAGATGTCGACCGGCACGATCCGGTCGCAGCCGCGCACGACGCTGTAGCTGTAGTGGTAATAGCCGCCGCCATTGGCGCAGGACCCCATCGAGATGACGTAGCGCGGCTCGGGCATCTGGTCGTAGACCTTGCGCAGCGCCGGCGCCATCTTGTTGGTCAGCGTGCCCGCCACGATCATCACGTCGGACTGGCGCGGGGACGCGCGCGGCGCGATCCCGAAGCGTTCGGCATCGTAGCGCGGCATCGAGGTGTGCATCATCTCGACCGCGCAGCAGGCAAGCCCGAAGGTCATCCAGTGCAGCGAGCCGGTGCGCGCCCAGTTGATCAGATCCTCGGTCGAGGTCAGCAAGAACCCCTTGTCCTGCAGATCCTTGTTCAGGTCGGCGGTCGACACGTCGCGGTCGGCGCCGGCGGTGTTGGTGCCCGTCATCACTCCCATTCCAGCGCACCCTTCTTCCATTCATAGGCAAAGCCCACGGTCAGCACGGCCAGAAACAGCATCATCGACCAGAAGGCGACATCGGACATCGTGGGAAACGCCACCGCCCAGGGGAACAGGAACGCGATCTCGAGATCGAAGATGATGAACAGGATCGACACGAGGTAGAAACGCACGTCGAACTTCATCCGCGCGTCGTCGAAGGCGTTGAACCCGCATTCATAGGCCGACAGCTTTTCCGGGTCCGGGTTGCGCACCGCGATCACCACGGCGGCGAGGATCAGCACGATCCCAAGGCCGATGGCCAGCGCCATGAAGATCAGGATCGGGGCATAGGCCGTGGTCACGTCCGACATGGATGTCCTTTGGGTGTCCCTGAGATGTCTGTCGCACGGAAAGGCAATGACGCCCCGCGCGGGTCCGGTCGCGTTGCGTCTGACTTAAGCCCGTCGACCCGAAGGGTCAACGGGGCGGAGTGCGGCAAATCGGGGAAGAGGTGCGGCCCGTCAGGCCACGAGCGCCGCCTCGTAGCGCCGCAGGATCGGGCGCGCCGCGTCGAACCCGCGCGGCACGCCGTCGGCCAGGTCGGGGAACAGCCGCAGCACCTCGTCCTGCGCGGATTGCGGAATGCCGCGCAACCCTTCCGGGCCGGGCAGGAAGCTTTCGGCCCACAGGCCATCTGCCAGAACGATCTCGTGCGTGGCGAAGAGGATGTGGTGATAGGTGACCGACGCGCAGGCGGTGTCGACGGCGATGCCGGCCTCATCGACCAGATGGCGGGCGGCGCACAGCATCTCGTCCTCGCCGAAGAGCATTTCCAGCCGTGGCCCCGACAGCAAGATCCGGTGCTGCGGCGACAGGCTCAGATCGCGGCGCGGCCTGTCCGGACCGAACGCACCGCGGCGGATGCGCAGCGGCCTGAGATCGGGCTCGCGCGCCAGGCGCGCGGCATCGAGCGTGACGGCCCCCACCCAGCAAAGCGGCTGCGGGCCGCGGTCGCGGGTGATCACCAGATCGTCCACTGCCAGCGTCTCGACGGCGCGCCAGCCCGCCGGTGTAAGGATGCGGGTGCCGGCAACGAAGCACGGCGGCGAGGCCAGGTCGGCGGCGTCGATCGCGGGCTGGCCGGAGGACCCCGGCCCCTCGAAGGCGGCCGTGACCGTCAGCGGCACGCCCACCGGCGGGAAGCCTCCGACCGGGCCGACGAAGGCCAGCCCCTCCACCGTGGCATAGGCGGGGTTGGAGTTGTTGACGTTGAACCCCAGCACCTGCCAGGCATCGCCCGTCGCCGGATCGGTCAGGGTCAGCCGGTATTCCGCCTCCACCCTGGTGCCATCGGCATAGGTGACGCCGGTGATGGTCTGCGCACCATCGAGGGTCTGGCTGGTGTCGTTATCCTCGAGGAAGGTGTCCGTGTCCTCGATCAGCGTCTCGAGCCAGTCCCTGGTCTCGAGCTGGATCGTCTGACCGACCAGATGCGAGCCGTCGCCTTGGGAAATGCCGCTGAGCGACTGGCCACCACTGATCGTGATGTTGCTGGCCTCGAGAATCCAGACGCTGTATTGGGCCACCGCTTGCTCCGATCTCGCGGGCGGCACACCGGCACACCCTGCTTCAGCGAGATGCGGGGCAACTGTGTCGACATGAGGTTAACAAACGGGCGGTCTCGGGCCATCCTGGGTCAAATCGGTGGCGCGCGCCGTCATCGCCCGGAGAGGCCCGGAGAGGCCGGGAGAGGCCGGGAGAGGGAGGTCCGCAATGGTCATGATCCGCCCCTACGATGCCACCCGGGATGCCGCCGCCTGCCTTGCCATCTGGCGCAGCGCCTCCGAGGTCGGGCACCCGTTTCTCGACCGCGCCACGCTCGATGCCGATGCGGATCTGGTGCGCGATGTCTACCTGCCGGCCGCCGAGGTGCATGTCGCGACGCTGGCCGAGGCGCCCGTCGGTTTCGTGGCGCTGCTCGACCGGATGATCGGCGCGCTCTTCGTCGACCCCCGCCACCACGGGACCGGCATCGGGCGGGCACTGGTCGGCCATGCGGCCGCCCTGCGCGGCAGCCTCGATGTGGAGGTCTACGAGGCCAACACCGCCGCCCGCGCCTTCTATGCCGCCTGCGGCTTCGTCGAGACCGGGCGCCGCGACACCGACGATCACGGCCTCGCCCTGCCGCTTGTGCGGATGCATCGCGGCTGACCCGCCTGCGCGGGGGAGGCTCTACCGCCCCTGCAGCTGACCCCGCAAATCCCGCCGCAGGATCTTGCCGCTGGCCGATTTCGGAACGCTGTCCACGAACGCATAGTCCCTCGGGTGCTTGTAATGCGCGAGGCACCCCTCGCAATGGGCCTGCAGCTCGGCCGCGCTCACCTGCGCGCCCGCGGCGCACACCACGAAGGCCACCGGCACCTCGCCCGCCTCGGCATCGGGTCGGCCCACGACGGCCGCATCGACGATGCCGGGATGGGCGCAAAGCGCCGCCTCCACCTCGGCGGGGGCGACCTGGAAGCCCTTGACCTTGATCAGCTCCTTCAGCCGGTCGCGGATGAACAGGAAGCCGCCGGTGTCGATCACCGCCAGATCACCGGTCCGCAGCCAGCCCTCGGGCATGAGCGCCTCGGCGGTCGCGTCGGGATTGTCGTGGTAGCCCAGCATCACCTGCGGGCCGCGCACCCACAGCTCGCCCTCCTCCCCCTCGCCCGCGTCCCTCAGCGTGGCCGGATCGACGATCCGGCACTCGGTGGAGGGCACCGCCTGCCCGCTCGACCCGTGCCGCACATGGCCCGCGACCGTCATGTGCGAGATCGGGCTCATCTCGGTCATGCCGTAGCCCTGCACCGCGCGCGCGCCCAACCGCGCACACACCGCCGCCTCGGTCTCGGCGCCCAGCGGCGCCGCGCCCGAAAACACCTCCTCGACCGAGGACAGGTCGAACTGGTCGACAAGCGGATGCTTGGCCAAGGCCAGCGCCACCGGCGGCACGATGTAGAGCCGCGTCGCCCGGTGATCCTGGATCAGCCGCAGGAACAGCTCGAGATCGAAGCGCGGCATCGTGACGATCCGGGCGCGCTGCTGCAGGAACAGGTTCATCAGCACCGTCATGCCGTAGATGTGGAAGAAGGGCAGGAACGCCACCGCCACATCCCTTGGCGTGATGTGCGCCATCGCGGCGGCCTGCGCGACATTGGCGACGAGATTGCGATGGCTCAGCATCACCCCCTTGGGCCTCCCGGTGGTGCCCGAGGAATAGGGCAGCACGACCACATGGCGTGCCAGGTCGACCGGGGCCTGCGCGGCCAGCGGCGCGCCCATCACGTCGGCAAGCGACAGGCACCGCTCCGCCCCGATCACCACGATGTCCTGCACGCCCGTTCCCGCGACGGCGGCGCGCGCGACCTCGACGAAGGCGGGGACGGTCACCAGCATCACCGCCCCGGCATCGACCAGCTGGTGATGGATCTCGGGCGCGGTATAGGTCGGGTTGATCGTCGTGACGGTGCCGCCGCCCCAGGCGACAGCGTGAAACACCAGCGGGTATTCCGGCATGTTGGGGGCCAGGATCGCGACCGTGCCCCCCGGAAGCACGCCGCGTTCGGTCAGCCCGCCCGCCAGCCGCCGCACCTGGTCCATCAGCGCGCCTGCGGTGAGCGCGCGGCCGGTCGGCCCGTCGATGACGGCCGCCTCCTCCTCGCGCCCCGTCAGCCCCCGGAACAGCATCTCGGTGATCGAGATCGAAGGCACCTCGACCGTGCCGTGACGGCTCGGAGTTCCGGTCATCGCAACATCCTCCCTGTCGCGACCCGGCCTTGTCCCGCCGGTGCCGCGCTCCGGCGAAGGCTAGCACGGGCGGGCCGTCAGATGTCCAGCACAACTGTCCCGAACTTCTCGCCCGCCGCGACCAGGTCATGGGCCGCCGCGCAATCTTCCAGCCCGCCCCCCGGCACCACGGCATGCGACAGCGCGCCGGCCTCCAGCCAGTCCGCCAGCTGCCTCTCGCCCGCGCGCCGCTTCGCCCCGGCCAGCTGATAGACGATCAGCATGTGCAGCCGCACGTTCTTGAACATGAACGGGTAGAA
>Ga0008835_101141_pt1 | contig 15135 bp, 10 predicted proteins | sample HotLakConsoUCCRE_FD_62215 | JGI IMG/M metagenome (GOLD analysis project Ga0008835, IMG submission 62215) | Hypersaline microbial mat communities from Hot Lake, Washington, USA - Hot Lake Consortium UCC-RE (Hybrid Assembly) ... | reverse complement strand
GTGGAAGACGTGGGTGATCCCCCGGGCCGCCATCTCCCGGGCCACGTCCACCGCGCCCTCCAGGATGAAGCGGTGGTGCCGGTCCGAGGCGAAGGGATACCGCTCCGAGAGGGCATGGTAGACCAGGACCGGAAGCCCCAGGTGGTTGGCCACCGTGAGGGCCACATCCAGGGCGGGGTTCTCATGGGCCCGCTGCGCCGTCCGGAGCCAGTAGAGGACGAAGGGGGTGTCGTCGCCGCTCCCCGCCGTGGGTTCGGGGCGGGGCCCGGTGGCGGGGGTGGTCACCCGGTGGAGCCGGGAGGAGAGGTGGTCCGGAAGCGGGGGGATCGGCGTTGCGTGGCTCACAGAGCGGGCCCGGCGGGGGTGGAAACGGGGGACCGGGGACAACCCTCCGGCAGGCGCGAGGGTTCCGCCCGGCCCCGGGGGCCTCCAACGGTCCGCCCCGGGCCTACCTCCAGCCGGAGGAACCCCCGGCCAGCTCCCGGTCCGCCTCCTCCAGCACCCGGAGGATGGTCTCCACCGCCGCCGCATGGAACCCTGGCTGGAGCCGGTCTGCGGTATCGGTGGGCTGGTGGTAGTCCGGGTGGTCCTCCACCCCGAAGTAGAGGAAGGGCACCCCCTCCTGGTGGAAGGGGCCGTGGTCCGAGGCGCTGGTCCAGTCGTCGCCAGGGGGGAGGTCCGGCCGGTCGTGTCCCTTCAGCAGGGTCACCGGGGCTTCGGCGGCCACCCGGTCCACCAGCGGCTCCAGCCCGGGGCGATGGTAGGTCCCGGCGGCATAGAGCTCACCGGCGTCGTTCCGCCCCACCATGTCCAGATTCACCATGAGGGCGATCCGCTCCAGCGGCACCGGCGGGTTCCCCACGAAGGCCCGGGCCCCCCGGAGCCCCCCCTCCTCGCCGTCGAAGAGGGCCAGGATCACCGTGTGGGTGGGGCGGGACGCCTGGAGCTGCTCGGCGATGGCCAGGACCCCTGCGGTCCCGGAGGCGTTGTCGTCGGCGCCGTTGAAGATCTGGCCGTCCCGGACCCCCAGGTGGTCGTAGTGGGCCCCCAGGACGATCACCGGCCCGTCAGGGCGGGTCCCGGGGATGCGGGCCACCAGATTCACCCCCTCCACCGCCTGGTTGTCCCCGCCGATGATGGCGGGGAAGCCCACCCCGAAGCCTCCGGTCCCCTCCACGGCCGGCGCGTCCGACCCTCCCGGTCCCAGCGCCTCGGCCCCGATCTCCTGGAGCCGCCCCACCAGCCACGCCCGGGCCACCGCATTCCCGGGGCTCCCCACCCGACGCCCCTCCAGGGAGTCAGCGGCCAGGAGGGCGGCGTCGGCATGGAGTTGCTCCACGTCGATGCGGATCTCCTGGGCGGCGACGACGGCTTGCCCTCCCCCATCCGCCACCGGAGCCGACTGTCCCCCTCCACAGGCCGGGAGCAGGACCAGAGCCACGAGCGGGAGCGCCCAGCGAAGGGGCCGCACCCCACCGGTGCCGACCCCGGACGGTGCGGCGCGTTCGGCGGGGGCGGTCCGGGAGGAGCGGGTCGAGGGAGTGGAGGGAGACATGGGCAGCGCCCCGGAGGTGCGGGAAAGGGGGTGTGAACCTGGATCACCCAAAGAAAAGGTGCGGATGTCTCCGGGACAACTGTCTCGAAACGGGACAGCCCCCGGTTCCGTGCCCACGGCCTGTGCACGAGCACCCAAGCCCATACCGTAAAATGACTTACATCACTCGCCCCGCTCCGGGCCCCGCCCTTGCCACAATCGGGTCACGACCGTGTCGCATTCTCCTCGTCCCCGGATCGAAGCCATGTCCTTCGCCAGGCCCCTCTCCGTTGCCCTCTACTCCCACGACGGGATGGGGCTCGGACACATGCGCCGCAATGCGCTGATCGCCAGCGGACTGTCCCGGGAGCCGGATCGAGCCAGCACGCTCCTCCTGGCCGGCGCCCGGGAGATGAACCTCCTCTCCCTCCCCAACTCGGTGGAGTGTCTGACCCTGCCGGGCTTCCGGAAGGTGGGGAACGGGCACTACGAGCCCCGGCACCTGGACATGGACACCTCCCGGCTGGTGGATCTCCGCCGGCGGGTGCTCCTGGCGGCACTGGATGCCTTCGCTCCGGACGTGCTGGTGGTGGACAAGGCTCCGCAGGGGATCTACGGGGAGCTCCTCCCCGCCCTCCACAGGCTCCGGAAGCGGGGGACCCGCATCGTCCTGGGGCTCCGGGACATCCTGGACGACCCCACCCGGGTCCGGAAGGAGTGGCAGGAGGCCGGGGACCTGGATGTGATCGAGGCCTTGTTCGATGCGATCTGGGTCTACGGCGACCCCGCGGTCTACGACCTCCTCACCGAGTGCGGGGTGGACCAGGCCCTGGCCCACCGCACCCGGTTCACCGGCTACCTGGATCCCATGGTCCGCCTGGACCATCCCGGGGAGCCGGACACCGGGGCCGAAGAGACCCCTGACCTCCCTCCCGGCGGGCGGCCCTACGTCCTCTGTCAGGTGGGGGGGGGAGAGGATGGAGAGGCGCTGGCCGCGGCCTTCCTCCAGGCGGAGTTCCCGGAGGGCTCGGATGGGGTGCTGGTCCACGGTCCCTTCCTTCCAGGGAACGCCCGTGAGCGTCTCCGGACCCTGGCGGCGGAGCGCTCCGACATCCGGCTGATCCCCTTCGTCCCCGACACCCTCCGCATGTCGATGGGGGCCCAGCGGGTGGTGTCCATGGGGGGATACAACTCGGTCTGCGAGATGCTGGCGTCGGGACGCCCCGGGCTGGTGGTCCCCAGGGTCCGCCCCCGGGAGGAGCAGCGGATCCGGGCCGAGCGGATGGCGGCACGGGGCCTCCTGGACTGGCTGCACCCGGACCAGCTCACCCCCGACGCCCTCTCCACCTGGATGACCTCCCCCCTGGCGACGAAGAAGAAGCCGGCACAGCCGGTGGACTTCGGCGGCCTCGGTCGGCTTCCCGGCTTCGTCCGGGATCTCATGGAGGGCTCCCCTGCCGGTGACGCGGCCGGGACCCACAGCGCTCTCCTCCCCACCCTGGAGGTGGCGCCGTGACCCCCTCGTCCACGCCCCATGTGGCCTACGTGGTGAAGCGGTACCCCCGCTTCTCGGAGACCTTCATCGTGAACGAGATCCTGGCCCATGAGGCCGCCGGAACCCGGGTCACCATCTTCTCCCTCCGCCCCGGTACGGACACGCATTTCCAGGACGTGGTGTCCCGGGTGAAGGCGCCGGTGCACTACCTCCCCCACGGCCACCTCCGGGCAGAGGACTTCTGGCGCACGCTCCAGAGGACCATGCACGCCCTCCCCGGAGCGGCCCGGGTCCTGGCGCAGACCCCCATCTCCACGGATGGCCGGGAGCCGGCCTCCAGGATGGTCCACCAGGCCATGATCCTGGCGCTGGAGGTCCATGCCCGGGGGATCGACCACCTCCATGCCCACTTCGCCACCTCCGCCACCGGCGTGGCCTTCCTGGCGGCCCGGCTGGCGGGGATCGAGTACAGCTTCACCGCCCATGCCAAGGACATCTTCCATGAGGAGGTGGACGAGGACGACCTGGGGCGGAAGCTGGCCGGGGCCCGTGCAGTGGTCACCGTCAGCGACTTCAACGTGGAGGATCTGCGGGGGCGCTTCGGACCCGATGCCCGGCGGGTCCGCCGGATCTACAACGGCCTGGATCTGTCGGAGTTTCCCTTCGAGCCCTGTTCGGGCACCCCGGGGCGGATCATGGCCGCCGGACGCCTGGTGGAGAAGAAGGGGTTCGACGTGCTGGTGGACGCCTGCGCCCTGCTCCGGGATCGGGGGATCTCCTTCGAGTGCCGGATCGTGGGATCGGGAGAGGAGGAGGGTTCCCTCCGGAGGAGGATCCAGGGACTCGGTCTGGAGGGGGTGGTGCAGATGACCGGTCCCCTCCCCCGGACCGGGGTGATCCAGGAGATGCGGCGGGCCAGCGTCTTCGCCGCCCCCTGCGTGGAGGGCTCCGACGGGAACCGGGACGGCCTCCCCACCGTCCTCCTGGAGGCCATGGCGCTGGGCATTCCCTGTGTCTCCACACGGGTCACCGGGATCCCGGAGCTGGTGGAGGACGGGGTCACCGGGCTCCTCCTGGACCCCCGGGACACCGTGGGGCTTGCGGACGCCCTCCAGCGACTCCTCCCTGCCCCCCCGGAGGCGGCGGCGCTGGTGCATGCGGCCAGGCGGCGCATCGAGGAGGACTTCGACATCCACCGCAACGCCGCCCGGATCCGGGAGATCTTCTTCGGGAGCTCCGGGGAGGTGGGGATCCATGCGGCCTGAGCCCCTCTCCGCTCCCTCCCTCCGGGTGGCCTACGTGTGCACCGACCCCGGGATTCCGGCGTTCGGCAGCAAGGGCGCCTCGATCCACGTGCAGGAGGTGCTCCGGACGCTGGTGCAGCAGGGCCACCGGCCGCGGCTCTTCACACCGAGGCCCGGTGGCGATCCGCCGGCGGGGCTGGAAGGGGTGGAGACGACCCTCCTTCCCCGCCCCTGGGGGGAGACCGCAGAGGTGCGGGAGCGGCACGCCCGGGAAGCGGACCACTCCCTCATGGCCGCCCTGGAGGGGGCGGGGCCCTTCGATCTGGTCTACCAGCGCTACGCCCTCTGGAGCGATGCCGGGATGCGCTATGCCGCCGCCCGGGGGATTCCCGGGGTGCTGGAGGTGAACGCTCCCCTGGTGTCCGAGCAGGCCCATCACCGGACCCTGGTGGATCGTGGGGAGGCGGAGCGCCTCTCCGCCTCCGTGTTCGACCATGCCGGGGTGCTGGTGGCGGTCTCCGAGGGGGTGGCCACCTGGGTCCGGGGAATCACCCGGCACCCGGAGCGGGTCCATGTGGTCCCCAACGGGGTGGACCCCGGCCGCTTCCAGCCCAGGGATCCCGGCGGCCTCACCGACTCCCCCTTCACCATCGGCTTCGTGGGGAGCCTGAAGGCGTGGCATGGCGTGTCGTTCCTCATCGAGGCGCTGGAGCTCCTGGGGCGTCAAGCCCCCGGAGGGCACCGGCTCCTGGTGGTGGGAGACGGTCCGCAGCGGTCCCACCTGGAGGAGATGGCGGCGGGGCTGGGGGTCTCGGGACAGGTGACCTTCACCGGGGCCGTCCCCCCCCACCGGATCCCCCTCCTCCTGGCGGGAATGGATGTGGCGGTGGCTCCGTATCCGGAGCCGGGGGCCGAGGGCTTCTACTTCTCCCCCCTGAAGATCTTCGAGTACCTCGCGGCGGGGGTCCCCACCGTGGCGAGCCGGGTGGGGCAGATCGAGGAGGTGATCACCGACGGGGTCCATGGACTCCTGGTCCGTCCGGGAGATCCCGTGGCGCTGGCGGAGGCGCTGGAGCGGCTCCGGGGTGACCGGGGGCTGCGGCGGAGCATGGCGCTGAAGGGGCGCCGGCTGGTCCTGGAGCACCACGGGTGGGACGGCACCGTGCGGAGGATCCTGGCGCTGGCCGGGCTTCCGGGGAGCGTTTCCACCCCGGGCGGAACGTCGCGGCACCCTGCGCCGGTGGAGGGCTAGCCCTGTGGCACGTCCCGCCTCGGTGGCAGGGTCCATGAGGACGCTGGGGCCCGTGGTGCAGCGCTTCGCCCCCCATCTGCGGAGGGAGCGGGGGCTGCTGGCGGGGGGCACCCTGGCGCTCTTCGCCGAGGTGGCCATGCGGCTGGTGGAGCCGTGGCCGCTGAAGCTCCTGCTGGATCGTTTCACCGCAGGGACGGGGCCCGCCCCCCAGATGGAGACCGGCACCTTCATCGTGCTCTGCGCGGTGGCGGTGGTGCTCTTCTCCGTGGTCCGGGCGGGGGCAGCGTACGCCTCCACGGTGGCCTTCGCCCTTGCGGGGAATCGGATCCTCACCCGGGTCCGTCACGAGCTCTTCCTCCACCTGCAGCAGCTCCAGGGTCGCTTCCATGATCGGGCCCGGGGAGGCGATGTGGTCATGCGGGTGATGGGGGATGTGGGACTCCTGAAGGATGTCCTGGTCACCGCCCTCCTCCCCCTGGGGGCCAACGTCCTCATCCTGGTGGGGATGCTTTCGGTGATGGTCTGGTTGGACCCGGGGATGACCCTGCTGGCGGTCCTCCTCCTTCCCCTCTTCGCCCTCCGGATGATCAAGCTGGGGGGTCGGATCCGCTCCGTCTCCCGGATCCAGCGGAAGCGGGAGGGGGATCTGGCGGGGACCGCCGCCGAAACCATGGGAGCCATGCAGACCGTCCAGGCGCTGAGCCTGGAGGACCGGTCCGCCGCGGCCTTCGAGGCGCTGGGCAACCGGGACATGAAGGAGGGGGTCAAGGCCAAGCGACTCCAGGCCTCCCTGGAGCGGTCGGTGGATGTGCTCATCGCCGGCTCCACCGCGCTGGTGCTGGGGTGGGGAGCCCACCGGATGTTCCTTGGGGAGATCACCCCGGGGGACCTGGTGGTCTTCCTGGCCTACCTGAAGAGCGCCTTCAAGCCCATGGGGAGCCTGGCCAAGTACACCGGGCGTCTCTCCAAGGCCGCAGCCGCCGGGGAGCGGGTGCTGGACGTCCTGGAGGAGGAGCCCGAGGTGAAGGAGCGGCCGGATGCCGTGGACGCTCCGGACTTCCGGGGGGATCTCCGCCTCGAGGGGGTGCGCTTCTCCTATCCCGGGGGGAACGGGGTCCTGGACGGGGTCCAGCTCCACCTCCGCCCGGGGGAGCAGGTGGCCCTGGTGGGGCCCTCGGGGACGGGGAAGTCCACCCTGATCTCGCTGCTGCTCCGCCTCAGGGACCCGGAGGAGGGGAGGATCCTCTTCGATGGACAGGACATCCGGGACTTCCGTCTCCAGGGGCTCCGTCGCCAGGTGTCGGTGCTCCTCCAGGAGCCGGTGCTCTTCGCCACCTCCATCGGGGAGAACATCGCCTTCGGAGGGGAGGATGTGACCCGGGAGCAGGTGGAGGCCGCCGCACGTCTGGCGGGGGCCCACGACTTCATCCAGCGGCTCCCGGAGGGATACGACACCGTGCTGGGAGAGCGGGGCCTCACCCTCTCCAGGGGGGAGCGGCAGCGGATCGCCATCGCCCGCATGGCGGTGCGCCCGGCTCCCTTCGTGATCCTGGACGAGCCCACCACGGGGCTGGATCCCGAGAATGTGGCGCTGGTCACCGCCGCCCTGGCCCGGATCTGCCGGGGGCGCACCACCCTCCTGATCACCCACGACATCCAGTTGGCGATGGGGATGGACCGGGTGGTCCGGCTGGAGCACGGTCATGCGACCCCCATGGCGGAGGAGGTGGTCCATGCTCTCCGCGCATGATCGGGTGGTAGTATCCCGGGATCCCGCACTGACGGGGCTGTCGCTCCTCCTGGACGACGAGGCGCTGCTGGAGTGGCTGAAGCGGAATCCCCCCGAGGCGGACGGGTGGGCCGACCTGCCGGAGGAGGTCACCTGCCGGTACCTCCGCTACAAGCCGGGGGTGCGTCTTGTGGGGGCCTTCGAACTGCGGACGGCTTCCGGCTACACCCTCCAGTTCAAGGCGTGGGCCGTGGCCGAGGGGGGACGGGACAAGCTGGAGAAGGCCATCCGGGAGCTTCCCCCCGCCTTCGCCCCGGCCCGGCGCTGGTGCCGGACGCTCCGGGTCATGGTGCAGTTCCACCCCGATGACCGGGATCTGCCCTACCTGGCCCGCATCGCGGACCCCGGGGCCAGGGAGGCGCTCCTGGGCCGACGGCTCCCGGAGCTGGCCGGCCAGTTCCAGGGACCGCTCCGGATCCTCTCGTACAAGCCGGAACGCCGCTTCGTGGCTGCCCTGTCCCGGCAGGGCGAGCCTGCCGCCGTGGTCCGGGGCTATACCGCCGACCGCTTCAGCCGCTCCCTCCGGGGGGCCCGGGCCTTCCGCACCACCCCGGAAGGCTTCCGGATCCCCAGGCTTCTGGGGGAGAGCCGGGGCGCCGCCATCCTGATCCAGGAGTGGCTCCAGGGAACCCCCCAGGGGGTGGACTGCTGGGGGCTCAGGACCCCCGCCGAGGCCGCCGTCCTGGCGGACCGGATCGGCCGGGCCCTCCACGGTCTGCACAGCCAGGGTGCCAGGAACCTCAGGCGTCCGGAGTGCTCCGGGCTGAGCGGGGCCGTGGCGGGGGTGGAGTCCGTGCGGCCTGGAGACACCGCCCGCGCTGCCCGGAGGGTGGCCCGCTGGCTCCGCCCCCTGCTCCCGGGGTGGGAGGGGCCGCCGCCGCCCCTGGTCACCCCCCTCCACGGGGACTTCCACCCCGGGCAGATCCTGGTTTCCGGAGACCGGTTGGCGCTGGTGGACTTCGACCGGGCCGTGCTGGGGGACCCCCTCCGGGACCTGGCCACCTTCGTGGCGCACCTGGAGTCCGGGAGCGCGGAGGGTCGGGTCCCGGAGGCGGTGTGTGCCGCTGCCGAGAGGGGGCTGCTGGAGGGCTACCGGGAGGCCGGCGGAACGGTGGACCCCGAGCGCTTCCAGTGGCAGTGCGCCGCCGCGCTGATCCGTCGGGCTCCCCACCCCTTCCGCAGCCGGGCGCCGGAGTGGCCCGCCGCAACGGATGCCCTGGTGGCCCGGGCCTCGACCCGGCTCTCACACCCCGGAGGAGGCTTCCATGCTCTCCCGTGACCGGTCCGGGCGCGGTCCCGTCCACCTCCCGGACCCCCTGGACCCGCAGATGCCCTGGTTGACGGAGGCCCTGGACCCCGCCCTGGCCTCCGACGCCCTCCGATGGAGTCTGCCCACCCTGGGCGATGCCCCGGTGAAGGTGCAGCGGGCCGAACTCATGGCCCGGAAGGCCGGGCGCCGGGCGCTGGTCCTCTACGACCTGGTGCAGGAGCTGGGGCGCCGGCGCACCCGGGCGCTGCGGCTGGTGGGAAAGACCAGGGCCCGGGGGCTGGATGTGCACACCTATCGGCTCCAGCGGGAGCTGGTGGCCCGGGGCTTCGGTGCCGACGCCGGGGATGGAATCGCGGTTCCTGCCCCGCTGGGGATGGTGGGGGAGTGGCGGATGTGGCTCCAGGAATTCGTCCCCGGGCGCTGCCTTGCCCCCCTCCTCGCCTCCCTCCACCGCCGGGAGGCGCTCTCCCTCATGGCACGCCTGGCGGGAGCCCTGAACAAGCTCCACAAGAGCGGCGCGCCGGCGGAGCGGACCCACACCCTGGACGACGAGCTCCAGATCCTGGACGCCCGTCTTTCGGGAGCCCGGGAGGCGCGCCCCGATCTGTCCCCGGCCATCGCCCGGGTGATGGAGGGGTGCCACCGGCTGGCGTCCCGGATGGAGGCCAACCCCCCCTGCGGGATCCACCGGGACTTCCACCCCGGCCAGATCATGCTGGCGGACGACACCGTGTACCTGCTGGACCTGGACCTCTACGCCGAAGGGGATCCAGCGCTGGATGTCGGCAACTTCACCGCCCACCTCACCGAGTGCGCCATCCGGGAGATGGGAGATCCCCATGGATTGAAGGAGATGGAGGTGGCCTTCCAGGAGGAGATCCTTCGCCTGGCGCCGGCTCTCTCCATCGCCTCCCTCGAGGACTGGCATACCCTTTCCCTGGCCCGCCACATCGGCCTCAGCACCACCCTGACCGGACGTTCCATGACAACCGATATGCTGGTAGACCATGTCTCCGATCGCCTTTCCGCTGCCGGTGCCCTTCCTATTCCCCCACCCGGGAGGACAGCGCCTCCCCCCACCAGGGGATCCGGATCCATCCTGATGCTCATGGCGCTGGCGGCGCTGGGAGCGGGACCCTCCGCCGCGTCGGCGCAGACGGTCCATGAGTTCACCGCAGGGGCGCAGGTGGCCAGCGTCTACGACAGCAACATCGATCGGGAACCGGTGGCCCAGCGGGGGCTGGCGGGGGTGGTCACCAGCGGCATCCTCCGGTACCGGATGCAGGGCGACTTCGACCTCCGGGGAGAGTACGAGGTGGGGTTCCACCGCTACTCGGAGGACACCCCCTGGAACCGGGTGAGCCACAAGCTCCGCCTGGACGGCCGGATGGAGGCAGGAGACCACGGCACGCTGGGGCTGGTGACGGAGCTCCAGATCCGGGGGAGCGGCGAGGACCGGTCGCTGGGGGACCAGCTCCAGATCGAGCCCTCGTACACCCTGGAGTTCGGATCCGGGAGCGAGGTGAAGGCCTTCGGGACAGCGCGGATCCGCCGGGATCAGGGGCCCGGAGAGGGGGAGTGGAATGCCTTCGCCGGGGTGGAGTTCGTCCAGGAGCTGGGGGAGACGCTGGAGATGGAGTTGGGGGGGCGCTTCGAGCGGAACCAGTCCCCCAGCGGACGGCGCAACTTCCAGGGACCCCGGGGCTACGTGGAGGTCACCCGGATGTTTCCCACGGCCGGCGAGATCATGGTGGGGATCGAGTACCGGGACCGGCGCTACCTGGACCGGCTCATCGACACCCGGGACGGCGACGAGGCGCTGCGCCACGACTCCCGCTGGACCCCGGTGGTGGAGTGGGAGCGGGAGTTCATGGGGGGGGTGGTCCTGGGGTTGGAGTTCGAGTACGAGCAGCGGATGTCCAACGATCCGGACAAGCAGTTCGGAGGCTACACCCTCTTCTTCAACGCGTCGCGGTTCTGGTAGACTGACGACCACCCCCCCTCCATCCCGAAGCCCCGGCGTCGCCCCTGGCGGCGCCGGGGCTTTCGTGCGTCCTGCTTCCCGCTGGCCGGGTCCTTGCCCCTCTGTACCCATCCGATTCCCCCTCCTCCGCGGGGGGAGAGCACATCCGTGGGTCCGGGCGCCCCATCCCCCGGGGGAGGAGCGTGTAAAGGGCGGAAAGGGATTGAAAGCCACACAACCAGGGAGACGACCATGAGCCGAGAGAAACACGAGAATGGAGGGGACACCCTCCTCCGGGTGAGCGCACTGGCGGGAGCGGCGGCGGCCCTCATCCTGGCCGCCCGACGCCCCAGCACCGCCACCTGGACCGGGGCCGCCGCCGTGGCGGTTCCCCTGGCCACCCGTGGGATCACCGGTCACTGGCCCCTGGAGGGTCCGGTGGGGGGGGACGAGACGGTGGATGTCCGGGCGACCTTCACCATCATGCGACCTGCCGTGGAGATCTATGACCGGTGGCGGCGCCTGGAGGACCTTCCCGAGATCCTGCGCCATGTGAAGGAGGTGCAGGAGACGGAGGATGGACACACCCACTGGCGGGCGGAGACCCCCGTGGGGGAGGTGGAGTGGGATGCGGCCATCGTGGAGGAGCGCCGACCGGAGATCCTCCGCTGGCAGTCCCTTCCGGATTCGGACGTGGTCCACGAGGGGCGCCTCACCCTGAAGCCCTGGCGGGGAGGCGAGGGAACCCAACTGGACCTGCGCCTCCACATCGGCCCGAACCACCACGGCAGGGACGGAAAGAAGCGGGAGGAGGGGGTGGTGCAGACGGTGCGTCGGGCGGTGGCCGCGCTGGTCCGCCCCGCCCTGGAGCTGGAGGTGGTGGAGGACCTGCGGCGCTTCAAGAACCTCACCGAGGCGGGGGAGATCCCCACCACCGAGGGTCAGCCCTCGGGGAAGCGTCCCGCCGTGGAGATCCCCAACCCCTTCTGAGCCCAGCCTGCGGCGGTCCGCGTCGCCAGGACCCCAGACTTCGCCGGACTTCTGCTCCAAGACACCAGGACGACACCATGAAAGCCATTTGCTGGAGAGGAACCCACGACGTCTCCGTCGAGACGGTGCCCGATCCCCATCTCATCAACCCCCGGGACGCCATCAACAAGGTGAGCCTCACCGCCATCTGCGGCTCGGACCTGCACCTGTACGACGGGATGATCCCCACCATGAAGGGGGGAGACATCCTGGGGCACGAGTTCATGGGCGAGGTGGTGGAGGTGGGCCCCTCCGTCCGGACCCTGGAGGTGGGGGACCGGGTGGTGGTCCCCTTCACCATCTCCTGCGGACAGTGCTTCTACTGCTCGAAGCAGCTCTGGTCGCTCTGCGACAATTCCAACCCCAACGCCTGGATGGCGGAGAAGGCCTACGGCCACTCCCCCGCCGCCCTCTTCGGCTACTCCCACATGTTCGGGGGCTATGCCGGAGGGCAGGCGGAGTACGTCCGGGTCCCATTCGCAGATGTGGGCCCCATCAGGATCCCCGACGGGCTGGACGACGAGAAGGTGCTCTTCCTCTCGGACATCTTCCCCACCGGGTACCAGGCCGCCGAGGCGTGCGACATCGAGCCCGGGGACACCGTGGCCATCTGGGGGTGCGGCCCCGTGGGGCAGTTCGCCATCCAGAGCGCCCGCATGCTGGGGGCGGAGCGGGTCATCGCCATCGACCGGGTGCCGGAGCGGCTGGAGATGGCCCGGGAGTGGGGGGGTGCCGAGACGCTGGACTACGAGGAGACCGACATCCTGGACGCGCTGGGTGACATGACCGGGGGGCAGGGACCCGACCGGTGCATCGACGCCGTGGGGATGGAGGCCCACGGGCACGGGCCGGTGGCCATGTACGACCGGGCGAAGGTGCGGCTGAACATGCAGACCGACCGGCCCACGGTGCTCCGGGAGACCATCCAGGCCTGCAGGAAGGGGGGGACCGTGTCGATTCCCGGGGTCTACGGAGGGGTCATCGACAAGGTCAACATCGGCGCCGCCTTCGGGAAGGGGCTCACCCTCCGGATGGGGCAGACCCACATGCACCGGTACCTGGAGCCGCTGCTGGAGCGGATCCAGGAGGGGGAGATCGACCCGTCACGCCTCATCAGCCACCGGCTGGGGCTGGACGACGCCCCGGAGGCCTACCGGGCCTTCAAGGAGAAGACCCACGACTGCACGAAGGTCGTGATGCGTCCGGACGGCTTCAACGGGAGCGGCTCGAAGAGCTCCGACGAGGACGGGATCGGGGAGGCGCACCACAGCCACTGAGTGCTACCCGGGCCGGCTCCGGGGGGAGGGTCAGAAACGACCCGCCAGCCCCGGGGCCGGCACCACCACGCCCCGCTCCAGCAGCCCCGCCCGTAGCGTCTCCACCCGCTCCGCATTCACCCCCAGATCCGACCTCCCCATCCGGGACGCCGAGCGCACCACCAACTCCCCCAGCACCCGGTCGTGGTACACCTCCAGGTCGTCCACGAAGCGGAAGATCCGGCTGGTGGACTCCGCGTGGAGGTAGCCGGGCTCCTGGGTGATGATCTCCGTGCGGGGGAGCTCCTGCACCGCCTCCACCACCAGGGGCCAGAGGTCGGTGGTGGACGCCCCTACCCAGATGGGAGCCAGGGTCAGTGGCGCCACATCCTCAGGGTACCGGTCCCCCGTGTGGACGCAGTTGGGGGTGTTGGGACAGGGGGCCAGGGCGGTCCCCACCAGCCCCAGGGTGGCAGGGCGGGTGCCGCTGCAGGCCACCAGAAGCAGGACCGGAACGAGGAATAGCAGGGACCGGAGTCCCCGTGGCCGGCTGCCGCCGAAGAGGTGGCGGAGGGAGGGGGTGCCGTCGGGGCTGATGGAGTATCCAGGCATGTGGGGAATCCCTTCAGGAGCTGCAGGAGAGCATGGAGCACCCCGCCTTGTGGCGGGCCCACTCCGGACGCCGGGCGGCGAAGTGCTCCTTCCCGGGCTGATCGTCGTACGGGCGGCGCATGACCTCAAGGAGCTCGTGGATCCGGGTGTGATCCCCCGCCTCCGCCAGGTCGATGGCCTCCTGCGCCAGGTAGTTCCGGAGCACGTAGCGGGGATTCACCCCGTGCATGGCGGCGCGGCGCTCCGCGGGGGTCCGGCCATCCGTCGCCACATGCTCCAGCCACCGGCGGATCCACCCGACGAAATCGGCGGCGTGGCGGTCCCGGGCCACCTCGTCGTAGAAGGTGTGGGCGAAGGTCTGGAGAAGGGCCTCGTTGGCCTGGCTGTGAGGCTCCCCACCGGCCGGAGCCCCGTCCCCGGGAGCCCCGCCATCCCCCGCCGGAGCCGACCCCCCGGGCGCCGCCATGACCCCCTCCCCCGCGACCTCCCCCAGCGTCCGGAAGAAGAGGGTGTAGTCCACCTGCGCCTGGTGAAGGAGGGTGAAGCACTCCTCCACCAGGGCCCGCTCCGCATCGCCCCACGATCCGAAGCCGAACTTCCCCGCCAGCATGGCGTGGTACCCCGTGGTATAGCGCTCCACGTAGGCGTCCAGCCCCTCCTTCAGCAGTTCCAGATCCGGGAACACCGGCCGGAGGGCCTCCGCCAGGCGGAGCAGGTTCCACTGGGCGATGGCCGGCTGCTGTGCAAAGCGGTAGCGGCGCCCCTGGGCATCGGTGGTGTTGGGGGTCCAGTGGGGGTCGAAGTCGTCCAGCCAACCGTAGGGGCCGTAGTCGATGGTCAGCCCCAGGATGGACATGTTGTCCGTGTTCATCACACCATGCACGAACCCCACCCGCATCCACCCCACGATCATGTCCGCCGTGCGGGTGCACACCTCCCGGAACCAGGCGGCCCGTCGCTGCGCCCCCTCCCCCTCCAGGTGGGGGAAGTCACGCTGGATGGTGAAGTCCACCAGCTGCTCCAGGAGGGCGTGGTCCCCCCGGGCGGAGGGGAGCTCGAAGTTCCCGAAGCGGATGAAGCTGGGGGCCACCCGGCACACCACCGCCCCGGGCTCGGGGCGGGGATTCCCGTCGTAGAACATGTCCCGCATCACCGCCTCGCCGGTGCCCACCAGCGACAGGGCCCGGGTGGTGGGGATCCCCAGGTGGTGCATGGCCTCACTGCAGAGGAACTCCCGGATGGAGGAGCGGAGGACCGCCCGCCCGTCCGCCGTGCGGGAGTAGGGCGTGGGCCCCGCCCCCTTGAGCTGGAGCTCCCATCGCTCCCCCCGGGGATTCACCACCTCCCCCAGGGTGATGGCCCGGCCGTCCCCCAACTGGTTGGCCCACGATCCGAACTGATGCCCCCCGTAACACGCAGCGTAGGGCTCCATTCCGGGGATGAGGGCATTCCCCGAGAAGACCCGGGCGAACTCCGGCGAGGCCACCTGCTCCTCGGTGAAACCCACCGCCTCCGCCATCTCCCGGGAATGGGCGATGAGCCGTGGGGCGGCGACAGGTGTTGGCAACACGGGACTCCACGCCGCCCCCAGCACCTGGCGTCGGGCGTTCGTGGTCTCGGGGTCGCCGGGGAGTTCCGCGACGAAGCGGTTGTCGAAGGTCAGGGAAGCATTCATGGGGGCTGATACCCAC
>Ga0008835_101140_pt1 | contig 15140 bp, 16 predicted proteins | sample HotLakConsoUCCRE_FD_62215 | JGI IMG/M metagenome (GOLD analysis project Ga0008835, IMG submission 62215) | Hypersaline microbial mat communities from Hot Lake, Washington, USA - Hot Lake Consortium UCC-RE (Hybrid Assembly) ... | reverse complement strand
TAACTCTAACTATCAAACCTAATTATTTTGAAAAATTTTGCAGGAATTATTCATCTACTGTTATTTATAATAATACCCTTAAAACTTTTTCCCCAATCCTACTCCAAACAATCAAAAGTTCATCTATCAGCTTTCCCTGGTTTCAGTAATCATACAGTAGATGAAATTTCCAATCATTACAAATTGTCACTGAATCTAACATCAGGAGTTACTGGAAGTGTTAGCGGGATTGAATTAGCACTTATTTCAAATTATAATTATGAGAAATTTCAAGGAATTCAATTTGCTGGTTTTGCCAATATATCTGGAGCGCATAATGAACTCAATCCAAAAGAAAAATTAGAAGAGACTTTCAAGGGCTTTCAATTGGCTACAATCGCCAATAAAACCTTTGGCAATGGTTCTGGGGTGCAGATTTCTACTTTTAATACGGCAGCATCAGGTTTTACGGGTTTTCAGTTGGGTTTTCTGACCAATAAATCAAGATATATAGCTGGTGCTCAAATAGCAGGTTTCATCAATTCGGCTAAAATTGGAATGGTGGGTTTTCAGATTGCGCCTTTATTCAATTATTCTGATGGACAGACCAATGGTTTGCAATTAGGTCTTTTCAATTATGCAAGAACTGCTGGTTTCGGGCATGAATTCAGCAGTTTATTTAGCGATACCTGGCAGATAGGTTTAATCAATTTTAGTAAAGTAAATAATGGAAATCAAATTGGCTTGATTAACATCAGCGGAAAAAATAATGGGGTGCCTTTGGGCTTGTTGAATATTGATGCAAGTGAAGGTCGTTTGAGTTTCAGGTCAACGGATTTGTTTTTATCCAATATATCTATAGGTACAGGAAGCCGTTTTTTTAGTAATATATTACAGTTTGGCTACAATTTCTCCATTAATGCATTACCCGTTTGGGGAATGTCCTATGGATTGGAGAAGGAGTGGAGAAATCCCGAAAAAACAAAATTTGTCTCTATAAGTACTGCTTTATGGCAACAAAAGGCAAAGGATATAAAGCTGTTAAAAGGGCCAAGGATAGTGAGATCAGAATTTATATATGGTTATAAATTTAATAAACTTCGATTTTTAGAAATTGGCCTAGCTTTAAATTACCAATTAACTAAAGTAGAAAATCAAGAACCTTCCTTATTAACAATTGGAAATTTCTTTCCAGGGATTGTGATAGGGATACAATAAAATCAGTTCTGAGGGATTACTATAATTATTGCACAAATGCTAATCTAGTACTTAGAGTGATATTCGAATATTTTAAACCCCTGAATTCTTAGCTTATCATCTGCCTTTAAAGCATTTATTTAGGGCGCGCTTAAAAACAAATATTTTATTGAAAATGTGTTTTATTTTAATTTAAATAGCATTCTTTTCATCTGAAGTTTTTCAGCAAGTGCAAGTTTTTAATTAGTAATTGTTAAAAATATGTGCATTTGAAAATCAAAATTTGATTTTCAAATGCACTAGCCTCAAGCACCTCATCTACTTCTCAGGCAAATTATTGAGGTATACCTATACATCTTCAATTTGCCTGATTGTATCTGAGGCACTTGAGATTTTTTAAGCAGACCCTATTTATTTTTCTTTTTTAAGAAAAAGACCAATCAGGTTATTTAAATCTGACTGGTCTGGTAAAACTGTTATACATCATAAGGATCCGATTTTTTCAAAGAATTCGCTAAAAACTTTTAACGATTTGGATCATTCAAGTGATTTTGCTTGCTTAATATCCGCTGAGGTTATTCTGTAAGAATAAATTAATATTCCATTTTCTGTCTTACGTTTATAACCATAACATTCTCTAACTGGATCACCGTTTATAGACTTTTCCATACAGTCAGAAGGTAAATCTTCGTAAAGTAACCTCAGAGAGTCTTGAAATATAATTTCACCAAATGCTAAACTTGTAGTCCAGTCTAAGGAACAATATTCACTGGCTCCAAAAAAACAACTACCCTCAATATCGAGAGAATCCTTAGGCATAATCTCATATTGGAAGCTTTCAGCAAGTTCATCTCCATAAATACTGATTTCCACCCTATAATCGGTTTCATTAATGATTCTTCTTATGGCTTTCTGCTCATTTACTTTATGACATGCTGATAATAAGAATAGGAATAAAAGTGGTATTAGATTTTTCATATCAATTATCCTCCCTGATTTGGTTATAAAAACTAGTGCCTGCGGTTAAACTATGTTCTGTTTAGTTGCTGTAATGCTTGCGCAAATAGGTGCCAACTCCAGAGAGTGTAGTTCGTCTGTACAGTGCCAGTTTAATTTGTTCGAAAGTGCGGCATTTCATTTTATATGAGAAAAACAAAAGCATAAGCATAGGATCTTCCCTAATACTTTTCATTAACCTTTTTTATTTAAAACTTCTTTGCCAGCTCATAATCAGATTCTTCGATAGTGAAAACAAAAACCTTATCTTCTATTTCCTCATAACCATTGTTGGCAACGCCTGGAGTATTGAAAATGTTGAAATCCATGATGTTCTTTTTGTTGATCTCACTGCAATAAGTATCAGATATGCAGTATGTAAGTACACTTTCATTGTCAAAAATAACTTGAACTGAATCAGCTCCTTCGGACCATCTAGCAACAGGATTACAATTTTGTACTTGACCCCTTTCAATATCACATATACTTTTCAAAGTGTCTGCACTATTTTCGGCAATCTTAATTTTCTCAAATAAGTTATTGGACACCCATATATTTATCTCTACAGGTTTATCAGTTTGATTATTAATTATCCTAGTAACCATTATCGTAGATTCCTGATGACATGCATTTATAGATAGACAGAAACACAAAAACCAAACTATTCTTATTATATTCTTCATAGCCTTCATTAATTATCCTCTCTAATATCATTGTAAAAACTGGTAACAGCTGTTAATCTACTCTCAGTTGAATTGACATAATTATTGCGTAAATGGGTGGCAACGCCCGAGAGCGTGGTTCTTCTGTCCAATGCATCTTGAATTTGTTCTAAAGTATAACCCTCAACATCGTCATCCGCAAAGTCTAAATTACCATTATTATCATTTCTTTGGTTAGAATTATCAATCAGGTCAATAAAGTATGGTGTGTACTTCCAACTATCATCACCACAACACTCAATACCTGTTCTACCTTCGTTAATCAAACCATTCACTTGAGCAGGATAATACGGTAAAGTAAAATAATACTCTACAGCCGTAGCCCAACTTTCTCCTTCAATGCCTATACTCAATATCGCATTTGTGGGTGATTTTAAAAAGTGAGAAACATGTGCGAGTTCATGCATGGTTACCTCATACAAGTCGTCTGTTAAAAGCCGATTACCATTATCAAATCTAGTATAAATTTTCACATCATTTCTCAAGACATTAAAGGTGGGGGAGATGGGGATATGCCGCGCAACACCCAAAGCATTTGATCTCCCGCTTATTAGTACGGGCCGTATTTTAGCTGTCACCAAAACCTCAGGTAATTTTAATCGATGTCTTGACGCTTGCGTTCTAAAATGGTATATAGCATTTAAAATGGTGGTGCTATTCCAAGCTACTGATTCGTTACCAAAGGGAATGTTCCAGTTCCAGGCTCCTTTTCTTTTAGGCCCGTTCAGATTTATGGAAAAACCTTTCCAATCGGTCACTTTATGACCAGCAGTTTCTACCTCAATGGAGTAATTTACTTCTCCTCTAAAACTTTTAGAGATTCTAAACCGTCCGTCTGTAACACTTGTGTTAGCCGACCCCCATTTAAGCAATTTTCTAGCCCTCACTTTACAATAACGTACAGGAACATCTCCTCTATCTACACCAGTTCCAAATCCAGTTCTCTCTTCAACCTGAATTGTTCCAGATGGATTCCATTTTGAGGCACTTCTGCCGTTAGCCTGGCTCTCTTCATCCAGGTTATTAGTGATTTTTAGGGCTTCATACTCTAAAGCGTCCCATATATCATAAAGCATGCGATTTTGTGTATCATCATTTTCTCCATCCATCATAAATAGTTCATCCAACACTTCATATTCAATGGCAGGAAACTCATAGTCCACAGGCACCACTGTATATAGCCAAGTGAATGCTTGGCCTTCTAGTTCAGGATCGTGATACCATTGTCCCATAACTTCAATATCATAAAGTAAGGGATGGTCAAATAAAACCAAGGCACTATCGTCTTCCAGCTGTATCGTTTGTATAGTGTCGCTTGGAAGAAAACGAACGTAAAGATGTATGGTATTAATTTCCAACTCTTCACCAAAGCGGGCATCTTGGCGTAAGTTGTTTAAAGCCTTTTTCATATTTTCAATGGAATACGGATTTTCCAATTTTTTACCTAATACGATCTTTTCGCCTTTTAAGTATTCTTAAGAAATATAAGTGGTCTTTTTGTTTAATTCCTCTTCGCGTTGACACGCCAATGAACTAAATAGGACTATCACTAATAGTCCTATTTTGATGGGATAGTTTATTTTGTTCATCTAGTAATTAATTCAGTTCGTTACGAACGTAAATATACGTTCGTTTCTTATTTAATAATAGCTGTTAAATGGTTTTTTTTTGAATAATTATTGTTGGAGCGCTTAAACAATATATTATTCCAGCATCATTAAATTCGAATAGATGATAAACAAAAAATGGCAACCAAAGGCCGCCATTTTCAAATTTTGAATTTCTTTACTTCTTATTCCTGATCTGTTGTTTTTTCACTTTTCTTTTCTTCCACTAAATCTCCATCTTTCAAAGTTTTAGAAATAGCTAAGAATGGCCCTTTAACTACTTTTTGTCCAGCAGTCAAACCTTCTTTGATTTGAATATATTCAAAATCACTGATTCCGGTTTTTACCTCAGTCATTTTTACAGTATTGTCATCTTGCACTATAAAAACAACTTCTTTTTCTTTTTTAGGACTTCGTGGATCTACTTTTTCATTTGCTGTTGAATCTTTCTCAATTTCAGGAGATCTTAATGTAACAGATGAAAGAGGAACGGTTAAAATGTTCTCTTTAGTCTCGGTCATTATTTCTACACTTGCGGTCATACCTGGTCTAAAAGGAGAATCTCCATCCTCTTCAATTAAATCTTCATAAGAAGAGTTTAGGATTTTCACTTTAACTTCAAATTCAGTTACTGCATCTTGAGATGCTTTTTCGTTGGCAGTGTTTGCTATAGCAGTAACAACTCCCAAGAATTCTTTTTCCATATAGGTATAGGAATCGACCTCAATGTTAGCAGTATCCCCAATATTGATTCTGATGATGTCATTTTCATTTACATCAACACGAACTTCCATATTATTCAAATTCGCAATACGCATCATTTCAGTTCCAGCCATTTGCTGTGTTCCTACCACTCGCTCACCAAGCTCAACACTTAGTTTTGAAACGGTACCATCAACAGGTGAATATATGGTAGTTCTTCTTAAATTTTCACTAGCCTCGTCTACAGTAGCCTGACTACTTTTTACTGTAAATCTGGCAGCTAATACATTTTTCTCTGAAGCTACTTTATCATTTTCAGCTACTTGATAATTTGCTAAAGCTGATTCGTAGTCAGAAGTAGAAATTACTTTTTGTTCATATAATTTCTTCTGACGATCAAATGTTTGCTTTGCTTGAGTTAGTTGGGCTTTTGCTCTTTCCAATGAAGCTTCAGCTTGAGCTAAAGACGCTTTTTGTTGATTTAGATTTGCTCTAGCTCTTTCCAATGCGCTTTGAAAATTGTCAGGTCTGATTTTTACCAAAAGATCATCCTTTTTTACTGGATCACCTTCTTCCACTGCCAATTCAGTGATTTCTCCTGCCACATCAGGGCTAAGTTTTACTTCCACTATAGGCTGAACAGTGCCACTTGCATTTACTTTTTCGATTATGGTTCTTTTTTGAACTTCTTCCAATTCAACTTTAGTAGAGGGCGGTTGTCCAATTGCGCCTGATTTTTTACCAATAATTACTGCTATTATTAATAGTAGAACAATTCCTATCAGGATATATAGTGTTTTTTTAGATGATTTTTTCTTAGCCATGGTTAAAAGTTTAAAGGTTTCCCTTGATAAAAGTCCAGTACCTTAAGTTTGAATATATAGTCGTATTTTGCTCGAATGAGGTCAGATTTTACTCTTTCGAAATCATTTTTTATTTGTGTGAATTCAACTGCATCAGTTGCTCCTAATTCTAATCTTTGTTCAGCATTTCTAAAGCTGAGTTCAGATGCTTCAAAGCTGTTTTTCAATGCTTCATAAGATTTTGCAGCAGCTTTCACATCCAAATAGGCTTGCTCTATTGTTTGCTGTAATTGGTTCTTAGCAGATATTAATTGATATTCACTTCTTTTGTGACTTATAATAGCTTGCTGCACATTATTTTTCACTTGAAATCGGTTAAAAATAGGAATGTTTAAGCTTAGCCCTACAAATCTTCTCTGGTTAAAGTCTAATTGATTCAAATAAGTGTTTTCTGTAAACTCAGAAGGAACTTCTTGCTGAGTAATAACCACATCACCCGTATTTTCCACTACCCCGATAGGACGAGTTATCGTCATATTCTCAGAGCCTAGCACTGGAAATTGCTCAGGTGCTGCATCTGAATAGTTGGTAGATATTCCAGCATTTAAACTTAAAGAAGGATAATACCCACTTCTGGCAACTCCAACTCCTCTAATTGCACTTTCCTTTCTGTATTCCGCTGCTTTAATAACGGGTTGGTTTTGTAAAGCATATTGATAAACATTTGTTGAAGATTCCATTAATTCACCTTCGTTTGGTTCAGGTAATTCAGGTTGCTCTATGTCAAATGGCTGATTTGCTGGTATTTGTAAGGCCTGTTTCAATTGTAAAAATGAAATTTCCAAGTTGTTTTCAGCTCTAACTACTTCCAACTCATCATTTGCTTTTTGTTGTTTTATTTGAAGTAAATCTGCTTGGGCCAATGCACCTATCTCAACCTGCTTCTCAACTCTATTTTCTTGGCTTTCTGTAGTTTGTAATCTAAGCTTAGCAGTTTCCAATAATTCTTGATTAAATAAAATATTGGTGTAAAAGGTCACCACATTTAAGGTGACATCATTTTGAACACTTTCCAAGTCTTTTTCCGATGCGAGTTGGCCAAATTGATCCCTCTTAATGCTGTTATGTCTCTGCCCTCCATCAAATAAAGGTAAGCTTGCATTTAAACTGGCATTTTGAGAGTTAATCCCTCTATCAATGATGGTGTTCGTAAAAGGGTCAATGGAACGTCCTGTTGAAGTATTCACTCCAAGGTTTCCATTCATGTTTGGCAATGTACTCATCTTAGAGCCAAACAAATTAATTTCTGCACTCTCAACATCAAGTCCCGATTGTTTCACTTGCAGATTATTTTCCAAAGCATAGTCCACGCATTTCTGCAAAGACCATTTATCTTGACCATAGGTATTTAGCCCTATGGATAAGAGGATAAATACAATACAAATTCTAAGCATAATTATAATTAATAGTTTACATGTCAATATCTGGAATATAGATAACATCTATTACCCAATCCAAATTTCTAAGGTATTCAAGAGAAATCGTTTTTAGTCCTGTATCCATTTCAATTGCCAAACAAGCAATATCATGCTTTCCTTTTCGGGAAACACTCATAGTGGCAATATTGGCTTTATCGTTACTGATGATATTAGAAATAAAGGCAATACTTCCCTGAGTATCTTCGGCTGTAATAATTAAAGTGTGTAGGGCTGCAGAAATATTAGCCGTGAATCCGTTCACTTTTGAAATGTTGATTACGCCACCTCCCAAGCTTTCTCCAATTACCTCAACCTTTCGGTCACCCTTACTTAAATTTAATTTTATAGTGTTAGGATGATAAGTCCCCGCACTTCCAATTGATTTGAATGTATAATGTAAGCCAGCTTCTTTGGCTAGTTCAAAAGCTTGCTTAATACGGATATCATCTGTTTTGTAATTTAACAATCCGGCAACAATAGCTTTATCGCTTCCATGACCTTCATAAGTTCTGGCGAAGGAATTATAAAAAGTGATGATAGCTTCATCAGGAATGCCACCCAAAACCTTTACGGCTGCACGTGCAATTCTAACGACTCCTGCGGTATGTGAACTCGAAGGACCTATCATTACGGGGCCAATCATATCAAAAATGCTACTTCTTTCTGCCATTATTCAAAATAAAACCCAATATTAGACAATTATTTGCAGCGGCAAAAGTATTATTGATGAGTGGATAATGGAAGTTTTAAAAGCGAAATAAGCATGATTAATTACAATGGTAACTTAATACCCTCTGGATCAGCTAGTTTAGATGTGTCAAACAGGGGATTTCAGTATGGAGATGGGATTTTTGAAACTATTATTTTTAGAAAGAAAGAAATAATGTTTCTAAATGAGCATTGGGAAAGGATATCTGAAAGTGTAAACGATTTGAAATTAAATTTTCCTTTCAGTAAGAAGGATATTGAGAATACACTTTTGGAATTATTGGAAGTCAACGGATTAATGGGGCAGTCTGCAAGAATGAAGCTCTATATCTGGAGAAAATCTGGTGGTTTATATGCTCCTGAGCATTTTGATGCGGAATTTTTATTAACAGCTGATCAGGCCCAAAGAAAAAAGATTTTTAAATTTGATAAAGTGGGGTTAGCCGATACAATTTTCTTGCAAAAAACAGCTTTTAGTCATTTGAAAACGATTTCTGCTTTACCTTATGTGATGGCAGGAATTGAAAAAAAAGAGAGGGGACTAGAAGAAGTTTTGTTGTTAGATCAAGATGGATATGTAGCTGAGGCTTCTTCTTCCAATCTTTACTTTTTGAATCTAGAAAATCGTACAATTTATACACCCTCTTTGCATACTGGCTGTATCAATGGCGTGAGTAGAAGGTATTTATTTAAAAATGCAAAGCAATTTGATCTGGAAGTAAAGGAGGTGTTATGGTTGCCAGAAGATTTAATTTCAGATAAATTATCCATTTTCACTATAAATGTAGCAGGCGTAAATTGTATTCAGAAAATTTATTCGACAAAAATGGGTGATTGCACAGAAGGCTTGAAGTTGCTGGAGGAGATTTTCAGGTGGTAAATCGTTTGTTATTTCGTTCCCACCATGATTTTTTTGATTCTCTAGCCAAAGCATCAATGTCTTCTTGAGAAGCTTGGCTTTTAGTGGTGATTTCACGGAATTTAATGTAGTCAAAAATCTTTTGAAGACCTGTTATATCTACATTAGATGGAATTCTTACTAGAATCTCGTTATCTTTTCTTTCGATTTTCATACCTTAATAGAACCAATTTTTTTACTTTAAAGTTTTTTGACTAAAGATATTTTTACTTTCAAATATTATTAAATCAAATTCGAAAACTCAGGAATATCTCTCTCAAAAACTAATTCTTTAGCATCAGGTCTAAAACAGTAATGCTCCATTCCATTGGTAATAATCATATATTTTGCTCTGAATTGACTGTAATAATTCGCGATTTGTGAAAAGGTATTGTTTGATATTTTTACTTCAGGTGCTTTGCATTCTATCAAAAGTAGCGGTTCCATTTTACGGTTGAAAACGGTCACATCCGTTCGTTTTTTTCTTTCATGATATTTTAATCCAGATTCTGCTTTAATAAGGCTGGCTGGATAGTTTTTATGGTTAATCAAAAACTGGATAAAGTGTTGGCGAACCCATTCCTCAGGTGTTAAAACCAAAAACTTCTTCCTGATGGGGTCGAAAATATGTATCTTGCCATCCATTTTACGCAAGTTCACATCATATGGCGGCAAGTTTAATTTTTGCATTAGTTTCGCTTAACTTTGTGGCAATTAAAATGCAAATTACTGACAATTATTTAATCAAAACTCATAAATGAAGACAAAAAAAGAAATCGTAGACAATTGGTTGCCTCGTTATACTGGAACAGCTTTAGATGAATTTGGAGACTATATTTTATTGACCAATTTCATTAATTATGTTGAGATGTTTGCTCAACAATATGAAGTAGAAATTAAGGGTAGAGATAAGCCGATGCAAACCGCTACTGCTGAAGGAATTACCATTATCAATTTTGGAATGGGAAGTTCTGTTGCTGCTACGGTTATGGATTTACTTTCCTCTATTATGCCTAAAGCGGTTTTGTTTTTAGGTAAATGTGGAGGTATTAAAAAGAAGTCTAAAATTGGAGACTTGATATTGCCTCTGGCAGGAATAAGAGGAGAAGGAACTAGTAATGACTATATGCCGCCTGAAGTTCCGGCTTTACCATCATTCCGTTTGCAAAGAGCTGTTTCATCCATGATTAAAAAGCATGAAATGGATTATTATACCGGAACAGTTTTTACCACTAATCGAAGGGTTTGGGAGCATGATGATGAATTCAAAGATTATTTAAGAAGGATAAGAGCAATGGCAGTAGATATGGAAACCGCAACCATTTTTTCTGTAGGTTTTGTGAATAGCATTCCTAGAGGGGCTTTATTATTGGTTTCTGATAATCCTATGACTCCAGAAGGAGTAAAAACAGCTCAAAGTGACCAAAAGGTGACAGGAAGTTATGTGAATTATCACCTTCAAATTGGTATTGATTCATTGATTGAATTGAAAAACTCAGGCGAATCCGTTAAACACTTGAAATTCACCGAAACCTTATTTGATCAAGACTGATTTTAATCAACTTAATTATCAAAACCAGTCAGATTTTCGAATTAAAATGGTTGGTGTGCCACCAACGATAGAGACAGCTTTCCCTGGCCGGTGGCACACCGACCAGTACGTAGGCCTGTCAAACCTAACAGGTTTTAAACCCAATCGTAAAAATGAACAAACTCTTACTCAGTTTAACTCTTATCTTATTAATATCTTCTTGTTCCAGCCGAGAAAAAGTAGATGCAATATATTTCAATGGAACAGTTTATACTGTCAATGCTGGTTTTGATAAGGCAGAAGCCTTTGCCATTAAAGAAGGTAAGTTTATAGCTGTTGGAAGCTCAAAGGACATTCGCAATCAATATCAATCGGATGAAGAAATAGACTTGATGAATTCTCCAGTTTATCCTGGATTTATTGATGGACATGCCCACTTTGTACGTTATGCAAAAGATTTGGGTGATGTTGATTTATTTGGCACTGCTTCTTTTGACGAACTGATTCAAAGATTGCAAAAACATGCAGAGCAATATCCGGATGAACCAGTTTTACTAGGACAAGGTTGGGATCAGAATAGTTGGGAGGGTAAACAATTCCCTACTAAAGATACATTGGATATTTTATTTCCCGATAAGGTGGTTATGTTAAGAAGGATCGATGCACATGCCGTTTTAACCAACCAGAAGGGATTGGATTTGGCAGGAGTAACTTCCAAAACCAAAGTTTCGGGTGGGGAAATATTGTTAAAAGAGGGTCAGCCAAGTGGTGTTTTGATCGACAATGCGATGAATCTTTTGACGGATAAAATGCCTGAAATGGATAAGAGCCAAAAGATGGACTTGATTCAACAAGCGCAGGATAATTGCTTTGCTGTTGGCATTACTTCTTTAGCAGAAGCCGGATTGGATAAATCCCAAATTGATTTATTGGATGAAATGCATAAAGATAGTCTCTTGAAAATGAGGATTTATGCCATGATAAATCCTACTACTGAAAATATGGAATATTATTTCAGTAATGGGCATTATAAAACGGATCTTTTGAATGTACGCTCGTTCAAAATTTATGGAGATGGTGCCTTAGGTTCAAGAGGTGCTTGTCTGATTGAACCTTATGCTGATGATGAAAATAATTACGGATTTTTGAGAAGTCAACCAGAAGTTTTTGATAGTTTGGCAAAAGTAATTTTCGCAAAGGATTTTCAAATGAATACGCATTGCATTGGCGATTCTGCCAATAGAGCCATTACCAATATATATGCAAAATATTTGAAAGGCAAGAATGATAGAAGATGGAGAATCGAGCATGCTCAAGTATTGGCTGACAATGATTTTAGCAAATTCGGAGATTATAATATATTGCCTTCTGTTCAGCCTACCCATGCCACATCGGATATGGATTGGGCGCATGAGAGACTAGGAGAAGAAAGAGTGAGAAATGCCTATGCTTATCAAGAATTACTGAAGCAAAATGGCAAATTGGTTTTAGGTTCCGATTTTCCTGTGGAAGATATTAATCCTATTTATGGATTTCATGCAGCAATTGCCCGGCAAGATGCAAATAATTCTCCCGAAGATGGTTTTCAAATGGAAAATGCTTTGAGTAGGGAAGAAGCATTGAAGGGGATGACCTCTTGGGCGGCTTATGGACAGTTTGAAGAAAAAGAGAAGGGTAGCATATCAAAAGGGAAGTTGGCTGATTTTGTGATTTTGGATCGTGACATTATGGAAGTACCGCATGAGGAATTGAGAGATACGAAGGTAATTCAGACCCATTCTGGAGGAGAGAAAGTATATGAATTACAGTGATTTTAGACAGCACCATGCTTTTGATTTAATACACTAGGTATAAATATAAATTAGATTCTCAATTAATGCCAAATAGGCTCTATTATGAAAAAAGATATTACAATAGCAGAAGCTCAGGAGCAAGTTGATATTTGGATTAAAACCATTGGAGTTCGCTATTTCAATGAGCTGACCAATATGACCATATTGACTGAAGAAGTGGGGGAATTGGCTCGGATTATGGCTAGAAAATATGGAGAGCAATCCTTCAAGGAAAGTGATAAAGATGCTGATTTAGGAGATGAAATGGCGGATGTACTATGGGTGTTAATTTGCTTAGCCAATCAAACAGGGGTTAATCTTACTGAAGCTTTTCAGAAGAATATTAAAAAGAAAACCAATAGAGATAAGGATAGACATAAGGGAAATAAGAAGTTGAAATAATATCTTTTCCCTTCATCAAATTGCACGCTATTAAAATGATAAATATCCTTAAATTGAATTTCAATAGGTGAAATTTAAATATGATTAAAGAAGAAATAGCTAGATATCTAAAAAATAAAGCAGATTTAAACGCTGCTGATTTAGACTATCTCTTCGAAAAAGCAGAATTTAAATCACTTCAGAAGAACGAACATTTGATTCGCACGGGAGATCATAAAGTTCATTTTGTTTTAATTCAATCAGGATGTCTAATGACTTACTTCAAAGATCAAAGCGAGCATGTTCACGCTATTCAATTTGGTCAAGAAATGTGGTGGACTGGTGATTTAGATGCCATTTTCAATTCGCATCCTTCCAATTATGCTATAAAAGCTCTAACTCACTCAGAGGTTTACTTATTAAGTAAAGAAAATTTTGAAGACCTTAACAAAAAGCATCCTTCTTTTGAAAGTTATTTTAGAGGGCTTTTTCAAAATGCCTTAATCAGCCATCAGAAAAGGATTATCAGAAATATTTCCTATACGGCAGAAGAAAAATATCTAGAATTTGTAAAGCTTCACCCACGCCTGGAATTGATAGTTCCTCAAAAGTATATTGCTTCCTATATGGGAATTACTCCTGAATTTCTGAGTAAACTCAAAAGGAAATTAGCACAATCTTAAACTAAATTAAGATTTATGTTCAAATAGTAAACATTTGTTTAAATAGTAGAACAACCTCTATCATCTTTGGTTAAATTCATACTCATAAATTAAAATTTTACTACTATGAATCCGAATGAATATATTACGGGTCTACACCACCTGACCGTGAGTGTAGGAAGCGCCCAAGAAGACATTGATTTTGTGACCCAGGTAATGGGGATGCGAATGATTAAGCAAACAGTATTATTTGATGGCTCAGCCAGCGTTTACCATCTATACTATGCCAATGCAGATGCGGAAGTCGGTTCAGTTTGGACAACCTTTCCATTCAAAAAAGCAGGAGTTTATGGTAAAAAAGGTTCTGGACAAATAGAAATTTCAGGCTTTTCTGTTCATCCTGATTCTTTGCCATTCTGGAAACAGCATTTAGATAAGCATCAAGTTAAAAATACGGGAATAGTGGAGCGTTTTGGACAAAAGATGATCCATTTTGAAGACCCATCGGGTGTTGGAATTGGTGTTTTTGGAGATGCTAACGATAAAAGAAATGCTTGGCAAACCGATGAAATTTCAAAGGATAATGGTATAAAAGGGATTCACGGAGCTGTACTTTCCGTAAGAGAAGTAGAGATGATGGATAAATATTTGACAGAAGTTTTAGGCTTTAATAAAGTTGGACAAGAAGATCAATATCACCGCTACCACATTAAAGACGGTGGAGCTAGAAGAGTAATTGAATTACACCATGAGCCGGATTTACCACAAGGTAGCTGGACTTTCGGAGTAGGAATTCCACACCACATCGCCTTTGCCACTGCTAACGATGAACAAAGTGCTGAATTAAAAGCTTACATTGAAGGAACAGGCTATACAGACGTAACTGAAATTAAAGATAGAAACTATTTCCATTCTATTTATACCAGAACCCCAGGCGGGCAATTATTTGAATTTGCCACTTCTGATATAGGTTTTGCTGTAGATGAGCCAGAGGATTTATTGGGTCATGAGTTATTATTGCCTCCATTCTTTGAGCACAGAAGGAATGAGATAGTAGCACCTTTGGAGAAAATTACTGTACCACATTATTTGAAGGATTAAGTTCGCTAAATTTTTTTAAAAGCATATCCGGAATGATCGTTATTTTGGATATGCTTTTTATTTGCAAAAAAAGGTTCTAAAACTTTTTTAGTGAATTGGTTTTTCAATTTTGCAAGTGAGCTTTTGTGTTTCTAAGAGGGAATTAGCGAATATTTCATAAAGTATCCGAATCTGCAAACTTAAAGTCGTCATTAATTTCCTTTACATCAGAAAGAAATAATGGATCTTTTGAAGCTTTCTTCATCATATTGATCTTTTTCTGATGGTCATTCATGTCTTCTTCAATAGTGACAATTACGTTTGAGATATCATCAAAGGCTTTTGGTAAATCAATAATAATTTGATTGTCTTTAATTTTATATTTCTTTCTAAATGTTTTCATTGAATGAAATTTAGATAATTAAACGAAATTTAACAAGAGTCAGTGCATAGGCTCCTTAATTAGTCGGACGTAATTATAGTTAAATTTTAGTAATTATGTCTATGCAAAAACGCAAGTTCACAAAAGAAGAGAAGCTCCAAATCTTGGAGGAGAGCAAAATC
>Ga0008835_101136_pt1 | contig 15204 bp, 15 predicted proteins | sample HotLakConsoUCCRE_FD_62215 | JGI IMG/M metagenome (GOLD analysis project Ga0008835, IMG submission 62215) | Hypersaline microbial mat communities from Hot Lake, Washington, USA - Hot Lake Consortium UCC-RE (Hybrid Assembly) ... | reverse complement strand
GGCGTGCTCGGTGCCGCTGCCCAGCATCTCCGGCCGCCGACCGAGATAATCGGCAAGGCTTTCGGCCACGAGGTTGGCCTGGCTGAACACCATGACCTTCGGTCCCAGCGCATCCTGAAACACCTCCGCCATCAGCGGATAGTGCGTGCAGCCCAGGACTGCGGCATCGGGGGACGGCATCTTGCGCTTCAGCGCATCCACATGGGACCGCACCAGCGCATCGGCGAGGATCATGTCCCCCTCCTCGATCGCGTCCACGACACCGCCGCAGGCCTGCGCCTCCACGTCGACACCGATGGCCCGGAACGCCAGCTCTCTCTGGAAGGCGCGACTCGATACTGTCGCGGGCGTCGCGAACAGCGCCACATGCTTGACCGCCACCTCCCGCGGGGGTGAATTGTCGCCCCACTGCCGCTCCGTCAGCGCCTCGATGAGCGGCACGAAGACACCGAGCACGCGCTTGTCCCTCGGCAACCAGCTTTCCTGCATCCGCCGCAACGCCGCGGCGGAGGCGGTGTTGCACGCGAGAATCACCAGATCGCAGCCCGCCTCGAAGAGCCGCGCCACGCCCCGCGTCGTCAGATCGTAGATGTCGTCGCTGTCGCGCACGCCATAGGGCGCATGGGCATTGTCGCCGTAGTAGACCAGCGGCACCTCCGGCAGCCGCTTCGCCACCGCCTCGTGCACCGTGAGTCCGCCCAACCCGCTATCGAAGATCCCCACTGCCATCGCGCCTCGTGCCCCTCTGACGACCCTTTGAGCGGGCCTTGTATTTGTCCTCGAACTCGAAGCCCAGATTGTCAGAGGAGATGGGCTTTGGCGAGAGCGCGTAGGTGGCCCGGCGCAGATGCGTCATGAGCGCCTTGGGATCGCCGCGCAGCGCGTCGATCTCGGCGCGCGGCATCGGCTCCCCGATGACGACCCGGCAGGGCGTCCCGGTCCGCCTGCGGAACTCGCGGATCAGCATGCCCATGCGGATCGTCGAATGCACATGGCTCGCGATCTGGAACAGGCGGCTGTTCGCGCCTTCGAAGAAGATCGGCACGACGGTGGCCTCGGACCGCGCGATCATCTTGGCGGTGAAGGTGCGCCAGCCCGGGTCCATGGGCTGCGCGAAAGGCTTTTCGGCGGTCGATACCGTCCCGCCGGGAAAGATCCCGATGGCGCCGCCCTGCCCGAGATAGCGCAGCGCCTCTGCACGCGTCTCGAGGTTCTGGCGCGCGGCTTCCTTCGTTTCGTCGAAGCTGATCGGCAGAATCACCCGCTCCAGATCCGGCGCCCGGCGGAAGATGTGATGCGCCAGCACCCGGAAATCGCCGCCGCGTCGTTCGCTCAGGATGCGGCCCATGATGAGCCCGTCCAGCACCCCGTAGGGATGGTTCGCCACCACGACCAGCGGCCCCTCGCGCGGGATGCTCTCAAGGCTGCCGCCCATCACCTCGACCGTGATCCCGTAGCGGTCGCAGATCACCTGCCAGAAATCCCGGCCCTGCGCGACCTCGCGGTCATAGCCCATGGCGAGCCGGATCAGCGACAGCCGCCCGGTGACGTTCTCCATCACCCGAATGACAAGCCGCCCGCCCCGGGTGGCGGCGGAAGGAGCGTAGGAAATATCCCGAGCGACGTGGCGGTCGTCCATGGCTTCCGTTTCGAAGCATTACTGTAGCCGTAGTGATAACCGGGCAGTTGGCTCACAGAAAGAGCAAAGAATGGGTCATGCTGACGTTGCGACTCGCATCCGATTTGCCTGATCCCCATGTCAGGCACTACAAGGGAGTCGCGCGGCACGGGGGAACGACATGGACTGGGACAAGCTGAGGATCTTTCACGCCGTGGCCGACGCCGGCAGCCTGACCGCGGCCGGCGACCGGCTGCATCTCAGCCAGTCGGCCGTCAGCCGCCAGATCCGCGCCTTGGAAGAAAGCCTCAACACGACGCTGTTTCACCGCCACGCGCGCGGCCTGATCCTGACGGAGCAGGGCGAACTGCTGTTCGACGCCACCAAGTCCATGAACAAACGGCTCGAGGCCGCCTCCGCCCGCATCCGCGACAGCGAGGAGGAGGTGTTCGGGGACCTCAGAGTCACCACCACCATCGGCTTCGGCACGCTGTGGCTCGCGCCGCGCCTCGTCAAGCTCTACGAGACCTACCCCGAGTTGAAGATCGACCTCATGCTCGAGGAACGCGTGCTCGACCTGCCCATGCGCGAGGCCGATGTGGCGATCCGCATGAAGGAGCCGTCCCAGGCCGACCTGATCCGCAAGCGGCTGATGAGCGTGCACATGCGGCTCTTCGCCAGCCGCGATTACCTTGCCTCGATGCCGCCCGTGGAACATCTCTCCGACCTTCGCAACCTGCGGCTGGTCTGTCAGAACCCGAACTCCGCGCAGGTCTCCGCTTCCACCTCGCTGACCCAGCACCTTCTCAGCTTCGACCTGCCCAGCCTTCTGACCGTCAACAACTATTTCGGTGTTCTCCAAGCGGTGAAGAACCACCTCGGGGTCGGTGTCCTGCCCGACTACGTGGTCGAGGATTTTCCGGAGCTGGTGCGCGTCCTGCCCGATGTGGAAAGCGCCGAAGTGCCTGTTTTCCTCGCCTATCCCGAAGAACTGCGGCAGTCCAAACGGGTCGCCGCCTTCCGCGATTTCGTGCAGGAGGAGATCATCGCCCACCGCCGGAAACTCCGCGACAAGGAGGTCGCCTGACCCTTCCGCTCCGTGAGGCATGACCGCAACGCATGGCGGCTTTGTGGCTGCGGGCGCAGCAATGAACTTGATCGTTCAGAACCTGCCGCTTATTTGGTCACGTGAAGGCGGCGACGTCTTGTCTCCTTCATACCTCCCTGTTGGACTTAGCCGGGCTTCATGCCCGGCTTTTTTTCGTCCCGGCCCGGCATTGCTCCGCTCCCGCCCCTGACATAGACCGTGCCGCGCAGGACCAGCGGGACACGACATCATGACCGACCCCGAGATCACCGACGCGCTGATCGCGGCCCACGGGCTGAAACCGGACGAATATGCAGAAATCCTCCGGCTGCTGAACCGGGCCCCAAGCTTCACCGAGCTGGGCATCTTCTCGGCCATGTGGAACGAGCATTGTTCCTACAAATCCTCCAAGAAATGGCTGCGCACGCTGCCCACCGAAGGACCCCAGGTCATCTGCGGCCCCGGCGAGAACGCGGGGGTGGTGGATATCGGCGACGGCCTCGCGCTCGTCTTCAAGATGGAAAGCCACAACCACCCCTCCTACATCGAGCCGACCCAGGGCGCGGCCACCGGCGTGGGCGGCATCCTGCGCGACGTCTTCACCATGGGCGCGCGGCCCATCGCGGCGATGAACAGCCTCAGCTTCGGCGCGCCCGACCATCCCCGCACCCGCACGCTGGTCCATGGCGTGGTCGAGGGGATCGGCGGCTACGGCAATGCCTTCGGCGTGCCCACCGTGGGCGGCGAGGTGCGGTTTCACCCCTCCTACAACGGCAACTGCCTCGTGAACGCCTTCGCCGCCGGGATCGCGCGGGCCGATGCGATCTTCTATTCGGCGGCCTCCGGAACGGGCCGGCCCGTGGTCTATCTCGGCGCCAAGACCGGCCGCGACGGCGTGGGCGGCGCCACCATGGCCTCCGCCGAATTCGACGACACCATCGAGGAAAAGCGCCCCACCGTTCAGGTCGGCGATCCCTTCACCGAAAAGCGCCTGATGGAGGCGTGTCTCGAGCTGATGGAGACCGGCGCCGTCATCTCCATTCAGGACATGGGCGCCGCGGGCCTGACCTGTTCCGCCGTGGAGATGGGCGACAAGGGCGGCCTCGGCATCCGCCTCGATCTCGACGCCGTGCCCTGCCGCGAGACGGGCATGACCGCCTACGAAATGATGCTGTCCGAAAGCCAGGAGCGGATGCTCATGGTCCTCGACCCGGCGAAGGAGGCCGAGGCGCGGGCGGTGTTCGACAAGTGGGACCTCGATTTCGCCGTGGTGGGCGAGACGATCCCCGAGGACCGATTCCTCATCCTGCACAAGGGCGAGACCCGCGCCGACCTGCCGCTGCGCGCCCTGTCGGGGGCCGCCCCCGAATACGACCGCCCGTGGGAGCCCGCGGCCCCCGCCGGCCCCGCGCCCGAGATCCCCGGCCTCGATCCGATCGACGCGCTGAAGGCGCTCATCGGCATCCCGAACCACGCCTCGAAGCGCTGGGTCTGGGAACAGTACGACAGCCAGGTCATGGGCGACACACGGCGCGGCCCGGGCTACGGCGCGGCGCTGGTGCGGGTCCACGGCACCGAGAAGCTGCTCGCCTTCACCTCCGACGTGACGCCGCGCTACGTCGCCGCCAACCCCGTCGAGGGCGGCAAGCAGGCCGTGGCCGAGGCCTTCCGCAACCTCTGCGCCACCGGTGCGCGGCCTCTCGCGGCCACGGACAACCTCAACTTCGGCAACCCGGAAAAGCCATCGATCATGGGGCAGTTCGTGGGCGCCATCGAGGGTATCGGCGCCGCCTGCCGCGCGCTCGACATGCCCATCGTGTCGGGCAACGTGTCGCTTTACAACGAGACCGACGGGCAGGCGATCCTGCCCACGCCCACCATCGGCGCCGTGGGCCTGATCGACACCGGAGAGCCGGTGATCGACGGCGTCGCCCGCGAGGGTCATGTGGCGCTGCTCCTCGGCGAGACCCGGGGCCATCTCGGGCAATCCGCCCTGCTGGCGGAGGTCTTCGGCCGCGAGGAGGGCGACGCGCCGCCCGTGGACCTCGAGGCCGAGGCCCGCCATGGCCGCTTCATTCGCGACAATGCCGGGCAGATCCGCGCCTGCACCGACCTGTCCGATGGCGGGCTGATGCTCGCTGCCTTCGAGATGGCCCATGCGGGGGGCTGCGGTATCGTTCTGGATGCGGCCGACACGCCCACGCTCTTCGGCGAGGACCAGGGCCGCTACCTTGTCGCCTGCAATTTCGACCAGGCCGAGTATCTGATGATCCGAGCCGGGCGGGCGGGCGTGTCCTTGACGACCGTGGGCCGATTCACAGGCGACGACCTCAAGGTCGGACCCAGCTCCGCTCCGATGCGCGAGCTGTCGCGGCTCTACCTCTCTGCCTTCGAGACCACGCTCGGCTAGCGCCTCCCCTTGCGACCCGCGCGCGCAGTCTCTACCTTTTCGGTCCAGATACGAGGTTCCCATGTCCATCACCGCCCACGAGATCGAAACGCTTCTGCGCGAAAGCTTCCCCCAGGCCCAAATCACCGTCGATGGCGACGACGGCGCGCATTTTGCGGCTCAGGTCATCGACGAAAGCTTCCGCGGCATGAACCGCGTGCAGCAGCAGCGCGCGGTCTACGCGGCGCTCAAGGGCAAGATGGACGGCTCCAACGGGGATCTTCATGCTCTCGCCCTCACCACGCGGGCGCCCGACTGACACCAGCCGACCGGATCGAGAGGTACGCGATCAAGTTTCTTCCCCTCCTGCTACTCCTGCCCTTCGCGGCGGTCTTCACCCAGGCCGCCCGCATGGAATACAGGCGCTGGGTGCGCCACGGCCCCTCGGGCAACGCGCGGTCGAACTTCCCGATCGACGAGACCGCTCCGGGTTACGAGGCACCGGCAGAGAACGAGACGGACGACGGACCGCCAGACATGGACAGCGCCGGGGACCAGTCCCGGACAACGAACGGAGAGAGACCTTGAGCACCACCACCGCCGAAGACCGGATCCGGGACACCGTCACAACCAATGACGTCGTGCTCTTCATGAAGGGCACGAAGGCCATGCCGCAATGCGGCTTCTCCAGCCGCGTGGCCGGTGTGCTGAACTACATGGGCGTGGAGTTCGCCGATGTGAACGTGCTCGCGGACGACGCGATCCGTCAGGGGATAAAGGACTTCTCCGACTGGCCGACGATCCCCCAGCTCTACGTCAAGGGTGAATTCGTGGGCGGCTGCGACATCGTCACCGAGATGACGCTGTCGGGCGAGCTCGACCAGCTCTTCGAAGCAAAGAACATCGCCTATTCGAAGGACGCCGCCGAGAAGATCCGCGAAGCCAACGCCTGACGGCCCGGACGAACCGCGGGATGGAGCCAGAGCGCCCATCCTGCACCTCGGGGTTCAGCCCGCGGCCTTCTCTTCGATCTCGTCGGCCAGCGATTCGGCCCGCGCGGCCAGCTCGGCCAGAGTCTCCGTGACCTCCTGCGGCACGACGGGCACCTCGATCCGCTCCGCCTCCGGCGTGGCCCTGGTCTCCAGCGACTTGACCTGCGCGCGCAGGTCGGAGGCCAGACGCTCCGCCGCCTTCAGCCGGTCCTCAAGCCCTGCCGTCTTGTCAGCAAGCATCAGCCCGGCCATCAGCAGCATTCGCGATTCCGACAGCCGCCCGATCTGGGACGCCAGCGCCGAGGCCTCGTGATCCAGCATTCCGGCGGCGGAATGCAGGAACGCCTCCTCGCCATCCTGACACGCCACCTCGAAGGTGCGTCCGCCGATCGTGATCTCCACCTGGGGCATCATGCTCCCTCCCGGGCCAGCGGTCGAAGTTCCGCGATCACCGCGTCGATCTCCGCGATTTCCGTCTCGCGCAGGGCCTTCAGACTGTCGATCTCCGCCAGCATCGCCTTGTTCACCAGATGCGCCTCGGCCACGTCCCGGGCCATCGCCTCGCGCAGGCTGGCCGCGACGGCGCGCAGGTCCGCATTCAGCTGCTTGATCCGCTCCATCTCCTCGCCCAGCGAGGCGAGGCGGCCGCGGCCCTCCCGGAGCGCCTCCTCGAGCCCGGCGATCTTCTCGTCCTGCCGCTCCTTGAGCTTCGCCACGCGGTCTTCGAGCGCGGCATTCGCCCGCTTTTCTTCCTCGAGATGCCGTTCCAGCGTCTCGCGCTCGGCATCCGCAGCGGCTAACGCCTCGGCATCCGGCGATGGTGCGGCCGACGTCTCACCGACCGGGGTCACCGGCGGCGTCGCCATGCTCTCCACCCCGGCCCTGATCCGGTCGAGCGCGCGGGTGATGCGGCCTTCCAGCTCTGCGATGTCGTCCATACGCCCGTTCCTCGTACCCTGAGCCGTCCGCCGCTGGTGTCGATGGTCTGCCCGTCGCGGTTCCGCGGCCTGCCCGCCTTTTCGCGCCCAGGCTCGAATCGGGCGCTCGAAACCAAAGCGTAAGCCATCCCTTCCAGACCGGCAAATGGCCCGGGCCCAATGAAGCCAGCCACTTGGCGGCCATGCTTGAACTCACGCCCGGCACTGGTAAGACGCGGGCGACCCTTCGACCGCCAAAAAGGAAGAGCCCCGTGGAGATCGCCGCCCGCAGCGAAGCGCATGCCGAACACTGGTCGATGGCCACCGCCATCCGCGCCCTGACCCTCGATGCGGTGGCCGCCGCCAATTCCGGCCATTCCGGCATGCCCATGGGCATGGCCGATATCGCCACTGTCCTCTACAGGCATTTCCTGAAGTTCGACCCCTCCGCGCCGAACTGGCCTGACCGCGACCGCGTGATCCTGTCGAACGGCCACGGCTCGATGCTGCTCTATTCGCTGCTCTATCTGACGGGCTACGAACAGATGACGCTGGAGGAGGTGAAGAACTTCCGCCAGTGGGGCTCGCGCACCGCCGGTCACCCCGAATACGGCCATGCCGAGGGGATCGAGACCACCACCGGCCCGCTGGGCCAGGGCCTCGCCAATTCCGTGGGCTTCGCCATGGCCGAGGAGATGCTCCGCGCGCGATTTGGCGACAAGGTCGTGGATCACTGGACCTGGGTCTTCGCCGGCGACGGTTGCCTGATGGAGGGCATCAGCCACGAGGCCATCGCGCTGGCCGGCCGCCAGCAGCTTTCGCGGCTCGTGGTGTTCTTCGACGACAACGGCATCACCATCGACGGCAAGGTCTCCCTCTCCGACATCACCGACCAGCAGGCGCGCTTCGCTGCCTCGGGCTGGCATGTGCAGGGGATCGACGGCCACGACCCCGACGCCATCGAGGGCGCGATCCGCGCGGCACAGGCCGATCCGCGCCCCTCGATGATCGCCTGCAGGACCCATATCGCCCTTGGTCACGCCGCCCAGGATACCGCAAAGGGCCACGGCGCGCTCACGGACGCAGGTCAGCTCCAGGCCGCCAAGGAGGCCTATGGCTGGCCCCACGGCCCCTTCGATATCCCCGCGGAGGTCAAGACGCTCTGGGAGGCCACCGCCGGGCGCGGGCGCGCGGAGCGCGCCGCATGGGACGCGCGTCTCGCGTCCATGTCCGAGGCGAAGCGCAAGAAGCTCGACGCCGTCTTCTCCCCCGAGATGCCGTCGAAACTGGCCTCGGCGATCCGCACCCTGAAAAAGGACACATCGGAGGCGGCACCCAAGGTCGCCACCCGCGCCGCGTCGCAAAAGGCGCTCGAGGTCATCAACCCGATCCTGCCCCAGACCGTGGGCGGCTCCGCCGATCTGACCGGCTCCAACAACACCCTGACCGAGGGGCTGGGCGTCTTCTCCCCCGAGGACCGGACCGGGCGCTATGTCTACTACGGCATCCGCGAGCACGGCATGGCCGCCGCCATGAACGGTATGGCGCTCCACGGCGGCGTCCGGCCCTATGGCGGCACCTTCCTCGTCTTCTCCGACTACGCCCGCGCGTCCATGCGGCTCTCGGCGATCATGGGCGCGCCCGTGGTCTATGTGCTGACCCATGACAGCATCGGCCTCGGAGAGGACGGCCCGACCCACCAGCCGGTCGAGCACCTCGCCATGCTGCGCGCGACGCCCAACACCGTGGTGCTGCGCCCAGCCGACGCGGTGGAGACGGCGGAAGCCTGGGAAATCGCGCTCAACCGCACGGACGGGCCCACCGTGTTGGCGCTCTCCCGCCAGGGCCTGCCGACGCTGCGCACCGAGCACAAGTCGAAGAACCTCTCGGCCCAGGGCGCCTATGTGCTCGCAGACGCCACCGGCCCGCGCAGGGCGGTGCTGATGGCGACGGGCTCCGAGGTCGCCGTGGCCATGGCCGCCCGCGATCTTCTCGAGGCGGAGGGCATTGGCACGCGTGTCGTCTCCATGCCCTCGATGGAGCTCTTCGCCGAGGCCGACGAGGCCTATCGCCGGCGGGTCCTGCCCGGCGGCGCGGCGGTGCGCGTGGCGATCGAGGCCGGCGTCCGCCAGCCTTGGGACCGCTGGCTGACCGGCGAACGCGGGCGCGAGCAGAAGGCCGATTTCGTCGGCATGTCGAGCTTCGGCGCCTCCGCGCCCGAGGACGTGCTCTACCGCGAATTCGGCATCACCGCCGAGGCCACCGCCGCGAGGGTCCGCGCGCTCCTCGGCTGATCCGTCAGATGGGACGGGGTGGGTTGACCCCACCCCACGTCGTCCGAGCCTTCCGCTCCTCCACCCCAGCCCTCCTCGGCTGATCCGTCAGGTGGGACGGGGTGGGTTGACCCCCACCCCACGTCCTCCGGGCCTTCCGCTCCTCCACCCCGGCGGAGGTCCGGGTCGGCCTTGAGACCGGCGCATCCGCCCCCGGTTCAGGCACCGGGTTCGCAAGACACCGCCGCGCAGCGCCCCGGCACACACCTCTCCGGACCCGGCCCGCCGCCGTAGGGTGGGTTTCCAACCCACCAATCCCTCAGATCAACGCGACCCGCCCTCCGCCTGCCGCTCCGCGGTCAGCCGCTCCAGCACCGGCTCCACCAGCCGGGTCACGACCGGGATCAACGCGAGCCCGGCCAGCAGCCCCAGCACGCCGTCGAGGACCGCCGTCACAGCCCAGTCCACAAATCCCGCAGCCCGACCCGCCAGATCGCCGGCCCGCTCGGCCAGCGCACCGATCGCCTCGTAGGGCCAGGCCCACCAGTGCAGCACCTCGAGTCCGTGTATCAGGATCGAGCCTCCCACCCAGAGCATCGCGACCGTCCCCACGATGCTGAGCAGCGTCAGGAACGTCGGCATCCCCTTCACCAGCCCGCGTCCCGCGGCCCGCGTGACCGCGAACCTGCCCCTCAGCGACATCCGGAGCCCGAGATCGTCGATCTTCACGATCAGAGCCACGGCGCCGTAGACCGCCGCCGTGATCATCAGCCCCGCCAGGGCCAGCGCCGCGATCCGGGCGAAGAGGTCCGCCTCGGGCGGAAGCTGATTGAGGATGATCGTCATGATCTCCGCGGACAGGATGAAATCGGTCTTGATCGCCCCGCGGACCCGCTTTTCCTCCAGCTGCGCCGGGTTCTCCACCGTCAGGTCCTTTTCGACCGCCTCGCCGGGATGGGACGCCAGCCAGTGCCAGACCTTCTCCGCCCCCTCGAAACACAGGTAGAGCCCGCCCAGCATCAGAAGCGGCGTGATGAGCCACGGGGCGAAGACCGACATCAGCATCGCCGCGGGCAGCAGGATCACCAGCTTGTTGAAGATCGAACCCTTGGTGATCTTCCAGATGATCGGCAGTTCCCGCGCCGGATCGAGGCCCGTCACGTATTTCGGCGTGACCGCAGCGTCGTCGATCACTACGCCGGCAGCCTTCGTGCTGGCCTTGGCTGCCATCCCGGTGACATCGTCCACCGACGCCGCGGCGACCTTGGCAAGGGCCGCGACATCGTCGAGCAAGGCAAGAAGTCCGCTCATCGGTCTGGTCTCCCATGTCCGTCGGGGGGCACCACAGACCCCGAGGTCCGGTTCGCAATGCGCGGGGCCCGCCGCCGCGGGGCCCGCCCCACGGTCCTGCGCCGGGGCAGCGGGTCCTTGTCTTGGCGCGGCCATGGTGCCACCACGTCACTCATGTTCCGCTCCGCCACCTTCTGGGTCGTTCTCGCACTCGCATCCCTCGCCGCCGCCGATCTCGTCCTGCACGAGGGCGCGACGCTGCTCTTTCTGGCGCGGGAACTTCTCGCCCTGATCGGCTGGCTCGCCTTCTGGCGCTGAGCCGGACTGAACCTCCCGCCCGGCGGCAGGTTGACTAGGACACCGGATTGCGGTGTGTGGCCCCGACGGGACCGCGCGCCCCCAACACCGATCAGGAGGATCATTCCATGGCAGTCAAAGTCGCAATCAACGGGTTCGGCCGGATCGGTCGCAACGTTCTGCGCGCCATCATCGAGTCGGGCCGCACCGATGTCGAGGTGGTGGCGATCAACGATCTCGGCCCGGTAGAGACCAACGCCCACCTGTTCCGCTACGACAGCGTCCACGGCCGCTTCCCCGGCGAGGTCAAGACCACCGAGGACACGATCGACGTGGGCCGCGGGCCGATCCGCGTCACCGCGATCCGCAACCCCGCCGAACTGCCCTGGTCGGATGTGGACGTGGTGATGGAATGCACCGGCATCTTCACCTCCAAGGAGGCCTGCCAGGCGCATCTGGAGAACGGTGCGAAGCGCGTGCTCATCTCGGCGCCGGGCAAGGACGCCGACAAGACCATCGTCTTCGGCGTCAACCACGAGAGCCTGACCGCCGACGACCTGATCGTCTCCAACGCCTCCTGCACCACGAACTGCCTCGCGCCCGTGGCAAAGGTGCTGAACGACACCATCGGCATCAAGCGCGGCTTCATGACGACGATCCACAGCTACACCGGCGACCAGCCGACGCTGGACACGATGCACAAGGACCTCTACCGCGCCCGCGCCGCGGCGATGTCCATGATCCCCACCTCCACCGGTGCCGCCAAGGCCGTGGGCCTCGTGCTGCCCGAACTCAACGGCAAGCTCGACGGCGTGGCCATCCGCGTGCCCACGCCCAACGTCTCGGTCGTCGACCTGACCTTCGAGGCCGACCGCGAGACCTCGGTCGAGGAGATCAACGACGCGATCCGCGCCGCCGCGACCGGCCCGCTGAAGGGCATCCTCGGCTTCACCGACGAGAAACTGGTGTCGATGGACTTCAACCATGACCCCCGTTCGTCGATCTTCCACACCGACCAGACCAAGGTGATGGAGGGCACGATGTGCCGCATCCTCACGTGGTATGACAACGAGTGGGGCTTCTCGAACCGTATGAACGACACCGCGGTGGCGATGGCCAAATACATCTGACGGGCGCGCCCTGACGATCCCGTCGCCCCGGTCCCCAGGGCCGGGGCGGCATTCCATCAGGTGCCCGCCCGCAGGACACGGATCCGCATCCCGTTCCGCACCCGCGGCGGCGCGGCAGACCGCGTCAGAGGCACATCCCGAGTCTCCGCTGTCCAGGCGACGCGATCTAGGAAGACCTCCATCGCCGCCAGCATCAGACGTTCCGTCAGCCATTCTCCCGCGCACCGGTGGCCCGTCTCGAACCCGCCACCGCCCTGGGGCACCATGTCGAAGGGTCCGGGCTCCACCCCGTCGTACCTCGAGGGATCGAACCGCTCCGGGTCACGCCAGGTGCCCGGATGCGCATTCGTCCCGGGCACGTCGAGCAGCACCCGGGTTCCGCCCGGCACCTCGACCCCGCCAAAGGCGACCGGACCCCGGGTGCGCGCCCCGATGACCGGAAAGAACGGATAGAGTCGCCGCACCTCCAGCACGAAAGCCCGCCGCTCCACGGCTGTCACGGGCCTCGCACCCGTCTTCGCCAGCGCATGGACGAGAAACTCCACCCAGAGCGCGGCCGCCACCGTGGGCCGCATGACGTTCAACAGTTCCACGCCTGCCACTTCGGGCATCAGGACCTCGCCATCCGGCCCGCGCCATCCGGCGATGACAGCGAGCGCGCTGCCTTCCGGCGCCGAACCCCGGCCCTCTCGGTGCGCCGTGAGCCGCTCCGCCGCCCAGGCGTCCAGCCGCCGCCGCGTCCGCCGCGTGCGCAGATGGGCAGGCCCCGCATCCGCCGCATGACCGAACAGACGTGACATCTCCCGCCCCTTTGCCTCGGCCGCCCTGCCCTTCAGATCCCCCAGCCCCGCCCAGTCGAGCACCGCTTCCGAGATCGCGTCGCGGGCGGCCTCCCCAACCTTCAGATCGCCCTCCCGCGCCAGCCGCACGGTCAGGCCCTCCCGCACCGCATCCGCCAGCGCCTCCATCCGCTCCGGCCGCATCAGCGACATCACCATCGCCTTGCGCGCCCTGTGCGCCGCGCCGTCGAGCCCCTGCACCCCGCCCTCTCCGAAAAGCACCGAGCGGATCCGCGACGGAACGGCATCCTCCCGGGTGAACTTCTGCTGATCGTAGAACAGCTCCGCCGCCCGCGCACCTCTCAGAAAGACCGCCGGACTGAGCATCAGCCGCGTCCGGAAGACGTCCGTCCCCAGGGCGTCGGCGGTCCGGCGCGCATAACCGTAGGGATCACGCCGGAACGGGATCGTGGCATCGGGCAGGGTGGTGGGGGGCGGCTGTCGCATCTGCGTCTCCAACATTCTGGACCACCCCGTAACGCCGCACCGGGACCTGATGTTCAGCCATGCAGCCGCTGCAGGGCCGTTAGCGCAAACCGTCGATTGTGCTGCGACGCAGCATGGCTACCTATGGTCCACGAACGCAACGGCAACAGCCACCTTGGAAAGGGACAGATCCATGTTTTCGACCCTCCGCAGCGCCGTTCAGAAGCGCGCCCTCTACAACCGCACTCGCCGCGAACTCGCCCGCCTGCCCGCCGAATTCGCCCTAGAGGATCTCGGCTTCTATCCCGGCGACGCCGACCGGATCGCATATCAGGCCGTCTACGGACGGTGAGCGTCGCCGCCCCGCACGGCACGGATTGCCGGACTGTACGGGCCGCCTCCGATACCGGAGCGCGGCCCTTTCGCTTCGGCGCCTCCTGACACAGCCGGCCACCGTCCCGCAGCCGCACGACGTCGGGATGCAGATGATCGTCATGGGAGGCATCCAACCCCGGTAGCGTGCTGAAATGGACGCTGGCCGCGCCCGGGCGGAAGGCCGCATAACAAGCGTGTCATGTCCCGGAAACGGGCCGCCTCGCGTCCCTGTTCCGCGCGATGCTACGGCGCCAGTCCGGCGATGAACCCTTCGACCGCCGGCCAGTAGTCCGGCGCCGCCGTGAGATCATTGTGCCCCACGCCCGCCAGCCGCTCGAACCGCCCGATCCCCTCGGGCAGCGCCGCGGCCAGTCGCAGGCCCTCCCCGGGCGGGATCAGCACATCCTCTTCGCCATGCAGCATCAGGACCGGCACCGCGATCTCGGCCGCATCCCGATCCGACCGCCACCGGTCGATCCACGGCAGAAGGCAGGCCGGCACCCCGGACCGCCTCGTCATGAGCCTGCAGAGCCGCCCGTAGGGAGCCGCGAGGATCACCCCGTCCACCTCCCGCCGTGCCGCCACATGCAGCGCCAGCCCGGTGCCCAGCGAATAGCCCTCGACCACCACCGGACCGTGCCCCGGCAATGCGCCCGCCGCGGCGTCATGCGCCATGAGGGCATCGGACTTCAGCCCCGCCTCGGACGGACGGCCGTCCATCCCGCCGCCCCCGCGAAAGGTCATCGCCACGACACTGCGCCCCGCCGAGGCGTGCCGCGCGAGGATCGGCTCGAAGGCCGCGAGGCTCCCGGCGTTGCCCATGAAATAGAGCACGACCGGCGCGCCCGTCGGCCCCTCGGCCACGAGCAGCTCCAGCGCGCTCCCGTCGTCCCGCTCCACCTCAATACGCGCGAACCCGTCGATCCGGGCGGGGTCCGGGAAGAACGGATAGATCACCGAAGGCACCATCAGCGAGGCCACCAGCGCATAGAGCAGGTAAAGCCCGAGGAGCATCCCGAGCACCGGCCTCAGCCGTATTTCTCCGCCAGAAGAGCCTCCACCGGCGGGCTGACGAATTTCGACACGTCGCCCCCAAGGCGCGCGATCTCCTTGACGAGCTTCGACGCAATCGCCTGATGTTCCGCCTCGGCCATGAGAAAGACCGTCTCGATGCTGTCGTCGAGCTTCCGGTTCATGCCGACCATCTGGTACTCGTACTCGAAATCCGCGACCGCGCGCAGCCCCCTCACGATGATCTGCGCGCCTACGTCCCGCGCGCAGTCGATCAGCAGGTTCTCGAACGGATGGGCGACGATCTCCGTCCCGGTCTCTCCCGCGAGACCGCGGCTTTCGGCCTCGACCATCGCCACCCGCTCCTCGAGCGAGAACAGAGGTCCCTTGTCGCGGTTGATCGCGATGCCGATCACCAGCCGGTCCACCAGCCGGCAGGCCCGGCGGATGATGTCGATATGGCCGTAGGTTACCGGATCGAACGTCATCCGCCGGGCCTGCCGGCTGGTGGACCGGCTGGTGATCGGCATCGCGATCAACCGCGACAAGGGACCTCTGTT
>Ga0008835_101135_pt1 | contig 15222 bp, 15 predicted proteins | sample HotLakConsoUCCRE_FD_62215 | JGI IMG/M metagenome (GOLD analysis project Ga0008835, IMG submission 62215) | Hypersaline microbial mat communities from Hot Lake, Washington, USA - Hot Lake Consortium UCC-RE (Hybrid Assembly) ... | reverse complement strand
CCAGGCAATATCAACGGCGAATGCGGGCGCAGCGATGCCCATGCCGACCAGTGCGGCAACGGCCGCAAGTGTCTGTCGTCCCATGTCTTCTCCTCCCATGAATGCGAATGGACCCCGCCTCCTCCGGCAGGCCCACCACGACGGTGACGCCTGCCGGATCATCTGTCAACCACAATGACAAATGTAAGGCACATATGTTTGCCAACCGTCGGACTGCCCCCTAGAACAGGCCCATGAACGACATGTCCGACAGACAGCTGATGACCCGCGCGGCGTGGTTCTATTACGTGGCGGGCTTCAATCAGGAACTCACGTCCCGGCGCATGGGCCTGACCCGCGCGCGTGTGAACAAGCTGCTGGGACAGGCGCGGGACGCGGGCGTGGTGTCGATCATCCTCAACGACCGGGACCTCGGCCTTCTGCATGTCGAGGAGGCGATCCGGCACGAATTCGGCCTCGAGTTCTGCATCACCACCCCTGCGATGGGGCTCGACGCGGCCGAGACGGGCTATACCGACACGTTGGCCGCCCTGCCGCTGAAGGCGGTGGGGACGGCGGGCGCGCTCTTTCTGCGCGATCACCTCGCCGAGCATCCGAAGGCCATCGTCGGCACGGGATGGGGCCGGACCCTTGCCCATCTCAGCCGCCAGATGTCGGGCACCAACACGCCCGGCGCCCGGTTCATAAGCCTGATGGGCAGCCTGACGGCAAACTCCGCCTTCAACCCCTTCGAAGTGGTCCAGGCGCTGGCGCAGGCCACCGGCGGCGAGGGCTATTTCCTGCCGGTCCCCTTCATCGCCGATACCGCGGAGGACAGGCAGATCCTGATGGCGCAGCAGGCCGTGGCCCGGCCACTGGATCTCGCCAGGCGCGCCGATGTGGCACTGATCTCTGTCGGGGAGTTGACGGAAACCTCGCTGCTGCGCCAGCAGGGCATGATCTCCAGTCGCGAGCTGGCGGAGCTGCGAGAGGCCGGTGCGGTCGGCGACAGCAACGGGCTCTTCTTCGACAGCAACGGTCAGCCCATTGACCACGCTCTGCGGTACCGGACCATTGGCGCAGACGTTCAGGACCTTGCGAAGATGTACACCGTCCTGCTGTCGGGCGGACCACAGAAGGTCGAGGCAACACGGGCAATCCTGCGCGGGCGCTTCATCCGGGGGCTGATCATCGACGGCGACTCCGCCATCAGGCTCGCCGAGCTGTCAACCTGACCAACCGCACGTGCTCGGACACGAACCATCGGCTGCCGGACTGCAAAGAGCGGAGTTCGGCCATCAGGCGACGTGTCCAGCGGGTGGAATTCTGCGGGCAGCAGACCACCCTGCCTCACCATCCGGTTGAAGCAAACGCCTGACTGATCCCGGCCTTGCGGCAGACCTCCGTGACCGGCGTCCCTCCCTCGACCTGCTGCAACTCGAATGTCTTCGGCGCCTCCGTGAACCTCGATGCCTTCCTCGTCGTCGCGCCTTCCCGGCCCAGGGAAATCCCGGCCCGAAACTTCAGCTTCAGACGGTCCGGTTTTCAGGGGCATAGCGGCCGCTCGGCACCCCCGAGATTGCGAGAGACGCAAAGGTCACGCCTCCGGAGGGAGCATCCCGGGCCCGATCTATGAGGTGACGGCGCCCCTTCAACCGGTTTGCAGGGCGAGATCGGCCGGTTCGTCCACATCATCCGACGCGGCCTCCCCGCCCACAGGATTGCGGCTGCGGTACCGGCGCAGGTGGTTCTCGAGCGCCGTACCCGCTTCGGTCGCCTTGACGGCCGCGATCTTCTCATGGGCCCGGGCCACCGCAGCATGGTGCAAGGGGCCAAGTTCCGGATCGGCGATCAGTTCGTCGCGGAAGGCCCGCACCTCGTCCTGCCAGCGCGCGATCCGGTCGTCATGGTGGTGGTTGTGATCGTAGCGCCGCCAATAGCCCATGGCGTAATCCTTGTCGGGATGGTTGGCATTGCCGCGCGCCACCTTGAGAAAGAAGGCATCCACCGATTTCAGGACATAGTGATTGAGCTGCACGAGGCCGAAGCCGTAATCGGGGGCGAGCAGGCTTTTCACATCCTCGGTCAGGTCGAGACCGCTCAGAGCTTGCCCGTTGCCGTTCACCGGGCGCACGCGGTCCGTGTTATCCGCATCGAAGACCGGGGAATGATTGCGCCATTGCCGCGCTTCGGCGGAGGCATGGGTCAGCGTCTTCGTCCCGCGCCGGTTCAGCTTCCGGTGATAGGCCGCGTCGAGGCTCCAGGACCAGCGGAACTGCTCCATGAGCAGCTTGTCCTCAAAGGTCTCGACCCCGCCGCAGCCAAAGTTATGCTGCGCCATGACGATCATGTTGGCATCCGCCACCGCGTCGAAGAGATCGCCGATCCGGCCCTGGCCCGCATTGACGCAGATATATTCGTCAACATCCAGGTTCACGACCCAGTCCGACCGGCGCAGCCGCGGCCATGTGTTGACGTAACGCAGCATCTGCTGGTGATGGTTGTTCTGCTCCATGATCATCGACGGGTTGGAAAAATGCCGCAGCAGCCCGAGATCGTCGAGCCGCTCCAGCATCTGATCGGTGCCGTCGCTGCAATCGTTCGAGAAGACATGAATGTCGTTCATCCCGATCAGCCGGTGATAGGCGACCCATTCCAGAAGGAACGGCGCCTCGTCCTTCATGGGAGTGATGGAGGTTATCCGCATGTCGCCACCTTAACGGGCTGAGATTTACGATCCATGACCGTGGGGGCGGTCAGGCGGCCTGTCGTGCCGCCACCTCCTCGAGCCGAACGAAGCGCGGCATGGGCGACCAGTCGGCGCAGAGCATCTCATCCAGCTCCGGCGAACGCACATGCCGCCGCCCGGCATTGGGCAGGAAGGTCAGCTCGCCGAGGAATACCTCGTCTCCGCGCAGGTACAGGTCCACACGGCAATACTGGAACTGACGGCCGATCTCCACCGCGATGTCCCGCGCAAGATCGGTATGCTGCGGCAGCGGCTCCTCGCGCAGGTTCTGGCGCAGGAAATCGTAGGGCATGTAATTGAGATTGCTGTCATAGACCGGGTTGTGCCGGTCCTCGGTGCCCAGCCCCACATCCATCTGCAGCACCGACATGCGCCCGTTGATGACGTGGAAGCGGAAGTCGGTCAGCGGCTCCTCGGTGCCCGAATTCAGGTCCTCCTCGAGGAAGGCCCGCCGCTCGATGAAGCCGTACCACCACTGTGACGAATGCCGCCCGTAATCCGTGGCCAGCCACTCGTCCACCGCGGCCTGTGCGGCTTCGAGCGTAGCCGCGTCGCAGGGCAGCTCGATCTTCATCACCTGCGCCGAGGCATGGTTAGACTTCAGGTAGTACTTGCCCGCGGGCAGCCCGGCGAAGCTCACGCGCTCGCCCGGCCCCCACTGCCGGAACACCTCCGCGGCGCGGCAGCGGTTGCGGTACTTCGCGGGGATGTAGCTGCCGGCCTTGAGCTTGTCCGCCGGGATGCGGCCCGCCTCGAGGGGCATCAGGATCGAATGCAGGATGTTCATCGCGCCAAAGCTGCGCGGGCGAAAGAAATCAGGCCATTCGCCGTTCTTGCGCAGGTATCCGCCCACCCCCGCCCGCACGATGCGCCGAAACTCGCGCCGGTCCAGCGCTGTGTAAGCCGTAAGGAACTCACCCCCGGGCATCACCGTCGCGGCGTCCTGCAGGCAGGCGTCATGCCACGAGGTGAAGTCGTTGACGAAGTCAATAAGATAGTCTTCGCCGCCCTTTGCCTTGGGGCGGTTGTTATAGAACTGCTGCTCGTAGAACGGTCGCATGCCGTTCCCTCCATACCTTGCCCCCCAGGTATGGCTATCTCGGTCAGAGTGGGCCGTGGAACCCGGCCGGTCCAGCCTCCGCGGCGTTGCGCAAAAGGGTTTCCACGTAGTCTGTTACCGAACGGAAACAGATCGCCTCGATCCGTGACTCTTCTGCCATCCAGATCGCTCCCGCGACCTGCGCCAGCCGTGTGCGGCGCAGGCGTCCCGGCGGGAAAGCCGCGGGAGAGAGATCCGCCGGGGTCAGCTTCTGCAGGATGTCGCGCACGCCCCTTCCCTCGACCGCGAAGCGGCTGCGCGCATCGCTTACATCCACCGCCAGATGGTGCACCTCGGCGAGATCCGCCGCGAGACGATGCAGCGCCCCGGCGACCTCTTCCTCCGGCAGCAGGATCAGCAACTCGTCCGGCGCCATCCAGCCAAGGCCCCGTGTCGCATCCCCGGTCATCGACAAGGGCTCCGGCACATGCGCCCCGGTCACCGCGGCCGCCGCCGGACCTGTCTCGGCGAGATCGCCACGCAGGGTGATCATCCCGCCCGGCGCCATCCGGGTGACGCGGACCTCAGACATTCTGCTTCTCCCCCTCGGGATCGTAGAACACCGGCGACACGATGCGCGCCCGCACGCTGCCGCCCTCCACCGTGTTGAACTCCAGTTCCTCGCCCATCCGCTCCGGCCCCCTGAGGACAAGGCCCATGGCGATGCCCCGACCCAACGTCGGCGAGTTATAGGTCGAGGTCACCCGCCCCTGCGTCGCCCGCTGCCCGTTCGGCGTCCTGCCCTCGGCAAGCGCATAGGCGCCCTCGGGCAGCACCGACCCGTCCAAGGTCTCGAGGCCCACCAGCTTCCACCGCCCGGGGTCCGTCATGTGGCTGCGCGCATGGCCCCGCTTGCCGATGAAATCCGGTTTCTTCTTCGAGATCGCCCAGTCGAGACCGAGGTCCTGGGGAATCACCGTCCCGTCGGTCTCGTCGCCGATCATGATGAAGCCCTTCTCGGCCCGCATCACGTGCAGCGCCTCGGTGCCGTAAGGCGTGACGCCAAACTCTGCGCCCGCCTCAATCAGCCGGTCCCAGAGCGCACGGCCCTGCCAGGCAGGCGTCGCGATCTCGTAGCTCAGCTCGCCCGAGAACGAGATCCGGAACGCCCGCACCGGCAGGCCGGCAAGCGTCCCCTCCCGCCAGTCCATGAACTTGAATACCGCGGCAGACGCGTCGAGGCCACCGAGCTTCTCAAGAACCTTCCGCGCCTGCGGGCCGACCACGGCCACTTGCGCGAACTGCTCGGTGAGATTGGCCGTGTAGACCTTCCAGTCCCACCATTCGGTCTGCAGCCATTCCTCCATATGCGCATGGACCCGGTCCGCGCCGCCGGATGTGGTGTGGCACAGCCAGCTGTCCTCCGTCAGACGCGCCACGACGCCGTCGTCCATCAGGAATCCGTTCTCCGAGCACATCAGCCCGTAGCGGCAGCGGCCCACGGCGAGGTTGGACATCATGTTGGTGTAAAGCATGTCCAGAAAGCGCCCCGCGTCCGGACCCTTCACCACGATCTTGCCCAGCGTCGAGGCATCGAGCAGCCCGAGGCCCGAGCGCACCGTCGTGATCTCCCGCGCGACCGCCTCCTGATGGCTCTCCCCCGCCCTGGGATAGCAATAGGGCCGGCGCCAGTGACCGACCGGCTCCAGATAGGCACCCTTCGCCTCGTGCCAGTCCTGCATCGGCGTCCGGCGCACGGGCTGGAACAGCGCGTCCTTCGCCTCTCCCGCCAGAGAGCCCATGGAAATCGGCGTGTAGGGCGGGCGGAAGGTGGTGGTGCCGACCTGCGGAATATCCTCACCCAATGCCTGAGCAAGAGCCGCGAGACCGTTGATGTTGCTCAGCTTCCCCTGGTCCGTCGCCATGCCGAGCGTCGTGTAGCGCTTGGTGTGTTCGACGCTCTCGAACCCCTCGCGCGCGGCAAGCTGAACGTCGGTCACCTTGACGTCGTTCTGATAGTCGAGCCACATCTTCGCGCGCAGCTCCTGGTTCGCGCCCTGGGGCATCATCCATACCGGCAGGATCGGGCCTTCGGCGGGCTCGTCCACCTCGGTCGCGGCGGCCTCGCCCCCGACCAGCGCCGCCACCTGCCGCGCCGCATCCGCAAGCGCGGCGCCTGTGCCAAGATGCCCGTTCGCCGTGCCCACGACCACCACGTTGGCGCGACCGTCCGCCCCCGTGGGCGGTCGCTCGGGGTCGGGGCGGAAAAACGCATGCCCCGCGTCCCAGGTCAGCTTGCCGCCGGTATGGGACCAAAGGTGCACCACGGGCGACCAGCCGCCCGACATCGCCACGCAATCGCAGGCGATCTCCTCCAGCACCGATCCCTCGCCCGCCTGGGCGCAGATCGCGACACCCTCGACGCGGCCCCGGCCCCTGACCTTGGCGATCCCCTTGCCCGGCAGGATGCGCAACCCGAGGTCGCGCACCGCCTGCACCAGCGACCCCGACGGCGCAGGCCGCGCATCGAGGATTGCCGCCACCTCGAGCCCGGCATGATGGATCGCGAGGGCCGTGCGGTAGGCGTCGTCGTTGTTGGCGGCAATCACCGTTCGGTCACCCGGGGAGACGCCCCATCCCGAGATGTAGTCGCGGACCGCGGACGCCAGCATCACCCCGGGCCGGTCGTTGCCGGCAAAGGCGAGCGGCCGCTCGATGGCGCCGGTGGCCACCACGATCCGCTCCGCGCGGATCCGCCAGAGCCGGTGCCGCGGACCCCTGGACCCCGGCGCATGGTCCGTCAGGCGCTCATGGGCGATGACCGCGCCGTGGTCATAGACCCCGGCCCCCATGCACCGGGTCCGGAGCGTGACGTTCGGCATGGACCCAAGTGCGTCCACGGCGGCTTTCACCCATGTTTCGCCGGCTTCGCCGTCGATCCGGGCGCCGCCTTCGGCGGCGCCGTCCAGGATGGCCCTCCCGCCCCAATGGGCCGTCTGCTCCACCAGCATCACCCGCTTTCCGGCCCGCCCGGCGGTCAGCGCCGCCTGCAGCCCCGCGACACCGCCACCCACGACCAGAAGGTCCACGTGGGCATGCATGTGCTCATAGGTGTCCGGGTCCCGCGCGTCCGGCGCCTTCCCCAGCCCCGCAGACTGGCGGATGAAGGGCTCGTACACATGCTTCCAGAAGGGACGCGGGTGGATGAACATCTTGTAGTAGAACCCCGCCGGCAGGACCCGCGCGAAAAGCTGGTTCACCGCGCCCACGTCGAATTCGAGGCTCGGCCAGTGGTTCTGGCTGCGCGCCTCCAGCCCCTCGAAGAGCTCCGTCGTGGTAGCGCGCTGGTTCGGTTCCAGCCGGTCCCCCGAGCCGAGATTGACCAGCGCGTTGGGCTCCTCCGCCCCTGCCGCCACCACGCCCCGCGGACGATGATACTTGAAAGACCGGCCCACAAGCATCTGATCCTGAGCGAGAAGAGCCGAGGCCAGCGTATCCCCGGCATAGCCTGTCAGCCGTTTGCCGTTGAAGCTGAACTTGAGAGGCTGCCTGCGGTCGATCAGGCGACCGCCCGTGGCCAGACGCGTGCTCATGACCTGCCCTCTTTCGCGGTGACTTCGGGGGTTTCGGGAGTATTTGGGGCCAGATGAGACATGGGGTCAGCCCCGCCAACCGGGTCGGCGCGCGTCGATCGCCGCGAGGATCTCCTGGGGCGGTCCCGAGGTCTGGGCCGGATAGGTGCCGAAGACCTCGAGCGTCGCCGTGCATCGCGCCGCATGGAACCACTTGCCGCAGCCCATGGCGTGGCGCCAGCGCTCGAAATGCACCCCGCACGGGTTCTTTCGCAGGAAAAGATAGGCCTCGAAGGCCTCGTCCGTACTTCCCGGGCCCTCGCGGGTCAGGTGCGCCTCGCCTCCCGGTGCAAGCTCGGTCTCATCGGCCATGACGCCGCAGGCGGGGCAGCGAAAGGTCAGCATGGGCAGGCCTCCGGGAGGATCGCCCGGAGCCGGGCGCGGTCACCAGTCAGGATAGACGACGTCGTGCGAAGGCTGGAACGTGCGTCCGTAGGGCTCGCCGGTGATCGCCACGACCAGGAACAGCGTGAGCACGATCGTTCCGAGGCTCCCCGCAAGAAAGCCCCCGAGCTTGCCCTTGTGCCGCTCGAACCAGTGGCTGTCGGGCAGCCTGTCCAGCATTCGGCCCATCTTCGCTCCTCCGTATCCCCTCGGAGGGCGAGAGATAACCTCTGGGTGCCGCGATGCAAGAGCGCGGGCGCGCTCTCTGCCTTACCGGTTTTCGGGTTCGGCGGCATTGTCCACATCGAGTGGATCGGTGGCCGACTCGATGGCGTCTTCGACGGCCCCGTCGACGATATCGCCGGTCTCGGGTTCCGCGTCGCGGATCTCTTCGAGGACCTCCTCGTCATCGAGCGGGGGCAGGTCCTCGGCGGTGTCTCCGAGGTTGGCGTCGGGATCCGCGTTTGCGGGCACCTCAAGGTCGGGCCCGCGCTCGACCGCGCCATCCCGAAACAGGACGACCCAGCCCAGCACGCCGATGAGCAGCACGAGAGCAAGGAAGACCGCGGTGCGGGTGCGATTGCGGGAGTTCGGGGCGTCGGCCATGGGGTCCTCGCGGTCGGGAAGGGCTCGTTTTCCCCTACGTGACCCCGACCGCCGCGGTTCCAGCCGGGCCCGGTCAATGCGCCACCCCCGCGGCCACCGATTCGTCGATGAACCGCCCCTCTCGGAACCGGGTCAGCGAGAATGGATCGGCCAGCGGCGAGGCGCCCTTGGCCATCAGCTCCGCCATGGCCCATCCCGAGCCCGGGATCGCCTTGAACCCGCCGGTGCCCCAGCCGCAGTTGATGAAGACGCCTTCCACCGGCGTCTTCGAGATGATCGGAGAGCGGTCGCCGGTCATGTCCACGATCCCGCCCCACCAGCGCAGCATCTTGAGCCGGCTGATCATCGGGAAGGTCTCGCAGAGCGCGCGCACCGTCTCCTCCACATGGTGAAAGCTGCCCCGCTGGGTGTAGTTGTTGTACCCGTCCGCCCCGCCGCCAATCACCATCTCGCCCTTGTCGGACTGGCTCATGTAGCCGTGCACCGTGTTGGCCATGACGACCACGTCCATGCAGGGCTTGATCGGCTCGCTGACCAGCGCCTGCAGCGCCACGCTCTCGATCGGCAGCCGGAAGCCCGCCATGTCCGCCAGCGCGCCCGAATGCCCGGCGACCACGATGCCGAGCCTGTCGCAGCCGATCGCGCCCTTCGTGGTGTCCACGCCCACGACCCGCCCCCCCTCGCGGCGGATGCCGGTGACCTCGCATTTCTGGATGATGTCCATGCCCATGTCGGAACAGGCCCGCGCATAGCCCCAGGCCACCGCGTCATGCCGCGCCGTGCCCCCGCGTGCCTGCCAGAGCGCGCCGAGCACCGGATAGCGGGGCCCCGACAGGTTGATGATCGGACAGAGCTCCTTCGCCCGCTCGGGCGTCACGAATTCCGTCTCCACCCCCTGCAGCGCGTTGGCCTGGGCCGTGCGCCGGTAGCCGCGCACCTCGTGATGGGTCTGCGCCAGCATCAGCACGCCGCGGGGGCTGAACATCACGTTGTAGTTCAGGTCCTGGCTCATCGTCTCATACAGAGACCGCGCCTTCTCGTAGATCGCCGCAGAGGGATCCTGCAGGTAGTTCGAGCGGATGATCGTCGTGTTCCGGCCCGTGTTGCCGCCGCCGAGCCAGCCCTTCTCCAGCACCGCCACGTTGCGGATGCCGTGGTTGCGGCCCAGCCAGTAGGCCGTGGCGAGGCCGTGCCCCCCCGCGCCCACGATGATCGCGTCGTAATGCGTCTTCGGGTCGGGAGAGCGCCAGGCCCTCTCCCAGCCGAGATGGTGGCGCAGGGCCTCCCGCGCGACGGCAAAGGCGGAATAGCGTTTCATCGTCCCTCTTTCGTCCCTTCGAATCCGGCCCGCACCATGATCTCCACCCCCCGGCTGAGATGAACCCTTCGCCCCCGCGCCGGTGGGCTGTCAACGGCACAAGACGCCGGAAAACCGACATGCTTGCAGGGGCCAACTGTCGCGGGGCGCGCGCCCGGCCGTCCCGGGGGTTCCCGCCGGCGCCCGGGCGGCTTATCTGACGGTCACCAAAGGGAACGAACGGCTCGATGATCTTCTTTCTCGTCTGCGGCGTCGCGGCGCTCCTCGTCACCGGACTGGTCCTGCTCCCGCTTCTGCGCGACAGTGCCGGAACCGAGGAGCCGCCCGAGGTCGCCCTCTACCGCGCCCAGCTCGAAGAGCTGGATCGCGATGTCGAACGCGGCGTGATCGACCCCGACGAGGCAGCCCGCGCCCGCACCGAAATTGCGCGCCGCCTCCTTGCGGCCGACCGGACTGAACGCCGCGCCGCGGCCAGCGCACCGGTCTGGCTCACACGGACCACAGCGGCCCTCACCGGTCTCGCCGTGGTGGCGCTGGCCGGCGGGGTCTACTGGCAGCTCGGCGCCGTGGACGAAACCGGGCCCTATGGCGATATCCCCCGCGCCGCCCGGATCGCCGCGTCCGAGGAGATGCGCGCCGCCCGTCCCGGCCAGATCGCCCTTGAAGAGGCCGCCGGCGGCGTCGCCATGGCCGTCGGGGATGCGCCAGCGGATTACATGGAGATGGTGGAGCGCCTGCGCGAGATCGTCCCGACCCGCCCCGACGACCTCGAGGGCTGGCAGCTTCTCGCGCGCCACGAGGCCGCCCTGGGCAACTATCCTGCCGCCCGCGCGGCGCAGGAGCGGGTCATCGCCATCCGCGGCGACGACGCCCGCCTGTCGGACCGCGAGCGCCTGCTCGACCTCATGGTCGCGGCCACCGCCGGCGTCGTGTCGCCCGAGGCCGAGGAACTCGCCTCCCGCCTCCTCGTGCTCGATGAGGACAATCTCGCCGCGCGCTACTACATCGGGCTTCTCTATGCCCAGACGGACCGGCCCGACATCGCCTTTCGCCTCTGGCGCTCGGTGATCGCCGAGGGCCCGCCCGAAAGCAGCCATGTCCGCCTCGCCCGGGGCCAGATCGAGGAGGCCGCCTTCCGCGCCGGGGAGGATTATACCCTGCCCCCCCTCGACAGCCGAGGCCCCACGGACGCGCAGATCGCCGCTGCCGAGGACATGGACCCCGAGGCGCGCGCCGCGATGATCGAGAACATGGTGGCAGGCCTCGAGACCCGGCTGGCCAACGAGGGCGGCAGCGCCGAGGACTGGGCACGGCTCATCTCCGCCAAGGTCGTGCTGGGCGAGACCGATCAGGCCCGCGCCATCCTCGGCGAGGCGCGGGAACGCTTCGCCACCCGGGCCGAGGATCTCGCCACGGTGGAGGCGGCCGCGGACCGGTCGGGCCTCGAATGATCTGCGACGCGGCCGAAGACTTCGCCGCCGCCCTGCCCCGCGCCGGCGCCGTGATGGGCCTCGATCTCGGGACCCACACGATCGGAGTCGCCGTCTCCGACGGGCTGCGCTCGGTGGCCACACCGCTCGAGACCGTGAAACGCAAGAAGTTCACCCTCGACGCCGCGCGCCTCATGGAGATCGCCGAGGGCCGCCGGATCGCCGGCATCGTGCTCGGCCTGCCGCGCAACATGGACGGCAGCGAGGGCCCGCGCGCGCAGTCGACCCGCGCCTTCGCGCGCAACCTCGCGCGGCTCGTTGAGCTGCCAATCGCCTTCTGGGACGAACGGCTCTCGACCGTCGCCGCCGAACGTGCGCTTCTCGAGGCCGACACCTCCCGCCGCCGCCGCGCGGAGGTCATCGACCACGTCGCCGCCGCCGTGATCCTGCAGGGCCTGCTGGACCGGCTGCGCCACATCAGACTGGAGACCGAGGCATGAATGACGACAGCGACGCCGTCTGGAGCCGCCGCGAGATCGAAAGCCCCTGCGTGAAGATCTGCGTGATCCAACCCGAGGCTCGGATCTGCACAGGCTGTTATCGGACGATCGAGGAGATCGGCCTCTGGTCCCGCTTCTCTCCCGAGGAACGTCGCCGGATCATGGACGACCTGCCCACCCGCGAAAGCCAGCTCGGAGGCCGGAAGGGCGGCCGCGCAGCCCGCCGCGCAGCTGCCCGCGCCCGCGCGTCAGGTCAGACGGACTAGCGCCCCCCGTCTCCCCATGGCTGCGCATCAAAGGCGCACCCCGTAGGGTGCGCTTTTAACGCGCACCATTCCGCAACCGCCGTAAAGGCGGATCAACGGAGCACCCGACCCACCCGTAGGGTGCGCGTTCATGCGCACCATCCCCTATCGACCCGTCACCCCTTCCGCGCCACGGTGAACGGCCGGAACTCCCGCCCTTTGCTGCCGTGCCGCTCCGTGGCCTCGATCTCGAACCCCGCAGCCCCGATCCGGTCGGCAAGCTCCCCGGCTCCGAACGACGTGACACCGGGGGCCAGCCCGACGGTCTTCAGCACCGGCAGCAGCGCCACACGCACCAGCACATGCATCTCCCGCAAGCACGGCGTCTTCGACACGAACAGCCCGCCGGGCTTCAGCATCCCCCGGATATGGGCCAGCGTGGCGTCGGTATCCCGCACGAGGTGCAGGTAGCTGAACCCCAGCACCGCGTCGAAGACCGCACCCTCCGCCGCCACCTCCTCCGCCGTCGCCACCCGGAAGGTCAGCCCCTCCACAGGCGTCGCCGCCGCCTTCTCCCGCGCGATGGCGATCATTTCGCTCGAGATATCCGCGGCGAGATAGCGCGCCACCCCGCCCCCGAGCCGCAGCGCCGTCGAACCCGTCCCGCAGCCCAGCTCCAGCACGCTGTCCCCGGGCGCCAGAAGCCCGCGCACCCGCTCGAGCGTCCGCTCATAGCCCTCGGGGTCCGACAGCTTCGCCCTGGCATAACGCCGCGCCATCCGGTTCCAGAACCGGGCGTCTGACTCTGCCGTCATGGTGCGGTGTCCTTCCGATGGCTGCCGTACGGCCCTTGTTGAGCCAGAACCGCCTCCGGTGGAACCCGCCTCCGTAGGCCAGGCCTCAGCCCGGCAAGCCAGAGAACGCTTTTATCCGAAAATAACTATTAAAAACATTATCTTAAAGGCAGTTTCATCGTGAAACGCCACGCGCGGACCTTACGTAGGCCGGGCCTCGGCCCGGCTCCTCCCAAAAACCACTTCCTCCAGAAACTCTATCCGAAACAGTGCCTTGCAGCCGGTCCCATCGTGGACCGCCCGCCCGGACTAGCCCAGAGCCTCCCAGATCATGTTCACCGCCACCGCGAGCAGGAACACCCCGAAGACCCGCTTCAAGGGGCGCGCATCCAGCCGGTGCGCCAGCGCCGCCCCCCAGGGCGCCGTAATCAACGTCATCGCGATGATCAGAACGAAGGCCACCCCGTTGACCGCCCCCAGCGTGAACGGAGGCCGCGTCTCCTCGGGCAACTCCAGCATCAGGAAGCCCAGCACCGACGGCACCGCAATGGCGAGCCCGAACCCCGCTGCCGTCGCGACGGCCCGATGAATCGGCACGCCATGCAGGCTCATCAGCGGCACCCCGAACGAGCCGCCGCCGATCCCCATCAGCACCGACAGCCCGCCCACCAGCGTCGACAGAACCGCCCTCAGCCAGCCCCGCGGCATCGCCTGCCCCAGCCGCCACTCCGACCGGCCCAGCAGCATGTAGACCGCCACCAGCAGCGCGAGCCCCCCGAAGAGCGCCTGCAGCACGTCCGACCGCAGCCGCGCCGCCACGATGACGCCGATCACGGCACCAACCGCGATCCCGGGCGCCCAGCTCTTCAGAATGTCCCACTCCACCGCCCCCTTGCGATGGTGCGCCAGAACCGAGCGGACAGATGTGACGATGATCGTCGCCAGCGACGTCCCGAGGCAGAGCTGCATCAGCATCGGCCCCTCGTAGCCAAGCACGCTGAAGGCGTAGAAGAAGGCCGGCACCAGCACGATCCCGCCGCCCACGCCCAGCAGCCCCGCCAGCACACCCGCCACCGCCCCGATCGCAAGCAGCATCGCCGCCATGGCGAGGATAAGTCCCGTCTCCGGCATGTCCGTCCGCTCCACCCCACTGGAAGGCCCGTTCTGGCCCCCCGGACGGGGAGTGGCAATGCCTACCGATCAGTCCGCGAGGGCCGCCTCCTGAATTGCCGCGAGTGCACGCTCCAGGACCTCGGGACCCGCTCCCTCCCGCACAGCCTCCTCGCCAAGTCGCCGCCGCCAAGTCCGCGCGCCGGGCTGGCCGTGATACAGCCCGAGCATGTGCCGCGTGATCTGGTGCAACCGCGTGCCCTTCGCGAGTTCAGCCTCGATATAGGGCAGCATCGCCCGCGCCGCGGCCTCGCGGCTGGTGATCTTGCTCTCCTCACCGAAGATGTCCGCATCCGCGCCCAGAAGGATGCCCGCAGGGTCATGATAGGCCGCGCGTCCCACCATCACCCCGTCGAGCCCCTGCGCGAGCCAGATCCGCACCTCCTCCCGGGAGACGATCCCGCCGTTGAGCGAGACGTGAAGGTCCGGAAACGCCCGCGACATCTCCAGCACCAGTCCGTGATCGAGCGGTGGCACCTCGCGGTTCTCCTTTGGAGACAGCCCCTGCAACCAGGCCTTGCGGGCATGGATCTTCACCCGCCGCACTCCGGCGGCACGGATCGCCTCGAGAAACTGCGGCAGCACCTCCCGCGGCTCCTGGTCGTCGACCCCGATCCGGCATTTCACCGTGACCTCCCGGGGCTGCGCCGCGATCATCGCCGCACAGCACTCGGCGACCAGTTCCGGTGATTTCATCAGTACGGCGCCGAAGGCTCCCGACTGCACACGGTCCGACGGACAACCGCAGTTGAGGTTGATCTCATCGAACCCCGCTGCGGCCCCTAAACGCGCGGCCCCGGCCAACTCCACCGGATCGGATCCACCCAGTTGGAGCGCAACCGGATGCTCAACTGCAGAATGATCGAGTAGATGCATGGCACCGCCCCGAACCAGCGCCGGCGCGGTAACCATCTCTGTGTAAAGCAACACCCGGCCCGAAAGCAGCCGGTGGAACACGCGACAATGTCGATCTGTCCAGTCCATCATCGGCGCGACCGCCAAAAGGGGCATATTGAAATTATTGGATTTTTTATTTTTATCAGCCATTTATCGCTCAATCCTCAAGCCCGTTCCTGTCTCATTTGTTGTAAATCGCGCCCATTTCGGGTAGGATTTACAACAAATGTTGTAACTTGGGCCAAATGTTGTAACCGCATGGGTACCATCATCAAGCGAAAGCGCAAAGACGGCACTGCCTCGTGGCTTGCCCAGATCGCCGTTCGGCGGGCTGGAAAAACCGTCTGGCGCGAGAACCGGACCTTCGAGCTGCGCTCGACAGCCGCGGCCTGGATCGAGAAGCGCGAGAAGGACCTCGCCAAGCCCGGCGCCCTCGAAAACCTGCCCATCGGAGAGACCCGCCGCCGCGAAGTGACCCT
>Ga0008835_101130_pt1 | contig 15278 bp, 14 predicted proteins | sample HotLakConsoUCCRE_FD_62215 | JGI IMG/M metagenome (GOLD analysis project Ga0008835, IMG submission 62215) | Hypersaline microbial mat communities from Hot Lake, Washington, USA - Hot Lake Consortium UCC-RE (Hybrid Assembly) ... | reverse complement strand
GGCAGCCGCAGTTTCGAAATCGCCATGCAGAAGGTCGAGGATGCGCTCCAGGCGCGCGGGGCTGCGACCGACGCCGAGCGGACCGGCCGGTTCGTGAGCGTGTTGTGCCTGGCCACGCCCGAGGGCGAGACGAGCTTCTATCGCGGCGAGGCGGAAGGCGTGCTGGTCTGGCCGCCGCGCGGGTCGCTCGGCTTCGGCTATGATCCGGTGTTCCGGCCCGATGGCCACGCGCGCACCTTTGGCGAGATGCCGGCCGAGGAAAAGCACGGCTGGAAGCCCGGCCAGGCGACCGCGCTGTCGCATCGGGCGCGCGCCTTCAAGCTGTTCGCGGAGCAGCGCCTGGGCGTTCCCACCACGTGAGCCAGTCAGCCCAAACCGCCCGCCGGATCCTGGCCGAAGGCAATTCCCCCGACGCCATTGCGCCCGATACCGGCAAGCCCGGTTTCGGCGTCTATCTGCATTGGCCGTTCTGCGCCGCCAAATGCCCCTATTGCGATTTCAACAGCCATGTCCGCCACGCGGGCGTCGACCAGCAGGCCTATGTCGCTGCCTTTACCCGCGAGATCGCCACGATGCGGGAGATCTCCGGTCCGCGCGTCGTCACCTCGATGTTCTTCGGCGGCGGCACGCCCTCGCTGATGGCGCCGGAGACGGTGGCCGCCATTCTCGACGCGGTGCGCGCGGCCTGGGTGGTGCCCGACGGCATCGAGATCACGCTGGAAGCCAATCCGTCGAGCGTCGAGGCCGGCCGGTTCCGCGGCTACCGCGACGCCGGGGTCAACCGGGTGTCGATGGGCGTGCAGGCATTGAACGATGCCGACCTGAAGCGGCTTGGACGGCTGCATGACCGGGCCGAGGCGCTGAAGGCCATTGGTCTGGCGCGGGATATCTTTCCGCGGATGTCGTTCGATCTGATCTATGCGCGGCCCGACCAGACCCTTCAGTCCTGGGAAGCGGAGCTCAAGGAAGCCATCTCGCTCGCCGCCGATCACCTGTCGCTCTACCAGCTGACCATCGAGGAAGGCACGCCGTTTTATGGGCTGCACAAGGCCGGCAAGCTGATCGTTCCGGATGGCGAGCTTTCCGCCGAACTCTACGAGCTGACCCGGCAGGTCTGCGAGACCCACGGGCTGCCCGCCTACGAGGTTTCCAACCACGCCCGCCCCGGCGCCGAGAGCCGGCACAATCTCACCTACTGGCGCTATGGTGACTATGCCGGGATCGGCCCTGGCGCCCATGGCCGGCTGCTCACCGCGGAAGGCAAGATCGCCACCGCGACCGAACGTAGCCCTGAAAAATGGCTCGAACTTGTGGCAGCCAACGGTCACGGCATGATCGAGACCAGCGAGTTGAGCCTGTCCGAACAGGCCGACGAACTGCTGCTGATGGGATTGCGGCTGCGCGAAGGCATCGACCTCAAGCGCTGGAGCGCGCTGTCGGGCCGAATGCTGGACGCCGAGCGCACAGGGTTCCTGATCAGCCACGGCATGATCGAACAGATGGGCCCCGACCGCATCCGCTGCACGCCCGAAGGCATGCTGGTGCTTGATGCGGTGGTGGCGGATCTGGCGTTCTGAGGGGTACGGGGCGGTCGTTGCGGGACTAAAATCCGGCCGTCAATTCGTTGTAACGCACGTAGTGATACCGTTACCTTTCTGGAACGGATTGGTTTTTAAAACAGAATACTATGATTCTGTTTCATCCTAACGACTTAGAAAGGTGGGGAGTGTTCCGTCCGCTATCGAGTTGTTGACGTGCGCCAGAAGCGGACGTCCAAGCCTTATCAGTTGGACAGCTGTATTAAGTCGAATAGCGCGACGACTTCGCTTTGGTGTCCATGGCCGGCCTTTGTGATGAACGTACTAAAGACGCAGCCACCAACAAGGGTGAATTTTACGCCAAAGGTCGCCGCTTGATTTTGCCCGGAAATGAAGGCCTCCCCCTCGTAGGCGGCAGTGAGATGGGTGTCATCGTCCACAAAGTCCAACCCTGGCATCGCGCGAAACGCCTCTTTCAACTTTAGCTTGTGCGCGCTGAATTCGGCGGCGTTGATTTTGGTACGACCGTAAACGCTATACACATACAGCCAAGCAAGGGTATCATGGCTTTCGACCGCGAACGGCGTCATTTCCGCTAGAGGCTGTTTGGTCTGCCAAGACGCAAGCTCGCCGAACCGTTCCAGTTTTACAGGCTCGTCGCAAACACCATCGATCACATTCACGGCTGGCGAAGCAGCGCCAGAGTGCGAGGCGGCGATGACCATGAACGCGCTGAGCAACGTGGCTTTGGGTGGTAACATCAAAATTGTGCAGCCCTGGTTGGATTGTGGATCACCCTATCGTCTTATTCATTGTCGCGCGACCCTACATCCTAGCGACGAGCGTGGGGACGAGTGACCGCTTTGGGGTCGGAAGCGGTCATCTGAAACAGAATTATCAATTCCGTTTCAAGCCCGTTGGGGCCCCTCACCTCTCCGGCTCGGACCAATCCGTCTCCACCGACTTGCGCCGGCTCAGTCTCAGCGCAAGACCGACCGAGACGCCGACACCGATGGCGACGGTGAGATCCACCAGCACGGTCAGGACCAGCGTCAGCAGCAAGAGCAGAATGTCGCTTTTCCTGCCGCTTGCATACTCGGCCCATTTGTGCGGCTCGGTCATGTTCCAGGCGGTGATGATCAGCAGTGCGGCAAGCGCCGGCATGGCGAGATAGCCCGCGAGCGGGGCGGCGAGCAGCATCACCAGCAGGATGACGACGGCATGGACCAGCCCCGCGACCGGGGTCTTGCCGCCGGCCTTGATGTTGGTGGCTGTGCGGGCGATGGCGCCGGTGGCGGGAAGGCCGGTGAACAGCGCCGAGCCGAGATTGGCGATGCCCTGGGCGGTCAGCTCGGCATTGGGCCGGTGCCAGCCCTCGATCATCTTGTCGGCGACCATCGCCGAAAGCAGCGATTCAACGCCCGCCAGAAAGGCGATGACGAAGGCGGATGGCAGCAGTTCGATCATCCGCGAGGGCGAAAGATCGGGCAGTTGCGGCCATGGCATCTGGCTGGGCAGATCGCCGAAGCGGGAAAAAAGCGTGTCGACCGGCAAACCCAACAGCGCAACGAAGGCCGACCCGACCCCGACAGCGACGATGAGGCCTGGAAACCGTGGGTACAGCCGGCGCAGCAGCACGATCAGGATGAGCGTCATCACGGCAATGCCGAACGACGGCAGACTGAAGCTTTCGCGCGCCTCCCAGAGCACCGGTATCTTCTCGAGGAAATCGGCCGGGATCTCGGCGATTGTGAGGCCGAGAAAATCGCCGATCTGGCTGCTGGCGATGATGATGCCGATGCCGATGGTGAAGCCGTTGATCACCGCTTCTGGCACAAAGGCGATCAGGTTTCCGGCTCGGAAATAGCCGGCGATGATGAGGATGATCCCCGCCATGAAGGTGGCCAGCACCAGGCCGTCATAGCCGTGCTGGGCGATCACCCCGAAGACCACGACGATGAAGGCCCCGGTCGGCCCGCCGATCTGCACCCGGCTGCCGCCGAACAGCGAGATCAGGAACCCGCCGACAATGGCGGTGATGATGCCCTTGGCCGGGTCGGCGCCCGAGGCGATGGCGATGGCCAGGCTCAGCGGCAGGGCGACCATGGCGACGGTGGCGCCGGCCAGCAGGTCGCTTGCAAACAGCGGCCAGCTGTAGGTCTTCATGGTGGTGAGAATTTTCGGCTGGCGCATGACATGAGCCTGTTGTTGACGTTCAACGTAATCCGCCGTTGGCTGGCGGTATCAGCATTGGTCAAGCAGCCGATGCGGCCTGACGCTGTCTACAGCGCCGCGCATCCAACCGGATGCGCAAAGGTCGCTGTAGGCCTTTGATTTAATGCATGTACGTTGTCGCTCAAATGAATCCATTTGAGCGCGACATGCATTAGTCCGTCCCGCCGCGCGGAGCTTCAGCGGTCTTGAGCCTGACGCCGCGCCCGCCCTTGTCGCTGCGGGCCCCGTCGCCGATCAGTTCGATCCCGGCCTCGTCGAGCGCCGTCACCACCTTTGTCAGGGTGTCGACGATGCCCCGGACATTGCCGTCGCTGGCCTCCATCCGCTGGATCGTCGGCAGCGAGACGCCGGCCAGCGCCGCGAGCGTCTTCTGGTCCATTCCCAGCAGGGCACGGGCGGCGCGCAATTGCGAAGCGGTGATCATGGCCCGGTCCTCTCGCCTTAGCACTTTGCATGCATGTATAGAACGCACATAATGATGTGTAAAGCATCATTTATGGGATATGAAGCATGATGCGCAGCAATGAAGGCCTGAGTGGGCCACGATGGTTTGCATCCGTCTCGAAGGGCAGCGCGCAAGCCATTGATGTGGTGGGGTGTCCGGCAGATGGGAACCATCTGTCAGGATCGCACCGCTAGATGGCGGCCTGCGCCTGGGTTTCCTGGCGCAGGAAACCGGCAACCTCGATCTCGGGCATCGGGCGGGAATAGAAATAGCCCTGCACCAGTTCGCCGCCGAGCTTTCTGAGCACAGCAAGTTCGTCCGCGCTCTCGACGCCTTCGATGACGCAGCTCAGGCCCATGTCGGAACTCAGCGCAAGCAGCGACTTGACGATCTTGAAGCTCGCCGGGTTCTTGTGCAGGTCGGTGACGAAGCTGCGATCGATCTTGATCTTGGTCAGCGGCAGGGCGTGAAGCTGGCTGAGGCTCGAATAGCCGGTGCCGAAATCATCCAGAGCAATGCCGCAGCCCAGGGTCTTGAGCATGGCTATGGCGGCCTTGGCCTGGACGAAGTCATACATCATCGCGGTTTCGGTGATCTCCAGATCGAGCCGCTCGGGATCGACGCCGCTGGCCATGATGATGCCGACGATGGCCACCACGCCATCGGATGTGCTGATGTCATGGGTCGACAGATTGAACGACAGCCCGACCTCCTTGGGCCAGTGCGACGCCGAGGCGAGCGCCTTCCTGAGCAGCACGCGGGTCAATTGGCCAATCATGCCGATCCGCTCCGCCACCGGAATGAACTCCCCCGGCGACATTTTTCCCAGTACCGGACTGGTCCAGCGCGCCAGCGCCTCGAACGCCACGGTCCGGCCGCTGTGGATATCGACGATGGGCTGGAAGAACACTTCGACCTCATGGTCGAGATCGGCGGCGCCAAGCGCCTGCTCGATCCGCTTTTCCTTCTCGATCTCGACGACATGGGAATTGGCGAACAGCACGGCATGGCCGCGGTTGGCGCGCTTGCCCTGATACAGCGCGTAGTCGGCGCGCTCGTAGAGATCGTGGGCGCAGTCGGCCATCTCGGGATAGACGGCAAAGCCGATCGAGCCCGAGATCTTGACGGTTGCTTCCGCCAGCACGAAGGGATCGCGCAAGGCGCTGCAGATCCGCTCGCCCAGTTCAAGCAGTTCGCCATCTCCTGGACAATCGGCAACCGTGAGGGCGAACTCGTCGCCGCCAAGCCGGGCGAGGCGCGTATTTTCCTGCATCAGCGCCGCCAGGCGCCGCCCGACCTCGACCAGCAGCTCGTCGCCGATCTTGTGCCCGTAGAGATCATTGACCGGCTTGAAGCCGTCGAGATCGACGATGCCGACGGCGAGTCGGCGCACGCCGGTTTCGGCGAAAGTCTGCTCGAGATGGGTGAAGAACTGGCGGCGATTGGGCAGGCCGGTAAGGCTGTCGAGGTTGGCGAGGCGGAAATTTTCCCGACTGACCCTTTCGAGCTTGCGCCGCGCGCTCACCGCACCGGAAAAGTGCCGGTATTGCACTGTCACCACCATCAGCAAGGCGATCGAGACCAGCACCAGATTGACCGCCATGCCTGCGAACGCCGCAACACCGGCGAGGCTGAACCACATCACAAAGCCGGCATTGATGGCAATCGCTGCGATGAACGCCGCCGATGGCAATTGCTGCAGGCAGATGATGACGCCGAGACCCGTAATGCCGATGAAGAAGGCGATGTTGCCCTGCAGATAGGCGTCGCCATAGGGGAACAGCGCCAGCGCCCAGCCGGTCAGCGTGACGGAGAGGATAAAGGCAAACCGGTTTGTCTGCTTCAGCGCCTTGTGCGCCGCCTCGACGGTCGGCACGGTGTGCCTTGCCTGCCACCAGCTCAAGAGCCGCGCGCCGCAGATAATTGTAAAGCCGGCGGGAACATGGACGGACAGCCATGTCGGCGCCACCGCCATGAAATTCACGGCCAGTGCCCAGGCATTGATGAGCACGATCGAGTACATCAACGGCACCTGGCTCGAGAACACCGCGAACTGGGCCTTGAGCAGGTCCGAATTGCCGCCGGGCACGGAGAAAAGTCGCGTCAGATTCCTATGGATCGGTCTCAACATACGTGGCAGCCATTACGCTTGAGAATCTGGAATTGCGGACAATAACCTGCCAACCATACAAATGAGTAGTTAAGTTAGCGTTTCCATCGCTTAAGTTGTATTTGAGGGTCCGGAGGGGCGCGCTCGATCGGAAAGGACAGATCACAGTTCCCGCTCGATCTTGCTGGCCGAAGTCTGCTAGACCCTGTCACCACCCAAATCCTGGCCGGCTTGCGCCATGCAAGCGGGCAGCGGAGCGGCCATGACACGCAAGACATCACAGGGCGCCGGCGGGGCGCGCAACGAGACCGGGCCCGGCCAGCCGGCGCCGAGCTTCCGCATCGGCGCGCACGAGATTGCCGCGCGGCCGCTCGAGCCCGGGCTTTATCTGGTCTCGACGCCGATCGGCAATCTCGGCGACATGAGCATTCGCGGGCTGGAAACGCTGGCCGGCGCCGATCTCATCGCCTGCGAGGACACGCGCGTCAGCCGCGTACTGCTCGACCGCTACGGCATAGCGACCAGGCCCTACGCCTATCACGAGCACAATGCCGAGCGCGCCGGGCCGAAGCTGATGGCGGCGCTTGAAGCCGGCAAGAGCGTGGCGCTGATCTCGGATGCCGGAACGCCGCTGATTTCCGATCCCGGCTACCGGCTGTCGCAGAGCGCGATCGAGGCCGGTGTACCGGTGATCCCGATCCCCGGCGCCTCGGCGCCGATGGCGGCGCTGGTGGCTTCGGGACTTCCGAGCGACGCCTTCCTGTTCGCGGGCTTCCTGCCATCCAGGGACAAGGCGCGGCGCGACCGGCTGGCAAGCCTTGCCGCTACGGAAGCGACGCTGATGTTCTTCGAAAGCCCCAACCGGATCGCCGCTTGTCTCAGATCCGCAGCTGAAGTGCTGGGGGCGGAGCGGCCCGCCGCCGTCTGCCGGGAACTGACCAAGGCCTATGAGGAGGTGCGCCGCGGCACGCTGGGCGAGCTTGCCGCCAGTTACGACGACGAGACCGTGCGCGGCGAGATCGTGCTGGTGATCGGCCCCGGTTCGACGCCGGATCCCTCCGACGAGGATGTCGACGCGCTTCTGGCCAAGCTCAGCGAAGGGCTTCCCGCCGGCAAGGCCGCGACCGAAGCCGCAAGGCTCACCGGGCAGAAGCGCAAGGATCTTTACCAGAGGCTCCTCGCCATGAAGGACCGCCCGTCCGGGGACGGCGGGTGAGCCCGACCGGCCGGCTTGAGAGCAAGCGGCGCTTCGAGCGCAAGGGCCGGCGCGCGGAATGGCTTGCCGCGCTGGCGCTGATGCTCAAGGGCTACCGGATCGCGGCGATGCGCTACAGGACGCCGGTGGGCGAGATCGACATCGTGGCGCGCAAAGGCGATCTCATAGCCCTGGTCGAGGTCAAGGCGCGCCGCGACCTGATCGCCGGCGTCGATGCCGTCAGTTACCCGGCGCAACGCCGCATCGCCGCGGCCGGCGCGCTCTATATCAGCCGCCAGCCGGATTCGGCGCGTCTGTCGTGGCGCTGCGACATCGTCGTGGTCAGCCCCTGGCGTTGGCCGCGGCATCTGGAGGATGCATTCTAGGCCACTTCCGCCCTGAATCTATTGCGTCAGCACCGCTCGCATTGCAGCGTCATGTCCGGCGGGCGACGATGAAGGGACGGTTGTCCTTGCCATCGCCGGAATGGCTTTCGATGGTGAGGATCTCAAACCCCGCCGCGACAAGTCCGTCACACAGTTCCGACGCCCTGAAGACCTTTACAAACGGCGCCTTGCCGATTGCGCGCATAGCCGGGAGAAGTGCCCAGCGGAGCAGCGGATTCATGTCGCCGAGGCAGGGTGTCTTGGTGATGAACAGCCCTTCCTCCGCCAGCATGGCGCGCGTGCGGCGCAGGGTGCCGGGCAGGTCGCGGACCAGATGCAGGTAATTGAACCCGAGCACCACGTCCACAAGGAGGGCCTCGCGCGAAAGCTGTTCCGCCGTCGCCACCCGGAAATCGAGCCCGGGGACCTCTGCAGCGGCATGCCTGTCGCGGGCGATCGCAATCATTTCGCCGGAGATGTCAGTGGCAAGATAGGCCTCAACCGAAGCGGCGAGCGTCAGCGCCGTGGAGCCCGTGCCGCAACCGAGCTCGAGCACCCGGTGCTGGCGGCCCAGCAACGCTCTGGTCCTCTCCAGGGTGCGGGCATAGGCGGGCTGGTCGGCCACCGGCGTGGCCGCATATTTATGCGCAGACCGATCCCAGAAACCGGCGTCGCTTGCTGTGTTCATGACGGCACTCCTTCTCGGGGAGGAGCATTACCATATGCACGCAACAACGGAATTGCCGAAATCATCATATGATCTATACATGGATGCATGAGAGAGCCTGACTGGAACCTGTTTCGCGCCTTTCACGCGACCGCGACCGCGGGATCCCTGTCGTCGGCTGCCCGCAAGCTGGGGCTGACGCAGCCGACTCTGTCGCGCCAGGTGCAGGCGCTGGAGGATCGCCTGGGCGTCGCCCTGTTCGAGCGGCCGGGGCGAAGGCTGGTGCTGACGCAGACGGGTCACGACGTGCTGGAGCATATCCGGACCATGGGCGACGCCGCCCAGGCCGCAGCCCTGACAGCGGGCGGAGAAATGCGGGAGCTGCGCGGCCGGGTGAGCATATCGGCCAGCGACGCGGTTGCGGCCTACCTTTTGCCGGGGATGATCGAGCGCCTGCGGGCGGAGGCGCCCGGGCTGACGCTCGAGATCGTGGCGACGGACGAATTGAGTGACCTGCACCGCCTGGAAGCCGATGTCGCACTCCGCCATGTCGGCCCCGACCGCCCCGGCCTGACCGGACGGCATATCCGCGACACCGAAGCCTGGTTTTACGCGTCGGACAGCTGGGTTGCCCGAAATGGTCAGCCGCAGACACTGGCCGAGCTTGCCGACGCCAGCCTGCTGGGGTTCGGCGACGTCGCCCGTTACGCCGGCCATCTCCGCTCCATCGGCATTCCGATGGACGCCGAGGATTTCCGGTTGGCGGCGGGTTCATCGGTGGTGGTCTGGGAGATGGTCAGGCAGGGCCTCGGCGTGGCGCCCATGATGCGCGAGATCGCAGAACGGACACCGGGTGTGGTCCGCATCCTGCCGGATACGGAACCGATTAAAGTGCCGGTATGGCTGGTCACGCACGAGGCCTTGCAGGCCAGTCCCCGCATCCGCCTGGTCCTTCAGGTTCTTGCCGAAGAGCTGGATCGCTGATCGATGGCAACTGCCTGCAACAGGGCTGTTTACCGGCCTGCGACCGGGCTCCGGAGGCAAGGGGAGCGCGGGTTCTCGCTTTTCGCGGCGCGGCGCAACATCCGATGCGGCAGGCTGCCGAAGGATGCCAGCCATTCGACAGTCAGGTAGATCCATCTGCTGCCGCGCCCGCCATGCAGTTCCATGAATTCGTCTTCCTGGCTGAGCGTATTTCCCTCGCGCGCCGGCTCGAAGGACCGACTGCTCGGGCCGATACTGTAGATGATCATGGCCTCTCTCCTGTGCTCGCAAGCCGCGCCGGGCGGGCTTGACCTGGACCCAACTTAATGGCTCGCTGGGCCCCATGGAATGAAACGGTTTGAAAGGATCTTTTCATGAATGAAACGAGAGCCAATTGGGACGATCTTCATCTGTTCCTTGCGGTGGCGCGGGAAGGCGGCCTGTCGCCGGCGGCGCGGGTGACCGGGCGAAGTGCTGCGACGCTGGGGCGGCGCATGCTGGCGCTGGAACGGTCCATGGGGCGTGAATTGTTCGTCCGGCATGAGCGCGGCTACGAGCTGACCGCTGACGCGCGCGAACTGCTGGCGGAACTGACCGCGATCGAAGCGCGCATCACAAGGCTTACCGCAGCCCCAGGGGGCGCGGAGCGGCCGCTGGTCAAGGTCTCCGCCGGAACCTGGACCACCCTCGCCCTGCTCGAAAGGCTCGACGACATCACCGGCGCGCCCGCCGACATTAGGCTGCGCTTCGTGTCGTCGGAAGCCCGGCTCGACATCGCCCGGCGCGAGGTCGTCATCGGCGTTCGCAATTCCCGCCCCACCAGCGACAGCCTGGCCGGGCGCAGCCTGTCGCGAGTCGAGTTCGCCCCCTATGCGACGCCCACGGCCCCGGACCGCTGGATCAAGGTGGTGGTCGACACGCCCTCGGCGCGCTGGCTTGACAAAATGGTGGGCAATGACGCCGTCTGCGAGGTCAATTCGCCGCGCAACAGCCTCGACCTGGCGCTTGCCGGCAAGGGCATGGCGCTGCTGCCGACCTTCATCGGCGACCGCCAGAAAGTTCTGCAACAGGTGGGTTCCACCATCCCGGAACTGGCGCATGACCGCTGGATCGTCACCCACCAGGACGACCGCCACCTGCCAGAGGTCCGCCGCACCATCGACCGACTGTGCCGCGTGCTGGACGGGCGGGGGCGATAGGACATGGAAGCCGATGGCAGGCCTATACGCCGGAAGACGGAGCAGGACGTGCGCGGGAGCCGCAATCGCCGGGGCTTTGACGGGCCATGTATCTGTGGCCGACAGCCATTCAACGGAATTTGTTGTTTGCACGCCTTTCAAGGGCGTGTCTTCCTCCGACCTTGTTAAGTTGACAACAGACCAGGACTTGCCTTTTATTCTCAAAAGAACTTCCAGATCTGCGCCGACGGCGAAATCGGCGACGCCTGTTTCACGAAGACCATGACCACAGCGGAGTGGGAGCAGGATCATGGCACAAGCCGCTCATGCAAACCGATCCGGTTCTGACGCGCATGACGCCTTATCGGACCGCTGCTTCAGTTCACAGTCCCCCTGGACGGACCGCCACGGGCGACATGCCGGAGACCTGAAAGGCAAAGACATGATGATGCTGCGCACCCTGTTCGCCATGTTTGCTGTGGCAAGCTCCACACTTCTGATCACCCCGCTTGCCGCGCAGGATAATCTGACGCTGGTGATCGAACCCTATGCAGGGTCCGAGGAACGGGAGCGCGAACGGGTGATGGAAGCCTTTGGCCGGACCGCCAGGATCGTGGGTTTCGAGGACGGCAAGGTCATAGCCGAACGCTTCGAGGGACGCGTGCTTCTGATGCGGTTTCGCAATCCCGATGACCGTTCAACATTCGAGATCATGACCAATTACAGGCAGGCGCTGGAGGCCCGCAGCTTTACCGTCGAATGGCAATGCGAAACCCGCGCGCTTTGCGGCAACGGCTCCGATGGCGGATGGCGGGCGCGCAACGGCATGAACCTCGGCATCGGGCGCGAGATCGACTACTTCACCGGCCAGATGCCCCATCAAGGGGGAACCGTGTTCGTGTCTGTCGGGGTGGAGCGATCCAACCATTATGTCCAGGTGCTCCAGTCCGTCGCGATGGATGCCGGCCAGGTCCAGGTTCTGGACGCCGAGGCGATGGCCTCGTCTCTCGACGCGCAAGGCAAGATCACGGTCGAAAACATCTATTTCGATTTCGGCAAGGCAGACCTCTTGCCCGAATCCGGCGAGGCCATCGCCGAGATCGCCCGCCTGCTGTCCGACCGCCCCGAGATCGGTCTCTATGTCGTGGGCCATACCGACAGCGTCGGCGGTTTCGAGGCGAACCTCTCGCTTGCCCGCGAAAGGGCCGCTTCAGTGGTGAGCGCGCTTGAAAGCCGGCACGGCGTGGCGGCCGGTCGCGCCGTTCCCGCCGGCGTCGGGCCGCTCGCCCCCGTCGCCAGCAACGCGACCGAAGCCGGCCGCGCGCTCAACCGCCGGGTCGAGATCGTTCTGCGGTGAGGCCGGACAGGTGACCCGTTGCGGGATGCGGACGATGGTCGTTCCGGTGAAGGCCGCGGCCTGTTCCCGATCTGCGCCGCGCCGACAAGACCATGCGAACCAGCCCTTTGTCCTTGCTCCAGACCTTGTTGGCCATTTCCACCCCCGCCCCGTTGCAATCTCCCCCCCTCAACGCCTATGTGAGATCCTCAGATTGGCGGAGCACCCTACCCATGAGCAAGATCCGGAATGTCGCGGTCCAGATGGACCATGTGAGGTCGATCAGGATTGCGGGGGATTCGACCTTCGCCATGTCGCTGGAGGCGCAGAACCGCGGCTACAAGCTGTTTCATTATACCCCTGACCAGCTGTCTATGCGCAATGGCGAGATCGAGGCGGTGGCCGAGCCGATGATCCTGCGCGATGTCGAGGGCGACCATTTCGAGCTCGGGCCGCAGGAAAAGATCAATCTGGCCGACATGGACGTGGTGCTGCTCAGGCAGGACCCGCCGTTCGACATGGCCTATATCACCTCGACGCATCTGCTCGAGCGGGTGCACCCGAAGACCCTGGTGGTCAATGACCCGGCCTGGGTGCGCAATTCGCCCGAGAAGATCTTCGTCACCGAGTTTCCCGACCTGATGCCGAAGACGCTGATCTCGCGCGACCCGGCGGCGATCAATGCCTTCCGCGCCGAGGTTGGCGACATGATCCTCAAGCCGCTCTACGGCAATGGCGGCGCCGGCGTGTTCCACATCAAGCCCGATGACCGCAACATGTCGTCGCTTCTGGAAATGTTTGCGCAGATGTACCGCGAACCGTTCATCGCCCAGGAATACCTGTCCAGGGTCCGCGCCGGCGACAAGCGCATCATCCTGATCGACGGCGAGCCGGTGGGCGCCATCAACCGGGTGCCGGCAGAGCATGATTCGCGCTCCAACATGCATGTCGGCGGCCGCGCCGAGCACTCGGAACTGACCGAGCGCGAGCATGAAATCTGCGCCCGGATCGGGCCGGCGCTCAAGGCGCGCGGCTTCATCCTGGTCGGCATCGACATCATCGGCGACCTGATGACCGAAATCAACGTGACCTCGCCCACCGGCCTGCGCGAGATCCGCAATTTCGGCGGTCCGGACGTGGCCGCGCTGTTCTGGGACGCGGTCGAAAGCAAGCGGGCGTAAGCGGGCGCGCAACGCCCGGCCCTGGCGCCCCCACCTCGTCCCGTCATGCCCTGCGCCAATCGCCTCGAGGGCCGGCTTCGGCACCTACCGGGCCGGTCCGCGATGTTCCTCCTCTACAACCCGGCACAACCACGCTCCCCTTTAAAGTGCAATTGTTGCCAGATTGTTCTTGTTTTGCTCCGCATACCGTGCTTCACTGGAATTGATCGCGCATAACGGGAATTATTCGCATCCCGGCGCGGCTTGACAGGCACGATCTCAGAGCAAGGGGCCGGGAACATGGTTGCGCGGGTCAGTACGGTTTCGTTCCAGGGCATCGAGGCGGTGCCGGTCGATGTGCAGGTGATGATCGCGCCGGGGAAGGTCAACATGCATATTGTCGGCCTGCCTGACAAGGCGGTGGCCGAAAGCCGCGAGCGGGTGCAGGCGGCTTTGCACGCCTCCGGGCTGTCGCTTCCGGCCAAGAAGGTCACCGTCAACCTGGCGCCCGCGGACCTGCCCAAGGAGGGCAGCCATTTCGACCTGCCGATCGCGCTGGGGCTGATGGCGGCACTTGGCGCCATTCCGGGCGACGCGCTTGATGGCTATGTGGTCTTAGGCGAACTTTCGCTCGACGGCACCATCGCCAGCGTGGCGGGCGCGCTGCCGGCGGCCATCGGCGCCAATGCGCTCGGCAAGGGGCTGATCTGCCCGTCAGCCAGCGGCCCGGAAGCGGCCTGGGCCGGCGAGGACATCGACATCATCGCGCCGCGCTCGCTGATCGCCATCGCCAATCATTTCCGCGGCACCCAGGTGCTTGCGCGCCCGGTGCCTGCAATGCGGGCGGCGCCCCTCAACATGCCGGACCTCTGCGAGATCAAGGGCCAGGAGACCGCCAAGCGGGCGCTCGAGGTGGCGGCCGCCGGCGGGCACAATCTGATCATGGTCGGACCGCCCGGATCGGGCAAATCCATGCTCGCCGCCCGGCTGCCCTCGATCCTGCCGCCGCTCTCGGCGCCCGAACTGCTGGAAGTGTCGATGATCCACTCGATCGCCGGGCAACTGGCGGGCGGCAAGCTGTCGGACCGGCGGCCGTTCCGGGCGCCGCATCACTCGGCCTCGATGGCGGCGATGGTCGGCGGCGGCTTGCGGGCGCGGCCGGGCGAGGTGTCGCTCGCCCACAACGGCATCCTGTTTTTGGACGAGTTTCCGGAATTCACGCCGCAGGTGCTCGATTCCTTGAGGCAGCCGCTGGAGAACGGCGAGAGCGTCATCGCACGCGCCAATCACCGGGTGAGCTATCCGGCCAATATCCAGCTGATCGCGGCGATGAACCCCTGCCGCTGCGGCATGGCGGGCGAACCGGGCCATTCCTGTTCGCGCGGTCCGCGCTGTCAGGCCGATTATCAAGGCCGGATCTCAGGGCCGCTGATGGACCGGATCGACATCCGCATCGACGTGCCTGCGGTCAGCGCGCAGGACCTGATCAAGCCGCAGCCGGCGGAAGCCAGCGCCGATGTCGCCGCCCGCGTCGCTGCCGCCCGGCAGATCCAGCAGGACCGCTTCCGCGCGCTCGGCCGCCCTGACATCCGCACCAATTCGCAATGCTCGACCTCGCTGGTCGAACAGGTGGCCAAGCCCGACGCCGGCGGACAGAACCTGCTCAGCGACGCGGCGGAAAAGCTCCGCTTCTCGGCCCGCGCCTACCACCGCATCCTCAAGGTGGCGCGGACGCTGGCCGATCTCGATGGCGCGGAGACCGTCGGCCGGATTCACCTGGCAGAGGCAATCTCCTACCGGATGGCCACCGAACGGGTGTCGGCGGCGGCGTGAGGCGAACGGTCGGGGTGCTGCAGGACCCGGACGTTGCAGCTTGGATCAATTGGCTATTATCTGCGTAGTTACCCCGTCGTCGTCATGCTCCGGCCTGTCCCACTGCTGTCCGGTTAAAAAAGCTGGACTGGGTGCATGACATTGATTCTACTCGTATTCAGGCGTTTCGCGACGGTCTGGACACGAACAGGGGGTCAATGTCATGCGGCAT
>Ga0008835_101125_pt1 | contig 15457 bp, 11 predicted proteins | sample HotLakConsoUCCRE_FD_62215 | JGI IMG/M metagenome (GOLD analysis project Ga0008835, IMG submission 62215) | Hypersaline microbial mat communities from Hot Lake, Washington, USA - Hot Lake Consortium UCC-RE (Hybrid Assembly) ... | reverse complement strand
CCGCAACCGGTGAATCTGATCGCGAATTTCGGCTGCTTTTTCGAATTCGAGCTCCTCGGCCGCCTTGAACATGTCCTTTTCCAGGCGAGCAATGGCCTTGGACGCCTCTTCCGGTGAGGCGACTTCAATGTCATAAGCACTTTTCTTGTCGGCGACCTTGCGCGGCGCCCTCCCCTTGCCCGGCGTCTGGTGGGCATCGGACATGATGTCGGCGATGTTCTTGACGATGGTCTTCGGGGTGATGCCGTGCTCTTCGTTGTGTGCCACCTGCTTGGCCCGGCGGCGATCGGTTTCCTCGATCGCCCGCTTCATCGAGTTGGTCATCTTGTCGGCATAGAGGATCGCCTTGCCCCGCAGATTGCGCGCCGCGCGGCCGATGGTCTGGATCAGGGAACCTTCCGAACGCAGGAAACCTTCCTTGTCGGCATCCAGGATTGCAACCAGCGACACTTCAGGCAGATCCAGACCTTCTCTAAGCAGGTTGATTCCGACCAGTACATCGAATGCCCCCAATCGGAGATCACGAATGATCTCGACCCGTTCGACCGTATCGACGTCCGAATGCAGGTAGCGCACGCGCACGCCGTGCTCGGCCAGGTATTCGGTCAGATTCTCGGCCATCCGCTTGGTCAGCGTGGTCACCAGGACCCGATCACCCAGCTCGGTTCGCAAATTGATTTCCGACAGCAGGTCATCGACCTGGCTGGCCACTGGCCGAATCTCGACTTCCGGATCAATCAGTCCGGTCGGCCTGACCACCTGTTCGGCAACCACCGAAGAGTGCTCGAACTCCCACGGTCGTGGGGTCGCTGATACCAGGATCATCTGGGGTGCACGTTCTTCGAACTCCTCGAAGCGCAGCGGCCGGTTGTCCAGTGCCGAGGGCAGCCGAAATCCGAACTCGACCAGAGTTTCCTTGCGCGACCGATCGCCCTTGTACATTCCACCGATCTGCGGAATGGTCACATGTGATTCGTCGGCAATCAGGATCGCATTGCGCGGCAGATAATCGAACAGCGTCGGCGGCGGATCGCCGGGCTGGCGACCGGTCAGATGGCGCGAGTAGTTCTCGATACCCTGGCAATAGCCCAGCTCCAGCATCATTTCGATATCGAACTGGGTTCGCTGCTTGATCCGCTGCGCTTCGAGCAGCTTGCCAGCCCCTTCCAGCTGGGCCAGGCGCTCTTTCAGCTCGGCCTTGATCGCGCTGATCGCATCCAATACCACCTGGCGCGGTGTAACGTAATGGGTTTTCGGGAAGATGGTCAGTTCATCGACTTTGCCGTGGATCTCGCCGGTCAGCGGATCGAAGTGGCTGATCCGCTCGATTTCGTCATCGAACAGCTCGACCCGAACGGCTTCCATTTCCGAATCGCCCGGAAACAGATCGATGATTTCCCCGCGCACCCGATAAGTCCCCCGGCGCAGCTCGAAATCGTTGCGTGAATACTGCATTTCGGCCAGGCGGCGGAGGATCTCGCGCTGATTCAGCCGCTCTCCCACTTTCAGCGGCAGGGTCATCTTGAGGAATGAGCTCGGGTCACCGAGACCATAGATCGCCGACACCGTGGCCACAATCAACGAATCCGGACGCTCCAGCAGGGCCTTGGTGGCCGACAGCCGCATCTGCTCGATATGCTCATTGATCGAGGCATCCTTCTCGATAAACGTGTCGGTGGACGGGACGTAGGCCTCCGGCTGGTAGTAATCGTAGTAGGAAACGAAGTACTCGACGGCATTGTCCGGAAAAAACGCCTTGAACTCGCCATACAGCTGCGCCGCCAGGGTCTTGTTGGGCGCCATCACCAGGGCCGGGCGCTGAACCCGCTCGATCACATTGGCCATGGTAAAGGTCTTGCCCGAACCGGTTACACCCAGCAGGGTCTGGTGGGAATGGCCTGCATCAAGGCTTTCAACCAGTTGCCGTATGGCTTCGGGCTGGTCGCCTGCAGGTTCGTAACTGGAAGCCATGCGAAATCGACGGGACATACTATAATTGTACGCGGCGGCACCTCATCAGGTTGGTGCAACATCCTAATTCCATTCGGGGAGACAAGCTGTGAGTATCCGATTTTCTGCGCGCGTGGCCCAGGTCAAGCCGTCTGCGACCATTGCGATGAGCATGAAGGCCTCTGAACTCAAGGCCCAGGGCCGCGACATCATTTCCCTGAGCATGGGCGAGCCGGACTTCGACACCCCGAGCCATATTCGCCAGGCGGGAATTGCCGCGATTGAAGCCGGCCAGACCCGCTACACGGCGGTCGACGGTACACCGGCGCTCAAACAGGCGATCATCGGCAAACTGGCGCGCGATAACGGACTGGACTACGAGCCATCGCAGATCCTGGTTTCCAGCGGGGCCAAGCAGTCCATTTACAACCTGTTCCAGGCTCTGCTCAACGAAGACGATGAGGTCCTGATTCCCGCGCCCTACTGGGTTTCCTACCCGGATATGGTGCGGTTGGCCGGTGCCGCCCCGGTCACCCTGAATACCAGCGAAAAAACCGACTACCTGATCACCGCGTCTCAGCTCGAAGCGTCAATCACTGACCAGACCCGGCTGCTGATCTTCAATTCCCCCAGCAATCCCACGGGCCGGGCCTATAACCGCAAGCAACTCGCTGAACTGGCTGAGGTGCTCCTTGAACACCCCAGGCTGCTGATCTGCTCGGATGACATCTACGAGCATATCTGGTGGGCAGACGAGCCCTTCGCCAGCCTGGGCCAGGTGGCACCGGCGCTCAAGGATCGGCTGATTGTGGTCAACGGTGTTTCCAAGTCCTACGCCATGACCGGCTGGCGAATCGGCTATGCCGCCGGACCGGCCGAACTGATCCGGGAAATGCGCAAGATCCAGGGCCAGAGCACCTCTAACCCCTGCTCGATCAGCCAGGCCGCCGCGACCGCTGCGCTCGATGGCGATCAGGCGTGCGTCAGCGAAATGTGTCAGGCCTTCAAACAGCGTCACGACTGGCTGGTACCGGCCCTTGACAGCCTGCCCGGCGTATCCTGCAGTGCCGGACAGGGAGCATTTTATGCCTTTGCCGATTGCCGCGGTGCCATCGAAGAACTGGGTCTGGCCGATGACCTGGAGCTGGCTGAACATCTGCTGGAAGAGGCCGGGGTCGCCACCGTTCCCGGCACGGCGTTCGGTGCGCCGGGGCATCTTCGGCTCTCGTTTGCCTGTGACCTGGATACCCTCAAGCAAGCGGTCGAGCGAATCCGTCAGGCCCTGGGGTCAAACACCTGAGACTACGGATGCAGCCTGGCGGCTGACGCATAGGGAGGCACATCCAGTGCCTGCCCGCTGGCAATTTGATGCTGAATCGCCTGCCACCATGAGGGATCGAACAACTCGCCGTGAATCTCGCTCAAAGTGGCGAGGTGCTTGTTGTTCAAACCCATGAAGCGCGGGAACTGTTCGGGGAAGACGTCATTTTCCTCGACGTTGAACCAGGGTTCGCTATTGAATTCGAGTGCATCATCATCGGCCTCGGGGAGATGCCGAAACCGACACTCGGTCATCAGTCGGAGTTCGTCGTAGTCATAGAAGATCACCCGCCCCGAGCGGGTCACGCCAAAATTCTTCGGCAACAGATCGCCGGCGAAGATATTGGAGCAGGCCAGGTCTTTCAGCGCCTGCCCGTAGTCAAGAACGGCGGCAGCGGCAGCAGCAGGTTCGACTTCGCCGAGGTACAAATCCAGCGGTCTGAGCCGTCGTTCGACAAAACAGTGGCGTACCACCAGGCGATCACCGTCGACGAAAATGCTTCGATCGCATTCCTTCCTGAGTTCATTCAGCAGTCCGGGGTCGAACTGCTCCAGCGGAAACGACAGATCACGGAATTCCTGGGCATCGATCAGGCGACCGACCCGGTCATGTCGAAATACCAGCCGGTAACGCGCCAGCACCTGGCTTCGACCGAATTTCTTGCTTGGGGCGAATCGATCCCTGATCAGCTTGAAGACCAGCTTCCAGGACGGGAGTGTGAATACCAGCATCACCAGGCCACGTTTGCCCTCGGCTTCGATCAGTGACTGCTCCGGCCTGCAAGCCAGGTGACGGAAGAACGAGCGATACCGCTCGGTCTTGCCCTGCTTGGCGCGTCCAAGCACGGTGTAGAGTTCGTCAATCGGCTTGTCGGGTAACAGCGTCCGGAGAAAGACCACCGCATCGCCGACCGTGGGCAAGTCCGCCATGAAGTAGCTGAAGGTGTAGCCAAAGAGAATACTGACCTGACGGCGCTCGGTCAGTAGTGCATCTGCGGCAATACCCTCGTCGGTGCAGATCAGTGCAACAACGCAGGGTCGATAGAGGCCCTCGCCCAGTGCCCGACCGACCAGATAGGCACGACCCTCACGATAGAACACGGTTTCGAGCAACTCGATGGAAACCACCTTCTCATCCAATTCGGCAAAAACCTCCTCAAGACGAACTGCCAACCGCTCGGCATCCCGTTCGAGATTTACAAAAGGACTCGCAAACGACTGGTCGCCAAGAACGCGCGAGAACACACTCTTCAGGTTATGATTGACCGCATAGGTATGGCGCGCGACCGGATGAGTGATTCGATCAGTCGGTTCGATGTCCAGGGCAATGAACTCGATCGCCGGATCAACGCCGCGTGTCTTGAACAAGCGGCGACTGATGGTATTGAAGAAGGTCTTGTAGAGTTCGGCATCAAGTTGTCGCTCTATCCGCTCGCCGTACCGGGACCGGATATCGCGCCACAGCGTGTGCGAAAAGAGCCTCTCGGCCAGGCGTTGCTCGAGGCGACCGATCGCCTCGTCTACCGCCGCGTCATACAGGGCCAGACGGGCCACCGAATCCGCCTGCATGCCCGCTCGATCATGACCTTCGAACCGACGACGCGCTCGACGGGTGATATCGGAAAAACTGGCGTTGTAGTCCTCGAATGCCGTGGTCAGCAGTCCGGCGGCATCATCGATAACCCTGGAACGACCAGATCCTGGCGACATTCGACCCTGGTGGAATTGGGAGACTGCGTCGATTATCTCTCAAAACCATGCCGGCCTCTGAAGCCATGCGCAAACGGGTTCAGGGAAATGTCATTTCGAACGGAAGATGAATGGATTGGACCTGATCGAAACTCAGCAGAACGACAAGCCCGAAGCGGTTGACGCTGACCAGAAACTCCCGACGGATATTGGGCGGACCTTCGATCTGGCCATAGCGAGAATCCAGCGCACGGCTGATATGGCGCCAGGCCTCGCGCGCCTCGGCTAGACCCCCGTCAAGTTCGACCAACACCGGAACTCGTCCGCTGGCCCGCAGCCACTCTTCAATCGCAGGATCCAGTCGGGGATCCTCCAGAGCCTGGGAAAAAGCAGGGGAAGCAGCCGCCAGTGCAAGCAGCCAGCTTATCGTCATCAACAATCGCATCGCAAAAAAGACGGCTGGATAATCAGCGGCTATGGTCACCCACAGCGATGACAGGGTAGTTACTTCTCAGCTGTCAATTCCGCTGTCGCGCCAGCCCGAGGTGATGGGGTAGCGACGGTCGCGTCCGAATGCCTTGCGCGTGATTCGGGGACCTGGCGCTCCCTGGCGACGCTTGTATTCGGCAGCCAGTACCATTCCGGCGACTCGTCTGACGGTTTTCTCGTCGACTCCCAGTGCGACGATGTCGGCGATCGGCAGATCTTCCTCGACATAGGCGGTGATGATCCGGTCAAGAATTTCGTAGGGTGGCAGGCTGTCATCATCTCGCTGGTCCGGACGAAGTTCAGCCGACGGCGGACGATCGATAATGCCCTGGGGGATAGCGGGAGACTGACTGTTGCGCCAATTGGCCAGTTCGAAGACCAGTTGCTTCAGGCAATCCTTGATCGGGCTGAAGCCGCCGCACATATCACCGTAGATGGTCGAGTAGCCCGTTGCCAGCTCGCTCTTGTTGCTGGTCGTCAGGGGCAGGTGGCCCAGCTTGTTCGACAATGCCATGATAATATTGCCGCGCGCCCTGGCCTGCAGATTCTCCTCGGCAAAATTCTCACGCCGGCCTGCGAAGGCTTCCGCGAGCTGTTTGAGCATGGCCTGGTAAATCGGCTCGATGGAAATATTGTCATAGCCGATTCCCAGCATTTCGATCTGCTCGGTCGCCAGGATCAATGACAGCTCGGAAGTATGGCGCGATGGCATCATCACGCCCAACACCTTGTCCGGCCCCAGTGCATCGGCGGCCAGGGCCGCGGTCAGGCTGGAATCGATCCCGCCAGACAGCCCGAAGACGACGTTTTCGAACTTGTTCTTCAGGACGTAGTCACGCAAACCACGCTGAAGAACGCGGTAAATGACCGGAAGATCGTCGATCTCACCAGCTGGCCAGTGCTCGTACTCCAGTTCGCCGGAACCACCATCCACATTGACAACCAGCAAGGCTTCCTCGCAAAGCGGCCCAGGCGGTGAAAGCCGGCCTTGACCATCGATAGCCAGCGAATGACCGTCGAATACCAGCTCGTCCTGGCCTCCCACACAATTCAGGTAGATCAGGGGCAGACCGGTTTCGTCATGGCGGGCGGTGAGAATGGCAGCGCGATCTTCATGCTTTCGCCGATAGTAAGGTGAGGCGTTGGCTGAAAGAATGATCTGCGCGCCGGCCTGGAGGGCGGCACGACTGGCTTCAGGCGTCCAGGTGTCTTCACAGATGATCAAACCAACGCGAACCCCGGCAATCTCGATGACCAGCGGTTTGTCACCGGGAACGAAATAGCGCCGTTCATCGAATACCGCGTAATTGGGCAGATCCCACTTGTCGTAGGTTCCAATCACTCGACCGTTACGCAGCCATGAAACGGAATTGAATCGCTTCTCGCCATCCGCCCTGGGATGCCCAATGATCACATCGATGCCGCGCACCGCCCCGGTGATTTCCGCCAGGGCCTGATCACTGCGACGCATGAATCCAGGCCTCAGAACCAGGTCTTCAGGCGGATAACCGGTCAATGCCAGCTCGGGCAGCAGCAACAGATCAGCTCCGAGTTCATCGCGCGCGCGCGCGATCAGGTCCAGAATGAGATCCCGGTTGCCGGTGATATGACCGACCAGGAAATCATCCTGGGCTAACGCAATCTTTAGCATTGGAAAGGGTTCGGGGTTCAGGGTTCAGGGTTCAGACAACCGGATCCAGGTTTCCCTGAACCCTGAAACCTGAACCCTGTCACCTTTCTGCTCTACTTCAGGCGGTCGGCCAGCGCGGCGCCCAGCTCGACCGGAGAACGGACCGTGGTTACACCGGCCTCTTCCAGCGCCTCGTACTTGGCTTCTGCGGTGCCCTTGCCGCCGGATATGATCGCGCCGGCATGGCCCATCCGTTTGCCAGGAGGCGCGGTGACTCCGGCGATGTAGCCAACGACCGGCTTGGTGACATGATCGGCAATGAACTCGGCCGCATCTTCTTCGGCCGAACCACCGATTTCACCCACCATGATGATGCCCTGGGTATCCGGGTCTTCCTGGAACAGGCTCAGGCAATCAACGAAGTTCATCCCGTTGATCGGGTCTCCGCCGATCCCGATGCAGGTCGTCTGGCCAAGGCCTGCCTGAGTGGTCTGGAAAACCGCTTCATAGGTCAGGGTTCCCGAACGCGACACGATACCGACCTTGCCTGGTTTGTGAATCCGACCCGGCATGATACCGATCTTGCACTCTCCCGGAGTGATGATGCCCGGACAGTTGGGGCCGATCAGGGTCACATCGTCGTAACCTTCAAGGGCTGCCTTGACGCGCATCATGTCGAGCACCGGGATACCTTCGGTGATGCAGACAATGACCCGAATGCCGGCATCGGCGGCTTCCAGAATAGCATCGGCCGCGAATGGCGGCGGCACGAAAATCATCGACGCATCGGCCCCGGTCTCCTCGACCGCTTCATCAACGGTGTTGAAAACCGGCAAACCCAGGTGATCCTGACCACCCTTGCCCGGTGTTACCCCGCCAACCATGCGGGTGCCGTAGGCAATCGCCTGTTCCGAATGAAAAGTACCCTGAGATCCGGTAAACCCCTGGGTAATGACTTTGGTCTTGCTGTTGATCAATACACTCATTATCTGATTCCTTCAGGCCGCAGCCGCTTCTACGGCCTTGCGCGCACCGTCGTTGAGATCATCGGCCGGAATGATGGCAAAGCCGCTATCTGCCAGCAGTTTCTTGCCTTCATCGACATTGGTCCCTTCCAGACGAACCACCACCGGCACACTGACATCCATCTCCTTGACCGCGTTGATGATGCCCTCGGCGATCAGGTCACAGCGCACGATCCCGCCGAAGATATTGACCAGGATGGCCTTGACCTTGTCATCCGACAGGATCAGCTTGAACGCCTCCTTCACTCGTTCGGCGTTGGTACCACCGCCCACATCGAGAAAATTGGCCGGCTCGCCACCGGCCAGCTTGATCACGTCCATGGTGGCCATGGCCAGCCCGGCACCGTTGACCATGCAGGCGATGTTTCCATCCAGGGTGACGTAGTTCAGTTCGTGCTTGCTCGCGGCCAGCTCGGTCGGATCTTCCTGCGACTCATCGCGCATCGCCGCCAGTTCGGTGTGCCGAAACAGCGCGTTATCGTCGGCATTGAGCTTGGCATCCAGCGCCATCAGGTCGCCCTTGCCGTCAATGATCAGGGGGTTGACCTCGATCAGACTGATGTCCTTGTCGATGAACAGCCGGTAAAGTCCGTCCATGATCCTGGTCAACTGGCGAACCTGCTTGCTGTTCAATCCCATGCCAAAACCGATCTGGCGGGCCTGATACGGCATCAAACCGGCTGCGTTGTCGACCACGGCAGTAATGATCTTGTCCGGCGTTTCATTGGCCACCTTCTCGATATCCACGCCGCCGGCCGCCGATCCCATGAAAACGACGGCCCGGTGAACCCGATCAACCAGCGCACCCAGGTACAGTTCCTGCTTGATATCGGTCGCCTCGGCGATCAACACGCTGTTGACCGGCAATGCCAGGCCTGCCGTCTGGTAAGTCTCTATCGACATTCCAAGCATTTTTTCCGCTACGGAACGAACAGCGTCCAGGCTGTCGGCAAACTTGACCCCGCCTGCCTTGCCTCGCCCCCCGGCATGTACCTGGGCCTTGACGACCCACTGACTGCCGCCGACTTTCTCGGCAGCAGCCACGGCCTCGTCAGCAGTGGTCGCCAGTTCTCCCCGAGGCACCGGAATGCCATAGTCGGCGAACAGCTCCTTGGCCTGATATTCATGAAAATTCATTGATTAACCCTTCGATTGACGGCTTCGATTGACAATTGGTCGTTCGCAGCGCGAATTGACCCGATTGATTAGAGGTGCAAGGCCATTTCCGGCCCTGCAAACCGCGTATTCTGGTACAGAAGCGATCAATTATCAAACCGGAAATAGGCGCTATACTGTACACCGTGGGGATGAACATGGTGACCAAACGCGGTCATTCGGGGCCGGAGTGAGCTGGAGGCGGAATTGAAATCGAGAACTTCGCTGATTGCCGACGAAGACATTATTCGCCGCGCGCTACATTATCTGAACGGGTTCCGGTTCGTCCTCGCGCCGATTCTGCTGATTGTGGCGCTGAGTCCGCTTGTCAGCGAACTTGACACTGCCTACAAGATCTTCCTGCTCCAGGCGGCGGCTTTCACCTATCTGGGTGCTGCGGTCATATTCCTGATCGTTCACCTGCGTCGATCAATCGAACCTGCAGAACTGGCCTCGTTTTCCCTGGCCACCGACCTGATCATCATCAGCATCGTCCTGCACTGCTTCGGTGGGATCGAAAGCGGATTGGTCATATTGCTGCTGTTTACCGTCGGCATCGCTGGATTGCTGCTCTCGCTCAAGACAGCGCTGCTGTTCGCCAGCCTGGTCACGATCGGCCTGATCATCGACGCTGCCATGGCCAGCAGAATCAATCCGGCAGCGACGGTTGCGGTACAGGCAGGTCTTTATGGAATCGCGGCCTTTGTCACCGCCCTGGGCTGCTCGTTGCTGGGCCGCTGGGGTCGCGAGTACCAGTTGCTGGCCGAGCGCCGCGGCGTCGACATGGCCAGCCTGGAACAGGTCAACGAGTTGATCATTCACCGTATGCGATCCGGCGTACTGGTGGTCGACGCTGCCGGCAAGATTCGTCAGATCAACGAAGCCGCCTGGTACCTGCTGGGCAACCCACCGGTCAGCGAGCGCAATCTCAAGGTCATCTCGCCATCCCTGGCCGAACGACTTGAACGCTGGCGCCAGACCGGCAAATCCGAGGATGAGGGCCTGTTGCTGCAATCCACCCAGGTTGCCGTCGTCCCGCGCATGCTCAGCATGCCGGGAGTACACAGCCAGGCCACCCTGATTTTTCTGGAGGACACATCGGTCGTCAGCCGTCGCGCCCGGGACCTGGCTCAGGCCTCGCTGGCAAGGCTTTCGGCTTCTATTGCGCACGAAATTCGCAATCCGCTGGGCGCGCTCAGCCATGCCGCCCAATTGCTCGTGGAATCGCCGGACCTGGTGCCGGCTGACGCAAAACTGGTCAAAATGATGCTCAATCATTCGGCCCGGATGAACGATATTGTCGAAAACGTGCTCAAGCTTTCGCGGCGCGAACGGGCACGGGTCGAGGCGGTCAATCTGGTCACCTGGGTCAAGCGGCTGGCCACGGAGTTCCGGCGCTATCACAAACTGCCCGATGACCAGGTCCGGCTCGAAGTACCCTCGGCCGCCATCATGGTGCTGATCGACCCCGGACAGCTGACCCAGGCGGTCTGGAACCTGATGGAGAATGCCCTCAAGCATGCCCGCCATGAAGACGATCGAATTCCGGTGATCACTCTTCGAGTCAGTCCGATTCGAGGCCATCGTGAAATGGCACTGGATATCATCGACGACGGTCCGGGGATTCCGCTGGAGAAGCGCTCGCAGGTATTCGAGCCATTCTTTACCACGCACAAGCAGGGTTCAGGACTGGGTCTGTACCTCGCCCGCCAGCTTTGCGACGCCAATCAGGCGCCTCTGGAGTATGTCCAGGTTCCCAATGCGGGTGCCTGTTTTCGTATTCTGCTGCGACGACCCGAAGCGACTGAGACGACCGCTGTGTCAAGCCCAGGAAATCAGCGCGCGTCAGCTTGAACAGAATTGACCAACTTTAACTTTGGCAAAGGAGACTGAATGACTCAGATGCGCGCCCTTGTAGTGGACGACGAGCCTGATCTGCGCGAGCTTCTGGACATGACCCTCAGTCGAATGGGTCTGGAAGTCGATACCGCCGAGGACCTGTCCGCCGCTCGGCATTTCCTGTCTTCCAATCCCGACTACGCGCTGTGTCTGACCGACATGAGACTGCCGGACGGCAACGGTCTGACTCTGATCAAGGAAATCAGTCGCGATCACGACCAGATTCCGGTCGCCATGATCACCGCTTTTGGAAAAGTCGAGGATGCGGTCACCGCACTCAAGTACGGGGCGTTTGATTTCGTCTCCAAACCGGTAGACCTGGAGGTCCTGCGAAACCTGGTCCGAACCGCGCTCAAGCTGCGCCAGGACGACGTGGACAAAGCGTCTGCCAAGGCCGCACCTGCCAAGGCCGACTCGAATCAAAAGCACACAGATATGGGCGCCGGAATGGAGCCCGAGGAGACGGAAGACGGCGACAAGTCATACTTGCTGCAGCGATTGATCGGTCAGTCCGAAGCGATCAAGCGGGTCCGACAGACCATATCCAAGCTGGCTCGCAGTCAGGCACCGATCCTGATCAGTGGCGAATCCGGGACCGGCAAGGAACTGGCCGCGCGCCTGATTCACGATCTGGGACCACGCGCCGAGGAACCGTTTATTGCGGTCAACTGTGGGGCCATCCCCAGTGAATTGATGGAAAGCGAGTTCTTTGGTCACATGAAGGGCAGCTTCACCGGTGCCGACAGCGACAAGGAAGGCCTGTTCCAGGCCGCCCAGGGCGGAACCTTGTTTCTTGATGAGGTTGCCGATCTGCCCCTGCCCATGCAGGTCAAGTTACTGCGAGTCATCCAGGAAAAAACCGTGCGGCCGATCGGAGGGCGGACTGAAATCAAGATTGACGTGCGCATTCTTTCGGCCAGTCACAAGCCGCTCAAGCCCTTGGTCGAAGACGGTGCGTTTCGCAATGATCTGTATTACCGACTCAATGTGATCGAGTTGCAGATGCCGGCGCTGAGTGAACGCCGTGGCGACATTGTCATTCTTGCCGAGCATTTCCTGACCAGTATTGGTGAACAGTGGGGCGAACCTCCCCGCCGGCTGGGTGAAAGTGCGATCAGCGCGCTGCGTCAACATGCTTTTTCAGGCAATGTCCGCGAGCTTGTCAACATCCTGCAGCGCGCAGTCACTCTGTGCGAAGGCGACGAAATCACCCCCGATGACCTGAGCCTGGACGGCGAATCCGTTTCGGACGACGGACCGATCGGAGACCGACCGGATGACCGTAGTCTGGATGACTACATTGAAGATGTGGAAAAGCGGATTCTGGAAAATGCGCTTCGCGAGGCCAGATTCAACAAGACTGAAGCCGCACGCCAGCTCGGCATCACGTTCCGCTCACTTCGCTACAAACTCAAGAAATACGGGATCGACTGACTCGCTCCTTGTTCAGCCCTTTGCCAGACGGTCGCTGAAAATGCGGTCACTGTTGCAATCAAGCGTGCCTGATGCAGAGGCAATTTTCAGGTTCACCGGCCCATTGCTGAAATCCAGGGTAATCGGTCCATTCAGGTCATACAGCTGCCCGCCAACGCCCAGACCCACCCCGACAAGGGGATCTATCGACGCTGCTCCCTGGCAGGCAAGGTTGTCATTCAAAACCAGCTCAAAAATGCCGCCGCCAGCGTGGTAGCGAATGGCACTGATGTCGCTGACCACGCTGCCGTCCAGATTGACCACGACGGTAGCACTGACATTCATGCACATCGCCCCGAGAAATCCCGCCAGTACGTTAGTTTTGCCCATTATCAGTATTGCTCTGCAGAAAGTTGAGCGGATCATTGCAGCAATCGGGTTATTCCCCTGAAAACATAAAGTTATGGCCTTGTAAACCGGAAACGCGACAGTGTTCACAGTTTCATGGGATACTTTTCACAGTTGAAATGCCGGGAATGGAGACCCACTCCATTACCAGTCATCCTAGAATCTTCAGACCCTTTCAAATCTTATGGCCAGCATCCCATTTCCTGCCGAGTCAGATTCCGATGGTCAGCCCTGTTTCAACGATGGTCCAGCCCATGAACTTGATCGTGACCAGCTGAGCGAAAGCTATCGTCACGTTCGCGCCGTCACCGAGCATCTGGCCGGAAATTTGTCGGCCGAGGACCAGAATCTTCAGTCCATGGACGAGGCCAGTCCGGTCAAGTGGCATCGGGCCCACACCAGCTGGTTCTTCGAAACCTTTGTCCTTCAACCGCACCGAACGAAGTATCGTTTGTTCAACGCGCAATTCGCCTATCTGTTCAATTCCTATTACAACGGTATCGGCAAACAGTATCCTCGGGCCAGACGCGGCCTGATATCACGTCCCGATGTGCATGACATTGCGAACTATCGCAAGCATGTCGACCAGGCCATGTTCGATCTGCTTGAATCATGCGACAGCCGGAACCTGCGTTCACTGGCGCCGATAATCGTTCTCGGACTGAATCATGAACAGCAACATCAGGAGCTTCTGGTCACTGACCTGAAGCACGCTTTTTCCTTCAACCCGGCCTTTCCTGCCTGGGTCCAACCGGTCGAATCCGGCAATTCAGCCGTCCCTCAAACGTGGATCGACTATGAAGGCGGTCTCGTTGATGTCGGCCATTCAGGTGGGGGATTTTCCTTCGATAATGAAACACCGGGCCACAAGGTCTTCATCAATGCCTTTCAACTGGCCCGTCGCCCGGTGACTTGTGGCGAGTATCTGGCCTTCATTAACGACGCCGGTTACCAACGCCCCGAGTTGTGGTTGGCCGATGGCTGGGCCTGGATCGAGCAGGAATCGATCGAATCCCCTCTCTACTGGTGGCGGGATGAAGGAAACTGGTATTACTACACCCTGGGGGGCGCATGCCCGGTCGATATCGCTACCCCGGTCTGCCACCTGAGCTTCTACGAGGCCTGGGCTTTTGCCCAGTGGGCCGACGCCCGCCTGCCCAGTGAAGCAGAGTGGGAACTTGCTGCCGGCCAGAGACCGGTATCCGGTCACTTCGGCGACCGCATGCAGTTTCATCCAGAAGCAGCCAGCGGTCACGGAGAGCCCCTCCAGCTGTTCGGCGATGTCTGGGAGTGGACCTCTTCCAGTTATGCGCCCTACCCGGGCTTCAAACCTGCTGCCGGTGCTATCGGCGAGTACAACGGCAAATTCATGGCCAACCAGATGGTACTGCGCGGTGGCAGTTGCGCCACGCCGGCCGGTCACATCCGGCCAACCTACCGCAATTTTTTCTACCCCAGGGATCGCTGGCAATTTTCCGGTCTTCGTCTGGCACGGGATATCTGAATGACATCCAGATCAGCATTGAAGCAATTTGAGCAAGACGTCATCAACGGATTGTCCCGTATACCGCGGGAACTGCCGTGCAAGTATTTATATGACACGCGCGGCTCCGACCTGTTCGAACGAATCTGCGAAACCGACGACTACTATGTCACCCGCGCCGACCTTGCGCTGCACGAGGCTCACCTGGCTGAGATCAGTGACATGATCGGCCCGCAGGCTCATGTCATCGAGTTGGGTTCAGGTGCCGGGGTCAAGACGCGCAAGCTGCTGGCGGGACTGGAGAACCCTCGAGCGTACACACCGATCGAGATTTCCGCCGCTGCCCTCAGCGCGTCGGCGCGCGAACTGGAATCCGCTTTTCCCGAAATCGAGATTCGACCTCTGAGGGCGGACTATACCCAGCCGATTCGCAGTGAGGATTTGATCCTGGATCCACCCGCACGGCGTCGGGTGGTCTACTTTCCGGGCTCGACAATCAGCAATTTCGACCATGATGCAGCAGCCACTTTTCTGGAGCGCATGGGAAATATGGCCGGGCCACACGGAGCCATACTCATCGGCGTCGACTTGCTCAAGCCCGCCGCGCGCCTGATCCGCGCCTACGATGATTCAGAAGGCATCACCGCAGCCTTCAATCGAAATTTGCTCGAACGCCTGCAACGCGAGCTTTCAGCCGATATTGACGCCGATGCCTTCGACCACGAGGCTCGCTTTAACGCCGACTTGAACCGAATCGAAATGCATCTTGTCGCCCAGCGGCCCACGGTAATCACTGTAGCTGGACAGCGTTTTGAATTCGCCAGGGGCGACTCGATCCATACGGAAAGCAGCCACAAGTACTCGGTCCCTGATTTCAAGGCCCTCGCCGAACGTGCCGGATTGAAACCGGTCAAGGTCTGGAAGGATCCCGACAAACTGTTCAGCATGCACTGGTTGGAAAAGCCCTAGGTGTGATCTCTCAGCAGGTTGCCCACA
>Ga0008835_101121_pt1 | contig 15540 bp, 16 predicted proteins | sample HotLakConsoUCCRE_FD_62215 | JGI IMG/M metagenome (GOLD analysis project Ga0008835, IMG submission 62215) | Hypersaline microbial mat communities from Hot Lake, Washington, USA - Hot Lake Consortium UCC-RE (Hybrid Assembly) ... | reverse complement strand
AACGCCATGGTGAAGGCCGGGGCCCAGGCCCAGGCCGCGGAGGCCGGGATCGCGCTCTGCTTTCCCGACACCTCGCCCCGGGGCGAGGGCGTGGCGGATGACGACGCCTACGATCTCGGACAGGGCGCGGGCTTCTACGTCGATGCGACCGAAGCTCCGTGGTCCCGCCATTTCCAGATGAAAAGCTACCTCACCGGGGAGCTTCCCGCCCTCCTCGCCAGTCACTTCCCCATCGACCCAGACCGGCAGGCGATCACCGGCCATTCCATGGGGGGCCACGGCGCGCTGACCCTCGCCATGACCCATCCGGGCCGCTACCGCTCGGTCTCCGCCTTCTCCCCCATCTGCAACCCGACAGAGAGCGACTGGGGCCGAAAGCAGCTTACCGCCTATCTCGGCCCCGACACGTCCACTTGGGCCAGGGCCGACGCCACCCGGCTGATGGACGCGGCAGGCCTCGACATCCCGCTTCTGCTCGACACCGGAACCGCCGACCAGTTCTGGGACCTGCTCGGGACCGAGGCCTTCGCCGCCGCCTGCGCCCGCAGGCGCGCGCGCGCCCAGATCCGCCTGCAACCGGGCTACGATCACAGCTATTTCTTCGTCTCCACCTTCATCGCCGACCACATCGCCTTCCACGCAGAGGCGCTCTGGTCCTGACCCGAAAGACCCGCCCATGAGGATCTCCCCCGCCGGCCACACGCCCTCGAAACACGGCCCCGCCGACTGGTTCACCGGCCGCGTGCGCATCGACGCGCTCAGCCAGGCCGAAAGCCCCGGCACCGTGCAGGTCAACCACGTCACCTTCGAGCCCGGCGCCCGCACCCACTGGCACACCCATCCCCGGGGCCAGACCCTGATCGTCACCTCGGGCCGCGGCCTCGCCTGCACCGAAGGCCAGCCGCCGCAGGAAATCCGCGCCGGCGACACCGTCTGGTTCCCCGCCGGAGCGCGGCACTGGCACGGCGCCGCCCCCGAGACGGGCATGTCCCATATCGCGATCCAGGAGGCCGAGGACGGAACCACCACGACCTGGCAGGACCCGGTGACCGACACGGACTATTCCGCGCCATGATCTACGTCGACGCCGATGCCTGCCCGGTGAAGGCAGAGATAGAACGCGTGGCCACACGCCACGCCACGCCCGTGCTTCTGGTGTCCAACGGCGGCATCCGCCCCTCCCCGAACCCGCTTGTGGACATCGTCGTCGTGCCCGAAGGCCCCGATGTGGCCGACCTCTGGATCGCCGAACACGCGGGCCCCGGCGATCTGGTGATCACCGCCGATATTCCGCTCGCGGCCCGCGCCGTCGCCGCCGGCGCCCTCGTGCTCAAACCGGACGGAGAGGCGCTGACCTCCGCCAACGTGGGCGTGGCTCTGGCGAGACGCGACCTGATGACGGACCTGCGCGCCGCCGATCCGTTCCGGCAGGGCTCGGGCCGCGCCTTCTCCCGCGCCGACCGCTCCCGCTTTCTCGACGCGCTCGAACGCGCGCTCCGCAGCCTTGCCAGGACCCAGCCATGACAGCCCCGACAGCCGTCGTCTTCGATATCGGCAACGTGCTCTTCCACTGGGCGCCCGAAGCCTTCTACGACCGCCTGCTCGGCCCCGCCGACAGCGCCCGCCTCTTCGCCGAGGTGCCGCTCCACGCCATGAACGAGCGGGTCGACAACGGTGCGCCCCTCACCGGGGAAATCGCCGCCCTCGCCCGCGCCCATCCCGACTGGCGGGAGGCCATCGTCACATGGGAGGCCCGCTGGATCGACCTCACCGGACCCGTCATCGACCGCTCCGTCCGCCTCCTGCGCGCGCTCCGCCGCAGGGGCGTGCCGGTCTACGCGCTCTCGAACTTCGGCCGCGAGACCTTCGACATCGCCGAAAGCCATTATCCCTTCCTCGAGGAATTCGACCACCGCGTCATCTCCGCCCATCACGCTGCAATGAAGCCCGACGCCCGCATCTACGAGATTCTCGAAGAGGAGACCGCCCAGCCTCCCGAGGCGCTCCTCTTCACCGACGACAAGGCCGAAAACGTGGCGGCGGCCGCCGCCCGCGGCTGGCACATCCACCACTTCGAGGGTCCCGAAGGCCTCGCCTCCCGCCTCGTCGCCACGGGCCTGCTGACCGAGACGGAGGCCGCCTGACACCGGCCCGCCAAAGGGGCCCGAAGCCGCGCGCGCCCGCCCCGGTGACGGCCCCCTCATCCCCGGAGCGGCCGCCCGCCGGCTCCTTCACCGATCAGCCCTGACGCGGAGCGAGGCCGCAAGCCGCCCGTGACGGTCCCCCGAAGGCGCCAACGGAGGGAAAGGGAGGCCCGGCAGGCCCCGCGCGTCTCACGCTGCCCTGCCCGGGACCGCGACGTCCCGCCTCCCGCTCCCGGCCTTCACTTGCAGCCGCCGCGAGTTAGCTGTTTCGGCCACTCGCGGTTTCCGGGTATGCGTCCGTATGCAACGTTTTCAACCGTGGCTCAGGCGATGGGAGCTCCGGCCCGACGGGCCGGCGTTCTCCACGCGCAAGTCGGACTTCCTGCCCGTCGTCTGGCGGCGGCGGGCGGCCATGCTGCGGATCTCCTTCGACCCGGGCAAACAGACCGGCGCGCGGGTGCTTTCGTGGTGGCGCGGCGGCGGGGCCGCCGATGTGCTCGCCATCGACGGACCCGCCCTCCTGATGGCACGGGGCGGGCGGTCCGAGGGGCTGATCTGGCGCGCGCATCAGGACGACGAGGGTACGGTCCGCATTCTCTGTACCGTCGCCGCCCGGCTCCACGCGCCGCGCGGCACCGAGCGGCCCGCGCCCGAGGGCGTCCCGGACCTCGCCGAGCACTTCCGCCACCTGCTCTCGCAGCGCGGCCGGGCGAAATTCCCCCTCGCCGCCAGCCATGCCGAGGCCCTGCTGGCGGAGCCCGACGGCCCCGCCCAGATCCTCCACGGCGATCTGCATCACACCAGCGCGCTCCTCTTCGGTCCGGGCGACTGGCGCGCCACCGACCCCCTTGGCCTGATCGGCGAACGGGCCTTCGACTACGTGCCGATGCTGTTCCAGCCCGATCTCTCCGATCCCTCGCAGGAGATCGCGGCGACACCCGCCACCTTCCGCGACCGCCTCGCCCGGATTTCCGCCGAAAGCGGCGTGGCGGCGGACCGCCTGCGCCGCTGGGCCGTCGCCTATGGCGCGCTCGTCTCGATGGAGGAACACGCCTCCAACGACCCATCCCGCGCCCGGTCCGAAGCGGCGCTCCGGATCGCCGCCCTCGCCGCCGACAGCGCGCCCTGACCAGCCGGACGCCGCGCCGCGCGGCCTGTCACGCCACCGGCCGCCGCAGCTCCGGACCCCGGCCACAGCCGGTCCCGCCGTCCCTCTGAATGTGACCTGTCGCCCGCCCCGCCTCAGACCCGGTGATAGGGCGTCCCCGCAAGGATCGCCGCCGCCCGGTAGAGCTGCTCGGCCAGCATCGCCCGCACCAGCATGTGCGGCCAGACCATCGCGCCGAAGGACAGCACCAGATCCGCCCGCTCCCGCAGACCGGGCGCCACCCCGTCCGCTCCGCCGATGACAAAGGCCGCCTCGCCCCGCCCCGCATCGCGCCAGTCACCCAGCACGCCCGCAAAGTCGGGCGAGGTCATCCCCCGCCCCCTCTCGTCGAGAATACAGAGCACCGCCCCCCCGGGCACCGCCCTCTCGAGCAGCAGGGCCTCCGCCCCGGGACCTCCGCCCTTGCGGTCCTCCACCTCCACCAACCGCGCCGGCCCAAGGCCAAGCGCCCGCCCGGTGCGGTCGAAACGCAGCAGATAGTCGTCCCACAACGCCTTCTCCGGCCCGGCCCTCTGCCGGCCCACGGCGGCGATGACGACCTTCACCGGATCAGCGCTCGGGCGTGCCCGCGGCCTGCCCCTGAGGCAGCCACATCTTCTCCAGCTGGTAGAACTCGCGCACTTCGGGGCGGAAGACATGGACGATCACGTCGCCCGCGTCGATCAGCACCCAGTCGCCGCTGTCCTTGCCTTCGACCTTGCTCGGGACGCCTTGTCCCTGCTTCAGCCGGTCGGTCAGCTTCTCGGCGATCGAGATCACCTGCCGGGTCGACCGGCCGGAACAGATGACCATCCAGTCGGCCATTTCCGAACGCCCGCGCAGATCGATCGACACGATCTCCTCGGCCTTGTCGTCTTCGAGTGAGGAAAGGATGGCGTCGAGGATCGTCTCGCTCGTCGCCGAATGGTGCGCGGCCGTCATGCCGGCGCCTTCAGAAGCGGGATATGCCGCCAATGAGGGGAAAGACAGTGTGCAGTCCTCCGAAGTGTCGCGCGCCTGGAAAGGCCCCGGCGCCGGGCATGGGTACAAGGTAGCAACACCAGGGGCACAATTCAATGAAGGGACGGCCAGCGGCCCGGTAACCGTCCCCGCATGTCACAGGCCCGGCAGCAGCGCGCCGAGACCGCGCCCCTCGAAGGTCGCGCCGCCCATGAACCCGTAGGTGTAGGTGACGCCGAGACTGGCGAATGTCCCGTCGTCGTCGAATCCGCCGAAGCCGACGTCGGCCCGGCCGTATTCCGCCGTCAGGTCCACGGCGCCCAGCGCCACGCGCGCGCCCACGGCGGCCCGTCCCACCTCCAGCCGCCCGCCGAAATCGGCGCGGGCGGCGGAGGCGGTGAACGACAGCCAGTGATTGGCGTAATACTCGCCCGTGATCCCCATGGCATGGCCATCGGACCCTGCGTACCGGCCGGAAGCGTAATAGGCTTCCGCCGTCCCTGTGGAGAAATCGTACACCGCTTCCATGCCGGCGAAATCGGCGTTGCGCGCATCGAGGCGCTCGACCCCCGCGAACACTCCGACCGACAGCTCCGGCGTGGCATGGACGATCCCGTGAAGCGCGAGGCTGCGGCCGCCCGTGTCGGGCAGGCCGTATCCGTGGAACGCGAGATCGCCCTGCACCGAAAAGAGCTGCGTCAGTTCGACCTCCGCCGAGCCGCTCAGGCTTGTTCGGTCGGCGGTGGCCCTGTCCCCGTCCCGGTTCGTGACCTCCTCGGCAAAACCCGAATAGCTCAGCGTGACCGATCCCCCGGACACGTCGACCGCGAGCGCCGCTCCCGGAACGCCCGCTCCAGCCGCGAGTAGCGCGGCAAACAATCCTCTGCTCATGTCTGCTCCGACAGGTTGCTGCGGCGATGTTGTCCTCGCCTCCGCGTCCAGCCTCGCGCGCCTCGGGGCGCCTGGCAACCCCGGAGGCGTTCACGATCCGCCGAACCTCGCGCCGGGGCGGGGTTTCTCCGTCGCACCGGGCCCCCTTCGCACCCTTGCCTGACGCCCGGTGCGGGTGTATCTGCGGCACATGCAACGTTTCTTCGACATGGACGACCGCTCGCGCCTGCCCTGGCGCTTTTTCGGCGCGACCCTCTCGATCCTCGCCCGCCCGTGACGGCCGCGCACCCGGGGTGCGCCTGCGAAGACGTTTTCCACGTACCATGACGGGAGAGGACCGATGTCCCCCAAGACGCTCTACGACAAGATCTGGGATGCCCACGTCGCCCACGAGGCCGAGGACGGCACCAGCCTGCTCTATATCGACCGCCACCTCGTGCATGAGGTCACGAGCCCCCAGGCCTTCGAGGGCCTGCGCCTCGCCGGCCGGCCCGTGCGCGCTCCGGAAAAGACCATCGCCGTGCCGGACCACAACGTGCCGACGACCGATGACCGGGTGAACGGCATCACCAACGAGGAAAGCCGTATCCAGGTCGACGCGCTCGACAGGAATGCAAAGGACTTCGGCATCCACTACTACCCGGTCTCCGACATCCGGCAGGGGATCGTGCACATCATCGGCCCGGAACAGGGCTGGACCCTGCCCGGCATGACCATCGTCTGCGGCGACAGCCACACCGCGACCCACGGCGCCTTCGGGGCCCTCGCCCATGGCATCGGAACGTCCGAGGTGGAGCACGTGCTCGCCACCCAGACGCTGATCCAGAAGAAGTCGAAGAACATGAAGGTGGAGATCACCGGAAAGCTCGGCCCCGGGGTCACCGCCAAGGACATCACCCTCAGCGTGATCGGCAAGACCGGCACGGCGGGCGGCACCGGCTATGTCATCGAATACTGCGGCGAGGCGATCCGCGCGCTGTCGATGGAAGGCCGGATGACGGTCTGCAACATGGCCATCGAGGGCGGCGCCCGGGCCGGCCTCATCGCGCCCGACGAGACCACCTATGCCTATGTCATGGGCCGCCCCCATGCGCCGAAAGGTGCCCAGTGGGAGGCCGCGATGGCCTGGTGGAAGACGCTCTATTCCGACGACGACGCCCATTGGGACAAGGTCGTGACGATCCGCGGCGAGGATATCGCCCCCGTCGTGACCTGGGGCACCTCGCCCGAGGACGTCCTGCCGATCACCGCCACCGTCCCCGCCCCCGACAGCTTCCAGGGCGGCAAGGTCCAGGGCGTCCAGCGCGCGCTCGACTACATGGGCCTGAAGCCCGGCACGCGGCTCTCGGACATCGAGATCGACACCGTCTTCATCGGCTCCTGCACCAATGGCCGGATCGAGGACCTGCGCGCCGCTGCCGAGATCCTGAAGGGCAAGAAGATCGCCGTGAAGCGCGCCATGGTCGTGCCGGGCTCCGGCCTTGTCCGCGCCCAGGCCGAGGAGGAGGGCCTCGCCGACATCTTCAAGGAGGCGGGATTCGAATGGCGCCTCGCGGGCTGTTCCATGTGCCTTGCGATGAACCCCGACCAGCTCTCCCCGGGCGAGCGCTGCGCCGCCACCTCGAACCGCAATTTCGAGGGCCGGCAGGGCCGGGGCGGCCGCACCCACCTGATGTCGCCGCAGATGGCCGCCGCCGCGGCGATCACCGGCCGGCTGACGGATGTGCGCGAGATGATGGCCCCCGCGCCGGAACCCGCCTGATGCGCGCGCGGCCCGGTTCATATCGCGCCCGGGCCGCGCAGCCCTCGCAACATGCAACGCCCGGCCCCATCGCGGCCCGCGCCACAGGACCCTGACCCATGGACAAGTACGAGACCTTCACCGGCATCGCCGCCCCCCTGCCCCAGATCAACGTCGACACCGACATGATCATCCCCAAGCAGTTCCTGAAGACGATTCTGCGCACGGGCCTCGGCGTGAACCTCTTCGACGAGATGCGCTATGACGACAACGGAGAGGAAATCCCCTCCTTCGTCCTCAACCAGCCCGCCTACCGCGAGGCAGAGATCCTCATCGCCGGAGAGAACTTCGGCTGCGGCTCCAGCCGCGAGCACGCGCCCTGGGCCATCCGCGACTTCGGCCTCCGCTGCATCGTCGCGCCGAGCTATGCCGACATCTTCTACAACAACTGCTTCAAGAACGGCATCCTGCCCATCGTTCTGCCCCAGGAGCAGGTCGATATCCTCATGCAGGACGCCGAGAAGGGCGCCAACGCGCGCATGACCGTCGACCTCGAGGCCCAGGAGATCACATCCTCGGATGGGCAGGTGTTCCGGTTCGAACTCGATTCGTTCAAGAAGCACTGCCTGCTGAACGGGCTCGACGATATCGCCCTGACGCTGGAGAAAGGCCCCTCCATCGACGCATTCGAGGCGCGCGCCGGCCTCGAACGCCCCTGGGTCTAGCCCGAAGGGCCGGAAAACCGCCGGGAAGCTTACCTTAGGGTTAACTTTCCGGCGTCTCCATCCGTCAACATATGGAGGGCGCAACCCGCCCTCCCGCAGCATGTCGTGGCCGCCTTAACCCTGACACAGGCGCGCTCGAAAATGGTTGCACCCCTGCACCAGCCTCGCCTCAAAACTGCCACCATGCGCGGGCCATGTTCCGGCCGTGCCTTGAAGGGTCGGAACGAGTTGGGCAGAATCATGGCAAAACTGAGGCAGTCGGCGGACAACCGCCGCACAGGATCGACAGGCGACTGGCAGCCATGGGCTTTGCACCACCCGAACCGGGAGTTCGGGACATGATCTCCCGTCTGACGGGGTCGCTCCTGCGGGCCTTGCTCGTGGTGCTCATGGTCGCCATGCCCTCGGCGCTCCTGCCCGGCACGCCCGTCGATACGGTGGAGATCGTCGTGCTCGTGGCGCTCGTCGGCGCCCTCTTCACCCTGATCGAGTACAATTCCCACTACCCCAGCCTCGTGGAGTTCCGCGAGGCGCCGCCCTTCAACCGGGTCCGCTTCCTGTCGCTCTTCGCCTGCGTTCTGCTGCTGTCGCTGATCGCCCGCGGCCAGGACTATCCGACGACCCTGACCGAGATGTTCTCCGTCATCGGCCATCAGGTCGGCCTCTGGATCGATTTCCCCTATTCGCCCGTGCGCCTCGTCGTGCTGATGATGCCCGAGCACAGCTCCCCCGCGCTGATCGAGAAGGTCCGCACCGCCGCGGGCCTGAGCTATCTCATCTCGATCCTGTCGCTCTGCGCCTTCGTCGTGATCCTCCGCCTGCGCCACTGGCCCGCGCGGCTGGGCGGCTTCAACGTCTGGGTGAACCTGCCGACCTTCGACCCGACCGGGCGCGGCGACGTCGTCGAGCGCCTGCGCCGGGACGCCCAGATTAACCTGATCTTAGGCTTCCTGCTGCCATTCGTGATCCCGGCGCTGGTGAAGCTCTCCTCCGACCTTCTCAACCCGGTTAGCCTCGAGAACCCGCATACGCTGATCTGGACCATGACCGCATGGGCGTTTCTTCCGGCCTCCCTCTTCATGCGCGGCATCGCGATGAACCGGGTCGCACAGATGATCTCCAACCAGCGCCGCGCCTATGCCGCGGCGGGCAGCGAGGATACGCTCGCCCCCGCCTGATCGGGGCCCTCGCCGGCCTCCTGCTGGCGGGCTTCATGCTCACCGACGCCGCCGCCGAAACGCTCCGGGTCGCGGTCTATTCCGCCCCCCTCTCCCGCGCCGGCCCCGGCCTGCTCCTGCGCGACATTCTCGTCGGCGAGGACCAGGCCATGGCCGCCGCCGCCATCATCCGCGCGGCCTCCCCCGACATCCTGCTCCTCGCGGAGTTCGACCATGACGGCGGTCTCGCCGCCGCCCGCGCCTTTGCCGAGGCCGCGGGCGGATATCCCCATGTCTTCGCCCTGCGGCCCAATTCGGGGATGCCCACCGGCCTCGACATGGACGGAGACGGTCGCCGCGGCGATGCCCGCGACGCCCAGGGCTACGGGCGCTTTTCCGGGGACGGCGGGATGGCGCTGCTGTCCCGCTGGCCGATCGACGCCGGGGCCGTGCAGGACTTCACCCCCCTCCTGTGGCGCGACCTGCCCGGCGCCGTCCTGCCCCTTCGGAACGGCGCCCCCTTCCCGTCTGCCGAGGCGCAGGCCCTCCAGCGCCTGTCCTCGGCCGGGCACTGGATCGTCCCCGTCGACACCCCCGGGGGCCCCCTCCTGATCCTCGCGCATGCCGCAACGCCACCCGTCTTCGACGGTCCGGAGGACCGCAACGGCCTGCGCTCCCGGGACGAGCTGCGCCTTTGGGAAGCCTGGCTCGACGGCGCGCTCGGCCCCCGGCCGAGCCTGCCTTTCGTGCTCCTTGCAAAGACCAATCTCGACCCGACCGACGGCGAGGGAGACACCGCCGCCATGGCCGCCTTCCTCGACCGCCCCGACCTTCGGGACCCCCGCCCCTCCAGTCCCGGCGCCCGTCTTGCGGCGGACCCGGACCACAGGGGTGACCCGTCCCTCGACACCGCCGACTGGCCCGATGGCGCCCCGGGCAACCTGCGCGTCAGCTACGCCCTGCCATCGCTCCACTGGGAAATCCTCGACAGCGGCGTCCTCTGGCCCGCCCCGGGCACGCCCCTACACGCGGAGGCCGAGGCCGCCGGTCCCCACCGCCTCGTCTGGGCGGAGATCCGGAGGCAACCCGGCCCGCATGACGGTCGCGAGGTCGGTCGCGACGAACCCGGGCAGCAGCCGGCCGAACGTCTCGCCGGAGAGCCTGTGCGAGACTGACCAGAGATAGCGCATCTCCAGAAGCTCCCGCGCCAGCTCCCAGACCGGCGCAGCCGCCCGCATCGCCCACCACGGAAAGCCCGCGATCCTCAGCCGCTTCCCCAGCGCCGCCTCGAGCTCCGCCTGCAACTCCCGCAAGGTGAAGGCATGGCCCGGAAACGGGATGTCGGCGAAGACCTGCAGGCTCTCCCTGATCTCCGCCAGCCCCAGCGCCGCCCGCGCCCAGTCCGGCACATAGGCATAGGCCTGCAGCGCGTCGGGGTCCCCCGGTGCCGTGATCCGGCCCTTCGAGATGCTGCGCAGCATGACGAGGCCCATCACGTCGTCGGTCGTGTCAGGGTCAATGAAATTTCCGGCCCGCAGGAGGATGGTGGGCACGCCCGCCGCGCGATAGGCACGCTCCATCTCGACCCGGATCCGCCCCTTGCGGGAACAGGGTCGCTGCGGCGTCGTCTCGTCCCAGACACCGCCATCGGCGCCGAAATTGTAGACGTTGCCCGGCAGGATGACCGTGGCCCCGGAGACCCGCGCCGCCGCGATGATCTGCGCGGTCATCTCGGGCACCAGCCGGTCCCAGGCATGGTAATTCGGCGGATTGAGCCCGTTGACGATGACATCCGCACCGCGCGCGGCGGCGCTCATGTCGGTGCCGCGCACATAGCGCGTCACATCCCAGCCCGCCGCGCCGAACGCCGCGACGGAATGGCGGCCGATCCTTCCCTGGGAGCCGAGAACAAGGACTGTTGGCATGGCGATCTCCTTTCGATTGGCTCTCGTCTGACCCATGCGCTTGCGAAGGGGAATTGACTGTTTCCGCAGGTGGAGCATTCAATAGTGAATGGCTCCCCTCGACCGACTCGACTGGTCCCTCCTGCAGACCTTCCTCGCCGTGGCCGAGACCGGCAGCCTCACCGCCGCCGCTGCCCGCCTCGGCCTGTCCCAGCCCACCGTCGGGCGGCATGTGCAGGCCGCCGAGACCGCGCTCGGCGCGCCGCTCTTCCGCCGCCACGCCCGCGGCCTCGACCTGACCGGGACCGGGGCCGACCTCCTCGCCCCCGCCCGCCAGATGCAGGAGGCCGCAAGCCGCATCGCCCTCGCCGCCGCAGGCCGCGAGGAGCGCCTGCGCGGCGTCGTCCGCATCACAGCGAGCGAGGTCACCGCGCTGCATCACCTCCCCCCCATCATCGCCCGCCTGCGCCGCGAGGAACCCGAGATCGAGGTGGAGATCCTGCCCACCGACGAGAGCCGGAACCTGCTCTACGGAGAGGCCGACATCGCGGTCCGCATGTACCGTCCGCGCCAGCTCGAGCTCGTGACCCGGCACCTCGGCGACGTGCCGCTCGGCCTCTACGCCGCGACCGCCTATCTCGACAGGGCGGGCCGCCCCGCCACCACGGAAGAGCTTCTCCGGCTCGATTTCGTGGGCTACGACCGCAGCCCCCTGCTCGTCGACGGCTTCGCCGGGGCCGGCGTCGAGGTCGCACGCGACTGGTTCCCGGTGCGCTGCGACGACAACGCCGTCTACTGGGAACTGGTCCGCGCCGGGGCGGGCGTCGGCTTCACGCAGCGCCCGATCGGCGATATGGCCGCCGGCGTCGAGCGGATCGAGACCGGCCTCGCCCTGCCCGTCCTGCCGATCTGGCTGACCGCGCACGCGGCGATCCGCTCCACCCCCCGCATCCGCCGCACATGGACCCTGCTGGCCGAGGGGCTCAAGCCCCTCTGCCGCGCTCCGCCGCCGCTTGACCCCTCCTGACGGCCACGCTACGCGACCCCGACCCGACCCGCCGCAACGGAGCTCCAAGCCATGGCCAATCCCTCCCTTCTCATCCTCGCCGGCGACGGGATCGGCCCCGAGGTCATGGCCGAGGTCCGCAAGGTCATCGACTGGTTCGGCACCCGCGGCCTTGCCTTCGACGTGACCGAGGATCTGGTCGGCGGCGCCGCCTATGACGTCCACGGAACCCCCCTGACCGACGAGACGATGGAGCGGGCGCAGACCGTCGACGCCGTCCTCCTCGGCGCGGTGGGTGGCCCGAAATACGACGTTCTCGACTTTTCCGTTAAGCCGGAGCGCGCCCTCCTGCGCCTGCGCAAGGAAATGGACCTCTACTCCAACCTCCGCCCCGCCCAGTGCTTTGACGCCCTTGCGGATTTCTCCTCGCTTAAGCGCGACGTGGTCGCGGGCCTCGACATCGTCATCGTCCGCGAACTGACCTCCGGCATCTACTTCGGAGAGCCCCGCGGGATCATCGAGGAAGGCAACGAGCGCGTCGGCATCAACACACAGCGCTACACCGAGAGCGAGATCGAGCGTGTGGCCCGCTCCGCCTTCGAGCTCGCCATGCGCCGCGGCAAGAAGCTCTGCTCGATGGAAAAGGCCAACGTCATGGAATCGGGCGTGCTCTGGCGCGAGGTGGTGACCGAGGTCCATGCCGATTACCCCGAGGTCGCGCTCAGCCACATGTATGCCGACGCGGGCGCCATGCAGCTCTGCCGCTGGCCGAAGCAGTTCGACGTGATCGTGACCGACAACCTCTTTGGCGACCTCCTGTCCGATGCCGCCGCCATGCTGACCGGCTCCCTCGGGATGCTGCCCTCCGCCTCGCTCGGCGCGCCCATGGCCAACGGCCGGCCCAAGGCGCTCTACGAGCCGGTGCACGGCTCGGCGCCCGACATCGCGGGCACGGGCAAAGCCAACCCCATCGCCTGCATCCTGTCCTTCGCGATGGCCCTGCGGTATTCCTTCGACAGCGGCGCCGAGGCCGACATGGTCGAGGCCGCCGTCGAGGCGGTGCTGGCCGACGGCCTGCGCACGGCCGATCTGCTCGGCGAGGAGGGCGCGCAGCCGGTCTCCACGTCGGAGATGGGCGACGCGATCGTGGCGAAGCTCGCCGAGAGCGTTTGACCTCTCGCGTCAGGTCGTGACAAGACCCTGGGAGTCAGGTCTCAGGGTCTCCCCATGCAGTCCAATACGAGAGGCGCGCTCTTCGCCCTCGCAGCCTTCGGCGTGTTCGCCACCCACGACGTCATCGTGAAGATCCTCGGCGGCGACTATGCGCCGTTCCAGATCATTTTCTTTTCCGCCCTGCTCAGCTTTCCGCTCGCCACGCTGATGCTGATCCGCGACGCGGAGCCCGGAACCCTGCTGCCCTCTCATCCCTGGTGGCTCGCCCTGCGCACCGTGGCCTCGGTCATCACCGGCGTCGCGGCCTTCTACGCCTTCTCGGTCCTGCCGCTGGCGCAGACCTACGCCATCCTCTTCGCGGCGCCGCTGATCATCACCGTGATCGCCATCCCGATCCTCGGGGAGGTGGTGCGCATCCGGCGCTGGGCGGCGGTCATCGTCGGCCTCGTCGGCGTCATCGTCGTGCTGCGCCCCGGCGGTGCCGAGCTGGGCCTCGGCCACGCCGCGGCCCTGACCGCGGCCATCGGCGGGGCCGTGGCCTCCGTCGTGGTGCGCAAGATCGGCGCAGACGAGCGGGCCGTGGTCCTGCTGCTCTATCCGCTCCTCGCGAACGTCGTCGTCATGGGCGTCGCGCTGATCTGGATCTACGAGCCGATGCCCGTTGAGGACCTCGGCCTGATGGTCCTGATCTCGCTTCTGGGCTGGAGCGGCGCCCGGCTCATCGTGTCGGCCTACAACACCGCCGAGGCCGCCATCGTGGCGCCGATGCAGTATTCCCAGATCATCTGGGCCACGATCTACGGCTATTTCTTTTTCGGAGAGACCCTCGACGCCGCCACTGCGATCGGCACGTCGATCATCATCGCCAGCGGCCTCTACATCGTCCTGCGCGAAAGCCGCGCGGGCACCTCGTCGACCACCCCGGTCCTGCGGTCGCGCTCGCGGCCGGGCACGCCCTCGAGCCTGCGCATCAGCGCCCTCATGCGCCTGCGCGGCATCCACCCTGACGACCGGGTGCACGGCCCGAAGGACCCGCCCGACAAAGGCGAATGACCCTTGCCAAACCGCGCCGCCCTCTCTAGGGACGCCGCACGGTCGGAGTGTAGCTCAGCCTGGTAGAGCACTGTCTTCGGGAGGCAGGGGCCGGAGGTTCGAATCCTCTCACTCCGACCATGAAATCAAGCAGTCAGAGTTTCGGAATATTGCGCCCAATGGTTCAATGAACCTTAGACCCCATGATCGCGGCCTGAGCTGACTGGCTCGGTGGTCTCTCCCGCGGCATCCTGCATTCGAGGGTTGCGCCGGATGTGCCGGTGCCGAGCCTCAAGAATGGGGGAGAGACCGGATGCAGCATAGCATGTTCATCGGACTGGATGTCCATAAGGCGACGATTTCGGTCGCGGTTGCACAGGGCGAACGTGGGGGAGAGATCCGTCACTGGGGCGCAATTCCGCACCGTCCGGATCACGTCCGCAAGCTGGTGGAGAAGCTTGGCGCCGGCGGACGTCGTCTGCATTTCTGCTACGAGGCGGGCCCATGCGGATATGGCCTGTATCGCCAGCTTGTCGAACTGGGGCATGATTGCATTGTCGTGGCGCCCTCGCTCATTCCGGTGAAGGCGGGCGATCGCGTGAAGACGGACCGCCGCGATGCCGTGATGCTGGCCAAGTTGCACCGCGCGGGCGAGTTGACAGCCGTGTGGGTGCCGGACGCGGCGCATGAGGCGATGCGCGACCTGGTTAGGGCGCGCGCGACCGCTATGCGGGTTCTGGGAAAGGCCCGCCAGCATTTGCAGGGGTTTCTGCTGAGGCACGGCCGCATCTATCCGGGCAAGAAGGGCTGGACGGTGGCATACCGGCGCTGGTTGACGACGGTGCGGTTCGAGCACCCGGCGCAGCAGATCGTGTTCCAGGACTATGTGGACGCGGTCGCCGATGCCGAAGCCCGGGTTGAGAGGCTTACAGCCCAGATCGCCGACCTGCTCCCGAGTTGGTCGTTGGCTCCGGTGGTCGAGGCTGTTCAGGCGATGAGGGGCGTGGCCTTCATCGTCGCCGTGACGGTGGTGGCCGAGGTCGGGGATTTTCAACGGTTCGACAATCCGCGTCAGCTGATGGCCTATCTCGGGCTCACGCCCTCCGAGCATTCCAGCGGCGCCACCGTGCGCCGCGGCGGCATCACGAAGGCCGGCAGTGGTCTCGCCCGAAGGGCCTTGATCGAAGGTGCCTGGAGCTACCGGATGCAGGCGCGTGTCAGCCGCAAGCTTCACGACAGGATAGAGGGCTTGCCCAAGGCCGTGCGGGACATCGCCTGGAAGGGCCAGCTGCGAATGTGCCAACGCTACCGTCATCTGGTCGCGGCCGGAAAGGCGAAGGTGGTTGTCACCACAGCTATCGCACGCGAAATGGCTGGCTTCATCTGGGCCATCGCCCGGGCTGTAACGCCGCCACATGACGCTTCGGCGCCCGCCCAAGGCTGATAGAGAAAGGCGCCCAGATCACGCCGATGCGCAAGGTTGGGGGCGGAACGCGGTGGGGAACCCTCGTGCCCTGTTATGGGCCGACAACGTCGATGCCCGATCCCTAGAACGAGGCAGCCCCAGGACGAAACCACGGTCATGCGGTAACCAACCCGCGCATGAGAGCTTGCTCAACCGTCGTCTCAGTTCCGTCTCCTACCTTGCGCATCTACACTC
>Ga0008835_101119_pt1 | contig 15557 bp, 16 predicted proteins | sample HotLakConsoUCCRE_FD_62215 | JGI IMG/M metagenome (GOLD analysis project Ga0008835, IMG submission 62215) | Hypersaline microbial mat communities from Hot Lake, Washington, USA - Hot Lake Consortium UCC-RE (Hybrid Assembly) ... | reverse complement strand
ACAGGGCCACAACAAGGGCCAGGGCCAGGGAAAGGGTCCTGCCACGCACATGGGTCCGATTCATTCGGCTCCTCCGGGCAAAGGCTCCCGCGGGGCGTCGTCCCCAACCAGGAACGGTCCCGTCGGGCTCCGCATACATATCAAGCTTGATCGATTGAAGCAATCGAAAATTTCGATGCCGGGGAGGTGCGTTGATCGCGCTGCGCTGGCCCAGGGGGGGCGAGGGGCCTGGAGCCAACGGAACCTCCCAGAGGGAGGGGAAGACGGAGACATCGGGAAGGGGAAGGGGTCCTCCCCCCCTCACCCCCCCGCCAGGATCTCCGCCAGACGGTCCGGATGGTCGGTGAACATCCCGTCCACCCCCAGCTCCAGGAGGGCCCGCATCTGGACCGGCTCGTTCACCGTGTAGGGATGGACGAGCAGCCCCCGGGCCTTCGCGGCGGCCATCACCTCCGGCGTCACCCCCCGGGCGTTGGGCCCGATCCCCACCGCGTATTCCCGGATCCCGTCCAGGAGGGGGAGGATCTCGTGGTCCCGGGAGCCCAGGAGCTGGACCAGGGGGAGGCGGGGGTTGATGTCGTGGATGAGCCGGAGGGAGGCGGGACTGAAGGACTGGATCAGCACCTGCCCCGCCTCCTCCGCCCCCCGGGTGAGGCCGTAGCGGTCCAGGAGATCCAGAAGCGCCTCCTCCATCCCCGGGGCCTCTTCCGGCTGCTTTGTCTCGATGTAGTACCGCACCTCGGTCCCGTAGCGCTGGAAGACCTCCTCCAGGGTGGGGATCCGCTCCTCGGCATACTCCGGCCGGGCCCGGTCCGGGAAGCGCTCGTTGAACCAGCTCCCCACCTCGCAGCGCCGGAGCTGCTCCAGCGTCTTCTCCCGCACCGACCCGGTGCAGTCCACGGCGGGCCCCCGGGCGGTGCGGTCCAGCGTCTCGTCGTGGAGCACCACCAGGACCCCGTCCGAGGTCATCTGGAGGTCCTGCTCCAGGTAGTGGGCCCCCATGGTCCGGGCCAGATCCCATGAGGCGAAGGTGTGCTCCGGGGCATGGCCGGAGGCCCCCCGGTGGGCGATGTTGATGGGGCCATCCGGGATGCCGGGGGTTGCAGCGGCCGCAGGCAGGGTGGCCATCAGGAGGATCCAGGTTCGAAGGTTCATGGCAGAATCTCACCCGGGGGTGGGTTCGGGTTCAGGGACAACGTGTAACGATCCGGGCACGGCGCCGGAAGGGGAGCGGAGAGCGTGGAGGGAGCGAGCACTGGGAGTGAACGGGTGGAGACGTCCCCCGGGAGGGGTGGGGAGACCCTCCCCGGCGGGAGCGGGATCCTGGAGATCACCCCCCTCCTTCCGAAGCACTGGCCCTGGGTGCGTGCCATCTACCTGGAGGGTATCCTCACCGGGAATGCCACCTTCGCCACCGAGGCGCCGGGGTGGGCGAAGTGGGATGCGGATCACCTGCCGGACTGCCGGTTCGTGGCGCACCTGGGCGACCAGGTGGCGGGGTGGAGTGCCCTCTCCTCCGTCTCCGGACGGTGCGTCTACGCCGGGGTGGCAGAGGTGAGCGTCTATGTGGCGGAGGACGCCCGGGGCCGGGGGGTGGGGACCCATCTCCTGGATGCCCTGTTGCACGCATCGGAGAGCCATGGGATCTGGACCCTCCAGGCCGGCGTCTTCCCGGAAAACGAGGCCTCGCTGGCCATCCACGCCGCCGCCGGATTCCGGGTGGTGGGGGTGCGGGAGCGGCTGGGACAGCGGGACGGGGCGTGGCGGGACGTGGTCCTGCTGGAGCGGCGGAGCCGGGTGGTGGGGGTGAAGTGAGGACTTCCACGGGCCCGACTCCCGTCCCCGTGGGGGGAGCGAGGGGAGCGGACCCCCTGGTCCTCTACTATCTGGCCACACCCCTCTTCGCGGTGCTGGACGCCGTGGCCGGTTGGCCGGTGCGGGTGGCGGCGCTCCCCGGAGGTGGTTGGCGGTGGTTCTGGTACCTGGTGCTCCTCCTCCTGGGGCTCCTCTGCCGGGCACGGCCCCGCCTCACCCCGCTGGTGGGGATGACCGAGAGCTCCGTGAACCTCACCTTCCTCTTCCTGTCGATCCTCATCCCCATCTGGGGGATGCCCGCCGGTGATCTGGAGTCGGCGGGTCCCGTGGGCTTCGGTCCGGTGCGGATCGTCAACGTCCTCCTCTCCGGAGGCGCACTGATCCTGGCCTTCCACCGGAGCCAGGCTGCGCTGGGGCGGGAGTTGCTTCGCCACCGGGGGTGAAGGCCCCCTTTCCGGGGTCCTCCGGCATGGGCGCTGCTGGACCAAAACACGAAGGCCCTCCCCCGCAACCCGTTGCAGGAGAGGGCCTTCCGCTTCACTGGGGCGACAGGAATCGAACCTGTAACCTCCTGGTTAACAGCCAGGCGCTCTGCCAGTTGAGCTACACCCCACCAGGTGCGCGGACCGGGCCTGGAACCCTCCCGGGTCGTCGCGCGCCGCAATCATAGCCCGGAATTCGGGGCTGGTGCAACCCCTTCGGGCTCCGGCGGGGGGCGTCCCGGTTGACGCCCAACAGGCTCGGGGCCACCCTTCAGGGCTTGAGAACCAGCCCATCCCCTCCAACGGACTTCCGGCCATGGCCAACCGTACCGCTCTGTTCGAGACCACCCACGGGGACTTCCGCGTGGAACTCTTCGAGGCCCGCGCCCCCATCACCACCGCCAACTTCGTGGAGCTCATCGAGAAGGGGTTCTACAACGACATCGTGTTCCACCGGGTGATCGACGGCTTCATGATCCAGGGGGGATGCCCCCAGGGGACCGGTACGGGCGGTCCCGGTTACAAGATCAAGGACGAGTTCCATCCGGAGCTCCGGCACACGGAGGAGGGGATCCTCTCCATGGCCAATGCCGGCCCGAACACCGGGGGCTCCCAGTTCTTCGTGACGCTGGCCGCCACACCCTGGCTGGATGGGAAGCATGCCGTCTTCGGAAAGGTGGTGGAGGGGATGGATGTGGTCCGGGCCATCGGGAAGGTCCCCACGGGTCGCGGCGACCGCCCCAACGAGCCGGTGGTGATGAAGAAGGTGACGGTGGAGTCGGCGGAGTCGTGACCGCGTGAGACGCCGGTTCCGTGCCCTTCCGGCCCTGCTTCTCCTGGCTGCGTGTGGGGGGGGCGCCGCCAACTCCGCACCGGTGGAGCCTCCGCCGGCCTACGGTGGGATCCCGGATCTCTCCGGCCGCACGGTGCTGGTCTTTCCGGTGCAGTCGGTGCGGGATGGCCTTCTCCTGGCGGATCCGGAGATCCGGTTCGCCGTCGAGGAGCGGCGGGGGTGGGTCCGGTGGATCCTCCCGGAGGAGCTCCAGCGGGCCATGGCCCGCTCGCCGGGGGTGCGGGTGACCCCGGAGCGGCTCTCCGCCGGGGTCTTCCTCCGGGCGGAGGTGCGGCGGGTGGGAGACCCCCTCTTCGGGGAACTCCGCCGGAGCGCCGCTCTGGTGGGGGCCGAGACGGTCCTCATCCCGGTGGAGGTGCTGTACCGGGCGGGGGAGACCGAGGCGGAGGGGTATGCGGAGATCGCCGCCGCCCTGGTGGATGTGCGCAGCGGTCGGGTGCACTGGTTCGGTCGGGTGGCGGGGAGTGCCGGAAGCCGCAGGGACCCGGGGGTCCTGGCTTCGGCGGCGCTGGCACTGGTGGAGCGGATTTCGCCCTGAGGGGGTTGTGATGCACAAGCGGGACCGCAGGCGTGGGACGAGGGGAATGGGGCAGGGTGCCCGCCCCGCCCTCTGGCTGATCCCGTGTCTCCTTCTGCTGGGGGCCCTCACGGCGTGCCGCGAGGCCCCGGAGTATCCCCTCCCCACCGCAGAGGAGGTGGAGGCCTTCTACCAGGTCCGTGGCGACCTGGAGGTCTCCATGAACGGGAACGTGGCGGAGCTGGCCATCAACCAGAACGCGGACCAGCTCCGGCGGGGAGGCTCCACCTGGGCCCGGGTGGGCCCGTACATCTACCTCTTCTCCGAGGCCACCCAGTCGATGCTGGACGCCTGGCCCGGGGTTTCCGGGGTGCGGGTCACCACCCGGCCCCCCTCGGGAGAGGGAATGGTGGCCACGGCCTTCCTCCGTCGGGACGAACTCAACCACCTCACATGGCCCCGTGCGCTGAGCATGGCCGGTCTGGCCCGGCGGGACGCTACGGAGTCGCCGGGGCGGATGACCGACCTGATCCGCTACGGAGAGGAGACGGTCACCGAGTTCGAGTACAATCCCCGGTACGTGCCCTGACCGGGGAGCCCCATGCCTCCCTGACCCGATGACCCGGGGGACCCCTTGCGGGAGGTCCTCCCGGCTGCTCTGATCCCGCTGCCCTGCATTGGCAGGACCCCTCCACCACCATCGAACCACACACGGAGTCTGGATGTCCACCACCATCACGGTGATTCCTGGAGACGGCATCGGCCCCGAGGTCACGGCGGCCACCCTGGACATCCTCAAGGCCGCCGGGGCGGAGCTCGAGTACGATACCCAGCACGCCGGGGTGGGAGCGCTGGAGACCCACCTCACCCCCCTTCCCGACGAGACGCTGGATTCGCTGCGGCGGAACCGGGTCTCCCTGAAGGGGCCCCTCACCACCCCCGTGGGGACCGGATTCCGCTCCATCAACGTGGCCATCCGGAAGGAATTCGACCTCTACGCCAACGTCCGGCCCGCGCTGTCGCTGGTTCCCGGGGGGCGGTACGAGAATGTGGACCTGGTCCTCATCCGGGAGAACACCGAGGGGCTGTACGTGGGGGTGGAGCACTACATCGGGGTGGGGAACGACCCCCGGGCCGCCGCCGAGTCGGTGATGATCATCACCCGCTTCGGGGCGGAGCGGGCGGTCCGCTACGCCTTCGACTTCGCCCGGAAGAACAAGCGGAGGAAGGTCACCCTGGCCCACAAGGCCAACATCCTGAAGTACACCCAGGGGCTCTTCCTGGAGGCCGGCCGGGAGGTGGCCCGGGACTACCCGGAGATCCAGTTCGAGGACCGGATCATCGACGCCACCGCCATGGCGCTGGTGATGAACCCCTGGGAGTTCGACGTCCTGGTCATGGAGAACATGTTCGGGGACATCCTCTCGGACCTCATGGCGGGGCTGGTGGGTGGGCTGGGCTTCACCCCCGCCGGGAACATCGGACTGAACGCCGCCATGTTCGAGGCGGTCCACGGGTCGGCCCCCGACATCGCCGGGAAGGGGGTGGCCAACCCCTCCGCCCTCCTCCTGGCGGGGTGCATGCTCCTGGACCATGTGGGGCAGCCCGAGGTGGCGGACCGGATCCGGGCCTCCCTCAAGACGGTGGTCCTGGACCGCACCGAGGCCACCCGGGACATGGGGGGCTCCGCCACCACCCGCGAGTTCACCCAGGCCGTCATCCGGGGGCTGGACGCGGCGGGATGACCGGGTCGAAGGAATTCCGGCTGGCGGGCCCGGAGGACGGCCTCCCCTGCACCAACTGCGGGATGGTCCGGTCCAGGGCCGACCTGGACCGGCTCCTCTGGTGCCAGGGGTGCATCGATGCCAGTCGGGCCCGGGCCGCCCGGCTGGGGTGGGGGATCGGGGTGGTGGTGGCCATCCTGGCCGCCCTCTGGATCTGGCTCTTCGCCGCCCCCACCGATCTGGTGTGGGGGGGGTGGGCCGCCTCCCTGGTGGCCCTCCTCTGGCTGGGGGCCCGCTTCGGTCGGGAGATCACCTACGGGGTGTACCGCGCCCGGGGCGGACCGAAGGCGCCTGACGCCCTCCCCGGGGTGGAGCGTCCGCCGCCGGGGCTGAGGTAGGGCCGCGCCCCCCCGGTTCTCCCCCTTCGCCCTGCCATCCTGTAGATTCCCCCGGTTTGCTCGGCCGGCGGCCCATCCGCTCGCCAGGCCGCCGACGCCCCCTTTCCGGTGGCTCCGGCGGGCTCCGGGCCCCCTCCACCCCCACGAACGGACATTCCCCCATGGCGGCGAAGTTCCAGGGCATCGACTTCTACAACCTCGACGCACTCCTCTCCGACGAGGAGCGCATGATCCGGGACACCGTCCGGGACTGGGTGGAAGAGCGGGTCATGCCGGTGATCGGTGAGGCCTACATCGAGCGCCGGTTTCCCCGGGACCTCATTCCCGAGATGGGGGAGCTGGGGGTGCTGGGGGCGAACCTGCCGGAGAAGTACGGCTGCGCAGAGCTGAACAACGTGGCCTACGGCATCATCATGCAGGAGCTGGAGCGGGGGGATTCGGGGATCCGCTCCTTCGCCTCGGTGCAGGGCGCGCTGGTCATGTACCCCATCTTCGCCTTCGGCAGCGAAGAGCACCGCACGACGTGGCTCCCGAAGCTGGCCTCCGGTGAGGCGGTGGGGTGCTTCGGTCTCACCGAGCCCGACTACGGGTCAAACCCCGGCGGGATGATCACCACCGCCCGGAGGACGGCGGACGGGTGGGTGCTGAACGGCACCAAGATGTGGATCACCAACGGCTCCATGGCCCAGGTGGCGGTGGTGTGGGCCCAGACCGGCGAGATCGGCGACACGAAGTCCATCCGGGGCTTCGTCGTTCCCACCGACACCCCCGGGTTCACCGCTCGGGACCAGAAGGGGAAGCTCTCCCTCCTGGCCTCCGACACCTCGGAACTGCACCTTGAGGATGTGGAGCTGCCGGAGTCGGCGATCCTCCCCGGGAGTGGAGGACTGAAGAGCCCGTTGCAGTGCCTCACCCAGGCCCGCTACGGCATTGCCTGGGGGGCCATCGGCGCCGCTATGGCCTGCTTCCACGAGGGGGTGGAGTATGCCAAGGAGCGGGTCATGTTCGACGGCGTCATCGGCGGCAAGCAGATCCAGCAGGTGCGCCTGGCGGACATGCTCACCTCCATCACCCAGGCGCAGCTCGTGGCGCTCCAGCTCGGTCGGATGAAGGACGCCGGGACCATGCGCCCCGATCAGGTCTCCATGGCGAAGCGGTCCAACGTGAACATGGCCTGCGAGGTGGCCCGGGAGACCCGGCGGCTGCTCGGGGGGAACGGAATCCTCATCGAGTACTCCGCCATGCGCCACATGGCGAACCTGGAGTCGGTCTACACCTACGAGGGCACCGACGACATCCACGCCCTCATCCTGGGGCAGTCGGTGACGGGGATCCCGGCATACTAGGGGGCGGCTGCCAGGGGGCGGCGCCAGAGAGAGGTGCCGACATCGAGGCCCGGCCCATGCCGGGACCCGTGGTGGGCATGGAGGCCGGGGGCGAGGCGGGAGAGGTGCCGCCGGACGAGGGGAACGAAGGAGGGGGACCGACAACCCGCGGGCGTCGGTCCCCCTTCCTGCGTTCAAGACCTGCGGGTCAGACCCCTTCCTGCTCCGGGGTCAGGACCGAACGGACGGCCTCCACCAGATCGTTGATGGAGAATGGCTTCTGGAGGAAGGGCTTGAGCTCGGTCAGGCCGGCGCCCAGCACCGGATCCTCGTTGGCGAAGCCGGACACGTACACGACCCCGATCTCGGGATGAAGGGTGCGGACGTCCACGGCCAGCCGTGTTCCCCAGGAATCGGGGAGCATGATGTCCATGACCATGGCGTCGATCTGGTTCCTGTACTGGTCCGCGACGACCAGTCCCTCTTCGGCGGTGCCGACGGCGATGACCTGGAACTGGGCGCGCTCGAGTCCACGCCGCACGAGCTCCCGGACCACCTCGTCGTCTTCCACCAGCAGCACCAGCTTCTGGCGGCCCTCCTTGCTCATGCACCATTCCTTGTGGCAAGTCTTGGATGGACCAGGCAGGCCTGGCCCGCGGCCGGGATGGAAGCCTCCCGTGCAACGCCGCGCGGTAGTGGGATGAATACAGCCGCCGGGGCCTCCGCGCCATGCCGGGGGGATGGGGTCGGGCCCGGGTCCACCCCTCCGGAGGGGGGGAATCCGGTCGGCGGCCACGGAATGCCATCGAACGGGTTGCCCTCCCGGTGCAGATGGCTAGATTACACGGCTCCGGAACACGCTTTCCTCCGGAACAGTGCCGCCCCGCTAGCTCAACTGGCTAGAGCAACTGACTCTTAATCAGTAGGTTCGGGGTTCGAGTCCCTGGCGGGGCACTGTGTTGTGGGATAACGGCTTGCGTGAAGCGGCCACCCCTACCCGGGGGTGGCCGCTTGCGTATCCGGGGCACACGTGGCTTCCCCGGCCTGCGTCCGGCCACCCCCTTTACCACCTGCCCCCCCTCGTTTAACTTCCCCAATCTGATCTCCCAACGGGATCGGAGCGTGCGAGTGAGGGCCGCCGGCGGCTGGAGACAGTCGTCCGGAGGAAAGTCCGAGCTCCGCAGGGCAGGGTGCCGGGTAACACCCGGGCGGCGAGAGCCGACGGAAAGTGCCACAGAAAACATACCGCCGATGGCCCCTCTCCGGAGGGTGCACAGGTAAGGGTGAAAAGGTGCGGTAAGAGCGCACCGGGCCGCCGGTAACGGGGGTCGCATGGCAAACCCCACCCGGAGCAACGCCAAGCAGGGACGAGGAGTGGCCCGCTCCTTTGAAGTCCCGGGTAGGCGGCTTGAGGCCGGCGGCGACGCCGGTCCCAGAGAAATGGTCCTCCCCCGGTTCGCCGGGGACAGAACTCGGCTTATTCCGCACCTCCATCACGTCCGTTGGGAACATGCGCCCGTAGCTCAGCTGGATAGAGCGTCGCCCTCCGGAGGCGAAGGCCAGAGGTTCGAATCCTCTCGGGCGCACTCCTGGAACCGAACGCCCCGGAGCCTGCTGGCTCCGGGGCGTTCGGCCATCCGGCCGCCTTCGGGCCCTGTGCTCCCCTTCGTCCCCTGTCGCCCATGAGCTCGTTCGTCCTCCAGGTGGCCACCGCCTCAGACCCCGGACGGGTCCGGGCGCGGAACGAGGATGCGGTGGCGGCCCGCCCCGAGGTGGGGCTGGTGGTGGTGGCGGACGGGATGGGGGGACACGCGGCGGGAGACAAGGCAAGCTCGTTGGCGGTGGAGGAGGTGGTGCGGGGGCTGGGAGGCGCCGGCGGCGAGGGGAATGCCCTGCTGCGGGTGGAGGGGGCCGTCCGGGCTGCACATCAGCGGGTCCTGGACGCGGCGGATCTGGCCCCGGATCTCCGGGGGATGGGGACCACCCTCACCGTCCTCCTGCTGGACCGCTCCAGGGGGTCCTGGGTGGTGGGGCATGTGGGAGACAGCCGGGCCTACCTCTTCCGGAACGGTCGCCTCCGGCAGGTCACCCGGGACCAGACCTGGGTCCAGGACCAGGTGGACATGGGGCACCTGGACCTCCACGCCGCAGCGGTCCATCCCCTCTCCAGCCTGCTCCTGCAGGCCATCGGCAGTGGCAACGAGGTGGCGCCGGAGATGGTGCAGGAGGCGCTGGAGGACGGGGACCTCTTCCTCCTCTGCAGCGACGGGCTGATCCGGGTGGTGGAGGACTCCGAGATCGAGGCCGCGCTGGCGGCGCTGGACCGGAACGGGGACCACGAGCTCCAGGGGACGGTGGACGCCCTGGTGGAGTTGGCCAACCAGCGGGGAGGGCCGGACAACGTCACCATTGCCCTGGTCCAGGTGACGGAACTCCCCCGGTGACGGAGAGCGGTACCCTCGGCGATCGCTCCGGGAACCTTCCGGCCCCGGAGACTGTTATAGGGGCCAACGGATGACCACCCGGGAGTCCCCGGGGAGGCGCCAACCACATCGGAGGGTCGATCATGGATGAGGGTCGTGACAGGGTCACGTATCTTCTCCTTGCGGCCAGTCGTGCCGAGGGAGAGGGGAATGCCCGGGCCGCCCGCATCTTCCGCCTCATGGCGAGGGATGCCCGACCGGCCGGCGGGGCGATGAGCGGGTCGGGTCCGGAGTAGTCGCCGGAGGCACCGGGTCCGTCCGGGCCCCGGGCCCGGACCTGATGGAATGAACGGGGAGTGCAGCGTCGCTGCACTCCCCGTTTTCCCTGTCCACCGCCCTCCCGGGGATCACCCAGATGGCCAGCTTCACCCAGACCCACCCGGGGAAGCCTGGTCCCTGGCGGGTGAAGCGCCCCCGTTCCGTGCACTCCGCGCCCCTGCCATCTCCCGGGGGACCCCCGGCAGGGGCTGAAACCGCGCCCTTCGACGCACCGTAGGGGGAGCATCAGGAATGACCTCCCACCTCCTCCGCAGGTGCCCCGTGGCCGACCTCCTCCGGGATCTCAGGCGATCATCCCGCATCTTCCTCCGGAGCCCCGGCCTGGCCGTCCTGGCGGTGGTGGCCTTCGGGCTGGGGATCGGGCTCACCACGGTGATGTTCAGCATCGTCCACGGGGCCATGCTCCGGGGGCTCCCCTTCGAGGACGGGGACCGGATCCTGGCCATGGAGCTGGCGAACCCCTCCCAGGGGATCGACGAGATGGCCCTCCCCTACCAGGACTATCTGGCCTGGGAAGACCAGCAGAAGACCCTCTCCGGCATGGCGGCCTACTATACCGGAACCGTCAACGTGGCGGGTACGGAGCGTCCACAGCGCTTCGACGGCGCCTTCATCACCGCGGGGGGGCTGGACCTCCTGGGGCTCCGTCCACACCTGGGGCGGCTGCACCGCCCGGACGAGGATGTGCAGGGGGCGTCCCCCACCATCCTGCTGGGTCACCATGTCTGGCGAGATCACTTCGGCTCCGACCCCGGGATCCTGGGCCGGAGTCTCCGGGTGAACGGCGAGACCGCCACCGTGATCGGGGTGATGCCCGAGGGCTTCCGATTCCCCTATCGGCAGGACGTCTGGCTTCCCCTCCGGGCTGACCCGTTGACCCCCCGGGACGAGGGGACCCGGGTGGAGGTGTTCGGTCGCATGACGCCGGGGGTGGAGTTGGACCAGGTGCAGCTGGACCTCTCGGCGATCTCGGCGCGACTGGCCTCCGCATTTCCGGAGACCAACGAGGGGGTGGTGCCGGTGGTGCATACGTTCGTGGAGGAGGCCATCGGGGATGAGGCCCGGACCCTCCTCCTCACCATGCTCATCGCCGTCTCCTTCGTCCTGCTCATCGCCTGCTTCAACGTGGCCAACCTCCTCCTGGTGCGAGCGGCCTCCCGCTCCCGGGAGGTGGCCATCCGCACCGCCCTGGGCGCCCGACGGACCCGCCTCATCGCCGACCACCTCATGGAGGCACTGGTCCTGGCACTGGCCGGAGCCCTCCTGGGGCTGGGGATCGCGGCCGTGGGGATCCGCCTCTTCACCAACGCCGTCTCGGGCACCAACCCTCCGTACTGGCTCCAGTTCGACCTGAACCCGGTGGTCCTCCTCTTCACGGTGGGGCTGGCCACGGCGGCGGCGGTGGTGGCCGGCCTCGTCCCGGCATTCCAGGCCTCCGGAGCCCGGACCCACGACCTCCTCAAGGACGAGTCCCGGGGGGGGACCAGCCTCCGGCTGGGGCGCCTCACCCGGGGGCTGGTGGTGGGGGAGGTGGCCCTCTCGGTGGCGCTCCTGGCCTCGGCGGGGCTGATGATCCGGAGTATCGTCAATGTGGGGAACCTGGAGCTGAGCTATACGCCGGAGCAGGTGTTCTCTGCACGGGTGGGGCTCTTCGAGGCGGACTTCCCCACGGTGGAGGAGCGCCGGGCCTTCTGGACCGAGGTGGACGAGCGGCTCCGGACCCTCCCGGGGGTGGAGGCCACCGCCCTCACCAGCGTGCTCCCCGCCACCGGGGGCGGCGCTCCCCAGGTCATGCTCCAGGGGGAGGTCTACACCCAGGACCGGGACGTGCCCCGGGCCCGCTCCATCATCGTCACCCCCGGCTTCGAGACCGTGGTGGGGATGGGGCTCCTGGAAGGGCGGCTCCTGGGGACGGAGGACGATGCCGGGGCGACCCCGGCGGCCATGGTCTCCCGCGGCTTCGTGGAGCGCTTCTTCCCCGGTGGGGAGAGCGCGTTGGGTCGCCAGCTCCGCTTCGGGGTCCCCTCCTCTCCGGATGCAGTCTGGCTCACCATCGTGGGAGTGGTGGAGGACCAGTTCCACAGTCCCGACGATGATTTTCCCTGGGCGGTCTACACCCCCCTGGCCCAGTCCGACGCCCGCTTCATGTCCATCGTGGCCCGGGTGGAGGGGGGGGATCCGATGACCCTCACCCCGCATGTCCGGGACCTGGTGGCATCGGTGCACGCCGACACCCCCATCTACTTCGCACAGCACCTTGGGGAGGCGCTCCGGCAGCAGACCTGGTTCTACACCGTGTTCGGGGCCCTCTTTGCCGCCTTCGGGGCCGCCGCCCTCTTCCTGGCCTCGGTGGGGCTCTACGGCGTCCTGGCCTTCTCGGTGCGCCGCCGCACCGGGGAACTGGGGATCCGGATGGCGCTGGGGGCGGATGCCCGGCAGGTCCGGGCCCTGATCCTCCGGCAGGGGTTCCTCCAGATCGGCATCGGGCTGGTCATCGGCATGGGGCTGGCCCTCCTTCTGGGGGGCGCGCTGGGGAGCTTCCTGTTCCAGGTGCAGCCCCGGGACCCCCTGGTCCTCCTGGGCACGGCGGGGCTCCTGCTCCTCACGGGGATGCTGGCGTCCATCCTCCCGGTGCGCCGGGCCACCCGGGTCGACCCCATGGTGGCGCTCCGGAGCTGAACCGGCCCGTTCCGGGGAGCGCCCCGGGTGGGGCGGGACGGGCCCCCGGCGCATCCGTTCCCAGGCTGGTCCCCGGCCGGTCTCCGCGGCATCTTTCTCCTGACCGCCGGTCCCGCCCCGGTTCCGGTACACCCGGTGTGTTCGCCGGGTGGGCCTCCCACCCTCGTTCCAGCAGGGAGTCAGGATGGAGTTCGATGCGACCCCCCGGTTCCCCCGGGGTTTCCGGTGTGCCGCACGCCTGGTGGGAATCAAGAAGGAGGGGAAGGACCTGGCCCTCTTCGCCTCGGACCGCCCCTGCACCGCGGCGGGGGTCTTCACCCGGAACCGCTTCCCCGGGGCCCCCATCGTGGTGGGGCGGGAGAGGCTCCGGGATGGCCGGCTCCAGGCGGTGGTGGTGAACAGCAAGGTCTCCAACGTGGCCACCGGAGAGGAGGGGATCGCCCGGGCCCGCCGGATGGGAGCCGCCGCTGCCGCCGAACTGGGGATCGACCCGGAGCTGGTGCTCATGAGCTCCACCGGGGTGATCGGCCGCCCCCTCCCCATCGAGCTCATCGAGGCGGGGATCCAGGGGATGTCGGCGGAACTCCAGGAGGATCCGCTGGTGGGAGCCCGGGGGATCATGACCACCGACACCCATCCCAAGGCCCTGTCGGTGGGGGTGGGGGACGCCGTGATCACCATGGTGGCGAAGGGCTCCGGGATGATCGAACCCAACATGGCCACCATGCTGGCCTACCTCTTCACCGACGCCGAGATCGACGCCGCCACCCTGGACGGGATGCTCCGTCGGGCGGTGCATGTGAGCCTGAACATGCTCTCGGTGGACACGGACACCAGCACCTCCGACACCTGCGTCCTGATGGCCAATGGAGCCGCCGGTCCCGTGGATCTGGCGGCCTTCGAGGCGGCGCTGGTGGCTCTCTGCACACGGATGACCGAGATCCTGGCCCGGGACGGGGAAGGGGCCACCAAGCTGCTCCGGATCACGGTGGATGGAGCCGCCTCGGAGGAGGATGCCCGGACCGTGGCTCGCTCCCTGGTGAATTCCCCCCTGATCAAGACCATGGCGTACGGGGCAGACCCCAACGTGGGGCGGATCCTGATGGCGGTGGGGAAGTGCTTCACCATCGAGCTGGCCCCGGAGCGGCTGGACGCCACCATCAAGGGGGTGCAGGTGGTGGCGGGCGGCGCCCGGGCCTCCTTCGAGGATGAGGCGGTGCGGGCCCTGCTCATGGAGGATCCCGTGGACATCGGGATCACCATGGGGGTGGGGAGCGGAAGGGCCGTGGCGTGGGGGTGCGACCTCACTCCGGGGTACGTCGAGGAGAACGCCGCCTACTATTCCAGTTGAGCCCCCCCTGAGGGGAGGCCGCACACTCCAGTGGAGAAGGTCGGATGAAGCACCACGCACCGCGTTTCCTGGCCCTGGTGGACGAGGCCCGGGCCCGGATCCAGGAGACCGATGTCCCCACGGTCCGGGACCGCCTGGCCCGGGGGGAGGAGTTCCTGCTGGTGGACGTCCGGGAGGAGTCGGAGTGGGCCGCCGGTCACATCCCGGGAGCCACCTACCTGGGGAAGGGGGTGATCGAGCGGGATATCGAAGGAGTGGCGGATGATCTGGAACGGGAGATCGTCCTGTACTGCGGTGGTGGCTACCGCTCCGCGCTGGCGGCGGACGCCCTCACCCGCATGGGATACACCCGGGTCTCCTCGATGGATGGAGGGATGCGGGGGTGGCGGGAGGCCGGGTTGCCGGAGGAAGCGGGGGGAGAGCTTCCGGGGAAGTGAGGTCGACCTTGAACAAAAGGCTGGCTTTCGGAAGCATCCTCGTCTAGTTTATGCGTGCTAGGGGCCGGATTCGGTGCCGGCCCGTCACGCTCCGGTGCCATCGGTGGCCTCCGGACGCAGGTTCCCAATCCACCGACAAACAGGACATGTGACATGAAGCGTTTCTCCGCTCTGGGTGCAGCGGTTCTTTTCGGCCTCGCCGCATGCGGCGGAGGCGATACTGGTGACGCCCCGGCCACGACGGGTGGTGAGGCTCCTCCGGCTGCGGCCGCTCCGGCGGCCGGCGCGCTCTCCATGCCCGAGTGGTACTCGGTCGATCACGCTGCGCAGACGGTTACCCTGGGCATCACCGCCGGGCTGACCAACAAGGCCAACTACTGGAACTACAACGGGTTCACCAACGGTGAGGCCAAGATCGTGGTTCCCACCGGCTACACGGTGACCATCAATTTCGTGAACCAGGACCCGAACATGACCCACTCCATCGGAGTGGACAATCGGACGGGTGGGTTCCCCGCCGCCTTCACCGATGTGACGCCGGTCTTCGAGGGCGCCATCTCGGAGAACGCCCTGGACCAGGCCAACGCCACGGCCACGGGTGAGGAGGACGTCGTCACCTTCGTCGCCTCCACCCCCGGCGACTACTCCCTCGTCTGCTACGTCCCCGGGCACGCCGCCGTGGGGATGTGGATCCTGTTCGAGGTCCGTGACGGCCAGGAAGGCGGTCTGATGATGATGTAATGTCCCCCGTCTCCGGGGTTCCTCCCGGGATGTGTGACAGCGAAGGGCCGTCCCGGGGATCGGGACGGCCCTTCGTGCGTCCGGGGCGCAGGGGAGGGCGGCCTGGGAGGGCTGCCGGGGGGAGGGCGGACGTGCTGCACCTGGGCCAGGAAGCCGGCGGGGGGGCCCACCTCCAGTCCCCGGAACGAAGAAGGCCCCGGGATCGCCGCCGCAGCGACGCCCCCGGGGCCGTGGTGCATCCTTCGGCTACGAGGTGACCCGGCTCTCCGGCAGCTCGGGCACCGTGATGGGTTCGAGCCCCAGCGCCCGGAGGCGGTCGTTCAGCTCGTCCAGCTCCTCACCCAGATAGACCTGGAGCTGGTTCAACTGGGCGTCCAACTGCACCGACAGGAATTCGAAAGCCTCCCGGGACTGGTCGGTGGGGCGCGCGTCGGCGCTCTCCACGATCCCCCGGATGGCGGCGATCTGGTTGT
>Ga0008835_101117_pt1 | contig 15600 bp, 15 predicted proteins | sample HotLakConsoUCCRE_FD_62215 | JGI IMG/M metagenome (GOLD analysis project Ga0008835, IMG submission 62215) | Hypersaline microbial mat communities from Hot Lake, Washington, USA - Hot Lake Consortium UCC-RE (Hybrid Assembly) ... | reverse complement strand
ACGAAGACGTTCTTCCATCACCGAACTCTCTCTCCACGGCATCCACACCTCCCGCAAAGGCGAAAAGTGTTACCCATGTGTCCGGTACAAACTGTCACCTATCTCTCGGGACGCTCACGCTGTACGACCCTGAGACATGGACTTCCTGAACGAATCGTGGGACCGGCCTTCATATTCGCGATGACGGCGCTGCTCTTGTGCGCAACACGGCCTGCTCCGGAGACTGACGGCGTACTCGTCTATACCGCGATGCCGACGGCCAATACCGCGTCCTGCGCGACACGCCTCCCGACGCTCCCGACGATATGCCGGCCTTGCTCCCGCTGCATCACGAAAATACCGACCTGATCCCGGCGGCATGGCGCAGGTGAGCGGTGCGGGTCGGGCGTAACGCCTTTCCGGAATGCCGTGACGAATCCTGGCGCCGAAATGCAAAAACGGCTCGGCTTGCCGGGAGATTTGCGTTATCAGGCGGTCCCATGGCGTTTGCGAAAACCGCGTTCACAGAGGCACACATGGCTTACTGGCTGTTCAAATCCGAACCGGATGTCTGGTCCTTCGAGATGCAGATGGAGCGCGGGGACAGGGGCGAGCATTGGGACGGGGTGCGCAATCATCTGGCCAAGAAGCAGATGATGGCGATGAAGCTCGGCGATCGCGGTTTCTTCTACCATTCCAATATCGGCAAGGAGATCGTCGGTATCGTCGAAGTGATCCGCGAATTCTACCCCGATCACACCGATCCGAGCGGGCGCTTCGGCATGGTCGATATCAAGGCGGTCGCGCCCTTGAAGACGCCGGTGACGCTCGCGCAGATCAAGGTCGAGCCGCGTCTGGCCGAGATGGCCCTGGTCAAGCAATCCCGCCTCTCGGTGCAGCCCGTCACGGAAGCGGAATGGGCGATCGTGCTGGAAATGGCCGGGATGCGCTGAGGCCGGCTCATTTCGCCGCAAACAGCCCGCGTGTTTCACCGCCGATCGTCTCGTCCGGCGCATGCGGATCACCCGCACGCGTCTCCCAGCCCAGATCGGGGAGGGCGACGATGCGGGCGCCGCGCAGGTCGTTGCGGCAGACGATGTAGCCGCGCTGTTCCATATATTGCACCAGACGCCTTGCGCGCCCCGGCGAGCGGCTGCCGCAGATGCGGGCGATCTCGCCGTCCGGCGGGCATGGCGCGCCCTCCAAAGCTGCGCGGGCGAAGAGCAGATAGACGCCCTGGATATCCTCGGGCAGGCCCTCGGCGCCGCGCAGGGCCTCCTCCCATTGCGGGTTCTCCGCAATCTGCGCACCGACACCCGCCCGCGCCACGGTGAGGCGACGGCGGAATTCGGCGAGATCGGGCGGGCCGCCCGGCACGCGCCGGATCCGGCAGCGCACCAGAAAATCCTGATACAGCACGGCATGCGAGCGGAAGGCGGCATCGGGATCGGAGAGGATCTCGCCCATCACCGCATTCAGCCCTGCCTCGCGGGCCTCGGGATCATGAGCAGGCTCCTCGAGGGCCGCCATGGCCGGCCGCTCGCGCACGACCCGGGCGAGGAGATCGTTGGTCGAGGGCATCGGCGCGGGGGCGGGCCGGCGCTGGACCTGCTCGCGCTCGTGTTCGCGCTCCTCGGCCGTGGGCGGGGCGAAGATCAGATCGCGTGCTTCCTCGGCAGGCTGCTCGGGCAGCGGCATCAGCTTGGGCGAGGTCGAGCGCGCCTGCGTTTCCACATCGCCGATGCGAACCGGGATCGGGCGGCGCGACAGGGCAGGGCCGAGCGCGATGAAATGGCCGCGCGCGAGATCGCGGAACGCCTCCGCCTGGCGGCGCTCCATGCCGAGCAGATCGGCAGCGCGCATCATGTCGATATCGAGAAAGGTGCGCCCCATCAGGAAGTTGGAGGCCTCCGCCGCGACGTTCTTGGCGAGCTTCGCGAGACGCTGTGTGGCGATGACGCCGGCGAGCCCGCGTTTGCGGCCGCGACACATCAGATTGGTCATGGCGCCGAGCGAGACCTTGCGCGCATCGTCGGAGAATTCGCCCGCAGCGGTGGGCGCGAAGAGCTGCGCCTCATCGACGACGACGAGCATCGGGTACCAGTGATCCCGCTCGGCATCGAATAACCCGCCCAGAAAGGCCGCCGCCGCGCGCATCTGCTGCTCGGCCTCGAGCCCTTCGAGATTGAGCACGACGGAAACCCGGTGCTGGCGCACCCGCGCGGCGATGCGCTGGAGATCAGCCTCGCCGCGCTCGGCATCGACGACGATATGGCCGAAGCGCTCGGCCAGCGTGACGAAATCGCCCTCCGGATCGATCACCGCCTGCTGCACCCAGGGCGCGCTCTGTTCGAGAAGCCGGCGCAGGAGATGCGACTTGCCCGAGCCGGAATTGCCCTGGACCAGCAGACGCGTGGCCAGAAGCTCCTCCAGATCCAGCATGGCCGGGCTCTCGCCCGGATCCGTCACGCCCATATCCACACCGACCGTCATGCCCGCTCCCGCCGCATTGCACCGGATGCGGTGATAGCACAGGAGCAGCGCGAGAGGAGGCCGTGCGCCACGCCCTCCACAGCTTCAGGACCGGCAGATCTGCGTGGGATTCAGGCCGGGCGAATGCGTCCGGACGGCTCCCCGGGCTGGAAGGGGGGCGCAGGAAGCAGGTCGCGCAGGAAGGATTCGACCGAATCGCTCAAGCTGCCGGCCCAGCCGGCAAGCGTCAGGAGAGCTCCCTGTCCGAAATGGTAGGTGAGCAGCAGATTGACCAGCGCCACGGCGCCGATCAGCGCGTATTGCGCAAGCGCGCGCGGCGGATCATCCGAACCGGGCCGCAGCACCCGCCAGCTGCAATAGACGAGCGCGGCGATGGCGGGCGCGATCGCAAGCGGCAGCAGGGCCATCAGCCAGAGGACCGCGTAGCGCTGGCGCAGAAAGCGCATCACCGCCTCGCGCAGACGCTTGTGCAGCCGCGCGGTGTTCCGGCGGATGCGTGCATCCGTGGCCTCGACGGCGAGAATCACGCCGCAGGCGGGGCAGATCACGGCCCGTGCCGGCACGGGCGCGCTGCAGGAAGGGCAATGGCGCACCGGTGGCGGCGGTGGGTGGACGGGCAGTCGCGTCCTGCCGCTGACGTCGCCGGGATCGGTCATTGTCGCCACAAGCCCGCATTGGCGACAATGTTGAGCCGCTTGGCGGAGCTGTAGGCATCGATCATGCTCCAGATCCAGATGATCCATCCCAGGAACAGCAGCCAGAGCAGGATGGTGAGGATCAGCATGACCAGCCCCTTGCCGACCTCTCCGTTGTAGAACTGGCCGAGACCGGCGAAGAGGAACGAGAGAAAAAGGGCGAGGCCGGGGCTCTTGGGGCCGATATCTCCCGATGCCGCGGCATAGGCGGCGATGGGTGGCGGAGCATGCTGGTGGATCTGCACGATGGTGCCGCCATTACCGGTGGAAACGCTGCCCGCCGTCACCGCCGGCACGCCCGGCATGCCCGGTGGGTGACGCAGGAGGTCACGCAGAACGCGGTCGTTCGACAGCAATGTCCATTCCTGCGAACCCACCCGCGCCACGCTGGTATCCGGCCCGATCCGGCCCTCGGCCAGGTAGCCCTTGAGCGCATGACCGTCATAGGGCCCCCAGTTCTGGCCGTCGAGATGCAGGTACCATTGCCCGTCCAGCGGATGGGGCGGTTTGTCCGGCGCGGCCGCGGGAAGCTTGCGGGCGCCATGTGGATCGCCATGTGGATCACCTTGCGGATTGCCGCCGGGCGGCGGAATGCGGGCGGGATCGTCGGGGGGTGTTGTCGTCATGTTACGCTCCGGATGGCCGGTCTGTGGGGCGGGGCCCGTCGATGCATCATGCCCCCGCGCGTCCGTAGACGACCCGGGTGCCCGCAATGAGATCGTGCAACCCGGTCTTCTCACGGGTCAGGCCGATCATCAGATAGCCGATCATCAGGATCAGCGCCGAGAGGATTTGGGCGAGGTGACGCCCGAGCGCCCGCAGGAACGAAATGCTCTGTCCGTCCACACGCATCAGACGGATGCCGAGCAGGCGCTTGCCGGGCGTGCCCTGCCAGGCAGAGGCGTTGAACAAGGGGAAATAGAGCAGGCTGAGCAGGAAAGATGCCAGCATGACCATGGTGGAGAAGGTGTCCCCGGCCCCCATGCCGTCGCCTGCCGCGATCAGGAAGACCGTCGCCAGCGTGATGAACAAGAGCACGAAGTAATCCACCAGATACGCGAAGAACCGTATCCAGAAACCGGCATAGGCGACGGGTGCGCCATAGGCGCGCATCATGGCCGGATCGGGGTGGGCGAAACCGGGTGCCGGTTGCATCGGCGGTGTCGTCATGGTGGATCCTCGTCGGATATGGGTCGTCGGTAATTGCGGCCCATGGTGCCGCAACAAAGCAATAGTAAATTGCTGACGCGGGCGATATACGAAAAACCGCGCAGATGCTGAACCGCCGGGGCTCTACGGCGTTGACCCCTCATTGATCGCAAGCGTTGCCCTGCAGATCACGAAGGAGGTTGCGATGGCCCAGAACGACAAGCTGCATGACCGCTCCTGGAGCTACGAGGAAGTCCAGCAATTGCGGGAGATGGTGAACGAGGGCGTGACCGATTCCGTCATCAGCCTGAAGCTGAAACGCTCCATCGCCGATATCCACGCCAAACTCTCGGAACTCGGGCTGGTGGCCAAAACCGGGTGATCGGGACCGTTCAGGTGCCCCTCGCGGCATGGAGCATATCCGGTCGATCACGAACATACCCATGGCCCGACACCGCGTGATGCGCTTAAATCTCGCGGTTTCATCGCGGGGCGGGAAGAGTCATGGGCTATATCGACAGCTGGTACGCACGCACGCTCTCGGATACGGCGGCTTATCCGAGGCTCCAAGGCGAGCATGAAGCGGATGTCTGCATCATCGGTGGCGGCTTCGCCGGGTTGACGGCTGCCAGGGAACTGGCGCGCGTCGGGAAGCGCGTCGTTGTGCTCGAAGCGGAACGCGTCGGCTGGGGCGCGTCCGGGCGCAATGGCGGCTTCGTCTCGCCGGGCTACGCTGCCAGCCTCTCGCTGATATCGCTCTATGCCGGCTCCGAGCGCGCAAAAGCGCTCTACCGGCTCTCGATCGAGGGGGCCGATATGGTGCGCGAGAGCGTCGATGCGCTCGACGCCCGCGAAGCCTGCATGCCGGTGCACGGCAAGATCGGGGTGATGCGCTACCCGGCCCGCGACGCGCTGATGCAGCGCCGGGATCAACTCGCCCGCGATTTCGACTACGAGGTCGCATACATGCCGCGCGAGGACGTGCGCGCGGTCCTGCGCTCGGACAAGTACTTCGACGCGCTCCACGATCCGCAGGCCTTCCATTTCCACCCGCTGAACCATGCCCGCGCCCTGGCCCGCGATATCATCGCCCATGGCGGCGCGATCTTCGAGAACAGCGCGGCGATCGGCGCCGTGCTCGACGCGCCGGAAAAGCGCCTGCGCACGATCGGCGGCAGCGTGCGCGCACGCGACGTCATCCTCGCCGGGGGCGGCTACACCACTGCTCTCGTTCCGGAATTGCGCCGGGCCTATCTGCCGATCACGACCTATGTGCTGCTTACCGAGCCGGCACCTGAGCGGATCGCGCAGGCCGTCACCAGTTCCTGCGCGATTTCGGACAACCGCCGCGCGAACGACTATTACCGCCTCGTTGATGACGGTCGGCGGCTGCTCTGGGGCGGGCGCATCACCACGCGTCGGGCCGAGCCGCGCGACCTCGCCGCGCTCCTGCGCAAGACCATGATCGCAACCTATCCGCAATTGTCGGATCTGCGCGTCGAGATCGCCTGGTCGGGGTTGATGTCCTATGCGCGCCATCTGATGCCGCAGATCGGGCGGCTGCGCGAGGGGGTGTATTACTGCACCGCCTTCGGCGGCCATGGCCTCAACACCACCGCCATCGGCGGACGCGTCGTCGCCGAGGCGATCACCGGCGAGAGCGACCGAATCCGCCTGTTCGAACCCTTCGGCCTCGCCTGGAACGGCGGCCCCTTCGGCACGGCGGCGGTGCAGCTGACCTACTGGAGCTATCAGGCACGGGACTGGTGGAAGGAACGCCGGGCGGCGTGAGGGGATAGAGGGGGCCGGGTTCGTTTTTTCTCAGCCTGTGAACCGGCTGCTCTGACGGGTGTTGAAGATCTTCGGTTTGCCGTAGCGCGGCCTCGCCTCCTCCATGGCTTGATGCAGAAGTCGCCCCTCAAATGCTCGACAGCTTCCAAGTCAGGACTTTCCGTGAAGGCCGAGTGCATCACCGCAACCAGGTACACGATTCCACGTTGCGTAGGGTTGCAAGTGATGTCAGCGCACGAGCCGTGGTCTGACCGGGTGGTAGTCAGGTCCTTCGGCAGTTACTTGCATTTCCCGCGTTCCGAAGGTGGGTTCGTGGTCCTTGCTTTTTATAGATCCGCATCATGCCGATCTTCGCCATTAGGCGCCGGACCTGCTTGCGCGCGACCACATGGCCTGCCCGGCGCAGAATTCGGACCGCCTGACCTACGACTGTGATTGTGACCAGGATGACGGGAATCCGTTTTGACGTGGAAGACGCGCTGGATGCCTTTTCAGCGTACGAGTTCTTCCCATCGCGCGACGTCGAGGGTGCCGTCCGGCAGGATGAAATGGGCACGGCGTGCTTTGATGACTTCCAGCCCATTGATAGCCTGTGCAGCATCTGGAGCCGGGTTTGGCCCCTCATGAATGACACCAGCCAGCGACCATGAGCGCAGTCCGTTTTGTTCAACCACGGTCAGCATGGGACCGCCGCTGATGCCGCCGAAATCGAAGTTCTCGGGCGGGAGTCCACGGCCCAACACGGGGATCAGGTTGATGCGCTCTATGAGGCTGGATACGTCCTTCTCACTGATGCTACTGGCGACGCCACCGCCAGCAGTTGCGCCAAATGAAATCTCGTTACGCGACAGTTTGATCGTTTCCACGCCGGGAAACCCGCCAAAATAAATGCCCCTGTCAAGCTTAGGCGGAAGCGGTGGCCAAGACCGGTGATAACCGGTCAACGGCGTCTTTCCGATCGAAGCAATCTCACGCTCGGAAATGCGGAAGGTAGCGATATCGATTCCCTCATGGGCTGCAATGAAGCCATGTTGCCCGTCAAAATCGATCTGCAAATCATGTCCCAGTTGGAAAGCGACAACGTCGCTGGAGACGCAATCACGCTTCCAGCCCTCAATGACGTGATTGGCCGTCACGGCAAAAACACCTTCATCGGTGTTCAGGAAGAACGCTGAGCCGTTGCGAACCCGGTAGCCTTCAGCCTCATGAATGATCCAGTAGAGCGGCGCCGTCAGCGACAGAACGAATTCCAGTTCGGCCTGCCCGAGGCCGGCGGCCATGATCGCCCGCGCTTGCGCTTGCGTATTGACTGGCGGCAGTCCCTTCATGCGTTGGTGCGCCCTTCCCGATCTGCCGCCAGGGAGTAGCTCGTGCTGCGCCCTCCACCCTCGTCCCTCGCGAGAATGCCGCGCTGCATCAGATCGGTAATGTCGCGCAACGCCGTATCAGGCGAGCACTTCTTGATCTTTGCCCATTTGGAAGATGTGAGTTTTCCCTCGAAGCCGTCTAGCAACCGGTTCAGCATGTCGCGCTGCCGCTCATTCATCGGATCACCGGCATGCTCCTCCCAGAAGCGCGCCTTTTTCAGCACGCCGGCCAGAATGCTTTCTGCGCCGTCAAACGCCCGCGACAGGCAGGCTAGAAACCATGTCAGCCAAATGGTGATATCGAGATCGCCCTTCTGCGTTCGTTCGAGAATTTCGTAATAGGCTTTGCGCTCCTGCCGGATTTGCGCCGACATGCTGTAGAAGCGTTGCGTGCTGCACTCCGAGCGCGCGACCTGCATGTCGGCGATGGCGCGCGCAATGCGCCCGTTGCCGTCTTCGAAGGGATGAATCGTCACGAACCATAGATGCGAGATTCCTGCCTTGAGCACGGGATCGATGCCCTGCTCCGCGTTGAACCAGTCAAGGAACACCCGCATGTCACCCGCCACGCGCGCCGCCTTCGGCGCTTCGTAGTGAACGCGCTCGCGTCCGACCGGACCAGAGATCACCTGCATCGGCCCCGAGCGGTCGTCGCGCCAGGCGCCGACCGTGATCCGGTGCATCCCGCTGCGCCCCGTCGGAAACAGTGCCGCATGCCAGCCGAATAGCCGCTCGTCGGTCAGGTCCTTTTCGTGGTTCCAGGTCGCATCAAGCATCATCTCGACGACGCCCTCCACGTCACGATCGGCCGGAACCAGCCCGCCGATATCCATGCCGAGACGCCGGGCGATTGAGGAGCGCACCTGGCCGCGATCGAGGATTTCACCTTCGATTTCGCTGGATTTCACAACCTCCTCGGTCATGGTCCGGAGCGTGGCCTCACTGCGCAAATCAAAGCCGAGACCTTCCATGCGCCCGATCAGCCGCCCCTGACGGTGACGGACGGCGGCAAGCGGCTCCACCAGAACCCTGTGGTCCCAGGCGAAGGCAGGCCAATCCTCCAACTCATGGATATAGGGCATAATCTCCGCACTCCTTGCGGAGATTATGCCCCGTATTCTCCGCATGGATCAAGCCCGATCGCCGCATCTCGTGCGGTTATTGGGTTGTGCAATTTCCGCAAGGCGAACCAGCGGTCACGCTGTTCATGATCTCGGTGAATGGTTTCAGCCCCAGGCATGTGATCCACATTCAGTGTCGCAACCGAGCAGGATCACAATCGATTGGAATCATCGCGCGTTCTCAGCGCCCGCCCCTCACACCGCGACCTTGAACGCGGCCTCGGTCCTGGCCTTGATCTCATCGACGCTGACGCCGTCGGCGAGCTCGATCAGGGTCATGCCGCCATCGCCTTCCTTGTCGATGGAGAAGACGCCGAGATCGGTGATCACCATATCGACGACGCGGGTGCCGGTCAGCGGCAGGTCGCAGCCCTTGAGAAGCTTGGGCGATTCCGAGCCGTCCTTGCCCTTGGCGACATGCTCCATCACCACCACGACCTTCTTGACGCCGGCGACGAGATCCATCGCGCCGCCCATGCCCTTGACCATCTTGCCGGGGATCATCCAGTTGGCGAGATCGCCGTTCTCGGCCACCTGCATGGCGCCGAGGATGGACAGGTCGATATGGCCGCCGCGCACCATGGCGAAGCTGTCGGCTGACGAGAAGAAGCTCGTCGTCGGGAGCTCTGTCACGGTCTGCTTGCCGGCATTGATGAGATCGGGATCCTCCTCGCCCTCATAGGGGAAGGGGCCCATGCCGAGCATGCCGTTCTCGCTCTGCAGCTGCACGCTCATGCCTTCGGGGATGTAGTTCGAGACCAGCGTCGGAATGCCGATGCCGAGATTGACGTAGAAGCCGTCACGCAATTCCTTCGCGGCGCGCGCGGCCATCTGTTCACGGGTCCAGGCCATGATTTTTCTCCTTCACGCGTGATTCAGGCTGCGGGCTTTTCGCGGGTGGTGCGCTTCTCGATCATCTTCTCGACATCCGGCACATGGATCATGCGCTTGACGTAGATGCCCGGCGTGATGATGTGGTCGGGATCGAGCGCACCCGGCTCCACCAGATGCTCCACCTGCGCGATCGTCATGCGCGAGGCGGTGGCCATCATCGGATTGAAGTTGCGCGCGGTCTTGCGGTAGATCAAGTTGCCTTCCGTGTCGCCCTTCCAGGCATGCACGAGCGAGACATCGGCAAACAGCCCCGTCTCCATCACGTAATCATGCCCGTCGAAATGGCGCACTTCCTTGCCCTCGGCGATGAGCGTACCCACGCCCGTCTTGGTGAAGAAGGCGGGGATGCCCGCGCCGCCGGCGCGAATGCGCTCGGCCAGAGTGCCCTGCGGGTTGAATTCGAGCTCGAGCTCGCCGGCGAGATATTGCTGCGCGAACAGCTTGTTCTCGCCGACATAGGACGAGATCATCTTGCGGATCTGGCGCGTCTCCAGAAGCAGGCCCAGACCTGCCCCGTCGATGCCGGCATTGTTCGAGACCACCGTCAGATCCTTGACGCCCGATTCCTTGACGGCCTCGATCAGCACGTTCGGGATACCGCACAGGCCGAAACCGCCTGCCATGATGGTCATGCCGTCGCGCAGAACGCCGGCCAGCGCTTCCTTCGCACTCGCGTGCACTTTCTTCATCGCCAGTCCTCTCCCCTCGCGCGTTCCGTCGGTGTCGCGACAACCGCGAAACGCCTTCGTGATATGCACCGCACTCAAAGGCCTGCCGCAGGGATAGTCAAGCACCTGCGGACAGGATCGGCATGCTTGCGCGCGCACCGGGCCGATGTGGTCTCTGCGATCTGCGCATTGACAAGCGTTTTCCGCCGGCTTTGATGCGACAGGAGCGGTTCGGGAGGAAACAGGTCATGCCGAAAATCGTCGAAGCCTTTTCGCGTATCGGTGAAGAAAACGCCTTCGCCGTGCTCGCGCGCGCCACGCAATTGCAGGCGCAGGGCCGCGATGTGATCAATCTCGGCATCGGCCAGCCCGATTTCGCCACGCCGGAGCATATCGTCGAGGCCGCCATCAAGGCCCTGCGCGATGGCCATCACGGCTATACCCCCGCCACCGGCATCCTGCCGCTACGCGAGGCGATCTGCCGTGATGTCGCCCGCCGGCTCGACGTTTCGGTCTCGCCCGATGCGGTGATGGTGATGCCCGGCGGCAAGGTCACAATGTTTGCCGCCATCCTGATGTTCGGCGAGCCCGGCGCCGAGATCCTCTATCCCGATCCCGGCTTTCCGATTTACCGCTCGATGATCGAATTCACCGGGGCGAAACCGGTCCCGGTGCCGATCCGCGAGGAAAACGGCTTCGCCTTCTCGGCGCAGGAGACGCTTTCTCTGATCAATGAACGCACCCGCCTCGTCATCCTCAATTCGCCGGCCAATCCGACCGGCGGTGTCACGCCGAAAGCGGAGATCGACGCGCTCGTGGCCGGCCTCGCCACGCATCCGGATGTCGCCATCCTCTCCGACGAGATCTATGGCAGCATGACCTATGACGGCGAGCCGCATGTCTCGCTGCTGTCCTATCCGGAGATCCGCGATCGGCTGATCTGGCTCGACGGCGCCTCGAAGACCTATGCGATGACCGGATGGCGGCTCGGCTGGTCGGTCTGGCCGCCGGCATTCTACGAGGCCGTGCGCAAGCTCGCGGTGAATTCCTTCTCCTGCGTCAACGCCGCCACCCAACATGCCGGCATCGCGGCGCTGGAGGGGCCGCAGGATTGCGTCGCGAGGATGATGGCGGCCTTCGATGCCCGCCGCAAACTGGTGGTGGAGGGACTCAACGCCCTGCCCGGCATCAGCTGCCGCATGCCCAAGGGCGCGTTCTATGCCTTTCCCAATATCCGCGCGACCGGCTGGAAGGCGAAGCCTTTGGCTTCCGCGCTTCTGGAGAAAGCCGGTGTCGCCGTGATCGGCGGCCCGGATTTCGGCATCCACGGCGAAGGCTATCTGCGCCTCTCCTACGCCGCCTCACAGGACGCGATCAGCACCGCGCTGCGAAGGATGGGAGATTTCCTGGAAAGCGAGACGCCGCTGCAGGGGTAACGGGGCGCCGGCTCACACCCCGCGATAAACCCAGACCCGTGCCGGCGGAATGTTGCGCCAGACGCGGGAGGAGCCGGCCATGGTGAAGGCGCCGGGGCGTTTGGGGATGGGCGGGATGACCGCATAGGTGAACTGGATGAACGGCGCCCGTGGCTGCATCAGCGCCTGTGCCTGCTGCAAGAGGGCGATGCGCTCCGCGACCGGACGCGTGAACAGCGGAAGGCTGGAGACGACGCCGCAGGCCGGAATATCGAGAACCCCCGCGAGGGTCTTCTCGATGCCGTAGGCATCCCCATGAACGATGGTCGCACGGGGGAAACGCCTGGTCAGCAACTTGCAGAAATCCGGATTGAATTCGATCAGAACCAGCCGTTCCTGCTCGATCCCGCGATTGACCAGCGCATCCGTCACCGGCCCGGTACCGGGGCCAAGCTCGATCACCGGGCCCTTCGCCATGGGATCGACATAGGAGGCCATGGTGCGCGCCAGCGCCTTGCCCGACGGCGCCACGGCACCGGTCATCAGCGGCTTCTCGAGCCAGGACCGCAGGAAGCGCGCTTCGTCATCGAATTTCGAGCCGTCTGCGCGCGCCGCCTGACGCGACTTCTTCTGCAAGGAATTCAGCACGCGCCGCCTCTTCGTCGAAAGTATCCGCTCACCATAGACCAACACGCGCGGCGCTGGTCAAGTCCGCGCCGACCCGCTGATACCATCGAAGAATTCCCGGACACGCGAGAGAAAGCCGCTGCTTTCCGGATGCGTGTCCTTCGAGCATTCCGCCTCGAACTCCTCGAGCAGTTCCCTTTGTCTTTTAGTCAGGTTCTGCGGCGTTTCGATGACAACCTGGATGTAGAGATCGCCCGTATCGCGTGAACGCAGAATCGGCATGCCCTTGCCGCGCAGACGGAATTGCTTGCCGGTCTGGGTGCCGGCGGGAATCTTCACCTTCGCATCCGAACCGTCGATGGTCGGCGTGGTGAATTCACCGCCCAGAGCCGCCGTCACCATCGAGATCGGCACGCGCGAGAACAGATCCGCTCCGTCGCGCTGGAAGAAGGCGTGCGGCTTGATCGAGAGGAAAATGTAGAGATCGCCCGCCGGGCCGCCGCGCAGGCCGGCCTCGCCTTCGCCGGCGAGGCGGATACGGGTGCCGTCCTCTACGCCGGCAGGTATGTTCACCGTGAGCGTGCGCTCGCGCGTGACGCGCCCGGACCCGCCACAGGAATCGCAGGGATCATCGATCACCTCGCCGCGCCCGTGGCAATTGGGGCAGGTGCGCTCGATGGTGAAGAAACCCTGCTGGGCCCGGACGCGCCCGATACCGCCGCAGGTCGGGCAGCCGCGCGGCTTCGAACCCGGCTTGGCGCCGGTACCGCTGCAGGCCTCACAAGCGACCGAGGTGGGAATGGTGATGCTCTCGGTCTTGCCGGTGAAGGCGTCTTCAAGCGAAATTTCGAGATTGTAGCGCAGATCCGCGCCGCGTTCGCGCCCGCCGCGTCCGCCACCGCGCCGACCGCGCGCCTCGCCAAAGAAATTCTCGAAGATATCCGACATGAAGTCGGAGAAATCATTGCCGAAACCGGGGCCTCCCGGACCGCCGGGCCCGCCCTGCGCGAAAGCCTCGTGGCCGAAGCGGTCATAGGCCGCACGGCTCTGGGGATCCGACAGGGCCTGGTAGGCCTCGTTGAGTTCCTTGAAGCGCAGTTCGGCTTCCGCATCGCCAGGATTGCGATCGGGGTGATATTGCATCGCCAGCTTGCGAAAGGCGCTCTTCAGCACCTTCTCGTCAGCGTCCCGTTCGACACCGAGGATTTCATAGTAATCACGTTTCGACATGAGTTCCCGGGCGTTGCGCCCCCTCCCGGGCCGATCGCGCGGAATGGCGCCATCGCAACGGAGAAAGAACGAGGGTCTTCAATCGTAAAAAAGGCGCGGATCCCGCGATCCGCGCCCTGTTGCGTCAAAGCGCGGGTCAGGCGCTCTTCTTCTTGTCGTCGTCTTCATCATCGACTTCCTGGAAATCGGCATCGATGACGTCTTCGTCCGCCTTGTCCTTCGCCTCGCCCTCGCCGGTCTCGCCGGCATCAGCGCCCTCGCCTTCCTGCGAGGCCTGGTACATGGCTTCGCCGAGCTTCATCGAGGCCTGCATCAGATCAGTGGTGCGGCTCTTGATGACCTCGATATCCTCGCCGGCCAGCGCTTCCCTGAGGGCTTCGATCGCGGTGGTGATACCCTCGCGCTCGCCCTCGCCGATCTTTTCGCCATATTCCGAAAGCGACTTCTCGGTCGAGTGGATCAGGGCCTCGCCATTGTTGCGGGCCTCGACCAGTTCGCGACGCTTCTTGTCGTCCTCGGCATGCGATTCGGCATCCTTGACCATCTTTTCGATCTCGTCGTCGGTGAGACCGCCCGAGGCCTGGATGCGGATCGCGTGCTCCTTGCCGGTCGCCTTGTCCTTGGCCTGGACGTTGACGATGCCGTTGGCGTCGATGTCGAAGGTGACCTCGATCTGCGGCACGCCGCGCGGTGCGGGCGGGATGCCGACGAGATCGAACTGGCCGAGCAGCTTGTTGTCGGCCGCCATCTCGCGCTCACCCTGGAAGACCCGGATGGTGACCGCGTTCTGGTTGTCCTCCGCCGTCGAGAAGGTCTGGCTCTTCTTCGTCGGGATGGTGGTGTTGCGATCGATCAGGCGGGTGAAGACGCCGCCCAGCGTCTCGATGCCCAGCGAGAGCGGGGTCACGTCGAGCAGCAGCACGTCCTTGACGTCACCCTGCAGCACGCCGGCCTGCACCGCCGCGCCGATAGCCACGACCTCGTCAGGGTTCACGCCCTTGTGCGGCTCCTTGCCGAAGAAGGACTTCACCACTTCCTGGATCTTGGGCATGCGCGTCATGCCGCCGACCAGCACCACCTCGTCGATCTCGGCTGCCGAAATGCCGGCATCCTTGAGCGCCTTCTGGCAGGGATCGATGGTGCGCTTGACCAGATCTTCCACGAGGCTCTCGAACTTGGCCCGCGAGAGCTTCATGGTCATGTGCTTGGGGCCCGAGGCATCCGCCGTGATATAGGGCAGGTTCACTTCGGTCTGGCTGGTCGAGGAGAGCTCGATCTTGGCCTTTTCCGCCGCTTCCTTGAGGCGCTGCAGGGCGAGCTTGTCCTTGCGCAGGTCGATGCCCTGCTCCTTCTTGAACTCGTCGGCGAGATATTCGACGAGGCGCATGTCGAAATCCTCGCCGCCGAGGAAGGTATCACCGTTGGTCGACTTCACCTCGAACACGCCGTCGCCGATCTCGAGGATCGAGACGTCGAAGGTGCCGCCGCCGAGATCGTAGACGGCGATGGTGCCCGAGCCCTTCTTGTCGAGCCCGTAGGCGAGCGCGGCCGCCGTCGGCTCGTTGATGATGCGCAGGACCTCAAGGCCGGCGATCTTGCCCGCATCCTTTGTGGCCTGGCGCTGGGCGTCGTTGAAATAGGCCGGGACGGTGATCACCGCCTGGGTGACCTCGGCGCCGAGATGCGCCTCCGCCGTCTCCTTCATCTTCTGCAGGGTGAAGGCGGAGATCTGGGATGGCGAGTAAGACTTGCCGTCAGCCTCGACCCAGGCATCGCCATTGTCGGCCTTGACGATTTTATACGGGACCAGATCCATGTCCTTCTTGGTCATGGGATCGGCGAAAGTGCGCCCGATCAGGCGCTTGATGGCGAAGAAGGTGCGCTCGGGATTCGTGACCGCCTGGCGCTTGGCCGGCTGGCCGACAAGGCGCTCGCCTTCATCCGTGAATGCGACGATGGAGGGCGTGGTACGCGCGCCTTCCGCATTTTCGATGACCTTGCCGGCGGAGCCGTCCATCACGGCGACGCAGGAATTGGTCGTACCAAGGTCGATACCGATAACTTTACCCATGGCGGGATCCCTCACTTTCAAGCAGACCGCCGGATCCCGAAGCGATCCGGCCCATGGCTGGCTTTTTGACACGTTGACTGATGCTCACATGGGAAGGCGC
>Ga0008835_101113_pt1 | contig 15681 bp, 15 predicted proteins | sample HotLakConsoUCCRE_FD_62215 | JGI IMG/M metagenome (GOLD analysis project Ga0008835, IMG submission 62215) | Hypersaline microbial mat communities from Hot Lake, Washington, USA - Hot Lake Consortium UCC-RE (Hybrid Assembly) ... | reverse complement strand
ACTGCACCCGCAACACCTCCCCATCATCCAGCCGCTTGACGTAATCGACTGCCGTGCCGTTCCAGTGATACGCGAAATGCGCGCCTTGGGTCGGGATCGGGATCACGTCGGGCCAGAAGATGGCGATGCAGTGGCCCTCGGGAAAGCGCACGCTGGGCCAGGTGATGCCGTTCGAGCCGGCCGCACGGCGCTCGGCCCCGAAGAGTTGCGAGGGGCGGTAGTCGTCCGGATCCAGAAGATCGGCGTGGCCCGTGGCGTCGTCGAGATCGCTGTCGATCGATCCGATCAGCTCGCGGAACTGCGAGGTCCAGCCGGGCGCTTCGTCCGTGGCGCGCATGAAGCGGGCGTGGTGGTGGATGGTCTCGGCGATCGCCACCTCGGTGCGGTCGCCCGCGTAGTAGAGGCCGAAGCTACCATCCGAGAACCGCCCCGGGCGCAAGGGTGAGCAATGCACGAAGGGCGCCATGACCCAGTTGGCGCCGGGGCCGGTCACACGCCGCGCCACCGGGACCTTGGACAGATCGCCGATGCTCTCGCGGATGCGCGGGTTGAACTTGGCCTCGGCAGAGGCCAGTGCCTCCCAATCGGCAGGATCGGCGATGTCCTCAAAAAGGTCGATGGGCGGATGGATCGTGCGGATGATGCGGACCGTGCGCGACCAGGTCACGCGGCGGACAGGCACATTCACCAGGCACCCCGTTCGGCATCGAGATAGGCGCGCAGATCGATCAGGTCGGTGATCTCGCCCCGGAGCATGATGTCCAGCGCGCTCCGGCCCGCGAAGGCGGCGTTCGGCTTGCGGATCCAGGCATAGCCACGGGCAGGGTCGGTGAAGAGATGGCGCAGCGCCTTGTGGATGCCCATCAGGATCGCCATGCGCGCGCGCAGGTCGCGGTCGATCCGGCCGATATCGCCGGTCTTCCAGCGCGCCCAGGTGCGTTGCGCCATGTCGCCCAGCAGGGTGCGGGCTTCCGCATCCGTCAGCTCCCAGGCGCGAAACAGGTTGACGGTGGTGCGCGCCAGGGCCGCCGCCTCCTCGTCGGTGATGACGGGAAAATCGGTGCGCGCGAGAACGCGCTGGACCGTGGCGAATTGCATGGCTTTCTCCTTTGGCATCAATATATGTAATGTGTGCCAAAAGGCAAGATGAGCCTTGCTGTGCCGGTTTGATCGTCTTCAACCTTTGTACCTGTCTTTGCACGCCAGAGCCCTACGCCCCTTGAAGACCTGTTGAGCTAGGCCGGCTTCCGGTTTTCTTCATGAACCCGATCCAGGGCCGCCCATCGGTGGCCGCTCACGGAACGGGGACAACATGGCAGAGGCAGCTCGGAAACCGGAGGCGATGGCGCGCGGCGCGCGGATGCTGCGCACGGCGCTCGGGCCCGCCATCGCCGGGTTTCTGGAAGACCCGATGATTGTCGAGGTCATGCTCAATCCCGACGGGCGGCTCTGGATCGACCGGCTGTCCGCGGGGCTCTCCGATACCGGCGCCACGCTGTCGCCCGCCGATGGCGAGCGGATCGTGCGGCTCGTCGCCCATCACGTCGGGGCCGAAGTGCATGCCGCGCGGCCGCGTGTCTCGGCCGAACTGCCCGAGACCGGGGAGCGCTTCGAGGGACTTTTGCCGCCCGTGGTCACCGCGCCCTGTTTTGCCATCCGCAAACCTGCTGTCGCGGTCTTCACGCTCGCCGACTACGTCGCTGCCGGGATCATGACCGAGACCCAGGCGGACTTGTTGCGCGAAGGTGTCTCAGTGCGCGCCAATATCCTCGTGGCGGGCGGCACCTCGACCGGCAAGACGACCTTGACCAATGCGCTCCTGGCCGAGGTTGCCGGCTCGTCGGACCGCGTGGTGATCATCGAGGACACGCGCGAGCTGCAATGTACAGCACCCAACCTCGTCGCGCTGCGCACCAAGGACGGCGTCGCCTCGCTCTCCGATCTGGTGCGCTCCTCGCTGCGCCTGCGCCCCGACCGCATTCCCATCGGCGAGGTGCGCGGGGCCGAGGCGCTGGACCTGCTGAAAGCCTGGAGCACTGGCCATCCGGGCGGGATCGGCACCATCCATGCGGGCTCGGCCCTGGGGGCCCTCCGCCGCATGGAGCAGCTCATCCAGGAGGCGGTGGTGACCGTACCGCGCGCCTTCATCGCCGAGACCATCGATCTTATCGCCGTCCTCTCCGGGCGCGGCGCCAGCCGACACCTCGCCGAACTCGCCCGCGTCGACGGGCTGGGACCGGACGGCGACTACCGCATCACCCCGGCGGCGCTGCCGACCGAGGCCACCATCGTCACAGGAGAGACTTCATGACCCGATCCCTTCACCGGCTGCGCGCGCAGGCCGCCCATGCCGTTACCTATTCCACCGTGACCCTCATGCTGGCCGGACCCGCCCGGGCGGCGGGGTCGTCCATGCCCTGGGAGGCGCCGTTGCAATCGATCCTCGAGTCGATCGAGGGGCCGGTCGCCAAGATCATCGCGGTGATCATCATCATTGTCACTGGCCTGACGCTGGCCTTCGGGGACACCTCCGGGGGTTTCCGTCGCCTGATCCAGATCGTCTTCGGCATCTCCATCGCCTTCGCGGCGAGTTCCTTCTTCCTGAGCTTCTTCAGCTTCGGCGGCGGGGCGCTCATCTAATGGACGGGACGTTTGAACAACTTGCAGACGTGCCGGGCTTCACTGTCCCTGTCCACCGGGCGCTCACCGAGCCGATCCTGCTGGCCGGTGCGCCGCGGGCCTTCGCGATCCTGAACGGCACGCTGGCCGGGGCCATCGGGCTCGGGCTGCAACTCTGGGTCGCCGGGATCGTCATCGGCCTTTTGGGCCACGTCGTGGCGGTCTGGGCCGCACGACGCGATCCGCTCTTCGTCGAGGTCGGACGCCGGCATCTGCGCCTTCCCGGTCATCTCGAGGTCTGAGAGCAGCGCCATGATGAACCTCGCGGAGTATCGCCGGAAAGGGACGCGGCTCGCGGATTACCTGCCCTGGGCGGCGATGGTGGCGCCCGGCGTGGTGCTGAACAAGGATGGCAGCCTGCAGCGCTCGGCCCGGTTCCGCGGCCCCGATCTCGACAGTGCGGTCGCGGCGGAACTCGTGGCCGTGGCAGGCCGCATCAACAACGCCTTTCGGCGCTTGGGATCCGGTTGGGCGATCTTTGTCGAAGCGCAGCGTGTCGCGGCGGCCGACTATCCCGACAGCCGCTTTCCCGATCCGGCCTCGGCGCTCCTCGATGCCGAGCGCCGCGCAGGGTTCGCCGAGCAGGGGGCACATTTCCAGTCGGACTATCTCCTGACCTTCCTCTACCTGCCGCCCGCCGAAGAGGCCGCGCGGGCCGAGACCTGGCTTTACGAAGGCCGCGACAAGACCGGCATCGATGCGGGCGAGGTGCTGCGCGGCTTCATTGATCGCACCGACCGGGTGCTGGCGCTCTTCGATGGCATCATGCCCGAATGCCGCTGGATGGGTGACAGCGAAACGCTGACCTACCTGCATTCCACGATCTCGACTCAGGTCCACCGCGTCCGCGTGCCCGAAACCCCGGCCTATCTCGACGCGCTTCTGGCCGATCAGCCGCTGACCGGCGGGCTCGAGCCGCGTCTGGGGACCGCTCATCTGCGCGTCCTGACCCTCTCCGGCTTTCCGACCGCCACCACGCCCGGGATCCTCGACGATCTCAACCGGCTGGCCTTTCCCTATCGCTGGGCGACCCGCGCGATCCTGATGGACAAGACGGAGGCAGCGCGGATGGTCGCGCGCATCCGCCGCCAGTGGTTCGCCAAGCGCAAATCCATCGCCGCGATCCTGAAGGAGGTGATGACCAACGAGCAATCGGCGCTGGTCGATACCGATGCCGCCAACAAGGCCGCCGATGCCGACATGGCGCTGCAGGAACTCGGCGCCGATATCGCGGGCGAGGCCTATGTCACGGCGACCCTGATCGTCTGGGACGAGGACCCGCGCCGCGCCGACGAGAAACTGCGCCTGGTCGAGAAGGTGGTGCAGGGCCGGGACTTCACCGCCATGGTAGAGACGGTCAATGCCGTCGATGCCTGGCTCGGCTCGCTGCCGGGACAGGCTTACGCCAATGTCCGCCAGCCGCCGATCTCCACCCTGAACCTCGCCCACATGATCCCGCTCTCTGCTGTCTGGGCCGGGGAGGAGCGGGATGCGCATTTCGACGGACCGCCGCTCCTTTACGGCAAGACCGAAGGCGCGACGCCGTTCCGGCTTTCGCTTCATGTCGGCGATGTCGGCCATACGCTGGTCGTGGGTCCCACCGGGGCCGGCAAGTCCGTGCTGCTGGCGCTCATGGCGCTGCAGTTCCGCCGCTACCCGGGGTCGCAGGTCTTCGCCTTCGATTTCGGAGGCTCGATCCGCGCTGCCACGCTGGCCATGGGGGGCGACTGGCATGATCTGGGCGGCGAATTGACCGAGGCGGCGGAAACGACGGTCTCCCTCCAGCCGCTCGCCCGCATTGACGATTCCGCCGAGCGCAGCTGGGCCGCGGGCTGGATCAGCGCGATCCTTGCGCGCGAAGGCATCGCCATCACGCCGGAGGTGAAGGAGCATCTCTGGTCCGCCCTGACCTCGCTGGCCTCGGCCCCGGTTGGCGAGCGCACGATCACCGGTCTCGCCGTCCTGCTGCAATCCTCCGACCTGAAACAGGCCCTGCGCCCCTATTGCCTGGGCGGAGCCCACGGGCGGCTGCTCGATGCCGAGACCGAAGAGCTCGGCGCGGCCTCTGTCCAGGCCTTCGAGATCGAGGGACTGGTCGGCACCGCCGCGGCGCCCGCGGTTCTCTCCTATCTCTTCCATCGCATCGGCGACCGCCTCGACGGGCAGCCGACGCTTTTGATCATCGACGAGGGCTGGCTCGCGCTCGATGACGAGGGCTTCGCGGGCCAGCTCCGCGAATGGCTGAAGACGCTGCGCAAGAAGAACGCCTCGGTGATCTTCGCGACCCAGTCGCTCTCGGATATCGACGCCTCCGCCATCGCGCCCGCGATCATCGAAAGCTGCCCGACAAGGCTGCTCCTGCCCAACGAGCGGGCCATCGAGCCGCAGATCACCGCGATCTACCGCCGCTTCGGCCTGAATGACCGGCAGATCGAGATCCTCGCCCGGGCCACGTCGAAGCGTGACTATTATTGCCAGTCGCGGCGCGGCAACCGGCTCTTCGAGCTCGGTCTCTCCGAAGTTGGCCTCGCGCTCTGCGCCGCCTCGTCCAAATCCGACCAGGCGCTGATCTCGGACATCCTCGCGGAACATGGCCGCGGCGGCTTCCTCGCGGCCTGGCTCGACGCCCGCGGGGTCGGCTGGGCCGCCGATCTGATCCCCGACCTCACCAATCTCGCGCTGGAGCCGGAGCCAGCCGATGCCCCGATCCCCCAAGCCCCCGAACCCGCAAAGGAAACTACCTCATGACCCAAGTCGCCCATCGCCTGTCCCGTCTCGCCAGCGCCTCCGCGCTCGCCCTGACGCTCGCAGCCCCCATCGGCCTTTCGCCGATCTTCGCGACGCCCGCCCAGGCCTTCCTGTTCGGTGGGGGCGGGCGCATCGTCTACGATCCGCGCAATCATGCCGAGAACATCCTTTCCGCCGCCCGGGCGCTGGAGCAGATCAACAACCAGATCACCCAGCTGCAGAACGAGGCGCAGATGCTGATGAACCAGGCGCGCAACCTTGCGAGCCTGCCCTATTCCTCGCTGCAAGCCCTGCAGCAGAATGTCGACCGCACCCGGCAGCTCCTGAGCCAAGCGCAGAACATCGCCTTCGATGTCGCCCAGATCGACCAGGTCTTCCAACAGGACTACGCTAACATCCCCATGGCCGCGCCCGAGGCGCAGCTTCTGGCAGATGCGCGCTCCCGCTGGGAAAACACCGTTGGCGGGTTGCAGGACGCCCTGCGCGTACAGGCGGGCGTCGTCGGCAATCTCGACGGCCAGCGCGCCGAGCTCTCCGCCCTTGTCGGCGAAAGCCAGTCCGCCGTCGGTGCCCTGCAGGCGACCCAGGCGGGCAACCAGCTCCTGGCGCTGCAATCCCAGCAGATCGCCGACCTGATCGCGGTCGTGGCCGCCAATGGCCGCGCGACGGCGCTGGTCGAAGCCGAGCGGTCTGCAGCGGCCGAACAGGGCCGGGTCCAGCGCGAGCGCTTTCTCACCCCTGGCGCGGGCTACCAGCCCGGCAATGCCCGGATGTTCAACAACTGAAGGGGGCAGGCCCATGGAAGGATTGGTCCTCGCCCGCATTGCCGCCATCGTCTTCGTCGCCATCGCCATCACCGCGGCCCTGGTGGAGATGGGCCGGGACGAGGCGGGGCAGGCGGCGCGTCCGGCGGCTCTGCCTCTGCCGGAGGCCGATCCCCTGCGGGCCGCACAACGGCGCTGCCAGGAGCTGGGTGAGGCTGCGGCTTCCGATCCGGACTGTCTCGCCGTCTGGGCCGAAACCCGCGACCGCTTCCTCGGGCGTGACCGGATCGGGGGCGAGTGAGCCATGGGCGGCACCGGCGTCATCGACACCTTCCTCGGGGTCTTCACCTCCTACATCGACAGCGGTTTCGGGCTGCTGGGCGGCGAGGTCGCCTTCATCGCCAGCACGCTCATCGTGATCGACGTGACGCTGGCGGCGCTCTTCTGGGCCTGGGGCGCCGATGACGACATTATCGCGCGCCTCGTGAAAAAGACCCTCTTCGTCGGCGTCTTCGCCTGGCTCATCTCCAACTGGAACAGCCTCGCCGCAATCGTCTTCGACAGTTTCGCGGGGCTGGGGCTGCTGGCCTCCGGCACCGGCTTTTCGCCCGCCGATCTCCTGCGCCCCGGTCGGGTGGCGCAGACCGGGCTCGATGCCGGGCGGCCGCTTCTGGAATCCACCGCCGATCTCATGGGTTTCGTCGCCTTCTTCGAGAACTTCATCCAGATCACCTGCCTGCTTTTCGCCTGGGCGCTGGTGCTCCTGGCCTTCTTCCTGCTCGCCGTGCAGCTCTTCGTGACGCTGATCGAGTTCAAGCTGACGACGCTTGCGGGCTTCGTGCTGATCCCCTTCGGCCTTTTCGGCAAGACCGCCTTCATGGCCGAGCGGGTGCTGGGCAATGTCGTCTCCTCCGGCATCAAGGTTCTGGTGCTCGCGGTGATCATCGGCATCGGCTCGACCCTCTTCGGCCAGTTCACCGCCGGGTTCGGCGGCGCGACGCCCACCATCGACGAGGCCATGGCGATCGTGCTGGCCGCGCTCTCGCTCCTCGGTCTCGGCATCTTCGGCCCCGGCATCGCCACGGGCCTCGTCTCCGGTGGGCCGCAACTGGGCGCGGGCGCGGCCGTCGGCACCGGGCTTGCCGTGGGCGGCGCGGCCGTCGCGGCGGGTGGCGGGGCCCTGCTCGGCGCCCGCGGGGCCGGGGCGCTCGCGTCCGGTGGTGCTGCCGCCACGCGCGGGGCCGCTGCCGTCACCGGGGCCGCGTCCACTGCCTACAGCCTCGGATCGATGGGTCAGACTGGCGCGGCCGGTGTGACCTCCGGTCTCGGCGGCGTTGCAAAGGCTGCGGGATCTGCAGCTGCATCGCCTCTGCGCCGGGCCGCCACGTCGGCTTCCGATGCGGTCAAGGCAAGCCATGCCGCTGGTTCCCGCGCGGGCTTCGCCGCCACCGGCGGCGCGTCCTCGCTTGGCAGCGTGGCAGGCGCTTCGACCTCCATGCCCGCCCCCGCTGGCAGTCCGCCCGCCTGGGCGCGCTCCATGCGCCGCAGCCAGGCCATGAGCCATGGTGTCTCCGCTGCCACCCACACGCTGCGCGCCGGGGACAGTCCCGGCTCCGGAGCCTCCGTTTCCCTCTCCGAAAGTGACCGCTCATGAGCCTCTTCAAACGCGCCGCCGCGCATTACGGCAAGACCCCGGACCCCGAGACTCCTTATCAGAAGGCCGCCCAGGTCTGGGACGAGCGCATCGGCTCCGCCCGGGTGCAGGCGAAGAACTGGCGCCTCATGGCCTTCGGCTGCCTGATCCTCGCGGGCGGCTTCGCGACGGCGCTGGTCTGGCAATCGGCGCGCGGCACCGTCGTGCCCTACGTGGTCGAAATCGACCGGCATGGCGAGGCCCGCGCTGTCGAGGCCGCCAGCGCCGGGTATCGCCCGAGCGATCCGCAGATCGCCTGGCACCTTGCGCGCTTCATCGAGGAGGTCCGGGGCTTGCCTGCCGATCCTATCGTGGTCCGGGAGAACTGGCTCCGCGCCTACGAGTTCACCACCGACCGTGGTGCACTGGCGCTGAACGACCATGCCCGTGCCAACGATCCCTTCAAGCGGGTCGGCGAGGACCAGGTCTCGGTCGAGGTCTCGAGCGTCATCCGCGCCTCGCCCGACAGCTTCCGGGTGGCCTGGTCCGAGCGGCATTACGAGAATGGCCAACTGGCCCGCACCGAGCGCTGGACCGCGATCCTGACCCTCGTGATCGACCCGCCGCGCACGGCGGACCGCCTGCGCGCCAACCCCCTCGGAATCTATGTGAACGCGATCAGCTGGTCGCGGGAGATGAGCCAATGACCCGACCGATCCTGCCCGCCGTTTTCCTGGCGACGACACTTCTGGCAGGCTGCGCCAGCGACCGACCGCCCGACTTCGCCTATGACGACGCGGTCCCGCCCTTGCCGTCACCGCCTGCCACGGCACCCGATGACCGTCCACGCCCGCTCCATGTCCCGCCCGCCTGGACCCCGAGCCGGGGCGGGGAGGCGGCCGCCACACCCGTCGCGCAGGTCGGCAATGCCAATGCCGCCGCCCGCGTCGAACCGCGGCAGGCCGGGTATTTCAACGCGATCCAGATCTACCCCTGGTCCGAGGGGGCACTCTATCAGGTCTACGCCGCCCCGGGCCAGATCACGACCATCGCGCTCGAACCCGGCGAACGTCTGGCGGGCACCGGCCCGATCGCGGCAGGCGACACTGCGCGCTGGATCATCGGCGACACCGAAAGCGGCGCGGGCCGGGACACCCGCGTCCTCGTGCTCGTGAAACCGACCCGGCCCGATATCAGCACGAACCTCGTGATCTCGACCGACCGGCGGACCTACCTGATCGAGCTCAATGCCAGCGAAGAGACCTGGATGCCCGCCATCTCCTGGGCCTATCCACGCGCGCCCGACGTCCCGCGCGTCGCGCCGGCCACGCCGCGCATCCCGCCCGCGCATGCCCGCAATCACCGCTACGGCCTGCAAGGCGACAGCCCGCCCTGGCGGCCGGTCTCGGTCTTCGATGACGGGCGCCTTACTTACGTCGTCTTCCCGCGCGGCATCGCCCAGGGAGAGATGCCGCCGCTCTTCGTGCTGGGCTCCGATGGCGAGCTGGAAATCGTCAATTCGCGTATCCACGGCAACGTGCTGATCGTCGACCGGCTCTTCGGTGCGGCCGAACTGCGCCTCGGTCGCGGTCCCCGGCAGGAGGTGGTGCGGATTGTACGGATCGAGCCCCAGACCGAAGCGACGATGGTGCGGCACGATGCGGGGCAGGGGACATGAGCGAGACATCGACCGAGACCGCTGCCGCCATGCGCCTGCGTGCCGATCCGCCGCGCGTGACGCGGATTTCGCGCAAGGTGATTGTCGGGCTCGGCGTCGTCGCGGGCCTCGGAATCGGTACCGCGCTGATCTACGGGCTGCAACGTCCGGACCGGACTGCGACCCCGGAAGAGCTGATCACCACGGATCGCCGCCAGCCCGCCGATGGTCTCCGCGATCTGCCGGGCAGCTATGACGCGATCCCACGGCTCGGGCCGCCCCTGCCGGGCGATCTCGGTGGTGGCATCCTCGATGCGCAGCAACGTGGCCAACCCATCGCGGCTCCAAGCCTCGCGCCGCCGACAATGGACTCTGCGGAACAGCAGCGGCTTGCCGAACTGGAGGCCGCCCGGGTCAGTGAGCTCTTCTTCCAGACCAGGCCCGGTGCGCCCGTGTCCACGGGGTTCCAGATGCCGCCTGCGGCTCCGGGGCGCGGTTTGACTGCTACGCCCGAAACCGATCCACGCCAGGCCTTCCTGACCGCTCCGATCGACCGGCGCACGGTCGCCCCCGACCGCCTGCAGCCACCGGCCTCGCCCTGGCTGCTACAGGCCGGCTCCGTCATCCCGGCCGCTTTGATCACCGGGATCCGCTCCGACCTGCCGGGCCAGATCACCGCGCAGGTCACCCAGAACGTCTATGACAGCCCCACGGGAAGCCTTCTTCTGATCCCGCAAGGCACCCGGCTGATCGGCGCCTATGACGACAGCGTCACCGTCGGCCAACGTCGCGTGCTGCTGGTCTGGAACCGGCTAATATTCCCCGATGGACGATCCCTCGTGCTCGAACGCCAGCCCGGGGCGGATGCCGCGGGCTATGCCGGTCTCGAGGACCGCGTCGACAATCACTGGGCCAGTATCCTGCGCGCAGCAGGGCTTTCCACCCTGCTGGCCGTCGGCGCGGAGCTTGCCACTGACGAGGAAGACCGCCTCGCCCGCGCGCTCCGCGACGGGGCCCTCGATACGATCAATGAGGCGGGACAGCGCATTGTCCAGCGCCAGTTGGAGGTCCCGCCGACGCTGACGATCCGCCCGGGCTTCCCGGTCCGCGTGATCGTTACGCGCGATCTCGTCTTCGCGCCGTCCGGAGGCTGACATGACCAAGTTGAAACTCGGGCCGATCCCTGACGACAAGCCGGTGAAGCTCACCGTGGAACTGCCCGCAATGCTGCATCGTGACCTGATCGCCTATGGAGAGATCCTCGGCCGGGAGGCGGGGCAGGGGCCGATCGAACCAAGAAAGCTGGTGGTTCCCATGCTCGAGCGGTTCATCGCAACGGATCGCGGGTTTGCTACGGTAAGGCGGTCGCTTCAAAAAGCTGAGGTAGCGAGGAATGGACCTTGACCGACGCGGCGAAACAAGTTGGATTGAACGTCTGTCTTGACCGCATCAGCTAGCGTCCATCCTCAATGTGGTTTAACTTAGATGTTAAACGTCTTGACTGCCGAAGGACGGCGAGCAAACGCGCAACCAAAAAAAGATACAAGTGAAATGGAACTTTGGAAAGCCACAAATGCTAGACTAAAGCAACGCGACTTCATGGGCGCAAGAGCGTTGCTCCTAAAGGTTGAGTCTCCTCTTGACGACCCAAAGCTGACGAAGTTTGTGGCGCAGGTAGTTACTAACTATCAATCAACCATGATGGGCCTGCAAAAGCCCTATCATTTGAACATTAGGCATTTGGTTCCCGACACCACTGAAAGCAGGGTAATAGAGCCTCAGTTCCTGAATTATTTGTATTCGGAACGCGATCGTCTTCAAGAAGATTTGGCTCGTACGCGAAAAGAGCCCGAGACCGAGACGGCTTACTATTTTCATCAAATTCTTACAGCTCTCGGAACACTTGATGGGTTCCGTGCCAGTTTCTGGTCTTGTGCGGCAATCGATGCGCTAAAGCAACTTGTGCAAATTGACGAGGAACTATCAGCGTTCAGAGACCACTCGGAAATTGAAGTGAGCAGGGCGATCGAGGCTTGGTTCGGGTCAAATGAATTAATTCCTGTAAGCGAGACAACGGAGTGGTCACGAAGTAACTACGAAGGGATCGAGTTATTGCGGAAACAGATGCTTTCGGCTGGAATATCACACGAACACTACGATAAGTTTGTCATGAATATCGCCCAAGAACTCGAGAGCTATGCCCAAGGACGGCCGAACTGAATGAGAATCCACAAACTATCTGGATCGGAAAATGCCGTAGCTACCCTTGCACAGGGCACAGTAGGCATCCTATCGATTGAATAAGATGGCGGGAAATTAGCTGTGTCAGCACACAATTGAACTTATGTCTTGGTCCATACCGATTGTCCGGTTCTAACATTGTCATTTCACTCGGAGGGGTTGCCGCGAGCTCCAGAACTCTGCAACGTGTTCAGGTTGATCCACCAAAAAGGACTGTTGACAGAGAGCGGGTTTCAAGTCTGCTCTTCAGCGACACCAAGAGCGGAGCTTTGGAAATCGTTCACTATCAGGGATAAAGCGCTTCACCTGCATATGCTCCTCTAACTCTGGCAACAACTTCTTCCGCATCGAATGCAGTTGATGAGTAACGCCAAGCAACATGCTGATCGGGTCGCACCAGGATAAGCGATGCCGAAAAGAGGTCAGAGAGCCCCTCACTTCTCAGGTCGAGGAACTCTAGCGGAAGGCTGCAGGCGTGGGCTGCTACAGCAAGCGAGTCCGCAGCGGAAGCGCCCTGATCACTGAACAATAGCAGTGTGAAGCCTTGTCCAAAATGGTCGTAGAGGGAACTACCGTCTTGAAGCCACGCGTGCGGAGTCAGACTGCCGGGACATGCTGACGGGAAAAAATCAGAGTTGTCTTCAATTGGAGGGGGTGAACCGTCGTCGATTATGATGGGCGAGTGTGAGTAACGAGACCCAAGAACAATTCCAACCGTCTTGTATTGCCGTGACTTGGCCGCGAGTATCTCCTCAGATACCGCTGCCCGCAGGGCTTCGCCAGTGGCGCTATCATCGTCAAGGTTCGCCTTGAGCAAATGCTCACTGAGTACGCTGTGATTTTCTACCGCCTCTGCAATCGTTCGTTGATGCACCGGCTTCCGTTCAGTCTGATAGGTCGTCAGAAGTGACGATCCACCCCAGCCGTCGAGGGTGGCGGCTAATTTCCAGCCGAGATCGACGGAATCAGCTATTCCAAGATTCATTCCGAACCCTCCTGACGGAGGAAGCAAGTGACACGCATCACCAGCCAAAAATACTAGTCCATTTGAATAGTTGTCAGCAATCAAACGATGCGCCGCCCAAGCGTCGCGCGCCAAAATCTCAAATTCAATTGGCTTTCCAAACGCTGCGACCACTCGCCTCGAAATTTCCGTGTCGTCCAGATCATTGATGCCTGGCGGCAAAGTAAACGCTATGGCCCATTTATCATCCCCCATGCGAGCAAGGCCGGCGGGGCAATCTGGATTGAGTAGCCAGTAGAATATCGCGGGCGGATGAGGCGGATCCGGCTTCAATCTCGGAATTCTCAATATGACATTGTAGTGAAGTCCAAAGGCGTATTCGCCTTCAAACTGAGAGTCCATTAAATCACGAACAGTACTCCTGGCGCCATCAGCCCCGACTAGATATCGAGCTCGAATAACTGACTCTAATCCAGAGGTTGCAGAGCGAACTCTCGCCGTTACGTGTGAATCAGATTGCTTGAAATCAATGAGTTCGGTGTCGAAGCTCAGTGCTACCGACGGAAAAGTATCCGCGCGCCTTCTCAATACCGCCTCAACTGTAGATTGGGGCACCCATTGCGCTGGCTCAGGGAAACGCGGGTCTTGGCGTTTTGCGCCTTCGTATGCATTTTCAATAACCGCGAGGGTTTTTCCGAACAACCGGGTCGTAAACACAATGTCAGTTGGGTAGTCAGATGGAAGCGGTGAGGCCGAACGAAGATCCTCTGAGATGCCCCAGCGGCGAAAGTGTTGCATCGTTCGAATATTTGTCATCTTTGCGCGAGGCTGGTTGCCCGTGCGAAGATTTTTTTCCACCAAAAGGGTAGCAATCCCGCGCGCTCCCAACTCGACGGCCAATGATAGGCCGACAGGACCACCGCCCACAATCAACACATCTGTAGTAAATAGTTTTCCAGCCACGTACGCCACTGTTTTCAACCTCTATTATTCAAACACTGCCCGTTGTTGGCACAAACGGCCGCGGCCAATTCAACGTTGCCCAATCCTTCCGATCGCATCGAGAACTTGATCCATCACTTGAGATTTTTCTTCCTTTTCCAAAGCAACTACCTTGTATTCTTCTACCCGCTCCAAATCTGCTGGCGCGACAACTAGCGGATCATTATTGCTTGCTCCTACGAAATTGCAGATCGTTGCAGTCAAATCAGAGGATCTGACGTTTGTTTCGTGAAATTCTGGATAGGGGACGGTGTAGCGATCCATGGAACGGAATCGGCTTGACGATACGAGCGAAGTGTATCCGATGCGGTCTGTTCTTAGGAGTGGAGGCCCACCGGAAGTACGGTTCTGCGAGAACAACCGTTGCGAGCCGTTGCGGTCGTCTGTCCATGTGTAGCGTAAATCTTCTAATTCTCCCACTACAACAAAGCTAGCAATCGTCACCGAATGCGCGTGTATTGTCAAACGCGGCACTTGAGTTTCAAATTTGTCAGGCAGCCAGACATGCACGTATGATGGTCCGCCATTCACGGTACCGATGCGCATCCGAAAAAAGCCAAGAGGGTGGCTTAAGAAATCAGATTTCTGAGCCGCTATTGCCAGTTCTGACCCAAGGAGGTCAAATTGAACACTCCCACCTGAGAATAACTTTGTGAGGTTGTTCGAAGAATCTTGCACTGTCATCCTTTCAGTGGTGGACGGCTCCTTGGACTCAACTCATTATCGCGGACAAAGATGTTGCGGCATTGTCACAGAGAGCCTCAGCTTTTCTCGATTATAGCGCGCTTTGATATTTCGATCTCCATTCATGGTGCTTTTGCTCACAGATCAGATTCGAGATACCCAATCTTTCTAACGATGGCGCGGCGCTGCTGACGGTCTTGTGCAGACTCAAGTCGCGTCGGCCCGCCTCCATCTGCAATTCCGATTACAGCGGATACATCACCTATATCAGCAACAATTGCTTTGATTGAATTTCCAGATGCTACCTGCACGTTAACAGTTGTCGCCAACGCTTTTACATTATTGAGAACTTGGATGGGAAAAGCGTCACGCATTAGGATAACAAAGAAGTGTCCTGCATTTAGTTCCTTAACTATCCGAGTTGCGCCTTGAATAAGGGTGTCATCGTTTCCCGTTTGACGAAGAAGACGTTCATCCGAACCTTCCGAAAAAGCAATGCCAAATTTCCCACGTGGTGCGCCAATTGCTATTGCCTTCAATAATTCTTCAACAGCCAGTAAATTAAATGTTCCGTGACCTGCTATCACCTCAACACCTTCATCCACAATGAAGGGAACAACTCTCAAAGCCGGTATTTGAGTATTCATGACATGCCTCACTGTCCAATGTGTACCTTAAAGGCGAACCTGAACCGATACTCCCCAAGTGGCCTGAACTTCAACGCAATAATCGCCGAATCTTGTGAGTGGATCAAGCATTTACCACCACTTGTGGTGCCTGCGGGCGCACATACGCGCCGGGATTCGGCGGATCGGCCCACGAGGCCGGCGCGTACTTGCCTTCGCCGACGGTTATCATCACCGCAGACAGATTGTCGTGCCTCTTTCATTCGGCGTGGTTCTAGATCACCATTACGCGCACAATGGAGGTTCTGAAAGGCGGCTCCGTTGGACAAATCGTGCGTTGGCCAACGTTCCCCTTTCACCGGACGGACCTAGTCCGCGGCTGCCGTGACAGTGATACCGAGAGTGGTGTAGTCATTCAAACGGCGATGCGGACCTGAAGCTCCGCAACTTCGCGGTGGAAATCCCGAGCTTTGAGCCGCTGGCCAAGCAGCTTCACGCTCTGCATCTTGGTTTCGGCGCGCCTCCGGCGGTGATGCTCGCTCCATCGTCGCCGGAGCACATGTCCTAGTGTTCCACGCCTGACATAGGATTCCCAACCCTGCTCTGCCGTGACAGGGTGGGCGGATGAGACGCGCCGACATCTGCCTTTACCTTGGCCCCGCCGACCGCGCTGAGCTTGAAGC
>Ga0008835_101104_pt1 | contig 15827 bp, 11 predicted proteins | sample HotLakConsoUCCRE_FD_62215 | JGI IMG/M metagenome (GOLD analysis project Ga0008835, IMG submission 62215) | Hypersaline microbial mat communities from Hot Lake, Washington, USA - Hot Lake Consortium UCC-RE (Hybrid Assembly) ... | reverse complement strand
GGTGGTGTTGCCGACGCCGGTACTCGGCTCGCCGGTCGGGGGCTCCACCGGCACCAGTCCGATTCCGGTGACCATCGATTTCGACCTGCCGGTCGAGGAATTCGACATCACCGACCTGGTGGTCGGTAACGGCACGGCGGGCAACTTCGCCGGCTCCGGCGATTCCTACACCGTGGAGATCACGCCGGACGGCGACGGCGTGGTGACCGTCGACGTGCCCTTCGGTGCCGGTGAATGGCCACCGGGCGGCTGGTTCGAGAGCGACACCGAGCCGTCGCAGGGGCACCCCAGCGTTGCCGCCGAGCAGCTCGTGATCCCCGTCGACGACACCCCACCTGAAGTGACCCTCGCCACCACGGTGCCCGACCCGACCAACATCGCACCGGTCCCGATAACGATCACATTCACTGAGCCCGTCACCGGTTTCGAACTCAGCGACCTGGGTATCTCCAACGGTACAGCAGACAACTTCTCCGGCTCGGGAGATGCCTACTCGGTCGACATCATGCCGCTCGCCGATGGCGCGGTGACGTTGGATATCGCCGCCGGCGTGGCTACCGATGCAGCCGGCAACAGCAACACGGCAGCGGCCCCGCTCAACCTGGTCTATGACGGGACGGCACCGATTCCGACGCTCGCGAGTTCGACGAACAACCCGACCAATGCCTCGCCGCTGCCGGTGACGGTCACGTTCAGCGAACCGGTGATCGACTTCGACCTGACCTCCGTGGCGGTGGACAACGGCACGGCCGGCAACCTGGTCGGCTCGGGAGCCGGGTATACGTTCGACGTGATCCCCGCGGCCGATGGGACGCTCACCGTGGAGATTGCTGCCGGTGCGGCGACCGATGCCGCCGGCAATATCAGCACGATTGCCGAGCCGCTCGCTCGTACCTTCGACGGCACGCCACCCGCGGTCGTTTCCACCAGTCTGCACCCGATTTACTCCGGGCTCGGCCCGGATATCATCGATGTGCGCTTCAGTGAGGCGATGCATAACCCTGATGGCGACATCGATCCTGGCGACATCACCCATCCCGCCAACTACTTGCTGGTTGGTGCCGGCAACGATGGAACGTTTGAAACCGCATCGTGCGCGGATGGCGTGGCCGCCAGCGACGATCCGTTCCCGGTTGGTAGCGTGAGCTGGAATAGCACATCGCTGACCGCAACGATCTCCCTACCAGCACCGCCGGACGTCGACGACTACCGCTTGTTCATCTGCGGCACGACCTCGCTCCTCGATCTTGCGGGCAATGTGCTGAACGGTGGAGCCGACGCAACGGCCGGCTTCGGAGTGGGGTTTCCGATCACGGTGCCCTCGCTCCACCCGGCCGGACTGGTACTTCTCGTCCTGCTTTTCGCACTAGTGGGAAGCTGGACCTTGCTCTGTCACCAACGTCATTATCAATGGAGGACCAAACCATGACTACAAGCACTCCCGCATTCACCGATACCGACCTTGCCGAACGGGTTGTATAAACTGTTGCTGCGAATGTTCGGGCCTCAAACGTTCATCAACTTTTCAGCCCAAGGAGTATCGAATTATGCGCAAAATTTTCAATCGACTTTTCTTCGTTGCCTGTCTGGCCATTGCTTCCACAGCCTCAGCGGTACCTGTCGCAGGGTCGGGAAGTGGCTACGACAGGACTGCATGGTTCACCAATAATTCCGGCATTGTTGTTGGACCCTATTCGACCTGGGCCGAGTGCAACTACCAGTTCCAGTATACCTTGAACATGCGCATTCAGGACTGGGGCTGGATAGCCACCGAGATCAATCCTTGCAGCTACCAGCCGCCCTACGGATCAATTCAAATCAAGCACGAACTCGCGCTTGCGGTCGATACCAGCAGCTCACATGACAATTTGGAGCACATCAACCGGATTCTCGACGATGTGCGTGCGGTGCGTGAAGAATTTCGGGCTGACGAATATGACGCGGCTCTGGAACGCATTCGCTGAGTCGGATAGCTCTCATCACGTACTCATGATCTGAGTATCGCCGGGCCGGGATAGATCCTGGCCCGGTGTTTCGTTGCCAGGGCTGATGTTGTGTCGGGTCGTTTCAATCATCCTGGAGCGTGGGTCGTGAGGGCAGGGCGAAGCTGACCTGAAGTCCGCCGCCGAGTCGGTTTTCGATACTCAGTCGCCCTCCGTGGGCTTCGATAATTTCCCGGCACAGCGACAGACCCAGTCCGCTACCGCTTCTTTTGGTGGAATAGAACGGCAGCAAGGCATGGCGCAGGACCTTTTCCGACATGCCGCTGCCGCGGTCGCGAACCGTGATTCGGGCCTGGCCCGGTAGTTCAGCGATCTCCACTTCGATGGCGCCCCGGTCACTGCCGGCTTCAACGGCGTTTTTCAGCAGATTGAGCATGACTTGCTGAATCTGGACCGGGTCGAACCAGCCTTTGCGGTCGGGCACCTGACTGGCCAGTGTGAATTCCGACAGCGCCTTCAACGTGTTGAGAAAGTCATTCCAGTCGACTGCTTCGGGCGTCGGAGCTGGCAACTTGGCGAACCGGACGTAGCCTTCGATGAACTGCTTGAGAGCATTGGCGCGTTCTCCGATTGTCGCGAGGATCTGTTCAGTTCGCTCCGGCTCGCCGCGCCTGATCAACTCGCGTCCGGAGTAGGCCAGAGAGCTGATTGGGGCCAGCGAGTTGTTGAGCTCATGGCTGATGACGCGAATGACCTTTTTCCAGGTCGCGACTTCCTGACGGTTGAGTTCGCGGGTCAATTGATTGAACAGATACAGGCGATGCGGGCGGGCGTTAAGTCGGAACTGGCCGTGCGACAGGTGAAAATAGTGCTCTTCGCCGTCGGCCTGAATGCTGTAGATGCCTTCCCGACCCTCGCGTACGGCGGGCAGAAACTCCGGCCGTTGCTCGCTGATCAGAGTCTGCAGTCTGTAGCCCTCGAGCCGCCGCCCGCGCAGAAACAAACGGCGGGCCGCCATGTTGCAGTAGACGATATGGTCGGCAGCGTCGGTAAGAATCAAGGCAGTCGGCGTGGACTGGATGACGGTATCGAGCATGAGCTCGCGCTGGAACAGGTTCTGGCGTTCGGATCGCAATACATCGCCGACATTGTTGAAGGCCGCAACAAGACGGCCCAACTCGTCGCGCCGACTGGTGCCCAGGCTGACACTGAAGTCGCCGTCGCGAAATGAGGCGATGTTATCGGTCAGCGCATCAAGAATTCGATGGGTGCGGCGGTAGCTGTAGCGGACCAGTACAACGGCCAGGGTCAGGCTCAACAGAGCGCCAAGTGACAGACCGGCCAGATAGGAATCGGTCAAGGCGGCCAGGGCCAGGCCGGACAGCAGGCCGGTGAGGGTGCCGCTGCCAACCAGCGCCAGCAGTTTGCCTTCCAGAGAAATGCGAATCAATCGGCCTCTCCGGAACGCAGGCCGAACTTTTCCATTCGTCGATACAGCGCCTGGCGGCTCAGTCCAAGTTCGCGCGCCGCACTGGCGATTACGCCGCGATGCTTGTCGAGGGTGTTGCGCAGAACTTCTTCGTCGGGCTCTGGCTGATGGTTGGAGGAGGTTTGGGGCAAATCCAGATCGCCGCTCTGAAGCGTATCGCCGGTGGCCAGGACCAGGGCACGCTGGACGTGGTTGCGCAGTTCGCGCACATTGCCGGGCCAGTCATGGCGCAACAGAGCCTGTTCGGCATCATGGCTGAACGCCCGTCCGGGAGGTAGCAGGTTGCGTGCTATCTGCAGGATATCGTCCCCCCGCTCCCTGAGCGGAGGAACGCGCAGTTCGATGACATTGACCCGGTAATACAGGTCTTCCCGAAATCGGCCTGAACGGATCAATGCGGGCAAATCGGCATTGGTGGCACAGATCAGGCGGACCACGGCCTGCCGGGACGTGGTGCTGCCAAGTCGTTCGTAGGTGCCGGTCTGTAGCACGCGCAGCAGCTTGACCTGACCTTCGGGTGGCAGGTTGCCGATTTCGTCAAGGAACAACGTTCCTTGATCAGCCGCTTCGAAGCGGCCGGCGCGTGCCTTGTCGGCACCGGTGAAAGCACCGGCTTCGGCACCGAACAATTCGGCTTCGATCAGGTCGGCCGGCAGGGCTCCGGCATTGACCTTGACGTAGGGGCCGCTCGGGACGCGCGAATTGCGCTGAATGATATCGGCAATCAATTCCTTGCCAGCCCCGTTGGGCCCGGTGATCAGCACCGGCAAGTCGCTACCAGCAACGCGGGTGGCCAGCAGCGCCAGTTCGTGCATGATCTCGCTGGTATAGATCAGGCCACACAGATCGAACTCGGTGGCCAGTTTGCTGCGCCGCGCCTGGTGCCGGTCCTGAATCTCCCGGTTCTCGCGCACCAGCCGACCCAGTTCGAGCAGGTTGCGGACCGTGGCCAGCAATTTGTCATCGTCCCAGGGTTTGGCCAGATAATCGGCCGCGCCATCACGGACCAGGTTCACGGCCATCTCCAGGCTGGTCCAGGCGGTCAGCAGGATGACCGGCAGCCCCGGACGGCGCTGGCGGATCTGGCAGAACAGTTCGGCTCCTTCCTCGCCGGAGGTGGTGTCGGCCGAGAAGTTCATATCCTGGATGACCAGGTCGATCGGTACGCCAGGTTGCTTGTTGTCAAGCCGGGCCAGGCCGGCCTCTGGCGAGTTGACATAGCTTACGTCGATCCCGTGCAGCGAGAACAGCAGTTCGAGTGCTTCGCCCACATCCGGATTGTCGTCAATGACGAGAATGGTCGTCATGAGTCATTCTTGCCCTGCAGGTCTGTCGCTGTGACTCCATCATACAATGGTGCGTATTGACTGGTGCCTCCTTCTGTCGGCACCTCGCCGCATTTGAGCGCGAGTGCCACGACCAGTGCGACGGCAAGGAAAAACCGTTCCAATATTTTTTCTCCTTGAATTGACAAAGCATTTTGCCCAGGAGTGTGACCGCATGCCTGCCCGAGACCGGACTTCAAACGCTGCGGGTGGCAAGAGCGGGACTGATGGCCGACGCGCGTCTGGCCGGTCCGAGCACGGCAATCAGGCTGATGACCAGCAGGCTGACAATGGTCGGCGGCAGATAGTGCCAGTCCAGCGGCGGCAGGCCGAATTCGGTGCCCATCCACCAGCTCAGGGAAAAGGCCAGCAAGCTGCCGGTGAGGATGCCGATTGTGGCGATAACCATGGTTTCCGTAACAAAAAAGCGGAGGATGTCGCTGCGGGTTGCCCCGAGAGCACGCCGTGTACCGATCTGCTTACGACGTTGGTTGACATTGAACGCTGCCAGACCGACCAGGCCCAGAGCAGTAATGGCAATCAGCAGAATACTGACGGCGCTGAGCATGCGGATCATCGCCGAGTCCAACGCGTAACTTTCGTCCATGTAGTCGCTTTGTGCGCGAACATTGAGGACCACGCGATTGCGATTGGTTTGCTGCAGAGTCTCCTCGATGGTCGGAATCAACGATTCAACGGCTCCCCGATTCTCAGCGCGGATCGCGTATTGCAAAAGAGGGGGTTCGTTGATTTCACCATAGAATAATACGCGGTCGATCCTGTCCCAACTGACCCAGGCACCCTGCATATGATCGATCACGCCGATGATACGGTTCGGGCGACCCTGGGGGTCGAAAATTTGCCGGTCCACCGCACTCTCGCCGCCAAACAGATCCTGCGCATAGGCCTTCGTCACAATCAAAGGCACGTTGCGTCGACTGAAGTCCTCGTCAGTGCGTGACTGGATGTCTTCGGCACGAAACCACCGGCCTTCGGCCATCTTCAGGCCGAGAACCTGGGCGGTGCGTTCGTCGCCGCCGTAGGTGTTGACCAGCTGGCTGATGCCGTTCTCGACATCCGGGTCGGCGAAGTAGATGGTCGAACTGCCGCCACCAGACAGTGGAATGCGGTTGATGAATGCGGCATCTTCTACACCGGGTAGGGCGCGAAGTGCCTCAAGATCTTCGCGCATCGTGGCCAAATGATCATAGCTGGTGCCGAATCCGACGCTGGTGGCAAAGATAACCCTGTCGCTATCCATGCCGGTCGCACGATTCATCTTCTCGCTGCGCTGGTTGATGATAAACAGCGCGTTGGTCACGATGGCCAGCGTAATGGCGATCTGCAACGCGATCAGGATCGGTCCGGTCTTGCTCCGTAACATGGCCGAACAAATGGGACGAATTTCCATAATTGATCTCGCTTTCTCGGGTTACTGGGTTTTCAGGTAGCTGGCCGGCGGAACCCGGCATATCTGCCAGGATGGCCACAGACCAGCGATCATGCTCGCAACGACGGCTGTCAGAAAGGCCGTGGCCACCATCTGCATGTCCATTGATTCGCTGCCCTGGTAGCGATACATGCTCTTGACGGCAACCAGGCCGACCAGCGTCAACCCGATACCGGCCATGCCACCAATCAATCCGATAAAGCCGCACTCGATGAGTTGCTGACGAAAAATATCCAGGCGGGAGGCTCCGAGGGCGCGGCGCACACTGACCTCACCGGCACGTCCGAGAAACTTGGCCAGCAGCAGGCCGACGGTATTGAGCAGGCATACGATCAGAAACAGGAACGACAGGCCGACGAGCACGCGGTTGTCATCGCCAACCACTTCGTTGATTTCCAGCCATTCGCTGACCCGGTTAAGCCGAAAACCCTGTGGCCTGGCACTGCGCCCGATGTCAGCCTGCTCAGCCAGGTAGGCCCCCAGGAAGTCGCGATAGGCTTCACGCTGTTCCCGGGTGTCGAGCTGAACCCAGTATTGAAGCCAGATACATTCCGACTGGATAAACTCCTGGAAAGTCCGGGTGTCCTCGGGCTTCCAGCAGTTGGTATTGCCCCGTCGATCGGGTTCGATTACCGGTGCTAGCCGGATTGGCAGGTAGTATTGGTCGCTTCCCTCGAATGGACTGTTGTTGAGATCGTAGTACTTGGGTCTAGGCTCCCAGTGGTCGAGCACGCCGGCAACCGTGTACTGGCGTCCGCTCAATTCGACCTGGCTGCCGGTACTGTCCACACCACCGAAGATCTGGTCATTGAGCGCTTTTGACAGCACAATCACGTACTCGTCATTTCGGTCGGCCCTGTCGTCCCAGGCCGCGCCAAAGCGGAATGGGATATCGAACATGGCAAAAAAGTCATTCGTTGCCATGCGTCCATCCCCCGAAAACGGTGGTACATCAGGATTGTCCGGCCGGAAGATGCCCACGATCTTGAAGCTGGGAGTCTTGTAAGTTGGAATCTCCGAGGCCTGCAGGGCCATCGCATCGGTCCAGGTCAGCTGAATCGGTGGAAGTTCGGGTCGTGCATCGTCATAGGGTTCGTCCGGACTCCAGGTATCGAGCTGGGGATGAAACAGAACATCGTCCTTCCACCGAATCGGATTGCCCGACTGGATGTGATAGACAGTCAGCATGGTCATGAACGCGCCGATGCCCACAGCGATGGCCGACATCATCAGCAGGCTGAGGATCGGGTTGCGCCGAATGCTCAGTACGGCAAGCTTGATGTAGTAGCTGAACATGAAGGACTCCTCAGGGGGAAGTGGACGAGACGGGTTGAACGGCTGGCCCGGTGGATGCGAATTCATCGAAATCCGTGACCTGGCCATCCATGACATGAATGTTGCGATGTGCCCGGCGGGCCAGATCCGGATCGTGGGTGACCATGATGATGGTCGTGCCCTGTTCGTTGATATCCTCCAGCAGTTCCATCACCTGACGGGCCATGAGTGAGTCCAAATTACCGGTCGGTTCGTCGGCCATGATCAGGCGAGGCTGACCTGCCAGGGCTCGGGCGATGGCCACGCGTTGCTGTTGCCCACCAGAGAGCTGGGAGGGGACGTGCTTGATGCGCGAACCGAGACCGACCATTTCCAACGCCTTTCGAATTCGGCGAGTGCGCTCGTCAGCTTTAAAGCCACGGTAGCGCAGCGGCACATCGACGTTATCCCAGACGTTGAGATCGGGAATCAGGTTGAAACCCTGAAAGATGAAACCGATCTTGGCGTTGCGAATCTTTGAACGCCGGGTGTCATTGAGTGTCGAGACATCTTCGCCATCGAGCATGTAGCGGCCGCTTTCGAAACTTTCCAGCAGGCCGGCGATGTTGAGGAAGGTGGTCTTGCCGGAACCGGACGGACCGGTGACCGCGACGAATTCGCCGTCTTGCACTTCCAGGCCAAAGTCCCGAAGAGCATGAGTCTGCACCAGTTCAGTGCGATAGATCTTGTTGATGTTCTGCATCACCAGCATGGGTTTGGCTCCGTTACTGGGGGCAAACGGCCCCGTGTTGAAAGATGGGTGTTCCCAATAAACCTGACTAGCAAGTTCATTGACTGAGATAAACGGTTTCCGAATTTTCGAAGGCATCGGTCGACGAAATGACGATCCGGTCGCCGGCCTGGAGTCCGGAAACCAGTTCTACCTGACTGATACTGGCCGAGCCGGTTTCGATCGGAACTCTCCGGGCGATCTGCCCTTCAATGCGATAGGCCATTCGACCCGAACCCGATTCGAGAAAGGGTCCACGCTGCACAGTCAGCACGTCTTCACGGCTGTCCAGCACAATGCGCACAGAAACACGCTGGTTTTGACGCAATTCAGGTGGTGCCTGATCGGCGAAGCGGATGCGCGTGGCGACCTGCGCGTTGTTGACTTCGGGCGAAATGGCAGCCACCAGTCCGGGATAGGTTGTATTGCCGTAGTTGATCTCCGCAGCCATGCCGATTGCCAGGGAATCGGCATGCGATTCGGGAATGTCGGTCTCGACTTCCAGCGCGGTCAGGTCGATCACTGTCAGTAACGGGACATTGGCGGCCACATAGGCGCGCTGTTCGACGGCCACGTTACCCACCATTCCAGTGACCGGTGAGCGAACCACCAGGTCATCCGCGCGGCGCTGCAGGTTGTCAACCAGTAGCTGCTGCTGGTCAACCTCCAGACGGCGGGTTGTCAGCTCAAAAGCCAGACTTTCGCTGGCCAGTTCGGCATTCTGCACAGCGTGGCGATATTCAACCTCGGCGGTGGCGAGTTCGTCAAGTGTGCGCTCCATTTCACGATGGCTCATCACGCCCTGTTCGTAGGAGCGTTCGGCGCGTTCGGCTTCCCGGCGGGCAGCCTCCAGTCGAACCATGGCCAGGTCGACGGCTTGCTGATTCTGTAGTTGGGCCGATCGTGATTCGATCTGCTGGCGCTGCCAGGCAACGGTAGTGCTTTCCAGCGTCGATTGAGCGCGCTCAAGCTCATTGACAACTTCCGGGCTTTCAATGGTGGCCAACGCTTGACCAATCTCGACCCGATCGCCGGCCTGCACGTCCAGACTGACCGTGCCCAGCGCCGATGCATAGAGGGTGGGTGCCACGGCGGCCACCACCCGTCCGGTGACGCCGACATCGCGGGTGAAATTGCCGCGCTCCACGGTAGCGATTCGGAGCCTTTCGATGGAAATGCTTGCCTCGGCACTGGCCCAGCGGGTGTAAAGCGGCCAGATCAGCATGGCTACAAGCAGCACACTTGCGGTGATAAAGATTATCTTCGTCCGGTATCTTTGCCAGGCCGAGCGGGTCTGCAAGGCCAGGTCTTGAGTTGAGGTATCTCGAATCACGGTCGGTAATCGCCCGAAACTGGTGTCTGGGGAGAGTAAGGCAACTTTCATGCCGAGGGAGCTTCCTGGTTTCAATATATTGATTGGATTGAGAAATGTTTTCCTGGCGGGCTTGAAAGTCGTAGTTGGACGCTGTCCGGCTCTGTCCGCGGGTGTCCGGCGGACAGTGTCCAGCTTCTGGACTCCATGGTCTCGAATCGACTGGTTTCATCGATCATTTTATTTTTGGCCATTCGGGTGCAATATAGAGGGCAGAAAACAGTTGATACTGTTATCGACCAGTGTCGGCTACGATCGGTTTCTGCGTTTATCAGACAGGGAACTCAAACATAATTGAAGCAATGAACACGCCGGCAATATCGAAAATTGCCCTCATGCTTGCTATGGTGAATGAGGCCTGCGTCTGCGGCGTGTTCGCCAGCCGGTTTCAATTCGTCGATCCTGTCGCAGACGAATGGACCCCTGGTGGTGAGAGTTACGTTTTTTTGAGTGACTTTGATGTTCGTTAGGGACTGGCAGCGAGTCGACGATCTGTTGTCCGAGCTCCTCGATCTTGCGTCCATGGAGCGTAATCACCGGCTTGAGATTCTCAAACGCGAAGAGCCTGATTTGGCAGTACGTGTTCAGCGCCTGCTGGTCCATGCCGAAGACAATTCGCTGCTCGGTCAGGCCGATCATCCGCCGACTTTTTTCGGCAAAAGCGAGGCGAGCTGTGAGCTGACTCCCGGTCAGCAATTGGGTGTATGGCACCTGGTTCGCCAAATCGGTCAGGGGGGTATGGCCGAGGTCTTCGAGGCCGAGCGTGATCTTTCCGGCGTCCGCCAGAAAGCCGCAATCAAGGTGATGTCCATTGGCCGCGGAGGCGCACTCGAGCAGGCGCGTTTTCACCAGGAAACCGAAATCCTGGCTGAATTGAATGATCCCAGGATCGCCCGTCTGATTGATGCCGGCCGGGCGCCGGACGGTCGACGCTGGCTGGCGATGGAGTATATCGAGGGGCAGCCGATTGATCGCTACTGCGCCAATCGACTTGGAATTCGTGAGCGGGTCCGACTGGTAAGCGAAATGATCGCGGCTGTCGAACACGCTCATCAGCAGCTGGTGATTCACCGCGATCTCAAACCGGACAACATTCTGGTCAACAGAGAAGGTGAAATCCGACTACTGGATTTCGGCATTGCCCGTATCGTCCAGACCGAAGCAGCAGTCGACAATGCGACGCATACGGCTTTGCGCGCCTACACCATGCGTCATGCCAGCCCGGAGCAACTGGCTGGAAAAGCCGCGGGTGTTGGCAGTGATGTGTATCAGATCGGCATCCTGTTGTACCAGTTGCTAACTGGACAGTTGCCGTTCGAGGGCAGCGATGAGGACCTCGGCCAGCTACTCAACGCCATGCGTCGCGGCCCGCGCCCGCCCAGTTTGGCGCCCGCTCTTTCAGAGCACGTCGCCAGCTTGCCAGACCGGCCGTCCCCGCGAAAACTCCGTGTCCAATTGAGCGGAGATCTGGACAGCATTGTTCTGCGTACTCTCGAGTACGAACCGGAACGGCGGCATCCGGACGTTGCGAGCCTGCGAAGGGATCTGGAGCACTGGCTGACAGACCGGCCGATTTCCGGTCGTTCCTATTCGCGCCTTTATCGCACCCGTCTGTATCTGAAACGGCACTGGCTGGGCGCGGCCTCGCTCGCTGTCGTGGCGATGTTGCTGGTAGGCTATGCCGTCACGGTGACGGTGCAAAGCAACCGGCTCGAAGCGCAGCGTAACGAGGCGCGGCAAGCTCAAATGCGTGCTGAATCCATGCAGCGCTACCTGCTTGATGTGCTGGGCAGTGTTGATCCCAATCTGACCGCCAGTCGCGGCAAGTCAATTGATCAGCTACTTGTCGATGCCGCTGATGGCGCGCGCGAGGAGTTCGCCGATCAGCCGGAACTGGTCGCTGATTTGCTGCTGGATATCGGCTCGGTGCTACTTAGAAGGAGCCGCCTCGACGACGCACGGCAGACCTTGAGTGAAGCTCTGACACTTCGCGAGGATCAGCTGGGACCTGATAACCCGAAGACCCGGGCCGTTGTTGTCCCGCTGGCTGCGGCCATGTATCTCAGTGGTGACCGGGAACATGCGATCACTTTGGTGCGCGATTTGCTGGAGCGCACCGAGCGTCTCGAAGGCCGGGATTCGGCGGCCTACGTTGAGGCGGTGCTCACGCTGGCCCCGTATGAGTCCGAGCATGTGGACAACGCTGCGGCCGAAGCCAGACTACGCGCACTTTTGGAGCAGCATGTGATCCGTCACGGCACAGCAACTAAGGACTTGTCGGACGACACGCTGATTCATAGGGCGGCAATGTTTGCTCAGCTGGGCGTGATCTTGTTGCGAGCGGCCCGCTATGCAGATGCCCAACCATTGCTTGAGTCCGCAGTGATCGAGCAGGAAAAGGTTCACGGGGCGTTGGATCAACGCACGCTTGAATCGCGCAAGAATCTTGCGTTCAGCCTGCGCATGCTGGACCGGCGAGCGGAGGCGGCTGAGGAATTCGAACGCTTGCTTGCCGACGAACGTGCGCTCTACGGAACCGCGCACTGGCGAATTGCCTATACGCTGGGTCATTTGGCCAATCTGGCCAGTGATGAGGGTAATTACGTCCGCGCCATTGAACTGTGGCAGGCTTCCGAAAAAGAAATGCGCGAAGCGGCCGGCGACGATCATCCCTGGGTCTTGCGATCACAGATGAGTGCGGCGCGGTCGATGCTGCTTGGGCCGGACCCCGAACGCGGTCGCCAGATTCTCGAATCGTTTGCGGCGCGCACGGATCTGATTGATGACACGTCCAAGATCGCGGCGGACATTCTTGAACGCTATTCAGATCGCTAAAACAAGTATTCGCGGGTCAGCCTTCTTCCAGCGCCTCGATCAGCCAGGCGCGGGCGCGCAGCCAGTCACGCTGAAGCTGACGCACCGTCACGCCCTGGAGAGGGGCAATTTGCTCCAGCGACAGACCACCATAGACCCGCAATTCCAACAGCTGCATCAAACGCTCATTGCGTTCACCCAACCAGGTCATGGCCTGATCCATCGCCACCACCGCTTCGGGTCGACCCAGGTCGATCGCACCATCTTCTGTCAGAGGCAACGCCATTTGACCACCGCCGCGCTTGCTTGCCAGTCGTCGTCTGGCATGATCCGTCACGATCTGGCGCATGGTCCGGGCGCACAGGGCAAAGAAATGCTTGCGACCATCCAGGCTCAGGGTGTCGACGTCGATTAATTTGACCCACGCCTCATGAACCAGCGAGGTCGCATTGAGGGTCTGGTTACCGGCTGGTCCCAATACGCCAACTGCCACCCGCTTGAGTTGGTTGTAGACCAGATTGAAGGCACCATCAAGGCCGTCGCGTGCAGAGTCAGCGTCGTTGAGCAATCGAGTCAATTCGCCAGCCTCGATCAACTCAGTGGAGTCGCGGTCCTGCGGCGGCGAGCCCGGATTCACGGTCATGATCGTCTCTCTGAAACGAGGCAGGCCGACCTGCCTCACCAGGTTCCAGAGAATAGACGGACCTGCCCGTGCTGGCAAGTCTCATCGCTTCATCTGCGGCACAATCTTATTTTATCCCCGATTCGCCGGAACTCTGGAACGAGGATACTGGCTTTCCCATGGACTAATCACCGCCTCTTGAAATGAACAGTAAACGGCCCGATCGCGCCCGAGAAACCTGAAACGACGACATCGAAGATGAAAAGCAGATTGTGGTTCATCAGTGCTTGTTGAATGCTGTCGGGTTATCCTGATGGGCATTCTGGCTTGCAAGTTGATTTATCTTGAATGACAACAATGAACCAACCCCGGATCGTTAGCAACCGGATGACCCGGGAATACTTTTTTCGAGAGGGTTGCCACATCACCGAATGGCTGAATTCGGAAACCGATGAATCAGTTTCCATTGCTCGCGCCCGGGTGGAGCCGGGCGTAACCACTCGCTTGCACTGTCTTGTCGATATCTCCGAGCGCTATGTCATTCTCGAAGGGCAAGGCAGCGTTCGGGTTGGTGACTTGCCCGCGACGAACGTTGAGCCAGGTGATGTCGTCATCATTCCGCCGAACCAGCCTCAGCAAATTACCAATTCGGGCAGTAGCGACCTGATTTTCATCGCCATCTGCACGCCACGATTTCGAATCGAAGCTTACCGGGATCTCGACGATTGACTTCTCTCATTCCCAAGGAATTAACGGTGCGCTCTGGCTGTGTAACTTACTGCTCGAATCGATCTCTGAAGATAGCATCCAGGTCGTCGTCATCCTGAACTTCGAACGCGCCAATGTCGCAGTATGATGAACCGCTTCCGGGACGGGGTAGTCCGCGTTGGTCCAGGGTGATTTCGGCATGACATTCGCTTAGTGCGTCGACGGCCACGCTGCCCGGCAATAAACCGTGAGTCAACGTGGCGCCACCGTTGTCACTTAGTCCTGCCAGTTTGATGTCGGAGAGGTCGGTCGCGGTGCCAGTGCAACTGGTATCGGTAACGAGGCTATCGCCGTATTTGACCGGAGCGTTGCAGGCGGTTTCGCCGGCACCGGCCTGGACGACCAGGCTGTATCCGAGTCCAAGGGCGGTGTAGGCATTCTGTCGCAGGTAAATGCCATCATATCCATTGCTCCCGGTATTGAATGCAACGGTGCCATGCTCCAGCAACAGACTTGCCGGATAGGCCTCGCCGCCATAGCCGGCCTCAAATCCAATCACGGCAATGCCGCCTCCGCTTGTGGAAGCGCCAGTGGCGGTGTTGCCGGATATTGTGCTGTTGTTGACGGTGAAGTCGCCTCTGGCTGCCACCAGTCCACCTCCTACAGCAAGGTCACTGGCAACGATTTCGTTGCCAGCCAGAGTGCTGCCAACAATCGTGCTGTCCGCGCCGCGAATAAACAAACCACCGCCGTAGGAATTGGCCTCGGCATCGATGCCACTGGCAACCGACAGTGCGGAGTTGCCGCTCAGGCTGCTATCGACCACCACCAGGGTGCCGTCGACCATGACCATTCCACCCGCAGCCGTGCCGAACGCGTTCTGGCCGTTGACTTCGGCTTCCGCGAGATTGTCCGCGACAGTGCTGTTGACCAGCGAGGCAGCGCCGCCAAGTACCACCAAACCAGCACCGAGTGAACTGGCAGAGGCGTTCTCGCCGGTGGCGTAACTGATCGCTGAATTGTTGGTGATCTGGCTGTCGACCAGCGAGACACTGCCGTAAAGTACCACCACCCCTCCGCCGTTGGCACTTGCGGAAGAGTTCAAGCCGGCAGCGGTGGAGAATACCGAATTACTTCGGGCAATCGTCTGATCCAGGTTCAAATTGGCATACTGCGCTCGAATGGCCCCGCCATACTCGGCTGTCCCGGTCGCCCGTCCCCGAGTGAGAGTGAGCTGATTCAGGTTGACGCTGATAGGCGCGATCTCGGAAGGACCCTGGATCCGGAAGATTCGTGACAGGTTATCGCCATCGACGACCAATCCGGCGGGATCATCAGCAACTGGACCGGTAATGGTGACCGAGCTCGTAATCTCCATCTGACCTTCATTGAGCGTGATGGTCGAGTGGGCCAGTGAAGGATCGAATACGATCGAATCGGCAGCGACGCTACCGGATGAACATCCGCCCTGACTGTTGCCGTTGTTTGCTGAGGCAATCGCCTCACGCAGACTGCAACCGGCAATCGAACCTATCGGCCCATCGGTACTCGTGGTGACCGTAATCGTGGCCGCCTGGGCAGCTCCGCTGGCAAGCAGGGAACTGATGGTAAGGGTCAAAGCTGATTGGCGTAGTGAGTACTTGTTCATGGGTCACTCCCGGGTGAATGCCATACTGGTCCCCTTTTACTGTCGCGAAGCTCTTGGAGACAAAGGCCGCGCTGTCAGTAGTGAATCGAAAAGCAAGCCAAAATTATGCCATAACGAAAGAAATCAGCTTCTGGGCGGGACTGGGGGTCTGTTCAGGTCGCCGGTCGGGAATCTCTGGAAATCGCAATTGACAGTTGCATGCAACAGGTGTATGACAAACAGTTCAGGGGTTGCTGCGGCTACGGAGTCTAGATGCCATGAACAAATTGTCTCGTTTCATTTTCTTGTCGGCGCTCGTCATTATGGCTGTCGGTTGTCAGCGCGACGACGAATCATCGATGGTTGACGAGGAAGTCTCCTATCTTCCGGAATTGGCGCCGGTCGGTGCCACGTTGCTCGACGGCCTGGGCGA
>Ga0008835_101093_pt1 | contig 15978 bp, 14 predicted proteins | sample HotLakConsoUCCRE_FD_62215 | JGI IMG/M metagenome (GOLD analysis project Ga0008835, IMG submission 62215) | Hypersaline microbial mat communities from Hot Lake, Washington, USA - Hot Lake Consortium UCC-RE (Hybrid Assembly) ... | reverse complement strand
TCGGCCCAGTCGAAGGGCGCGAGCGAGGGGCCGGTGTGGCGGGTCACAATGGGGGTAGCATCAGTCATTTGTCAGGCTCACTCTTCAGGGTTCGCGGGAATGAGCCAGGGTCGCGCGGCCTCGGCTGAGTGCGCCTGCGCTTCTATCTGGTCCAACCGTGTCAGCGTGTCGGTGATCTCGTCCAGACCAGCGAGCATCCTGCGCCGGGCTGCCGCGGGAACTTCGAACTGTAGTGGTGCGCCGCCGTCGTCGAGCCGGACCACCTGTGCCTCGAGATCCACAACCAAGCGTTCCGCTTTGGACGCGCGGGCATGGCCTTCGGTGTCGAGGGTGATGGGCAGGAGCCCGTTCTTCATCGCGTTGCTGCGAAAAATATCGGCAAATCCCAAGGCAAGCACGGCGCGTATCCCGTAGTCGGCCAAGGCATAAACCGCAGCCTCCCGCGAGGAGCCGCAGCCGAAATTCGATCCAGCGACAAGAAATGTTGGAGCCTGCACGCCGTTAAGTGGAAACTCCGCGCGCGGTGTCCCGTCCTCGGCGTGACGCAGGTCATGGAACAATGCGTCGCCATAGCCCTCGGCCCGGGTCCGCGTCATGAAACGCGCGGGGATCAGTTGATCGGTGTCGACACTATCCATCGGAAGATGCACCGCCGTGCCCTCTACGAGCACGAAGGGAGTCATTGCGCCACCTCCACACCCAGCCGACGCAGGTCGGTGATCTTGCCTGTCACAGCCGCAGCTGCCGCCATGGCGGGACTCATCAGGTGGGTGCGCGCCCCCGGACCTTGCCGCCCACGAAAGTTGCGGTTCGAGGTCGAGGCGCAGCGCGCACCCGGCGGCACGAGATCGCCGTTCATGCCGACACAAAGCGAACACCCCGACGCGCCCCAGCGCGCACCCGCAGCGCGGAAAATGTCTGCCAATCCCTCGCGCTCGGCCGCTTCGCCAATGGCGGTGGACCCCGGCGAGACTAGTAAGGGCACAATGGCGCGCGCGCCCTTGAGGACGATTGCTGCCTCGCGCAAGTCGGACAGCCGGGCGTTCGTGCAAGAGCCGATGAAGACCATGTCGACGGGGAGACCGTCCAGTGGCTGCCCCGGCTGCAAACCCATATAGCCGCGCGCCGCTTCTGCCTCCGGTCCGTCGGGGACGGTTCCATCAATACGAACAGATTCTTCGGGACTGGTGCCCCATGTGACCATCGGCGCGACGTCGGCAGCGGCAACTGTGACCTCGCGGGCGTATGCTGCGCCAGCATCAGGCGTGAGCAGAGCCCAGTCGGTCTCGGCCTTCTCACGCAGGACACCCTTGGGCGCAAAGGGTCGGTCCAGCAGCCAGTCGGCGGTAACCCGGTCAGGCGGCACAAGGCCCGACCGGGCCCCCATCTCGATGGTCATGTTGCACAGCGTCATTCGCGCCTCTACGGGCAAGGCGGAGATCGCGCTTCCGGCGTATTCGACCGCGTGTCCTGCCGCGCCGCCGTTTCCGATCTGTGCGATGATGTGCAGCGCCAGGTCCTTGGCGGTGATCCCCTCCGGCAGGCGGCCCGTGACCGTGATGCGCATCGCGCGCGTTGACGCCTGCCACAGGGTCTGTGTCGCTAGGACATGGGCCACCTCAGAGGCGCCGATCCCGAACGCCCAAGCCCCGAGCGCGCCATGGGTCGCGGTGTGGCTGTCGCCACAGACGACGATGGTGCCCGGTAGGGTCAGCCCCTGCTCCGGCATTGCGACATGCACGATCCCCTGGCGCGGATCGCCGCGCCCAAAGACCCGCAGGCCATGCGCGGACCCATTGCGGGAGAGTTTGTCGATCATCCCCGCGATGGTCGGACTGGCCGGATCGGGCCCGGTCGGAACATAGTGATCGGCGACTGCAAAAGTCAGGTCAGGACGGCGCACGGAAAGCCCGGCCTCGGCCAGGCGCGCAAATGCGTGGTGCGACCCTTCGTGCAGATAGTGCCTGTCGATGGCGAGCAGGTCTTGCCCATCTTCGTGCAAGACGAGGTGCGCCTCCCGGATTTTGTCGACCAACGTCTTGGCAGTCATTGTGCCCCCCCGGAAATGGCTGCGGACCGGCGGCGTTGAAGGCTCCGCTTGATAAGGCCAGGTAGCAGCGACACCGCCATGAGTGCCAGCAGGGCCAGTGTGATCGGCCGTTCCAGAACAAAAGAGGGATCGCCTCCCGAGATCTGCCAGGACCGCACCAGTTCGCCCTCGGCCAATCCTCCGATCAGCAATCCCACGACCGTCGCCGTCACCGGGTAACGGTAGCGCTTCATCAGCCAACCGAGAGCCCCGGCGCCGGCAACCGTTAACGGGCCGACCATGCTTCCCGTGATGGCGAAGGCGCCCATCATCGACACGGCGATGACGATCGGGATGAGGAAGCGCAAAGGCGTGCGGATGATGTAGCCCGACAGAAGCACGAACCCGAGGCCAAGGACGAACAACACCACCGTCTGCGCCATGTTCCCCAGGATCAGCGCATAGACCACGTCGGCGTTCTCGGCGATGAAGCGCGGCCCGCCTGTGACATTGTGCATGGCGAACGCTCCCAAAAGGATCGCCGTGCCGGCTCCGCCGGGGATGCCAAGCGCGAGAAGAGTGACCATGCCGCCGCCTTCGGAGCTGGAGTTGGCGGCCTCCGACGCGATTACGCCACGCGCATCGCCCTTGCCGAACGCGGCCGGATCGGCGCGGCGGGCGACAGCATAGGAAGCGAGGTTCGCAACACTCGCGCCCACGCCGGGCACCGTGCCGACCATCGTGCCTATCGCGCTGCCCCGCAGCAACGCCGCCGGCCGGCGCAATGTATCGCCCACTCCCTTGAGAATGGCACCCATATGGATCGCGCGCAGTTTGACGTCGCGAATGATGTAGTCGCGTCCTGCGAGCCCGAAGAGTTCCGCCGCAGCGAAGAGGCCGATGAGGGCCGGAATCACCGGTATGCCGTCTAGCAGATACATGCTGCCGAAGGTGCCCCTCATCATGCCCGTGTTGGAATACCCAACGGTCGAGATCAACAAGCCAAGGCCACCCGCCGCGAGCCCCTTGGCAAAAGTGGAATCGTTCAGGATCGCGATCAGCAACAGGCCCCAGGTCGCGATCACCAGCATCTCCGTCGGTCCCAGGCGTAGAACCCAGCCGGCGATGAAATCCACTACCAGGAGCAAGAACGCGTAGCCGACGAAAGTGCCTACGACTGACGCGGCCAACCCCGTCCCCAAGGCCTCGCCATGGCGACCCTGTTGCGACATCGGATAGCCGTCGAACGCGGTCGCTACCGCCGCCGACGTGCCGGGAATGTTCATCAGGATGGCCGGGATCGCGCCACCGAAGCCACCGCCGGTGAAGATCGCCGTGAGAAACAGGATTGCCGGCAGAAAATCCATGTAGAGAGTCGCAGGCAGAAACACTGCCATCGCGATCGAAATCGACAGCCCGGGCACCGAGCCGAAGATCAAGCCGATAATGATCCCGGGCGGAACCACCAGCCACGCCATCGGGTCCGACGACAGAAGATCGATCGCACCCCGAAAGGCCTGTGGGTCAATCATGTGCGCCTCAGATCAGCAACGAGGGAAGCGGCACGCCCATCACATGCCGAAACAAGTAGACCAGCACGCCGGAGGTCAGCAGCGCGGTCGGCACCACGACCAGCACACGCCGCTCGCCTTGCAAGACCAGCGCTACAGCGACGAACAACGCCGTGCCGACATCAAACCCGATCCAGGCAACTGCGCCGGCATATACGAGCACTGCCACTACGAGGGCGGCACCGATGCGGCCGTCGGTCATGACTTCGGAGGGGCTACTCTCGGACCGGTGCTGTCGCACATCGTCGAGAACCGCCACAGCCAGAGCGATGAGACCAATGGCGGCGACCGGTCCGATCAGGAGCCAGTCTGTGGTGCGGCGGGCGGTGTCGAGGATGCTATAGGCATAGGCCCCTATTACAGCCGCCAGGAGCAGCCCGAACACGATGGCCCCGACCGGATAAGCGGGTCGAGGCTTACCTGACTTTGGGCCTTCGAGTGGCGCGTCGTGTGGGTGGTCCATGGGATCACTTCCGGGACTAGACGCGGGCGGCGCTTGGCACCGCCCGCGTGGTTACGAAGGTCCTGCTCAGTTCAACACATCGGACAGCGCATCGAGGGCCGAGTAGGCCTCGTCGACGATCTGCTGACTGGCTTCGGGTCCGACCCAATCAGCCCCAACGCCGGCCTCTTCAGCCGCAGCCTGATATGCGTCGCTTGTCACCACAGCTTCGTAGGCCGAAACGATGGCGTCGTAGCGGTCCGGGTATTCTGTGGCTAGGTCAGCGTGCACGAGCAGGCCCGAGATGTTGCCGCCGATGATGGCCTGCTGGCCCGCATCGAGCTCGGCCATCGCATCGTTGAGAAGCGGCGCATCGAACTCATCCGGGTTGGACGTATTCACCACGGCCAGCACGCGCAGACTGTCGATGATGCCTCCGGCACCGCCTGCAGCAAGCACCTCGAAATCGACCTGGTTGCCGGCAAGGGCTGTCCGCAGAGGCGCGCCACCATCATATGTCACGAAACGCACGTTGCTTTCGTCGATGCCAAGTTCCTGCATGAACAGGATCGTCTGCAAGTGCCCGCCGTTGCCGTAGATGATGCCTGAGGACACTTCACCGGGGGTCCGCATTGCTTCGACTAGGTCGGCAAACGTTTCGTAGGGGCTGTCTTGGTGCACCGCGACGATGGCGTAGTCGTTCCACTGCGCGTTGAGGAAACTGAAATCCTCCCATGCGACCGGGGCGCCGCCCACGAGGATCGCGTTGGCCAGATACGGCGTTGCCTGCATCAGCAACAGCGTGTTGCCATCGGCTGGCTGCTGCGCCACCCAGGTCGCGCCAAGTCCGCCCGAGCCGCCAGGCCGGTTTTCGACGACCACTGGCGTTCCGAGTTCCTCGCCCAACGGTCCAGCCAAGGTGCGCGCCATCCGGTCAGCGCTTCCGCCGGCGTCGAATGGAACGACAATCGTGATCGGGCCATCAGGCCAGGCGTCTTGCGCGGCGGCGGGTGCTGCACCAAGCGCAAGCCCGGCCACGAGTGTTGCAGCCGCAGTGTGACGGATCGCTCCGACGGCCCGGCCAAGGGTGCCAGTCTCAGGTCTCATAGGTAGTCCTCCCTGTCGCATGTCGGCGGAACAACCGCCCATACAGTCAGAAAACCAACATGGTTCTAATGTAATGTCAATAATACCTTTAGGCTTGATCGCAGGTGTCGAACCCGTAGGATCGCCCCAATGCGTCGCGGAGAAGGATGAGGCGTGAGAACTACCCTGACCCAGGACGATGCCCCGCAAGGCGCGTCGCTCACCGAAAATACGCCGTGGCCGAAATACCATCGGGTTTATCTTGTGCTGCGGCAACGCATCCGAAACGGCGCCTTTGGCTATGATGGCGGGTTTCCCAGTGAGCAAGAGCTGACGCGCGACTTTGGCGTGTCGCGTATCACCATTCGAAAGGCGCTCGACCGTCTCGAGCGGGAAGGCGCCATCGACCGGCAGCGCGGTCGAGGCACCTTCGTGAAATCCCGCGCCGCCGACGCCATGGTCTCGGCAAGCTTGTCGGGATCGATCGAGAATCTGATTACCATGGGCTTGCACACTCAAGTCGAGGTCGTGTCATTCGAGTATGTGCCTGCCACAGCCGCCGTCGCTGTTCAGCTGGAGATCGAGACCGGGGCTGAGGTGCAGCGGGTGGTTCGCATTCGGAGCCATGCAGGCCGACCATTCTCGCATCTGACCACGCATGTCCCGGCCGAGATCGGGCGAGCTTACACGGCCGACGACATGCGCGAGACGCCCCTGCTTTTGCTGCTGGAGCGGGCGCAGGTCCAAATCGTTTCAGGGGAGCAGACGATCACCGCGCGTCTGGCGGAACCAGAGGTTGCGCGGCTGTTGAAGATCGAGCCCGGAGAAGCACTTCTCGGGATCACGCGGCTTGTGCGCGACATCCAGGGGCGCTGCGTGGAACTCGTGGAAGGCAACTATCGCCCGGACACCTATGAACACAGGATGGACATCGAACGCGCCGATCTGAACGGCCGCCGTGTCTGGAGGAGTTGAAGCCATGGACGGAAGCACCCGCAAAGGATCACTGGCGGCAATGATCGCGCAACCGGGACAGGGCATCGTTGCGCCCGGCGTCTATGACGCGCTGACGGCGCTTCTTGCAGAAGAGGCCGGGTTTTCTTGTCTATATGTCTCCGGTGCGGCCGTGGCCTACTCTCGTCTGGGCCGTCCCGATCTTGGCCTCGTCTCGGTTACCGAAATGTCCAACTCACTGGCCAATATCGCCGACCGGGTGGCACTGCCCCTGATCGTCGATGCCGACACTGGGTTCGGGAACGCACTGAACGTGCAGCGCACCATGCGCCTGTTCGAACGGGCTGGCGCGGCAGCGATCCAGCTGGAAGACCAGGAGTTTCCCAAGCGGTGCGGACATCTCGCCGGCAAGCGGCTCGTCTCGGCCGCCGAAATGGTGGGCAAGATCGCAGCCGCTCAGGCTGCGCGCAGCTCCTACGGTCCTTTGATCGTGGCACGAACGGATGCCATCGCGGTCGAGGGCTTCGAAGCTGCGCTGACGCGCGCTGAAAGCTACGTCGCCGCCGGGGCAGACGCGCTCTTTGTCGAAGCCCCCGCGGATCGCCAACAGATGACGGAGATCGGCCAGCGTTTCGGGTCGCGCGTGCCCTTGATCGCCAACATGGTCGAGGGTGGGCGCACACCGCTTGCTTCGGCTGATGAGTTGATCGCAATGGGTTTTCGTATCGTGATCTTTCCTGGCGGTATAGCCCGCGCCGTCGTCCACCATGCCCGCTCCTATTACAGCAGCCTCATGGAAACCCGCTCGAACTCGGCGTTCCGTGACAGGATGACCGACTTCGACGGACTGAACGACGCGATCGGTCTGACGGAACTTCTCAAGGAAGCTGAACGATACGACTAACCGGGCTGGCGAATTGTCATGCCGACTAGGCACTTTCTGGATCACGAACACCACATTGAAGCAGTCCGAACATGAGCAACCAAGCGCAGCTGAAAACGCCGCTGACAGCCTGGGTCGGCGGAGGATCACCAGATGGCGTTCCAGCTGTCAGGAAGCGGACCGGAAATCTACGAACGGGTGCTGGTGCCGCTGTGGTTCGGCCGCTGGGCCGACGCCCTTCTCGATGTGCTGTCGCTCAGACCCGGCGAGACGGTGCTCGACGTCGCCTGTGGAACCGGGGTCACGACGCGCCTGGCGAAGGAGAAGGTCGGACCCGAGGGACAGGTCGACGATCTCGACATCAACGCCGCCATGCTTGCGCGTGCAAGGGAGCTGGCGGAGGGCCATGATATCCGCTGGTTCGAATGCGACGTCACCGATACCCGTTTGCCATCCATTCAATACGAGGTGGTCATGTCACAGCACGGATATCACTACTTCCCGGACAAGCCCGCAGCACTTTATGAGATCCGGCGTGTGCTGGCGCCTGGAGGGCGGATCGCCTTCTCGATCTGGGACGGGCACAGCCCTTACACCGAGGCGGTGTGTGCCGCCGTCGAGCAGCACATCTCTCCCGATGTCGCCATGAAGCAGCGCGCGCAAAGAGAGACGCCTTCTGCCGAAGCTCTGGTGGCTCAGGTCCGGGACGCGGGGTTCAGCAAGGTCACTGTCCAGCGCCAAGAGCTGATGATCGATGTGCCGGTGGCGGCGGAGTTCCTGCCCCTGCACCCGGCGTCGATGCCGATCGCGAGTGCATTCACGGCGCTCGCTGACGAGGCGAAGCAGGCGCTCATCGATGACGTTGCAGATGCACTGCGCGCCTATGTGGTCGGCGACAGGACGGTGTATCCAGATGCGGTGCACGTGGTGATGGGAGAACGGTGACCCTTGGTGGTCGTGCCAGCCAGCCGCGCGCTCGAATGTTCGATTGGACCGCCCCGCCTAGGAATGGCCAGAGCTCCTCCGGATGTCGGGAGGAAAGGCGAAGTCCTAGGTTCCCCGAGCGTGAGCCACGGGGATGCGTTCTGGCGCCACCGACTCCCCGGCGCTCAATTCTGCCTCTATTGACGTTTCATTATCGGAATTTCAGTGCGCCCAAATCGTGATAACCCGATCTCACACCTGTCCGGTAACATGGGAGGGTTTCTGTCAACCTAAATGTCAACCAAAACCCGAAAACGTAAACCAGAATGTAAAGCAGATGTAAACTTGCTAGCCCAAAAACCGCCCTTCTGTCAACCTGGCGAGCACATCTGTCAATCAAAAACCCTAATGAAATATGGAATTCAGGGTGCCACGTTGACAGAAAGCAAAAAACAGGCATTTCGTGATTGACGCGTATCACGGCCTGTCCGGTCGTGGACCTCGAGAATCCGGCTGCAACCACCTCGAAAAATCGCGCCACAGAGCGATCTCGCACCGGTCGCTACCGACATCAGAAGAAACGATGGATCGCACTCAGCGCTCACCTCAGCGAGCCCCAGAGTGCGTCCCGATGCATATCGCACGGTCGAGTGCACCTTCGCTCGCGACGACACGTCTCTGGAGACAGGAAAGCAGGACGGTGCGCGCAGAGAGCCATGCACTGACCGGATGCGCGGCAGCTGTGCGCCATGGAGCTGACCCAGTCGGGAGCGGCATCAGAAGCAGGAGGTCGAGCGGGAGCGGCACAGGTTGCGGAGTATCGGGAGGAGGACTTGGTCGCCGGCGCTGATCCGTGTGCCCCGCCATCCCTGCCCGGAACCTGCCCATGACGTCGACGTGCCGGAGCGGCCTCGACGCCCCTGCCCGGCGCCGCAGAGGTCCAGCCGGCCCACCCTGAACGGCATGACTAGGCAGTGCTGGACTTCGGCACCCTCGCTGGCCGGAACTCAAAATGTCCGTAGGTCCTACGGTGATCACATGCGCCGTCGCGGCAGCATCGCGTGTCGTTCGAGGAGGAGCTCGCGCCGGAACGTCGTTGCAGCGAGCCGGAAGCGCTTCATGGAAGAGCAGCGACTTCGACGCCGAGGTCTCGAGCCGGAGAGTATGGATGATGGCTCGCGGAGCTACCCAAAAAAGCCGCGCTTCGTATAATACGTATACTTGTTAGCTAGTAGTTGTAAGTAAAATACGAAGCGCGGCTTTTTTCAAGCGTCGAGAAGTCCATCTTCCGGCCCGGACTCCGAGCGCCGCGGTCGTCCATGCGCAGAGATCGTGTTCTTCGTTCCGGCACGCGAGGCTACCGTGCCCAGGAGGTCCGGCTGCACTTCCGGCGGGAGGCGGCACAGCCGCCCCGATGCGAAGCCGGCGCCATGAGAGATCGGCTCCGTGCTCGAAACCGCCAGGCTCGCCCAGAGCGCGCTACAGACTCAACTCGCGTTCAGAGCACTCCCACAGCGGCCAGATGCGAGGAGCAGTGCCAGCGCGCGCCCCAGCCAGCCCCAGAGCATCAGGAATGCGTTGCGCTTGGTTACTGCCAGAGGTTGGATGTGCGGACCAGAGAGACAAGCCTGGTGCAGCTTGATACGCTCCGCATCGAGAACAACGGATTGGAACAAGGGATGTGGCCTGACCAGCGGCTTTGCGACCTCCTTGAGGTAGAACACCCCATCGTCCAGGCGCCGATGATGGGCAGTTGCACGCCTGCCCTCGCAAGCGCCGTCGCCAATGCCGGGGGTCTCGGATCGCTCGGATGCGGGGAAAAATCTGCCGAGACGATCAGGCAGGAGGTCGAAGCCATTCGTGCGCGCACGAACCGGTCGTTCAACTTGAACTTCTTCATCATCAGGCCGACACCGACTGATCCGGCAGTGCTGGCCGGCGCACGGGAACGGCTGAAACCCTGGTATGACGATCTGGGGCTGGGCGATCCCCCGTCCGAGTTGCCGGAGCCTGGCCGTGGCTTCGACGACGAGCGTTTGGAGCTTGTCCTGTCGATCAAGCCGAAAGTCGTCAGTTTTCACTTCGGCTATCCCGACGCGCACCACGTTCACGCCCTGAAGAGCGCGGGAATCGTGCTGCTGAGTTCGGCCACAAGCGTGGCGGAAGCCCGTGATCTCGAGGCGGCCGGGATGGATGCCGTCATTGCCCAGGGATGGGAGGCAGGTGGCCACCGTGGCTCACATGGCCCCACCGAACCGTTCGACGGGGTGGGAACGATGGCGCTCGTTCCACAGATTGTCGATGCCGTCTCGGTGCCCGTGATCGCTGCTGGCGGCATCGGAGACGGCAGGGGTGTCGCCGCCGCCCTGGCGTTGGGGGCGTCCGGTGTCCAGATGGGAACGGCCTTCCTGAACTGCCCCGAGGCAGCGACAGAACCAGCGCGGCGCGCGCGGCTGCGAAGTGCCACCGACCGCGACACCATGGTAACGGATGCGATATCGGGGCGTTCGGCGCGCGCCATGAGATCTGGGTATGCCGTCGAGATGGAACGCCACCGGCAGGAGTTGCCCCGGTTTCCGCAGATGTATGCGCTCTCCGGACCGATCCGAAATGCGGCGGCGGACGACGATGTCTCTTTCTTCCTCTACGGGCAGGCTGCGGCGCTGTCGAAAGAGGTGGCGGCCGTTGAGCTGGTCGATCAACTTGTGCTTGAAGCACAACAGGTCATGACCAGGCTTTCTTCGCAGTAATTCAATAATGGCGCTGCGCCTGCCAAAATCTGAATGCGACAGTCAGCGGGTATGCCGCGCTAAACCAGACCGGTCCTCGACGATCCGACCATCCTCGAGCGTGACGATCCGGTCCGCGAGGCCGAGGATCCGGTTGTCGTGTGTGACCATCACCGTCGTCGTGCCGCGGTCGCGTCCAAGGTCTTTCAGCATCTCGACGACGGTGCGGCCGCTGTCCTTGTCCAGTGCCGCAGTGGGTTCGTCTGCGAAGACCACTTCGGGGTTCGCGACCAGCGCGCGGGCGACGGCGACGCGCTGCTTCTGTCCGCCTGACAGGCTGCCTGGCAGATAGTCCAGCCGGTCGCCCAGCCCCACAAGGTCCAGCATGTGGTCAGCGGCGCTCTGATACGCGGCAGGGTCGCCCCGGCCATGCACCTGCAGGCCCATCAGCACATTCTGCCGTGCGGTGAGGCTGCCGTGCAGGTTGTGGGCCTGGAAGATGAAGCCAAGCCTGCGGCGCAGCGCCACCTGAGCTGCTGCACTCGCACCGTTCAGTTCGGTGCCCAGCAGCCGCACCGACCCACCCTGAACCTCGCGCAGACACCCCATCAGGGTCAGCACCGTCGTCTTCCCGGACCCGGACGGTCCCATCAGGATCGTCAGGCTGCCGCGCGCCACCGTCAGGCTGACATCGAAGATCGCCTGCTTGCGCGCCTCCCCCCGTCCGAACCAGTGGTCCATCCCGCTGACGACGACGGGCGCGTCCATCAAAACAGCTCCGCCGGGTCCGCCGCAGCCAGCCTGCGCGTGGCGATGACGCCCGACAGCGCGCAGGCTGCCAAGGTGCCCGTGAACACCGCCAGCGCCACCTCCCACGTCATCGCCATGGGTAGCCCCGTCGCCCCGTTGAGCGCGGCGTAGAGCGCTGTGGCCACTGTGATGCCGGGCAGGAAACCGAGCGCAGCCAGGATCAGCGCCTCTTCGAGGATGATGCCGACGAAGAACCGGTGCGGATAACCCACTGCCTTGAACGTGGCGTATTCGCGCAGGTGGTCGGCCACATCTGTCGACAGCACCTGGTAGACGATGACAATCCCCACCAGGATCCCGATCACGACACCGAAGCCGAAGATGATGCCGGTCGGTCGCTCGGTGCCCTGGTAGCGCTGATCAGCGGCGATGGCGTCTGGCAGCGTGCGGATGCGCAGCTCGCCGCCCAGCCTGTCGTGCAGCGAGGCAGCGACGACGTCCGGGTCGGCACCGGGGGCGAGGCGCAGCAGCAGGTGGTTTGGCGCGCCCACATGACGGCGCGGGAACAGCGCGAGAAAGGTCTGATCGGACACGATCATGTAGCCGTCCGCCGAAAACCCGACGCCGCCACGAAACGTGCCCGTCACGTGCAACGACCGGCCCCCCGCCTCGAAGGACAGCGGCGCGTCGACGCCGACATTCTCGAGGACGCCGGCGTCCAGGTCCCGCGTCATGATGTCGATGATCGCGCGGTCCGCCAGCGCGAGTGCATCCGCGCCCGCCGCCACGCCGGGCGCCAGGAAACCGGAGTGCGCAGGATCGATCCCGAAGGTCTGCAGCGTGGTGTCACCGCCGGGGCGGGACCAGACCAGGGTGCCGATGTAAAGCGCTGCACCGTCCGTCACATCCGGCTCGGACAAGGCCTGCCACAGGTGCTGGCGCGCCACATGGCCGCCTTCGGTCATGGTGTTCGCGTCAGGGGCCGAGATCATCAGATCCGCGCGGAACAGGTCATAGCCTTGCGCGATGGTCCCGCTCAGCGCGCCCGACACGCCCAGTTGCACCAGAACGAGGACATTGGCAAAGGCGACCCCCGCGATCGCAGCCGCCAGCCGCCCGCGCGAATGGGTGAGCTGCAGCCAGCCCACCGGCAGGCGCCCCAGGAGACGTTCCAGCAGGCGCGTCACAACCTGTCCTCCGTGCTGATCCGGGCGAGCGCCTCGAGGTTCGACAGATGCGCCGCGCGTGCAGAACTCTCCGGGTCCAGCCGCACGATCACCTCGACCACGCGGGCATCGGTGTTCGCGGCGGTGTCGTCGCTCACAAGGTTCTGCCGCCCGACCAGCAGGCCGACGCGTTCGACATGGCCGACAAGCGGCGCGTCGATCGCGGCGGCGGTCACAACGACCCGCTGGCCCAGGCGCACCTGACCGATGTCGAGCTGGAACACCTCGGCCCGGGCCACCATGCGGTCGGTCTGGCCCATGGTGGCCACACCCTCGGTTCCCGGTCGTTCGCCGGGGCGCACGGAGATCTCCAGCACAGTGCCGACTATCGGCGCGCGCACCTCGCCGCGCGACAGGTCCGACTGCGCGCGGTCGTGCTCGATCTGCGCAGCCTCCAGCGCCCGCGTGGCCGCGATCACGTCGGGATGAGCAGCGGGATCGCCGGTGTCCCACCGCTCCAGCGTTGCGTGGCTGCGGGCAAGGGCCTGGCGCGCCTGCGCGGCGGCGGCGTCGAGGTCATCCAGCGCGGCGGCGCTGATTGTGCCGCGTTCGGCCAGCACCTCGCCGCGGGCGCGCCGTGCCTCGGCGGCTTCAGCGGCGATCTGGGCCTCGGCCACCGCAGCCTGAGCCTCCAGGCGCGCGACACGCACGGCCTCTTGCGCTTGCACAAGCGCCGCGTCCCGCTGCGCCACCTCCGCCTCTGCAGACAGCAGCGCGGCCCGCAGGGTCGGAAGGTTGTCCAGCGTCGCCAGGAGGGCGCCGGGCCTTACCCTGTCGCCGACGGCAACGTGTAGTGCCGCCACCCGCGCATCGCCCCCGCCATGTGGCGGTGCGACATGGACCAGATCGCCCTCCGGCATCAGGCGGGCAAGGCCGACGATGTCAGCGGCAGAAAGCGGTGTGGGGAGCGCGTCAGGAGAGCGGGGCGCTGGCGACAGACCGGGTATGGGCGCGTCAAGTGCGAACGCTGCCACGCCACCGAGCGCAAGCAACGCCACCACCGCAGGCCACCGACGCCTGCGCGGCTTTGGCGTGGGCAGCGCGACCTGCAACGGCAGGGCCGTGGTCTTTGGCGGTTCGGGCGAGAGCAGCATGACGGATTCCCTTGGCGGTTGACGCAAAACTGACCCGTCGGTCATCCGACGTCAAGACAAAACTGGCCAGTGGGTCATATTCGCTCTAGGATGGGCTGAACTGATGGGAGCTACCGATGCCGGACCAGACCAACCCGCGTGCCCGTGGACCCAGCCCGGCCAAGACAGCCGAGACGCAGGCGCGGATCTGCACCGCCGCGCTGAACCGCTTCCTGTCGGATGGCTTTGAGCGCACACGCATGTTGGATGTCGCCCGGGATGCCGGAGTGGCGAAGGGCACGCTCTACCTCTACTTCCCGACCAAGGAGGCGCTGTTCGAGGGTGTGTTGACGCAGCTTCTGGGCGAGACGGTCGCGCGGCTGGAGTTCTCAGCACCCGACCCTGACGAGTCGACCGGTGTTTTCCTGAAGCGGTCGCTGGCGCCCTTGCTGACCGATGACAAGGTGGCTTTGCGTCTTTCGCTCTTTCGCCTGATCATCTTCGAAGGCGCCCGCTTTCCTGAGGTCCTGTCCGCCTATCGCCGCGTCGTCATGGAACCGATCCTGAAGACGGCCCGCCGCCTGTCGCAACGCGCCCGGGCACGGGGCGAGCTTGATACGGATGCGCTGGAACGCCTGCCGATGCTCCTGCTGGCGCCCGGACTGGTCGTGACCGTCTGGAACCAGCTCTTCCCCGACGAACAGCTCGCCCCCCAGGAAGTGTTCCACGCCTACTTCGACCTCATCTTCGGGAGGCGAGAGTGAGCGCAGAAGCCAGCGAGACAATCTCCGCACGTCGGTCAGCAAACGAGCGGCCAGCGCAACCGTCCACAGTTCTGCGTTTCGGTCACCGACAGTCCGCCCAGCCTCGGTCAAGGCAAGTTGGTGTTGCTCCTGCCGTGCGACCACCCGTTTGCGCATATGTCCAGCTTGCCGGTAACAGCCGCGCGCCGTCTGACCGACTGCATTGCCATGCCCGGCGAACGGCCACTGGGACAGCTCGCACGACCACTGCTACCCGATCCCGATGACGCCACGGGCGCGATCACCTGCTTCTCGCTCGAGGCGATGCCGCCACTGTGCGCCGCTCTGGGCCGGCCGGCAGTGGTCGATGCCTTCACGGCTGCCCAGGTGCCACTGGACGGACCACTGGTGGTGCGCCAGCTCGACCCGGCACCCGGCTTCGACGTCTTCGCGTTCAGCCGGCGGCAGCCCGACCGGCGGGGAATGCCGGGCGAGCTGATCGAGGCGATGAAGGCGACGCTCGCTCATGCACAGTGACAGACGCAACGTGATCAGCTGCAATTATTTGTAACAAACCGTGATTGTCCCCGGTTGTGCTGGCCCATCAGTGCCGCGCGCCCATGTTAAGAGGTCTTTGGTGCCCGAGTTCCGCTTCATCGACATCAGCGATATCCACCTCACGCTTCGGTCCGTGAACCTCTCGGAGCCGCCAGTCCACGGTTGCGGACTTCTGTTTCTGGTGGAGCCATGAGAAACGCGCTGGATCGACCGTGATTGCATGATACCAAAAAGATCTGTGATTACCGCACCTTCTTGTGAGTTCCTGCATGACCGCGCTCGACGACCTCCTCCAGTCCTACCGCAACGCCGCGGTCACAGAGCGAGAGAAGGGCACATCCTTGGAGCGCCTCGCCTGCGCATTCCTGACTGCCGACCCGGTCCAGGCCGAGGAGTATTCGCAGGTCTGGACCTGGGGTGACTGGGCCGCTGTGCACGGGCGGAGTGGCAAGGACGTCGGCGTCGACCTCGTCGCCAAGCTGCGCAATGAAGACGGCTACGCGGCCATCCAGTGCAAGTTCTACGGTGCCCAACACCGGATACAGAAGGCGGATATCGACAGCTTCATTTCGGCGTCGGGCAAGGCACCGTTCGTTCGTCGCGTCGTCATCGACACCACGGAGGTGCCGTGGGGCGTCAATGCGGAGGAGATGATCGCAGGTCAGAGCATCCCCGTCGTGCGGCTCTCCCTCACGCACCTCCGTGAAAGCCCGATCGACTGGACGATCTTCGGCGTCCGCGGCGAGACCGTCTTGTCGGAGAAGAAGAAGCTTAGGCCACACCAGACCGAGGCGCTCGTGGCTGTGCGCAGCGGTCTCGCCGAAGACGACCGTGGCAAGCTGATCATGGCGTGCGGCACCGGCAAGACATTCACGTCGCTCAAGATCGCAGAGGACCTGGTCGGCAAGGGAGGCCGCGTGCTGTTCATGGTGCCGTCGCTGGCGCTGATGTCCCAGACCGTCCGCGAGTGGACGAACGACACCCAGACGCCCCTGCGATCCTTCGCGGTC
>Ga0008835_101090_pt1 | contig 15988 bp, 9 predicted proteins | sample HotLakConsoUCCRE_FD_62215 | JGI IMG/M metagenome (GOLD analysis project Ga0008835, IMG submission 62215) | Hypersaline microbial mat communities from Hot Lake, Washington, USA - Hot Lake Consortium UCC-RE (Hybrid Assembly) ... | reverse complement strand
CACAAACAAAAAGACCTTTATCAACTCCTGCCTAACAACTGGGAGAAATATAAAACGGCTGATAGTTAAAAATTAAATACTATCCTACACTAATAGGGATGGTTTGCTCGGACGGATACGTATAAACATAAATCTATAAATTTATTAAACGGCACAGACTTGGATAAAAAACAAAAGAAACGAATTATAGAATGGTTAGACAAGCCACACCCTAAGAGAAAGATTCATAATCTTGAATATTTACATGAAATATGGACACTACTAAATATGGAAAATAAAAATGTGAAGAAATTTGATGATAGTGGTGAATATCTGTAATTGGGTAAACAAGTCGATAGCCATATAAAATCATAAAAGCATTATACTAAACAATATCTTAATTTAATAAAAGAGGCCAATAGTTCAAGTGCGTATATTGACAAGATCTGACAATGTGATTAATTATACTTGTAATAGTGTTCCTGTTTTTGAACTTCTTGATCAAATTTTAACATAAATTTAAGCACATGATCTTACCAGATGGATTTGACTTATTTGAGTACAACAGTAAGCGAGGATTTGTCATTCACGATAGTTTGGCAATCAGTCCTCGGTATGAGATGGTATGGCCTGTCTCGGACAGAGTTATTGGTTTATATGAAGATTTTGTTTGGAGGCTTGTAAACTTAAAAGGAGAACTCCTTTCAAACGATGGATATAAAATGCTTTATATACCATCTAAAGACTATTTGCATACCATTAGCTTTGAAAACTGGATGAAGGAAGAGGGTGATTCCAATATATCTTCTGAATTGATTTTTCAATTACTGAAGATTGGGAATGATGGTGTTAGCAATTATAATGAAGCCTTTTTTGTGGATAAGGCACCTCCCTTTTTGCCTGATTGCTATAATGACGGGTTCATAAGGACTTCAAATATGAACGGGAAAATAGATCTTTTTTCGTCTGAAGGAAAAATAATTTCACGAGATCAATTCAAAACAATCGGTAAAGTGGTAGCCAATCGTTTAGCAATTGTAGAATGTGAAGGATTGCAATGGGTGCATGATCTGAAGGAAGATCAAGCCATCACGGATATTTTAATTGTTAATGAAAATCCTTTGATAACTTATGAGAGAGGATACTTCAGAATCAATCACCCTGAAAAAGGATTTATGATGTATAACGCTTTCAAACAGCGATGGGGGTATAGGGCGTGACTATTTTTCGTCTTATACTTAATTAAAAAAAAATTTAAATTTAGTGGTAAACTAAAGGATCTGGTTGCACTAAAATAATCTCAGAAAATGGCTGTCCAGAAGCAGAATTTGTACCTCATCTTATTGATGTACAGGATTGTCGAACAGCAAAAGATATTTCCATATTTGAGTGTGTTTGTAATAGAGCATTACGCCTCCGAAGTAAACTGAGATTTTAGTACTTTTAATCAGCCACTATGAATACAATAGGCTTAGTGCCAGTAACCAGAAGCCATCAGACATGGAAAAATCGAGAAAAGAATATTTATATGAGCATGTTGAATTTCTTACAGGAATTCTTCCATATAGAAATTATAAAAACTTAGAGTCTCTTAAGAAATGCTCTGATTACATCAGCAACAAATTAAAAGAGTATGGATTTCGAATAAGGCTTCAAAAATGGGAAGCTGACGGGAATATTTATGAGAATGTAATTGCTAACTTCCAACCGGAGAAAACGGAAAAGTTGATAGTTGGTGCTCATTATGATGTTTACGGAGACCAAGCAGGTGCTGATGATAACGCAAGTGCTATAGCAGGACTTTTAGAGAATGCAAGACTTATTTCCGAGAATTCTCCTGACATAGATTTTGGAATTGAGTTTGTTGCCTATTGTCTAGAAGAGCCACCATTCTTTTCGACAAAGCAAATGGGAAGCTATATTCACGCTCAATCAATTCATGAAGCTGGTGAGAATGTGATAGGAATGATATGCTATGAAATGATTGGATATTTTTCTGATGAACCTAATTCTCAACCATTTCCTTCTCCTGAGCTTGCTGAAATCTATCCGAGTACTGCAAATTTCATTATGGTTGTTGGGATAGATGAATTCAGTAGTTTCAACCAAAAAGTATTTGAGAAAATGAAAGTTGACTCACGGATAGATATACAACTGATAGAGTTTTCTCAACGATCTGGATTAGCTGGGATGTCTGATCAGAGTAGTTATTGGGAGTTTGGCTACGATGCACTCATGATCAATGATACGTCATTTATTCGTAATCCTAATTACCATGAAGAAACAGATACCATTGATACCTTGGACTTTGACAAAATGAACGAAGTGATCAATTCTTGCTACAATGCAATAGTCAAACTGAATGAATAAAAAGCCAGTAACAATAACTAAAACGGGCATGCCTTAAATACCTGGTGGTTTGTCTGCATTTGTTGTGACGAATTTATTTAGCCTGAAAATAACAGTTATGGAAAACTACGAGTGGACAAATTTAGAGCTCTATTTTTCAAAATGGTAGATAGAGATCAGAAGCCGTACTCAAAACTACCCCAAACCATAGTCCAAAGTGCTGAGGAGATAGTAGAAAGCTGTTTGGATGCTAATTCCAATAGAATGGATTAAAAATGTATAAATTAATCTTTTAAATTTCATCTTATGATTTCTTAATTTAATAGAAAAATATAGGGAAAGAGGTAATTTTTGTGGAATATTATTTAGTTTTAGAAAAATTGTGTTCACTTAGTAATTTTTTATTTTTTAAATTATGCTAGACAATTTTAGTTATTTAAAATATTTCTTAATATAGATGAGGGTAATAGATTTTTTTTGTGGCGCAGGTGGTTTTTCAGAAGGCTTTAGACAAATGGGCTACAAAGTAGTTTACGGATATGATAATTGGAAACCAGCAGTAAAAACGTTTAATCACAATTTTAAATTAAATTGTGAATCCAAAAATATTATTGATTTTAAAAGTTCAATAGCCGAAATCGAAAAAATTCCTGATACTGAAATAATAATTGGGAGTCCTCCATGTGTTAGTTTCTCTAGTTCCAATAAATCTGGAGGTGCTGATAAATCTTTGGGTGTAGAATTGACTGAAATATTCTTGAGAATTATTGCAGTTAAAAAACATAAACCGAACTCTATACTTAAAGCTTGGTTTATGGAAAATGTTGTTAATTCTAAAAGATACTTACAAACAGCATATACTTTTAAAGATTTAGGTTTGCAAGAATGGGCAAGCAATCATAGAATAAGCCCATTAAAAATTGCAATAGATTTATATGAAAATTCAGCAGTAATAAATTCAGCTGATTATGGATCATTTCAAGCAAGAAAAAGAGTTATTTCTGGTGAAATAATTAAAAAGCAAAAATTAATTATACCCAAGAAAACGCATAGTCAGGATGGTGTCGATAATAAAAAGCCATACCAAACCTTGGGTTTAATGAAGCAAAAACTTCCTAATCCCTTCAGTGCATTTTCTAGTAAAATTGTAGAAGACCCTCAATATGAACTTAAGATAGTTCAAAGCCTACTTACAGACCATTTTTATGACACTGGTGTTTATAAAGTTGAATGGTCTTTTTCTAGATTTTTTAAAGTAAACCATCCCTTTATGGGTAAAATGGCATTTCCAGAGAATGAAAGTAAACCTAGTAGAACAATTACAGCTACAAAAATTGCAAACTCAAGAGAGTCAATTCTGTATCCATCTGAATTGAAAAGAAAGGGAGATGGTGAATATAGATTACCAACCGTAAGAGAAGCAGCTATAATTATGGGCTTTCCAATATCATATCAGTTTTCTGGATCAGAGGGGACAAAGTGGAGATTAATTGGAAACGCTGTTTGTTGTTCAGTAAGTAGAGCTTTTGCAGGTATAGTTTTAGATGAATTAAAAATAAATTATCCTCCTAAACTAGCTGTAACCTTTAGCCCAATCCTTAAAGGGATTATAAACCTAAACACCTATAAGGTAAAATCATTTGAAAATCCTCCAGTCAAGAAAAAAGGAGCTAGATTCAGACGTCATCCAATAAAGGATGGTAACATGACAGTTACACTTTCTAACTACAATATAGAAAAAAATGATAAATATTTAGGAAAATGGTATACAACTATTCAATATGGCAACGGAAAGGGTTTTCCAATTCAGCATATTGAAGATGAATTCTACAAAAAATTAAATAATACTATTAAATCTATAAATGGAGGATTTGAGTTTTTAAAAATCATTAATAATGGGTTTTCAGAAAAGATTGGGAATTCAACTAAACTTCAAGAACTCTATGAAAAGCAAGATTCAGATGGAGAATTCATTGAGCCTACTGAACTTGTTGAAAAAATCAGATTTCTGCTTGAAAGGCTAAATATACCTGAAACAACTATGCTACAGAAGGAACGGATATTCCTTTTCAAAGAAAGCGTCCCTTTAAAGCAAATATTTGCTTTATATGCTATAAATAAGATTTCAACAATTGCAAACGCTAATTAATTATGGGAGTAAGTTTCTATCCAAACAATTCTATCGAAGCATTAGAAAAAATAATACTTCATGAAAATGGAAATCCACTACAAGGTGAAATACATGTTTATAGAAAACTTTTTAATGAGTTGAAAGATAGCCCCGAAGAATTTATTATTTGGCACGATCTAAAGTTAGCAACACATTCAGACACTCGAAATCCGTACAAAAAAAGTGAATCACAGATAGATTTTCTACTTATTTGTAAAGAAGGAATCTGTGTTTTAGAAGTAAAGGGGGGGCAGGTTGAATTTCATAATAATCAATTTAGTTTTCGACACGAGGGAAAACTAGAACAAATGAAGCATAATCCTTTAAAGCAAGTTGAAGGTTATAAATTTACCTTGAAAGAAAAGGTTCTTCAGAAATATTCAAAAAAAATATTTATTGATATTTGTGTATTTCCATTTACAAATATTGATTTTTCACAACAAAAAAATTTGTTAGGAGATGTCATCTATACTAATGTACAATCCCAAAGAGGTCTTTCACTAACCCAATTCATATTAAATAGATTTAATTCTACTAAACAAAAAATAGAAAGCAAACACCATTTCAAATTTGACAAAATAACAGATGAAGAATTAAAAAATATAAGAAGCATATTATCGCCAAAACTTACCGATTCAAATCCCTACATCAATAATCAAGAAACTTATGAGTGGTTAGGACTTAAAAACTTTGAAGTTTTTAGTGGACTAAGTAAAAACCAACGAGTATTAATTGAAGGAATTCCTGGTTGCGGTAAAACTACTTTCGCACTTGCTTACGCAGACCAGAAACGACATTTAAAAGGCCTTTACTTATGTTGGAATAGATTACTAAAGTTTCAAATTGAACATAGGGTTAAAGAAAGACAGCTGACTAATTTAGAAGTGAATACATATTTTGCTTTTTTGAAAGAATTAGGTTTAGATAATCTTTCTTTTGAAGACACTATAGATGATTTTAGGAATAAGGTATTGACTTTCTTCTCAAGAAATATAAATAAGCAGTATGATTATATTATTATAGATGAAGGGCAAGATATTATTAATAGAGGTGTTGAAAGCTTACTAGATAAATTTACTGCTAATGGTAAAGGTTTGGAAAGCGGCAATTTACTTTTTCTCTGTGACAATGAACAAGCTTACTCTATTACTGATGAAAATATTAGTGAAGATATTGATTTGCTGAGTATGTATTTTTCACATTATCATATGAATAATGCGAATAGATCTGTTAATAATAAGGATATACGAAATTTGGCTTCAAAAGTCCTTGAAGATGTTTACCAACTAGATACAACAGACACAATGGATTTATACCCTAATATTGTCATGAGATTTTCAACCTTCAAAGAGGCGAAAAGTCAAATGGTGAAGGATTTTCTAAAATCCATAAGAAATCCAATTAGTAGCTTAAGAGGTAAGGATTGCATTTTACTTGTAGAGTCGTCACTTCTAAAAGGTGAAAATCTGAATGAATTAATAATAAATGACTGTGAACCTCTAACGGAAAATAACATCACTGATACCTCTAATGTACTAAGATATATTTCACCACTAAAATTTAAAGGACTCGAAAAAGATAATGTAGCTTTAATTGTAAAACAACCTACAGCCCTAAATCAGCATGAAATATATGTTGGCATAACGAGAGCGAAGAGCAGCCTTAAAATATATGTAGTTTATGAGTAGGATAATCACAGATAATTACATTGACAAACTAAATGAAATTATAGCCGATTTTGATATAACGCCCAATTTGTACATATTAATGGATTTCTTTATTAAGGAACTGTCGAATAGCAAAAATAAGCAGTACAGGATTTTCTACGAAGGAGATACTGACCTTGAAAGAATAAATCAAATAAAGGAATCTGAAAAAATAAGAAGATTATTTTCATATATAAACACAATAATTAATGAATTTAAAAATCAATACTTACACATTCATATAAATGTAGAATTATCTGGAAAAACTATCAGCAACCTTCTGTCCCTCTTTGTCTGGCAAGCACTAGTCGAAGCCTCGTATGATGAAGAAATACTCCTTAAAGAAGTAAATAATATTAAAGAAAAAATCAAACCTAACTTAATATTACCTAGTCATGGGCAAATCATTATCAATCAAAGGTATAAAGAAAGGTATGGTCTAAAACATAGATTAAAATTTATTGACACAATTTTAAGTTTACCTAAACAAACTGCTAAGTATGGACTGCTTCTAAATCTTAACAGAACTGCTAGAAACTGTATTAACTTATCGGATTTTTCTGTGTTTCCAGAATGTTTAAATACTTTTGTAAATTATGGAGAAAATCATAGAAATGTTTTTAAAGAAATGGGTAGGGAAAAAGTCGAAAGATTATCAATGGTTTTAAATTTATTTCCTTCAATTACAGGAAAGGGCATTTGGTATAAAGATTTTATTCGTGATGAAATCAAAAAATACAATAATTTTAAGAAAGTCATTACAATATCTTCAGGAGAGAAAACATCAGAACAACTTTTAGAAATGCAGAAACAAAATAAATTTCAAGCTGAAGAAATTTACACAATATTTTCATTCGAATTATAAATTAATATTATGAACATTAATTTTTATAAATTAAGAGATGCTCAATTACTTTCGTACAATTATTATATCGCTCAAGTAAGCAATAACGATTTATTAGAATTAAACGGTTATAAAATTAGAAATATATTATCACTTGTATTTAATTTAAAGACTAGAGATTTTATTCTAGAAGATTTATTCAGTGAAAATGGCACTTTTCTAACAAGTGAATCAAAAGATAATTTATTCAAATATATTTCCATAGAAGAAAGAAATGATTTAAAAAATTATCTGACTACCTACTTGGATTATCAGATTGAATCTGAGTGGTATAGTATCCTTAGTCAAGTATTGAATACTGAAAGTATAAATACAATTCTTATTCCAACTCCTATCTTGAAACATGATTTAATTTTAGCTCAATTAAAAACACTGTTCCCAAAAAAGAAGTTTGTTGACTGGCTGGGTTATAATGAAACTTCAGAAGCTCTTATACTAGATTATAATCATGCATGGAAAAAGCGAAATATCTTCACAGTTCAAGATTCTAATTCTGTTTCTTTTTTTCTAAAACACTTTTTTGAAAACACCTATCAATGGAAAAAATATAATGAAGATAGGCACCTTTTTAATCGGATGAATACTAAAACCAGAGAATTACTTATTGGTAAAGATGAATTAACGGAAGTAAAAGAAAAGCTAAGATTACTAAAACCTAAAAATTCTTTAAATGAATGGGATGTGTTGCATGAAAGTGACCACAAAAATTTTTTAAATCCGCAGGAGGAAATTGTTGTCTATTTTAATTTATCCAATAGTAACAGATATCGATTTAGTTCTTCTTTTCTATTAGCGAAAGATAAAAAATACACTGTGAAAAATGCCAAAGACTTTATCATTAACCCTGCCCAGTTCGAGGGTATGTATAGTTTTTCAAATTTAGAAAACATTATTGCCCAAATAGATTTAAGTAAATTGAATAAAGCAATTGAAAAAGATGAAAGTATAATTCAAATTATACACCCCCTATGGGAGAAGTTTAAATTAGACAAAAATGATGGTAGGTTATGGAAACAGTTACTCCAACAAAAATCTAAAAAATATGGGTTAGAGAAAGTTTTCTTCGAGATTGAGGAAGCCTCTGGAATCAAAAACTTTGTAAGCCTAAAAACTTTTGAAAATGCCTATTGCAATCCTGAGAATAGCACTATTATACCTAGAGAGAAAAAAGTTTTTAAAGCTATTTGTCAATACTTAGAACTTCCTCTTGAATACCGAGCGGCTATGCATAGAGAACGCAATTTAGTTGGAGGCCATTCACAGGAATTACATATTAAGTTAAAAGAGATTATTAAAGCTATTATTGAATATGGTGTCCTTGACAAGCATGCACATGACGATGCCCTTTTAGAAATATTAAATTACTCTGTTGATAAAATAGAAAAAAGGGTAGACATGGATTACTTTGGTTTTACAAAAGATTCATTGATTTATGCATGTATCGAACTATGCTATGAAATAACCGATAAAATGAAATTAAAACCTATCCATAAGATAGAACACGTTATTCCTAATTAAAACAATTTATTATGTCCAATATTAAAACAAAAAGAGCTTCACTAGAAGCTTATTTAAGAGAGCAAGTACTGGGACCAGGTGCAGGAAGAAATCGTGTAATTAGAACCAATAAAAATACTGAATTTTCATTTCTTACCCAAAATTATTCTCATAATAATGAAGAAGCACTAACAGTAGTGCCTGGAATTTTTTATAGTTCAGGTATTTTATTTCCAAATAAAGGGAAGAAAAAAGTTGATGAGAAACCCAACGAAGGAATTCAGGATAGCACCATTGAGGGGGCTGATGAGAACGATATTGAAGATATCAATGACAATAATGTGCTTGAAGAAAGAAACTTGTCCGAAGATGATGATGGAATTCAAATGGATCAAATGTATCCAAAAACAATGGGACTTACTTTTTGTATGAAGGCAGGTGATTTGATGAATGAAGGTTTTAAAATTTTGCTATCTGGGCGTCACTATAAAAGAGTAAATGAAGCGGATATAAGTAATTTCGGAGTGCGAATTGAGATATCTACAGAGGAATTAATTGAAACATTAAATACTAAGTTAGATGATTTTGGAAATTTAGGTACTTATTTTAAAATCGAAGAAATCGGAGACTATTCTTTTGTAAAACAACATACAAACTATCCAATAATTAACATACTTGATAGCAAAGGAACCCCTGAACTAAATGCAAAAGGAAAACAAAAGGAAAGACCCGTAAATATTTTAACCCTTGCCTCTAAAAAGCTGGGAGATCAATTTTACCAAGATAATTTGAATTTATTCACAGAAGGTATTAAGCACAGGAATGTTGATAGCCTCTTGAAGAATTTAAGTAATCAGTTGCTACATTCTTACACAGATATTAATCAAAGGAAAATTTTATATGAAGCCAGTCAACAGTTAGAAACATATCAAAATATTCTAAGTCATTTAATCGATGCTCATGAAATTTTCACTGGCCGTTATGGTGTATGGGAAGCAAAGACTCTTGAGAAAAAGGTTAATGTTAAAGGTATCGAGATAGGTAATTCAATTAAGAAGATTTTTAGCGGGGATAATTTACATCAAGCCAATTTTACTGATGAAGAGAATCATGACATTTTAAATTTAATAGATATTATCAAAGTTGATTTAAATGATGAACAAAAAGCAGCATTAAGTATTAACCTTCAATTGAGTAGAGATACAAGAGTGAACAATGATTTAGTATACTGTAAGATACAGGTTTTAAATTCAAGTAGTGAGTTTTTGGAAACCGATTCTAGATATTTCTCTATGGCTACAGAAGGAGTAAATGAACGTAGTTTTTTTGGAGTTGAATGTAAGGTGGTTTCTAATAAATTACAGCCATACAATGAACGAAGTGTTAATACAGTAGTTGATGATAAAGAAGCTGCTGCAATTCGATTTTTATACAGAGAAATGAAAGATTATGGCATTGGTCATGGGTGCAGTGTTTCTTGGGGTGATAATTTCGTAAAAACTGAATATATGCCATTTTGTGATACTCCTGATGTAGATCCTACCCCACGTGATACATCGCAAAGTCCAGTTAATGGTAACGCTCCTGAGTTTTTAAAAAACACTAAAGTTCAGCAAATAAAATACCTATCCACGCTTTCTGACGCCACCGACAAAGAAATTATTAATGGTCTTAAAGAATTTGTTGAAGCCTATGGGGCTTGGATATCCAAAAAACAATTGTTTGTTAATGGTATAAACAACAAAAGCGAACAGAGGATAGCTAAAATTGAAATGGCTAAGTGTGAAAAAGATTATACAAGGCTGAAGGAAAATATTCAAAAATATCTGGTAGAAGGTTCTGATAATTTAAAAAAGTTTAGATTAATGAATACCTCTATGTTTATCCAAATGTGGCATGGTAAGTACGCAGAAAAGGATGAGGTAAAGAAACTTATGGAAGAAGCCCAATTCTCTGGTTTTAATGCCAATTTTTATAAAGAAAAGTGTAAAGATGATATTTTCGAAAAGGGTGTATCAGCAGGATGGAGGGCTTTTCAATTAGCATTTATTCTGCTTAATTTGGATGGTATTTTTGATGACAATTCGTCAAACGAAAAAAGAAATGAATTAGTTGACTTGGTTTGGTTCCCAACAGGTGGAGGTAAAACTGAAGCTTATCTAGGGTTAATTTCTTTAACAATTCTCCATCGAAGAATGCAATATGGTGAATCAGGTGGAGGAACTGCTGCAATAATGAGATACACTTTAAGGCTTTTAACTTTACAACAGTTTCAACGAGCTAGTAAATTGATTATTGCAATAGAATTGATGCGTAGAGGATATGAGAGTTTCGGTCAAGATTTAGGAGATGAACCTATTCGAATTGGTTTATATGTCGGAGATAACCAAATACCGAATAAAACCAAGGACGCCCGAAATCAGGGTAAAGGTTTAATAGATGAATTCATAAAACTGAATGAAAAAAGACCTTCAAAAATACCTTTCGATAAATGCGTATGTTGTGGTGATTCAATTATAGGTTTAGAGACTATTTTAACCGCGCCAGATAACAATTTTGACCATGACATTGGACGGTTAGAATGTAATAATTTAAAATGTGCCATGCATATGCCTGATGTTTGGCAGGAGAATAGCAGACCTGATATGGGATTTTTCCCTTTTTTGTTATCTGATGATGCAATTTATCAACATCCTCCTGCATTACTTTTTGGTACAGTAGATAAATTTGCTCAATTAGCACATAAAATAGATACTTCGGAAACAGGAAGAAAAAATGACTCTAGGCGCCTATTTGGAAGGGGAAACTGGGAAATTTACAAACCACAGAAAGGCTATTTACCCCCTGACTTAATTATTCAAGATGAATTACATTTATTGTTAGGGCCTTTGGGTACTGGTGTAGCATTATTTGAAAGTGCTTTTGAACAGCTTTGCACACGAGAAGATGGTACAAAACCAAAAGTAATAAGCTCAACGGCTACTACACGTAATACTGGTTTACAAATTGAGGCTTTATTCAATAAAAACTTGAGTATTTTCCCAAAACCAGGAATCGATTGCGATGATAGTTTCTTTGGAATGTACAAGAGGGAGTATAAGCCTGAGTACTCAAAAGGATACAAATATCGTTCTAATAGGAGATATATTGGTATTTTACCTACTGGTAGAACTCAAGTTTGGATGCAAATGAGAATAGATGCACTCTGTTTAGCTCACAGAGCTCTATTTGAATTAGAATTTCATGATGGCAATATCATAAGTTCAAATTTCACAGATGAATTAGCAAAAGCACAAAACTATTATCATTCTGTAGTTTCATATTTTAATAGTGTGAAAGAAGTTGGTAGAACACAAGCTCAAGTGCAAACATATATCCTTAAAGAAATACGAAAGGTACTGAATCGAAGTATGCGAAGTCAAAAACTTCTAAAGCCAATTTATGCAACAAAAGATAAATTGATAGAATCTGAATTGACTGGTAGGCTTTCAGGTGAAGAAGTAAAAAAAGAATTGGCTAGGGTTGAAAGTAACTGGAGTCCTGATCGCTTACCAATACAAGAAGAAAGCCATGATGGTGAAATCTGGTTTAAACAACAATATAACATTGTTCCCGAATTTGTAGTGGCTACAAATATGATCTCTGTAGGTTTAGATGTAAGTAGATTTAGCACAATAGTAATGAACTCAATGCCAAGAAATACGGCTGAGTACATTCAGGCTAGTTCACGGGTAGCAAGAAATGATTTAGGATTGGTTTTAACAATTCATCATCCTTTTAGGGCTAGAGATCTTTCTCATTACGAAAAGTTCATCGAGTTTCATGAGAAAATGTATAGTTACGTAGAGCCAATTTCTATTACTCCATTCACTAAAAAGTCTGTAAATAAATTTATGCCATTGTATGTGGCAACAATTGTAAGACATTTTTTCAGAGAATTTGCAAATAGAAATACAGCACATAATATTACTCAAGAGGATGTTAATAATATATTGAATCATTGTATGGCATATTTTAAAAATAGACAAAAAAGGTTAGCGAATCATACTGATGAAACAATTAAAGAATTGTTGTCTGAAAATGATTTAGACCACATTAGAGAATGGGTAGAAAATGCTATTAGCGATTGGTTGCATGGGAAAAATATATCCAATGCAGATAACATCCAATTGGTTTTTAAAAATGCTAATGTGGGCAATGCCGATGGGGAAACTGATTTATATAGCCCATTAAATAATTTAAAAATCAAAGATTATCAGCAAAAATGGCAAGTGGCAATGAGTTTAAGAAGTATCGAACCCACCGCAGTAATTCATATAAACCAATTTTAAAATGAGCATTTTAACCCGAAATCAATACAATTTAGGTATGGATAAGTATAAATTACTGTCATCCACATCAGGCGTAGGAGCAATAATAGCAGCCAAAACTGGTAATTATATTTTACTTTCATCCCTAAACAAGTGGCCTTTTATAAAAAGCGCTCAAGAGATTATTTCATATGAAAGAGAAACTAACATGGCAACGTTGTTAGCTGAGTCTACTAAAAGAATCAAAAATGAATTAGGATTAAATACTGTTGATGACGAAAGGTTCGTTGGATTTTTAAAAATATCAGAGAACTTATCGGGCTTACTATTACTACTTCCTATACCTGAAATAAGTCTTAATGACTTTTTCAATACACCTGAATGGAAAAACCATCCAATAAAGCAGTCTATCACTAATGCTGTTGCAAATAACTACATGGTTCAAGCAACACATTTCCCAAAATGGTTTGTAGGCAAAAATAAAAAGCTTCAAACATTAGATAAATGGAGAGCTGATTGGGGAAATTTGGTACAAAAAAATACCAATGTTAAAACTAATCATTTTGCTCCGCCAAGAGATTTCGACTTTGAAAAAAGTAAGAACGTACGTAGAAAAACAGATGCTGAGGGTAATTATGAAACAATGGATATATATAATGAATTAACCCAGACCAATTTAGCTTTAATTTGTGAGCATGGGCATTTAATGGATATTCCTTGGAGTAAATATATCAATAGCAATAATTTCGGTAATGACTCTGTAAATCTTGATGATATCGAGGATTGTTGTGCAAATCCTGCCCTATTATGGACAGAAAGCACAAATAAATCAGAAGGATTTGAAAATGTTTATATCGACTGTACAAATTGCGGTAAGAAAAAAAACCTTGGTGGGATAAACAGTTTTAAATGTTTATGCCATGGTCATAAACCATGGGAAATCAAAGTTGATGGAGCATTTACACAAAGTAGTAGTATTCCACATGAAATATGTTCATTTAAAGGCAACCGAGGTGTAATGCAAGTTTCGTTAGTCACCGCCAATAGGATGTATTATGCTACAGGTAAAAACAGTTTATATATCCCCCTTGAATTAAAACCAGAAGGTTTTGAAAATCAAGATTTAATGAAGGTTTTAACATACTTAAAATCTCTTTTCGAAAATGATATTCTGGAGGATGATAGCGATTTTGAATTGAATTCATGGATAGATCAATATACAGTCAAGCCTGTATTGAAAAATTCAGGTGTAAAAAATGCCTTCTTCACCAATGAAAATATTGCTTTAATTATCCGTAAAATCAAGTCGTTTATTCTTAAAGACTTTCTAAGATCAGCAATTCAACTAATACGCATAAGAACAGAAGAAATTGAAGATGTATCCGAATGGTTCAATACCCGTTTAGATGAAGATTTTCTGATAAATGATGTTGGATTAGACGAAAAATTTGTTCAAAAAAACCTTTCAGCTATTAAAAATCAATTAAGTAATCAACTATTTGATGAAGAAATTAATGACAGCATTGCTTATGATGATGAAAATTATCGTCTTTATGAATATAAATGTTTTTCAGATAATTCAGAAGTTGCTGAAAATGGTTTGAAGTTCAATAATGTTATTTTAAATGATGATCTGACGCCTTATTTTACCTCAATAAAACAAGTAGCGGAATTAAAGCTTACCCAAGTTCAATTGTCCTTTAACCGAAATAAACCAAGAGTAGCATTTCAAGATCAGAATGGAAATATTGACTATTCATCGGATGCAAAGAAAATATTTGAAGGGGATGCCTCAAATCAATACGTTTTACCTGCAGTTCAAAATTATGGAGAAGGTATCTTTTTCCAATTTAACGAGGACAATCTTAAAGACATAGTCAACGATGACCGATTTCAAAATATTTTAAATAAAAATCTTACCCTTCAAGACCAAGGATATGGAACATGGGAAATGCTAAATAGATGTGGACAAAAGTATTTTATCGTACATAGTTTTTCACACTTGATTATGCGGGAGCTAGAATTTGCATGCGGCTATCCAACTGCTAGTTTAAAAGAGCGTCTGTATATTTCATCCGAGCAAAACGAATTCATGGCAGGCATATTGATTTATACAACAGATGGATCTGAAGGAAGTATGGGAGGTCTTGTATCTCAAGCTTCTGAATACAACATAGAAAAGCTAATAAAAAATGCCTTATTAAGAGGAGTTGACTGTAGTTCGGATCCCTTGTGTTGGGAGTCCGAAGGACAAGGATTATTTGATTTTAATTTGGCCGCATGCTTTTCTTGTTCATTAGTTGCGGAAACTGCTTGTGAAGCAATGAATTTAGGTCTAGATAGGAGAATTTTGATTGATGAAGAATTTGGATATTTTAAAAGTTTATTAAATTTAGAAGTATAGTGAATTAAAAAAACAGAAGATAATGCTTTAAATTTGATTGTAGGTGTAATTAATGACTTTATCACCACACTTGCTGTTTGGCAGATGGAACCATATCGCAAAGGTGTTTTTTTAAGGAAACAAAATGATTTTCCTCATCAACTCTACATTAACAATTATTCAAAAAGAGAAATTGCCTGACCTTTACTCTATGTAAATTATTACAGAAGACTTTTAAATTCATTATCTTCTTAAGATTTATTTGAGCAATTTATTACAGCTGACAAAATAGGTTATTATCTAACATTCTTAGGTATAGTTAATTGTTCTTTCATATTTAAAATATAAATTTGGATTTATTAACTTTTCTCAATATTCTCAAGCTTGCAAAAATAGGTTCACTTAGCTATTTACCACATGCCTTTACCAACAGTTTACATTCTTTTTTCTCGTTGCTCCAAAAATATTAGACTGATTTCTTATAAACTTCAAAATGTCAAGCTTGGCAATTGACAGTATCCGTCCGAGCAAACCATCCCTATTAGTGTAGGATAGTATTTAATTTTTAACTATCTGGCTATTTCGGTCAGACCATGCCAGTGATTTCGGTCAAATGGTGCCACTGTAAAAGATGATGCAAAGTAGTAAAAATTAATTATTCATTCTTCAAAATTCCTTTTCTTAATGACT
>Ga0008835_101089_pt1 | contig 15988 bp, 14 predicted proteins | sample HotLakConsoUCCRE_FD_62215 | JGI IMG/M metagenome (GOLD analysis project Ga0008835, IMG submission 62215) | Hypersaline microbial mat communities from Hot Lake, Washington, USA - Hot Lake Consortium UCC-RE (Hybrid Assembly) ... | reverse complement strand
ACGGTGAAAATCCTCCCGCCCTCCCTGTTGCCAGAAAGGGTAAAGGTGGACGACTTTTACGCCGCCCGCAGCAGGATCATCCCGCCGCTACCGTGGCCGACTTTTGCACCGCCGTTCTCAGCCGTCTTGCAGAGGTCATTCGTTATACAGTTAGTTGACGCTTTGGTAGAGTTAGTACACAGTTTACCGGACAGGGCGGAAGGAAGGCCTCTTTTTCTATGATCGCGCCTGATGATGGCAGAGCGGGCGTCGACCCGATGGCTGGCTCCGGGAGCAACCGGATGGCCGATGCATATGTTCGTATTAAACAAGCGATTTTGCAGTGCAAATTTGAGCCTGGATCGCGGGTCTCGCAGGTCAGAATCGCCGATCTGCTGGGCCTGAGCCGCACCCCCGTGCGCGAGGCGCTGCGCCTGCTGGAGAAGGAGGGGCTTGTCACCTCCGAGCGGGGGCGTCAGGTTGTCATTTCCCAGACAACGATGACCGATCTGGACGAACTGTATGCACTTCGGATCAAGCTTGATACTGCGACGGCGCTGCTGACCGCGGGCAGCCTGACCGACGGCGATCTGAGCGAGATGCGGGACTGCCTGCGCGCGATGGAGCTGCATTGCGCTCCCGGCGATTTCACGCTCTTCGATGAGGCGCACCAGAATTTCCACATGGTCGTGATCCGGCCCGCCGGCCAGCGCCATGTCGATTACTCCGCCCAGCTCAACGAGCATGCCGAACGATACCGGCACATCTACATGGGGCAGGAAAACAGCTACCGACAGTCAAAGGTCGAACACGAGGCCATCCTGGAGGCCTGCGTCGCGCGCACCAGCGGCCGTGTCGCCCGGCTTCTGGCTGAACATTACGCGCGCATCGCGCTCACCATCATTGCGCAGATCGAACCACAGTTTGAGCCCCGGCTGGTGCGCTCGGCAGTGGGCGTCGTTCTCGATGCGCAGAAGAAGAAATGAGAGAGGTCGCGGAATGAAGAGAATTGCGATCGTCGGTTCCGGCAATATCGGCACTGACCTGATGATCAAAATCAAGCGGCTGTCGAAAACGATGGAAGTGGCCGCCCTTGTTGGGATCGACCCGGGCAGCGACGGTCTCGCCCGCGCGCGCCGGATGGGGGTTAACACCTATGCCGGGGGGCTGGAGGCGTTTCTGCAGACGCCGGAGGCCGACGGTATCGACCTGGTTCTCGACGCGACCAGCGCGGGGGCGCATGCCGCCCATGACGCGCTGCTTCAGGCGCGGGGCGTTCGCCGGGTCGACCTGACCCCAGCGGCCATCGGTCCGTTCGTTGTGCCGCCGGTAAATATCGACCGCCACCGCGGTGCGGCCAATGTCAACCTTGTGACCTGCGGCGGCCAGGCGACGATACCCGTAGTCGCCGCCGTCGCGCGCATCACGCCCGTCCACTACGCCGAAATCGTTGCCACGATCTCCTCGAGATCCGCCGGGCCCGGCACACGTGCCAATATCGACGAGTTCACCGAGACGACCGCGCGCGCCATCGAGGCGGTCGGCGGTGCCGGGTGCGGCAAGGCGATCATCGTCCTAAATCCCGCAGAGCCGCCTATCACCATGCGCGATACCGTCTTCTGCCTCTGCGAGACGGCGGATGTTGATGCGATCCGAAGCTCCGTGCGCGCGATGGTAGCGGAAGTGGCGGAATACGTGCCCGGCTACCGCCTGAAGCACGAGGTCCAAATCGAGGAGGTGAGAACCGAGGACCGCGTGATGCTTGCCGACGACGCGACGCCGTTTTCCGGTCTCCGTGTCAGTGTCTTTCTCGAGGTTGAGGGTGCGGCGCATTACCTGCCTGCCTACGCCGGCAATCTCGACATAATGACCTCCGCCGCCCTGCGCGTCGCGGAGCGGATGCTCGAACTGGAGGACGCGTCATGAGCGACATCTATCTTCAGGACGTTACCCTTCGCGACGGGATGCATGCAATTCGTCATCGGCTGGACGTGAACAGGCTGGGCCGGATTGTGGCTGCGCTGGATGCCGCTGGCGTCGATGCGATCGAGGTGGCGCATGGCGACGGTCTAGCGGGCTCGTCGTTGACCTACGGCTTCGGCTCCGCGAGTGACCGGGCCTGGATCGAGGCAGCGGCCGAAAACTGCACCCGCGCACGGCTCACCACGCTGCTGCTGCCCGGGATAGGAACCATCGAGCATCTCCGGGAGGCGCATGCCTCCGGAGTCCGGTCGGTACGAGTGGCCACCCATTGCACCGAGGCCGACATCTCCGCCCAGCACATCGCGGCGGCGCGCGACCTCGGCATGGATGTCTCGGGCTTCCTGATGATGGCCCATATGGCGCCACCCGCAGAACTGGCCCTGCAGGCGAAGCTGATGGAAAGCTACGGCGCGCATTGCGTCTACGTCACCGACAGCGCCGGCGCGCTGACAATGGAAGGAACGCGGGAGCGTATCCGCGCCTACCGCGATGCGCTTGATGCGGGCACGCAGGTCGGCATTCATGCCCATCAGAACCTGTCCGTCGCCGTGGCCAATAGCATCGTTGCGCTGCGCGAGGGCGCCACGCGCGTCGATGCCTCGCTCTGCGGCATGGGTGCGGGCGCGGGCAACACGCCTATCGAGGCGCTTGTCGCCACGCTCGAGCGCGAGGGACTGGCGCATGGGGCCGATCTCTTCGCTTTGCAGGACGCGGGCGAGGATCTTGTCCGCCCGTTGATGGACCGGCCCGTCCGCGTGGATCGGGAGACACTGTCGCTGGGGTATGCCGGGGTCTATTCGAGTTTTCTGCGTCATGCCGAACGTGCCTCGAAACATTACGGCGTCGATGTGCGGGAGCTCCTCGTCGAACTTGGTCGTCGCGGCATGGTCGGTGGACAAGAGGACATGATCGTGGACGTCGCCATCGACCTGGCGGAGCGGGCGGCATGAGCGGCGCCGACGACAACGGCGCCGGGCCGCTGCGCTCTCGGCAGTGGTATGGCGGCAATGGCAAGAGCGCCTTCATGCATCGGTCTTGGATGAAAAACCAAGGCCTGCCGGACGACATGTTCGATGGCCGCCCGGTAATTGGCATTTGCAACACGTTTTCCGAGATGACCCCCTGCAACGCGCATCTTCGTGGGCTGACGGAGAAGGTGAAGTTTGGCGTCTACGAGGCGGGCGGCTTCCCGGTGGAGTTTCCCGTCCTTTCGCCCAGCGAGAGCCAGACCCGTCCGACGGCGATGCTCTACCGTAACCTCGCTGCAATGGACGTGGAGGAATCGATCCGCGCCTATCCCGTGGACGGCGTGGTGCTGATGGCCGGTTGTGACAAGACCACCCCCTCGCTGGTGATGGGCGCGGCAAGCTGCGACATCCCCGCGATTATCGTCTCGGGCGGGCCGATGCTGAACGGCGTCGTCAAGGGAGAGCGCGTGGGCTCGGGTACCTCCGTCTTCCGCTGGGTCGAAGAACTAAAGGCCGGCACCATGAGCGAGGAGGATTTCCTCGCTGCCGAGGCCGGTCACGCAAGGTCCGCGGGCAGCTGCATGACAATGGGTACAGCGTCGACGATGGCCGCAATGGTTGAGGCGCTGGGGCTTGGCCTGATGCAGAACGCTGCGATCCCTGCGGTGGACGCGCGGCGGCATCAGCTGTCGCAGATGGCCGGGCGCAGCATCGTATCCCTGGCCCGGGACCGCGTGAATATCGGACGGATCCTAACCCGCGAGGCCTTCGAGAACGCGATCCGCGTCAACGCCGCCATCGGAGGGTCCACCAACGCGGTTCTGCACCTTGTCGCTATCGCGCGCCGCATGGGCGTGGAACTGGGTCTTGACGATTGGGACAAGCTTGGCCGTGGCGTGCCGACGATCGTGGATCTCATGCCATCGGGGCGCTTCTTGATGGAGGATTTCTACTACGCTGGCGGTCTTCCGGCGGTCATGCGGGCGCTCGGCGAGAGGGGCCTGCTACACCGGGACGCGCTGACGGTCGAGGGCCGCACAATCTGGGAACAGGTCCGCAACGCCGAGGTCTACGACCGCGAAGTGATCCGGACGTGGGATGCGCCGCTCCGCGAGGAAGGCGGCATCGCCGTCCTGCGCGGTAATCTCGCGCCGCGCGGGGCCGTTCTGAAACCCTCCGCCGCATCGCCGGAGCTTTTTCTGCATCGCGGGCGCGCGGTCGTCTTCTCCTCGGTCGAGGACTACCACGCGCGCATCAACGACCCGGCTCTTGATGTGGACGAGAGTTGCATCCTCGTCCTGCAGAATTGCGGGCCGAAGGGATATCCGGGAATGGCGGAAGTGGGAAACATGGGCCTGCCGCGCAAGCTGCTTGAGAAAGGCGTACGGGACATGATCCGCATTTCCGATGCGCGCATGAGCGGAACCGCCTACGGCACGGTCATTCTTCATGTGGCGCCCGAGGCGGCCGAAGGTGGGCCGCTGGCCTTTGTTCGGTCCGGTGACTGGATCGAGGTGGATATCGCCGCACGACGATTGCATCTGGATGTGAGCGACACGGAGCTGGCCCAGCGCGCGGCTGGCTTCGAGCCTGCTTTGCCACCCGTGGCCAGCGGCTATCAGCGGCTCTATCGGGACCACGTCGAGCAAGCCGACCTCGGCTGCGATTTTGACTTTGCGAGCGAGTCGAAGGCGCTTTCACCGCAGCGCGTAAGCCATTGATGGCGAGCACCGTTCTGATCACCGGAGGATCGCGCGGAATCGGCGCGGCCACGGCCCGTTTGGCTGCGGCGTCGGGCTGGCATGTCGTGCTCACCTACAGGTCCGACCGCGCGGCGGCCGACCAGGTCGTCGAGGACATCGCCGGAAGTGGCGGCACCGCCGAGGCGGTCTCGGTCGATATCGGTTTGGAGGCGGATGTCATCGCGCTCTTCGACCATTGCCGGGACCGTTACGGCCGGATCGACGGGTTGGTGAACAACGCTGGTATCCTGCCGCCGATCGGGGCTTTTGCCGATATTTCGCTCGAACGCTGGCAGAGAACCATGGCGATCAATGCCGCCGGGCCGTTCCTGTGCTGCCGCGAGGCGGTGCGCCAGATGACCGGGATCGAGCCGGAGCGCGGTGGTTCGATCGTCAATGTCTCCTCGATGTCCGCGCCACTGGGTGCCCCAGGGGAATTCATCGACTATGCCGCGTCCAAGGGGGCGCTTGAGTCCATGACCATCGGGCTGTCAAAAGAACTCGGGCCCCGGAACATCCGTGTGAACGCTGTGCGCCCCGGGCTGATCGACACGGAAATCCACAGTTCCGCAGGGGATTCCGGGCGTATCGCGCGCCTTGGCAGAACCGTGCCGCTGGGGCGTGCGGGCAGCGCCGAGGAAACGGCGGCGGCGATCGTGTGGCTGCTGTCGGATGCCGCAAGCTACGTGACCGGCAGCATCCTGCCGGTGAGCGGCGGACGCTGAATTGCAATACCGAAAGGCCAAGACATGAGCACAGTAACCGTCAACCACACCGGCATCACAGTGAAGGATCTGGACCGGTCCATCGCCATGTTCTGCGAGCTGTTCGGCTTCGAGCAGATCGACCGTTCGTCGCGTGACCCGGCGATCATCTCGGCGGTGACCGGCGTGGCGGGGGCGGAAGTGCACATCGCCTATGTGCGCAACGGTGCGGCGCGGCTGGAACTTCTGGCCTATTCGGCCCCTGCCGACGCCGCCGATCTCCGTCCGCGTCCCCATGACTTGGGTTCGTTGCACCTTGCGCTCAACGTCACGGACATGGACGCGATCCTTGAGCGGGCTCTTGCATGGCCGCTGGTTCCGGTCGGCAAGGAGGTCCGTATCGACGCGGGCCCGAACGAGGGCGCGCGCATCATATACCTGAGCACACCGGAAGAGGGGCTGATAATCGAACTGATCCAGTTGCCGGTGACGGCCTGATCAAGGGGGCTCAGTCGGCTGGCGTGACGCGTTTCGGCAACTCGTCGCGTTGGCCCCATTCGTGCCACGACCCATCGTAGAGCCGCCAGTCATCATGGCCGACCGCTTCGAGCATGAAGCCGAGAATGCAGGCGGTCACGCCCGATCCGCAGGTGGTCAGCACCGGGCGGGACAGGTCCACGCCACGCGCATCGAAGACTGCGCGCGCCTCCTCGGGCGTTATGAAAGTGTGACGCGGTGCGGGCTCGAAAAACAGTTGCCACGGCGTGTTGATCGCCCCCGGCATGCACCCCGACGCGACGCCGGGATAGCCAGAGCCCTCTTGCCCGTCGAACTTTGCCGCAGTGCGCGCGTCGATGATCGTGGCAGAGCCGTCGTCGATGGCCGCGAGTACATCCTCGGCGCTTGCGACCTGTCCGGGCGTCGGATGGGTCTTGAACGCCCGCACGGCGACCGGTGTGGCCTCACCGGTCTCGACCGGGCGATCCTCTGCGATCCATTTGCGCAGACCGCCGTTCAGGATGCGCACGCGATCATGCCCGAAGGTACGGAACATCCACCACAGCCGGGCGGACACATAACCGGAGTCGTAGACGATCACTTCGGTTTCGTTGCATATCCCGCGCGCGGCAACCACGGCGGCAAAACGCTCCGGGGCCGGCAGCATGTTGACGTAGGGTGTATCCGGATCCGAAATCTCCGTCAGGTCGACGAATTGCGCGCCCGGGATGTGGCCGCGTCGGAAGTCGTCGATCCCCTGCTTGCCGCTTTCCGGCAGATGCCATGTGCAGTCTAGGATCACGCGGTCCGCGTCGGGCTCCGCCGCAATAAGCGCCGAAAGTGCGTCGGCTTCGATCAGCAAGTCGGTCATCGTCGCCTCCTTCAGCGTGCAATGCCAGGGCGGCGCGGACTTTCGACCCAGCTTGCCCCGGTCATCACGCCACCGTCTATCACGATATTCTGCCCGGTCAGATAACGGGTTGAAGGCGCGGCGAGGTACAGTGCCGTGCTGACCAGGTCTTCTGGCGTGGCAAGGCGGCCTTGCGGGATGAAATTCGCAAACCACTCGGCGCGGTAGTCATCATCCCATAGAGGCCGGGTGAACTCCGTCTGTACGAAGCCGGGTTCGATGGAGTTCACCCGAATATTGTCATCGGCCCATTCATGGGCCTGGCTGCGGGCGAGGGACGTCACCGCTGCTTTTGTAGCTGCGTAGACGGAAATTGTGTCGAACGAGTGATTCGCAGAGAGCGAGCTGAAGTGGATGATGCGTCCGCCGCCCGCTGCCTTCATCAAGGGCTGCACGGCCTGGCTGAGGAAGAAAACGGAGCGCAGGTTCACGTTGGCGATGATATCGTAATCTTCCGCGGTGACCTCCGCGATCGGCTTGCGCCGATTCGCGCCCTGAAGGTTGACAAGGATGTCGATTCCGCCGGTTACGGCCTTCGCACGCTGCACGAGGTCCTGCGCGGCGGTAGGTGTCGACAGGTCCGCCTGCAGACCGGTGAATGCGAGTCCTTCGGCGTCGAACATCTTCTGAACGTCTGCCAGCCGGTCCTCGGCAAGATCATGAACGATGACCCGGGCGCCGGCTCGGGCGAAGCCGCGCGCGATTTCCCTGCCGATTGCCCCGGCGCCGCCGGCGACAAGGGCCGTCTGGCCGTCAAGTGAGAACAGGGAATGGAGGAAATCCGACATCTTGCTTCGCCTTCTATGCACCCGGGTGATGATCTGCGTTCCGAGCCACGCCGGCCGTGCCTTCGTGGTTGGATACCGTATACGTTCACACGTCGACTGAGTGAACACAGTTTTTCATACCGAATCAAGTATGGCGCTCGACAGATATCCAATTTTGAAGTTGCCTTTGGCAAATCAAAGTGGTTGCCTCAGCCTTGGGCGGGGCGCCATACTGCTCCATACTGGATGCAGAAATGCCAGAACGCTCGACAGGGAGGAAACACAAATGCAGAGACGTAACTTCACGCGGAGCCTCACCGTTGCCGCTGCTCTTACGCTGTCCACGGCAATCGGGGCTGGCACCGCCGCCGCGCAATCGGACGATCAGGAAGTGACCATCATGGTGTCGCCCCTGACCTTCGCCTTCCCCCATTTTGTCTTCATGGTGGAAGAAATGCGCGACGAGGCAGAGGCCATAGGCGGCGTCAAGATCATCGTGCAGGACGGCCAACTGTCTTCGACGAAGCAGGCCGGCGACATCGAGGCTGCGGTCGTGCAGGGTGTTGACGGGATCATCGTGGCCCCGACCGATGCCGATGCCCTTGCTGGAGCGGTCCGCACCGCGATCAGCAACGGTATCCCGGTTGTGACCGTTGACCGGCCGGTCAACGGCGTGCCGGAAGTTCTGGCCAACGTGGCCGCCGACAACTTCACCGGAGCCAAGGCGCAGGGTGAGCAGGTCGTCGCGGATTTCCCCGACGGCGCGACGATCGTGAACCTGCAGGGCATCCCCGGCGACAAGACGATGATCGACCGCAATGCCGGCGCCCATGAGGTGCTCGATGTCGCGGGCGATTCTTACGTCTTTGTGGCCGAGCAGCCTGCGGATTTTTCGCGCGATCAGGGCCTGTCCGTGACCGAGAACATCCTGACCGGCTTGAGCGAGACGCCCGACGTCATCATCGCCGCCAACGACGATATGGCGCTGGGCGCCGCACAGGCGGTCGCAGCCCGTGGACTGACTGGTGAAGTGGCGATCTACGGCTTCGACGGGTCATCGGGTGCCCTGCAAGCTGTCATCGACGGGTCGTTGCGGGCGACGATCGACCAGTTTCCGGGCGAACAGGGCCGGACGGCCGTGAGGGTTCTGGTGGATCACATCCGTACTGGCGCCATGCCTGAGAGCGACAACATCCTGCTCGCCCCCATAGCGATCACCGAGGAAAACCTCGACGACGCCGAGCGGATCGGCATGGCCCGCGAGTAAAGCCGTGATCTCGCCCGAAGCCGCGGGCGACACCCTGTCGGAGCAGGACCATCGCTCCGGCAGGGTCATCGTCGAGGCCCGCGGCCTGATCAAACGATTCTTCGGCGTCACGGTGCTGGACGGAATTTCCCTGTCGCTCCGGCATGGTGAAGTGCGCGCGCTTCTGGGTGAGAACGGCGCGGGCAAGTCGACGATGATCAACCTGCTTTCAGGGGTCCACAAGCCGGACGGCGGCGAGATACTGATTGATGGACACCGGGTCACCTTCTCGGGTCCGGTCGAGGCGGACCACGCCGGGATCAGCGTGATCCGGCAGGAGCTGTCGCTGTTTCCCGACCTCTCTGTCGCCGAGGCGGTGTTCGCTGGTCACCTGCCAAAAAAACGGTTCGGCCTGATCGATTGGGGGCATGTGCACGACGCCACGCGCGATGCGCTCCGACAGTTGGAACTGTCGATCGACGTGCGCAGCCCGGTGGCCAGTCTGTCGGTGGCAGAGCAGCAAATGGTGGAAATCGCGCGGGCTTTGACTCGCCAGTCGCGCATCGTGATCATGGATGAGCCGACCGCCTCGCTGTCGCCCAAGGAGGTCGCGCATCTGGGCGAGATCATCCAGCAACTGTCCGACGACGGTGTCGGCTTGCTCTACGTCAGTCACCGGCTCGATGAGGTCCGTGCGTTTTGCGACACTTACACCGTCCTGCGTGATGGACATGCCATTTCTTCGGGCGCCGTAAAAGACATCGATGTGCCGACGCTGATTCGCGACATGGCGGGACGCCACGTCGAGACCGGGGCGCGGGGGGCCGACCGGACGCCCGGAAAGACCGTTCTCGAATTGCGCTCCCTTGCCTCGCGGCTTCAGGGGCGCAGCAGGCGGATGGTCAAGGATGTCAGCCTGACCCTGCGCGAGGGAGAGATCCTCGCCCTCGCCGGTATCGTCGGTGCCGGTCGGACGGAAACCGCGCGGATGATCTTCGGACTGGACCGGATCGGGTCAGGCGAGATCCTGCTGAACGGACAGCCGTTTGAACCGCGCTCTCCTGGCGCCGCGATGCGAGCGGGCATCGGCTATGTCTCCGAGGATCGAAAGGATCTTTCGATCCTGCCTGAGCGCTCGGTCCTCGAGAACTTCGCCCTGACGCGGCCGTTGCCCTCCGGCGCATTTGGCCGGATCAGGCGGACGCAGGAACGTCGGCTGCTCGACACCTACCGCGACCGGCTCGACATCCGTGCCAGAAGTCTGTCAGCTCCGATCGCGTCGCTGTCCGGCGGCAATCAGCAGAAAGTGGTCCTTGCGCGGTGGATTGCCCGCCAGCCGCGGGTGCTGATCGTGGACGAGCCGACACGCGGCATCGATGTCGGCGCCAAGGAGGACGTCCATGACCTGATCCGCAAGATCGCCGCCGACGGCGTAGCGATCTTGCTGATTTCCTCGGACATGCCCGAGGTGCTCTCTCTCGCCGACCGGATTCTGACGCTTTTCGAGGGGCAGGTCACGGGCGAGAGCGTCGCAACGGAGGCATCCTCCGAAGCGCTCATGAAGCTGATGACGCGCCATGAATGACATAGATATCGACTTCCAGAGGGTGTGACATGAGCAACGAAACCCAGGCCGCGCTTGCCCGTGCGCGGCGCTTTGCCCTTCTGGCAAAACTCGCACCGCTTATCTTCCTGCTCGCGCTCGTGGCGATCTTCGCGACGCTGGAGCCACGCTTCCTGCTGCCACTAAACCTCTTCAACGTGCTCCGGCAGGTGTCCATCTTCGGCATCATCGCCGTGGGCATGACCTTCGTCATCCTGATCCGCGGCATCGACCTGTCCGTGGGCTCCCTGGTCGCGCTGACGGGGCTCTGCGCCGCAGTTGTCGCCAAGGGCGGAACCGAGCCGGGGCTGCCTCCTGATGCGGGTCTGCACTGGACCATCGCGGCGCTCGCGGCGATCGGTGTCGGGTGCCTGATGGGGGTTGCACAGGGTATGATCGTCGCTTGGCTGTCCGTGCCTGCCTTCGTCGTGACTCTCGGCGGACTGACGATCTTTCGCGGGCTGGCCCTCGCCATCGGCAACGGCGGTCCGGTCTCTGGCTTCTCGGCGGAGTTCGGCTGGTGGGGGAGTGGCCTGATCGGCCTGGTGCCGGTGCCCGTGATCATCTTCGCTGTCGTAGCGCTCGTCGGTTACCTCGTGCTGACCCAGACGCAGTTTGGTCGGTCGGTCTACGCGGTCGGCTCCAATCCCGAGGCGGCACGACTGTCGGGGATCAACGTAAACCTTGTCACGATCACCACCTACGGCATCATCGGCTTCTGCTCGGGGCTCAGCGGGTTCGTCCTGGCCGCCCGGCTGAACTCGGCCGAGGCCGTTGCCGGAACGGGCTATGAACTGACAGTGATCGCCGCCGTCGTCATTGGCGGGACCAGTCTCTACGGCGGAACGGGTGGCGTGATCGGGACGGTGATCGGCGCGCTGTTGACGGGCGTCCTGATCAACGGTCTGGTTCTGCTCCAGACCTCGCCCTACACGCAACAGGTGTTGATCGGGCTCATCATCATCGCCGCCGTTGCATTCGACGCATTCATCAAGAGGCAGAGCCGATGACCCGGGAGATTTTCCTGACCGGCACTCCGCAGACGGAACCGGAGCCGCGCGAGTTGCGGGCCGGAAAGCTCGAAGCGACCTGGGATAATGCCGCGCTGAGAAAGGTATGCTGGGACGGTGTCGAGATCATGCGCGCCGTCCTCTTCCTCGTCCGGACACCGGGCTGGGGCACCCCCGAGGGCGTGCTCTCCGATCTTCGGATCGAAGAGACCGCGGGTCGATTTACCCTCAGCGTCCACCAGCATTTCGGAGAGCCCGGCGAGGGCGTCGGTGTACATCTGCGGTTCACCGGCGATGAGTCCGGAACATTGCGCGCCGTGGCGGATATTCGCTCTGAAGTCCCATTTGACACATTCCGCACCGGCCTGATCGCGCTGCATCCTTTGGACGGATTCGCCGGCACCGATGTCGACGTGATGCACGCCGAAGGCGCGGACCAGAGCCACACGATCCCGCGCCAACTGTCGCCGGGTCAGCCGCTCTTCGACATCGAGGCGATTACCCATAGTCCGGTGCCCGGAATGACGGTCGAGACCCGGTTCTCTGGCGACATCTTCGAGATGGAGGACCACCGGCAATGGTCCGACGCGTCCTTCAAGACCTACAACCGCCCAATCGCCCTGCCGCTGCCCTACACGCTCGACCCAGGCACTCCGATCGAGCAGTCGGTGACCCTGACCGTCACCGGCAGCACCGGAGGACAAGTGCCCGCCGCGCCGGTCGCGGTCCCTCCCATCGCGGGCCAGCGTCTGCCGGTCTTCGCCCTGCCGGTAGACTCACCCGACGCCGCCCGTGAGGCGCTTGACCATCTCGATGCCCTGCTGGCGCTTGCGCCTGCGCGCCTTCTAGTGCGGCTCGACGGCACCCGCGACGCGGACGCCGACCTGGCGCCCATCGCGGAGCTCGCGAAGACGCTTGGCGCTGAGGTGGAGATGCAGGCCATACTGGCTGCTGACAGCGACACGGCCGGTGCCGCCGAACTGGCGGCCCTTGCGGATGCCTGCAAGGCGGCCGGTCTGCAGGTGGCGCGTATCGCCGCCCTGCCGAAGGTAGACGAGGGCAGTTTTCAGCCAGGACAGGACCGTCCGCCCCATGCTGCCGATACCGCCATCGCCGCCGCCCTGGCCGACAGTTTTCCCGGGGCCGCCCATATCGGCGGGACGCCGGCCTTTTTTACCGAGTTCAACCGCAAGCGGCCCGATCCGGCGCTTTGGGACGGGCTGACCTTCAGCACGGCCCCCGTGGTTCATGCCGCTGAGGATCGCTCGGTGATGGAAACGCTTGAGGCGCTTCCGCATATCCTCGCGTCGGCGACCGATCTGTCGGGCGGGCTGCCGATCTCTATCGGTCCCACCGGGATCGGAATGCGGATCAACCCCTATGGACCCGCCCCGACCGAAAACGATCCCGAGAAGCGAGAAGGCATGGCCGCGCGGGACCCCCGCCAGCGCGGGCTCTTCGCGGGGGCTTGGAGCGTCGGCTACCTTGCGCGGATCGCGCCCTTCGCACCGGACCGCTTTGCCTTCGGCGCCCCGACCGGGCCGTTTGGCCTGATCTCCACGCCGCAGTCCTATACCCGAGCCTTCTGGGACGACCAGCCGGACGGCGCGCTCTACCCGCTGTTCCATGCGGCCCGTTGGATCGCGGGCGCCGGCGGGGCAGAGGTTGTGAGCGCCAGGACGGAAAACGGCGTTGCCCATATCGTCTGGCAAACTGAAAGCGGTCGGCGGGCGCTTGTCGCCAACCTCACCGTGGATCTCGCCCCCGTGCCTGGCCTCGATGTGACGGCGCCCCATTCAGTCTGCCTTGACGCGGAAACCCTGCCGTCGCTCATGAACATCCCGGCGCCGCGGCCATCGCCCGGCCTGCCGGATAACCTTGACGCATATGCCATTCTATATTGCGAGGAAGGAGCCGGCACATGACCGCACCGTTAAAAGGGCTGCTGATCGGCTGTGGGTTCTTTTCGGAAAACCAGCTTCATGCTTGGGCGGATGTGGACGGTGCGAAAATCGCTGCCGTCTGCGACCTGCAGGAAGACCGCGCACGGGCCGCAGCCAAGCGCTTCGGCATTCCCGAGTGGCACACCGACAGCGCGGTAATGGCCGGTGGTGGCTTCGATTTCGTCGATATCTGCACCACGATGGAGACGCACGAGACGCTTGTCGGTCAGGCCATGGCGGCGGGTCTGCCCACCATCGTCCAGAAACCCTTGGCTCCGGATTACGAAACCTGCCTGCGCATCGTGGAGACCGTTCAGGCCCATGACGGCCGCCTGATGGTCCACGAGAATTTCCGGTTCCAGAAGCTCTTCCGCCGCCTGCGCGAGATCCTCGACAGCGGCGAGATCGGCGAGACTACCTTTGCCCGGCTGTCCTGGCGGAACGATATCGATGTCTACTCGAACCAGCCCTATCTGCTGACGACCAAGCGGTTCATGATCATGGATGTCGGCATCCACATGATCGACTTGGCGCGATTCCTGATGGGCGACGCGGGGGCGGTGAGCTGCCTGACCCAGTCGGTCAAGCCGGGCCTCGTTGGTGAAGACCAGGCGACGATGATGCTGCGGCACGAAAATGACGCGGTGAGCGTGATAGACATCAGTTATGCCTCGCACCGCTCCCCGAACCCGTTTCCCCAGACCCTGGGCGAGATCGAGGGGCGCAAGGGCGTGATACAGATCCTGGAGGACGAGACCCTGCGCATCCATTCCGAGGGCTCGGCGCGGGACGAGCATGTGCCCGCCGACGACCGGGACTGGACCTCGGCCCCGTGGACCCAGATCCAAGATTCCGTTCCGCGGGTGCAGCAGCATTTCGCGGATCGCCTGCGCTCCGGCGCGCCGTTCGAGACCGATGGTCTGGAAAGTCTGAAGACCTACGCCCTGGCCGAGGCAGCCTACAGGTCCGCCGGGACCGGCTCTCTCATGGAAATCGCGCCGATCATGAAGGAACACCAATGACTTGGTCCGACACGCGCCGCCGCGTCGGCCGCACCGACCTTGAACTACCGATCCTTGGCTTCGGGACCTGTCCTATCGGAGGCGTCTATGCCGCCATCGGCGAGCCGGAGGCGCGCGCGACCTTCGAGGCGGCTTGGGACGCGGGCATCCGCTTCTATGACACCGCGCCGTGGTACGGTTTGGGCCAGTCGGAGCATCGTACGGGACGCGCGCTCTACGACCGCGACCGCGACAGCTACGCGCTCACGACCAAGGTGGGCCGTGTCCTGCGCGCCCCCCGCGACCGTGCCAGCTACCGGCCGCCGGCCTGGGAAGCGCCGCTCCAGTTCGAGGTAGAGCATGTCTTCACCTACGATGCGATCATGCGGTCCTACGAGGACAGCCTACAGAGACTCGGAATCAACAAGGTCGACGCGCTCTACATTCACGATCTCGATCACGGCTATTTTCCGGACGAGGCTTCGCTGGACGCGAAGTTCCGGGAACTGGCCACCGACGGTTACCGGGCCCTCGAAGAGCTGAAGTCCTCCGGCGAAGTTGCCGCAATCGGGGCGGGGATCAACGAGCGCGGGATGATTTCGCGCTTTCTCGAGAGTGCCGATCTGGACCTTTTCCTCGTCGCCTCCCGCTACACGCTTCTCGAGCAAGAGATCTATGCCGAGGAGATCGCTCCGGCCGGCAAGCGCGGCGCGTCGGTGGTAATCGGCGGCGCCTTCAACTCGGGCATCCTCGCCACGGGCGTAGTCGATGGCGCCAAATACGACTACGGCGCTGCGCCCGAGGCGATCGTGACACACACTTGGCACCTCTCACGCATCGCCAAGGCCCACGGCATTCCGCTCGCCGCAGCTGCGTTGCAGTTTCCGCTGGCTGCCCCCGAGACTGCCTCCCTAATCTTTGGCGCGGTCAGCTCGAAGGAGATCCGTCAAAACGTGGCCAACGCCGCACTGGAAATCCCGGCGGCCTTCTGGTCCGACCTGCGGTGCGAGGGCCTTATCGCGGAAGGCGTGCCGCTTCCGTCAGACTAAAGCGTTTCGACATTAATCCGAGACATATCCGGCAGCAGTGAAGTAGTTCCAGCACTCCTGCGGATCGTAGAGATCACAGATCGCACCGATGGCGTCGAACACGTCTGTGAATCTTGGAGAATGTGGAGTGATCCGGGACCCGGTCGCTCAGATCGAGGCGGCAGAACCAGCGATATGCCAGGTTCAGATGCACCTCTTCGCACAGCCGCCGCTCCGAACGGATGCCGAAGCAATAACCAACCAGCAGCATTCGGATCAGCAACTCGGGATCGACGGAGGGACGGCCGGTGTGGCTGTAGAAATCTGCAAGATGGGCACGGATGCCGGTCAGGTCGGCAGTGTCCCGTGTGGTGGTGTAGGAGGCCGCGCGCGGAGCCTTCGGCGTAGCGCAGCGCGCGGCCGTGGGTGACGCTGGCGGTCATCGTGGATCTTCGGAGAAGGTTCGGGTTGCGACCTGGAACCGACAACGGAGATGACGATGACCGAAGAGAGAATGGCGCTGATCGAGCTGGTTGAGAAGCAGGCCGATGGTGACCTCGTGCGCGAGATGCTGGCCTTCGCAGCCGAGCGGATCATGGAGGCTGA
>Ga0008835_101083_pt1 | contig 16069 bp, 15 predicted proteins | sample HotLakConsoUCCRE_FD_62215 | JGI IMG/M metagenome (GOLD analysis project Ga0008835, IMG submission 62215) | Hypersaline microbial mat communities from Hot Lake, Washington, USA - Hot Lake Consortium UCC-RE (Hybrid Assembly) ... | reverse complement strand
TTTCGGGAGCCGCCTCAGGTCAGCGTGCCGCAATATCCCCTGCCCCTGCCCCTGGTCGAAGTCCAGTCAGACGAGCAGGCCGAGACCGACATATCGGGCGACGCTTTCGACTTCGTCCGCAGCATCCGTGTCTTTCACATCCAGTTCAGCCAACGCGAAAACAGTAAAGGCGACTGCAACACCTACGACGCCACGCGTCTCGGTTCCTACGGTGTGCAGGGTGACTATCGATGGACACGGTCGAGTGTTGCCCAGGTCCCGCCCGGGTCACAGCTGCCCGACACCGGACACTGTAACTGGGTCAGCTACCGCTCGGTTTTCGTGGACTGGCGGGATCATGAGGGGAGCTACGGCTTCGAAGAGGTCCGCTACTGAACTTCCCCGGGCCTGCCGGGGGCAGGTCCGCATCTGATCATCTTGCACCTGTGACGGTGCACCGAACCCAAAAAAGGGAAACGACGCCAGACCGAAAAGCCTGACGCCGCACTAGAAGAACCCGTGAACAAGGATCTTGTAGCGCACTGTCTGAACCGCCGCAACCAGCAAAGTTGTTTTGCTGGCGAGAATGTTGTTTGCTCTCGGCATGGGGTCGTCTCTCACAGGAGACACCGACCATGGAACCCACGACCGGCCTGATCCTGAGACGGATCACCCAGACAGAGCTGTCCGTTTCCGCCCACAAGCTGGCGACCGTCATCCTCGACGCCATCGCGTGGAAGGAGGGTTACAACGGGCTGCCGCGCGGGACGGCCGCCTTCACCCTCGCCGACCTGTCATCCAAGATGGGCATCTCGCGCCAGTACCTGACCGAGCTGCTGGCTGAACTCGAGGCATCCGAGCTGGAGCTGAGACGCGCGAAGCCCAACGGCAAATTTGCACCTTGGCTGTTCCGCTTCACGGCATTCGATACTGAGGACGGAGATCAGGATGTTGCGTCAAGCACAGGCGACACATCACTATCTAGAGAAAGAAATAACAAAACTGTTTTTTCAGGACAGATCACTATTTCTGAAGCATCGAACGTCTTTCAGACTTGTTGGGCGGACCTGATCAAAGCTGCGAAGAGGGCCCTGCCCTGCTGGAACATCGACACGCAGGTGATCTGGGACCGCTTTCTTGCCTTCAATCGGGCGCGCGGGAACGACAGGGTTCCTGCCGGCTACCTGCTCGGATTCATGCGCCGATGGCGAACCTCACCCGGTTCGGTAAGCCGACCGGCGGAAGCGCCAACTCCGCAGCAGGTGGCTGACCCGCGGGAGCGAGAATTGCACGCTCAGATCAAGGCTGCCCCTAGCGGTAACCGGCAGTTTCACGCGTCAGACCTGTGTCGGCTCATCGGGCAGGCGGCCTATGAGGCACGCATCCTCGACGCCATCCGGCAGTTCGGCTGTCCACGGTTCACCGCGACGCTCGCCGTTCATGGGAACGCCGTGATGGCCGGAGAGATTTCGCGATGACTTCGCGGTGCTCCTGCCACACCGCCTGTACCGGCTCACGCCATAGACCAAAGACGATTTCCTTCAGGCATCGAACGCATGGGCGTTGAGCGGATGGACATCGTGCGAATAGCATCACGCTGTACATCGACCGAATGGTCACGATCACATTCATGAACCAGGAGAAGCCATTGAACCTTCAACGCGCCATCGAAATCGCTGCGGAAGCCCATCGGGAACAAACCGACAAGGCCGGCGCGCCGTATCTGCTACACCCGCTCCGGGTGATGATGTCATTGGAGACCGACGACGAACGGATCGTGGGCGTTCTGCATGACGTGGTCGAAGACGGCCCCGGTTGGACATTCGAGCGCCTGGAAAAAGAAGGGTTCGCCCCGGCGGTGCTTGACGCATTGCGCCTCGTCACAAAGAGGCCCGAAGATGAAGGCGACAGCGAGGCCGTCTATGTGGCTTTCGTCCGACGCACCAAAGGCAACAAGATCGCGCGTCGGGTCAAGACGGCCGACATCCTCGACAACCTGAACGCTTCGCGACTGTCGACGCTGACCGAAAAGGACGTGCGCCGCATGAACCGCTATCTGGCTGCTCTGCGTGATCTGCGGGACGCGGAAGCCTGACAGGCCCCTATCTTGGTCTCACTGCCGTGCGGCCACCACTTCGAAGAGATCGTCGGCCGACAGCCCATCATTCCGAACAGGGATCGACCTCGCTTCTCTCGCGCGCGTCTCGACGATCCGCCACATGCGATAGCGCCCCTGCCCCGTGACCTCCCGGATCAGGCCCCGCTCCTCCATCCAGTCGATGTTGCGCTGAACCGTCGCCCGATGCGCGCCTGTCAGTTTCTCGGCCATCTGCACCGACACCAGCGGCCAGCTTGTGAAAATGTCCCGCAGCATCGGCGGCGTCTTGCCCGAGAGCGGCGCCATCGTTCGCTCCGCAGCCGCCGCCCAAGCCTCGATCTCCTCGAGCCTACGCAGGGCTGCGAAGGTCGCGCTTTCCATCGCGTTCAGCCAGCGCGCCAATCGGGCTGGTGGGTCCCCGATCGCTCGGAAGCCCCCTCCACCGCCCATGGCGATGGGGGCAAAGATCGCGCCGGGCGTGCTCCCTGACGGCGCGAAATCGGCGATCGCGACACGCGCAGCCGTCACCGCGGCCTCCAGCGGGTCATCGACTGGCGAAAGCTCCGCGACGTGCCAGAGATGGAAGCCCATACAGGCCCGTGTCACGGGGTGGAGATCCTCATCCTGATCCATCATCGCGAGCCATCAGGCGGCCCGGTCCTCGAAGGCGTCGCGTTCAGCCATCTCGACCACGCGCGAGGGAGCCTTGGCATCTTCGAGGCGCGCCCCCTGCCCCGGGCGGCCGCGCCGATCGAGGAAGGTTTCGAGGTCGCCCACACCCGAACGACCCACCCACGGCGCGGGTCCGCCGGTCAGCCGCCGCACGGTCCAGCCGATCCGATATAGCGCCTGCGCGGTCGAGCTCCGCCATCGCAAAATACGCCGACGCCTTGCGCAGGATCTCATTTGCCTGGCGCAACTCGCGGTTCTTGCGTTCCAGCGCCTTCATGCGGTCGGCCATCTCGGTCGGGATGCCCGCGCGTCGGCCACTGTCTACCTCGGCCGTCTTAACCCACTCGTTCAGGGTCTGCGTGGTGCAGCCGATCTTCGTCGCGATCGACATCACCGCCTGCCAGCGCGAGGAATGCTGGCCCTCGGTATCGAGGACAAGCCACACAGCGCGTTCGCGCACTTCGGGAGAAAACTTGTTCGTCGTTTTGCTTATTATGCTCCATCCTCAGGAGTTGGAGCCTAAGGCAAACCCGGCGCGATTCAGGAAACCATTGGTCAGAGTGATGAATTCCTCACGTTGCGGCATGAGGTTCCGATGAAGAGCCGTGGCTTGACGCGGATAGTCTCCGAATGGCTTGGTTCTTCCCTCGCGATACGCCCTAGCAGCAGTTCCACGGCATGTTCGCCTATGGTCACGGCATCTTGCTGCAGGCAGGTGATCTGCGGCGACCATCCTTCCGGCGGATTGTAGCCGTCGAAACTGGCGAGCGAGACTTCTTCCGGAACGCGCAGGCCCATGTTCAACAATCCCGCCATCGCGCCGCGGACGGATGGATTGGACAGACACACCAGAGCGGTCGGGCGCTGCCTGTTGGACATGATGTCCTGCACCGCACAGTAGGCGCCCTCAACGGTATGGATGCCATGCCGGACATGCTGCGGATCGAGCGGTATCCTTAGATGCGCGAGCGCATCCCTCAGTCCGATATGGCGCTCGTCGGAGGATGAGATCCCGGAGCGTCCAACCAGGAACCCGATCCTTCGGTGACCCAGCCGGTGCAGGTAGTTCGCGATCAGCAGACCGCCGAGGGCATTGTCATCGACCACCGCGTCGAAATGGTCCGGCGCGACGACGCGGTCCACAAGCACGGCCGGGCAGCGGACTGCAAGCGTCAGCCGCTCCGCATAATCTATGCCGTGACTTGTGGGCGCCACGATCAGTCCGGCGACACGGTTGTCCGTCATGACAGCGATGTCCTGCAATTCCCGGTTGGGGTCGTCCTCGTTGGATGCCAGGAGCATGGTGTAGCCCCGTTCCGCCAATGCACGCTGCACCGCCCTGGCAAGATGCGAGGCCCATGGAATTGCCACGTCGGGCACGACAAATCCGATCGTCGTGGTGGTACCGCGGCGGAGCGTTCGCGCGAGGGGGTCGGGACGGTAATTCAATTCCTCGGCGACGGCCCGAACGCGCGCCTTCAGCGCCTCGCTGACCGGGGCGCTGCCGTTGAACGTTGCCGATACCGTGGTTGGCGACACCCCGGCACGGCGCGCAACATCCTTGATGGTGGTCAAACGAACCATCCGCAAATCGTTTCGTGCCATCCTAGATGAGCAAGTGGCAGCAGGAAAAGCCCTATATCGTCGGCCGCATCGGGTTTTTCGCGGGTTTCTGGAACTAAGCGCTTGCGGTGACGCGCGGTGCGGGTCTAGCATGCGTAACGTTACGCACATGAATTGTTCCGCAAAAAGGTGCAAGTTGGAGGTGCAGCGCGCGGAATGCGTAACGATTTGTGCATCAAGGGAGGAACCACCATGCACCGCCTGATGACTGCTGCGGTCCTGTCCGCGGCGACATTCTTCGTATCTTCGCCGCAGGTCGCGGCGGAAGAGGTGTTGCGCCTGCGCCTGAACGGCGACGTGAACACGCTCGATCCCATCGCGACGACGAACTTCACGATCCGGAATGCCTCGTACCTCATGTACGACACGCTGTTTGCGATGGATGAGGATTACGTTGTCCAGCCTCAGATGGCCGAAGGCGCCACGATCTCCGAGGATGGGCTGACCTATACGATCACGCTGCGGGAAGGGCTCATGTTCCACGATGGCTCCCCGGTGACCGCCGAGGATGCCGTCGTGTCGCTGCAACGCTGGGGCAGCGTCGACGGGCTCGGCCAGATCCTGTTCTCGAAGATCGACACGATCGAGGCGGTGGATGACAGCACTCTGGTCATCACCCTGACGGAGCGGTGGGGGCTGGTCCTCGACGCGCTCGGCAAGGTCTCGTCCAACGTCCCGTTCATCATGCCGGCGGACCTGGCGCAACAGCCCGCGTCCGATCCGATCACCACGCCGATCGGATCTGGCCCTTACCGGCTGATCCCCGAGGAGTGGGTGCCCGGTTCGGTCGTCGTCTTCGAACGCTTCGAGGATTATGTGCCGCGCAACGAGCCGCCGAGCATGGCTGCGGGTGGCAAGGTCGCGCATTTCGACCGTGTGGAGCTTTTGTACATCCCCGACACGGCGACGGCCATCGACGCCCTGATTGCGGGCGAAATCGACTGGATCGAGGAAGTGCCGGCCGACATGCTGATGTTCTTCGACGGCGTCGATACCGCGGCCCCCGTCGCCGCACGGCAGTCGGGCAATTCGATGCAGCTTGTCGTCAATCATCTCCACCCGCCGTTCGACAACTCGCTGATCCGGCAGGCGTTGCAGCACGCGGTGGAACAGACGCCCTTCCTGCAGGCGGCATACGGCGATGCGACCGACCGCTATCTGGAATGCGCCGCGGTGTTTTTCTGCGATACGCCGTTCGCCTCCGAGGTGAATACCGACCGGGTCCTGAACCGTGACGTGGAGGCCGCGCGCGCGCTTCTGGAAGAAGCAGGCTATGACGGGACGCCGGTGCACCTCATGCATGTCACCGACATCGCCACGCACGACATCTATTACACCGTCCTGCAGGTGCAGCTCGAGGAGGCCGGTTTTGTCGTTGACTCGCGCCCATCCGACTGGGCGACGGTCGCCACCCGGCGCGCGTCGATGGCGCCGGTCGCCGAAGGCGGCTGGAACCTTTTCTTCACCGGCTGGGGCTTCATTGACCAGTCCAACCCGATGACCAATGTCTACGTCTCCGGTGACTGCGAGAATGCCTGGTTCGGATGGGCCTGCTCGGAAGAGCTGCAGCAGCTCCGCCGGGATTTCGCCATTGCGGAAAGCGAAGAGGAACGTCGCGCGCTGGCCGAACGCATGCAGGATGTCACGCACGATCTGGTCAGCTACGTCCCGATGGGGCAAGCCTTTCCGTCGGTGGGGCTTGCAAGCGATCTGACCGGCTACATCGACAGCCCGGTGCCGTTCTTCTGGAACCTGCGCCGCGAAGACTGATCAAGCTGTCGCCGCGCCGGTGGTGCGGCGGCACACCCCCTGCAGACCCCGGACTGAAGCAAGGTCGCCAATGGCACGCTATGCACTTTCGAGGCTTCTTGCCTCCATCCCGACGCTTCTGTTCGTGTCGGTGTTCATCTTCTCGCTCCTGCATCTGACGCCCGGCGATCCTGCGGTCCTGCTGGCGGGGGACAACGCGACGCCGTCGCAGGTGGAGGCGATCCGCGCGCGTCTGAACCTCGATCGCCCGCTGCCCGAGCAGTTCATGCGCTGGTTCGGCGGCGCCTTGCGCCTCGATCTGGGCGAGTCCATCTACTCGGGTCTCCCCGTCACCCACCTGATCGTGCAGCGGATCGAGCCGACCATCGTGCTTGCCGCCGTGACGCTCGTTCTGACCGTCGTGATCGCGGTGCCGCTTGGCGCTGTCGCAGCCTGGAACGCCAACACGCTGATCGACCGGGCGGCCATGGCCTTTGCCGTGGTGGGCTTTTCGGTCCCGGTCTTCGTCATTGCCTATGTTTTCGTCTATGTCTTCGCGGTGAAATGGAGCCTCTTTCCCGTGCAGGGCTACAGTCCGCTGGAGGATGGCCTGATCGCGACGTTGCATAGCGTGACGCTTCCGGCCTTTGCGCTTGCGTTGGTCTTTGCCTCGCTCATCGCCCGCGTGACGCGCGCCGCAGTCCTCGAGGCGCTTGACGAGAACTACATTCGCACGGCCCACGCCAAGGGTCTGGGCTCGACCCGGATCTTGTTCCGCCACGCCTTGCGGGCGGCCGGTGTTCCCGTCGTGACCGTCATCGGCATCGGCTTTGCCACCCTTATCGGCGGCGTCGTCGTGACGGAAAGCGTGTTCAACATCCCGGGCATCGGCAGGCTCACGGTCGATGCGATCACGCGACGCGATTACCCGGTCATCCAGGGCGTGATCCTGTTTTTCTCCGCGACCCTGATCCTCATCAACCTGCTGGTCGACCTCAGCTACGCGCTCATCGACCCGCGTGTGAGGCTCTGAGATGACTGCGCCGCGCACCGACATCGCACCGCCCAGCCGCGCCGAGAGGCTTGCCCGTCGTCGCCCGGTTCTGGAGGCACTGGGCGCTGCGGTTCGCGAGCCTGTCATGATCGCATGCCTCGTGATCCTTGCGGGGTTTGCTGGGATGGCGCTTCTTGCAGATCTCGTCGCGGGCGATCCTCGGGCCATCAATCCCGCCCAGAGGCTGCGACCGCCGTCCCCCGACGCGATCTGGGGCACGGACCACATCGGGCGCAGTGTCTTCGATCGTGCCGTTCACGGGACGCGCGTGTCACTGACCGTCGCGGCATCCGTCGCGCTGCTGTCGGCCGTTCCGGGCGTTGCCATCGGCGTGATCGCCGGCATGTCTCGAACAGCCGATGCGATCCTCATGCGCATCATCGACGCGTTGATGGCGATCCCGGCGGTTCTTCTGGCGATCGCCCTGGCGGCGTTGCTGCAACCCGGCCTGTGGACGGTGATCATCGCGATCTCGGTGCCCGAGATCCCGCGCATGGCCCGGCTCGTTCGATCGGTCGTGATGTCCGTTCGCGAACAACCCTATGTCGACGCTGCGATCTCCACCGGCACGCGCGGCTGGCCGCTGATCCGGCGGCATATCCTGCCCAGCACGACGGCCCCGGTCATCGTGCAGGCGACCTATGCGGCGGCCTCGGCGATCATCTCGGCGGCGATCCTGTCGTTTCTCGGCGTCGGCACGTCCACGGACGTTCCCAGTTGGGGCGGCATGATGGCGGATGCGCGCCCGTACTTCCGCTTCAACCCGATGCTGATGATCTATCCCGGCGTCCTGCTGTCCGTGCTGGTCCTTGTGACGAACATCCTCGGCGATCGCCTGTCGGACGCGCTCGACCCACGGCGGGCGACGCGCAGGGCGGCGCCATGAGGTCGGTCGAACCGCTCCTGAGCGTCAGGGACCTGTCCGTCCGCTTCGGCCGCGGCGAGGGGACACTGCAGGCGCTTGACGGCGTGTCCTTCGACGTCACGCAGGGCGAGATGCTCGCGCTCGTGGGCGAGAGCGGCTGCGGCAAGAGCGTCGCGATGATGGCCGTCCTGGGGCTCTTGCCACGACGCGGGGTCGAGGTCACCGCAAGCCGCATCATGCTTGACGGGATCGACCTGCGCGGGGCGACGCGGCGGACGCTGCGGCAGGTCCGCGGCGGGCGTATTGGGATGGTGTTTCAGGACCCCATGACATCGCTCAATCCCGTGCACCGCATTGGCGACCAGATATCCGAAACCTTGCACGTCCACGAGGGGCTTCGCGGCTCCGCGGTGCGCGCGCGGGTGCGCGACCTTCTCGACCTGGTCCGCATCCCTGACGCGGCGCGCAGGATCGACAGCTATCCGCACGAACTCTCCGGAGGCATGCGGCAAAGGGTGATGATCGCGATGGCGCTGGCCTGCAGACCGGACCTGCTCATCGCTGACGAGCCGACGACGGCGCTCGACGTGACCGTGCAGGCGCAGATCATGGAGCTGATCGCCACGCTCAGGTCTGACCTGGGGATGAGCGTCATTCTGGTAAGCCATGACCTCGGTCTTGTCGCGGCCAGCGCCGACCGTGTGGCGGTCATGTATGCCGGGCGGATCGTCGAGCAGGCCCCCGTCGCGGAGCTGTTTCGGGCTCCCTCCCACGGCTACACCGCGGGCCTTCTCATGTCGCTGCCCGACGGCACGGCGGCTGCGCGGTCGCGCCTTGCTGAGATCCCGGGGACTGTTCCGCGACTGTCGAAGCCACTCCCGGCCTGCGCCTTCGCACCGCGCTGCCGCTTTGCGGAGCCTGCCTGCACCGGGGAGCGTCCACCGTTGCTTGCGGTGGGGCCGGGCCATCTCGCGGCCTGCCGCCGGGTCGCGGCAGTGGCGGCCGCACTCTCCGACCACCCCGTGGTGAAGGAATGGACATGACGTCGCGGCCTCATCAAGCCGATCCCGTGCTGCGGATCGAGCGTGTCAGCCGGAACTTCCCGATCGGCCGCGGTTTCCTGGGCCGGACACACACCTCCGTGCGGGCGCTCGACAACGTGGACCTCGTCCTCGAGCGTGGCGAGACGCTCGGCCTCGTAGGCGAAAGCGGCTGCGGTAAATCCACGCTGGCCCGGTTGATCGTCGCGCTCGACCGGCCGAGCAGCGGGCGCATCGTGCTCGACGATCAGCCCCTTTCGGACCTCGCGCCACAGGCGCTTCACGCGATGCGCCAGCGCGTCCAGATGATCTTCCAGGACCCTTTGGCCTCGCTCAACCCGCGCATGACGTTGCACGAGTCCATCGCGGAGCCGCTCGGGAACTACACGAAGCTGTCCCGGTCGGAGCTTGCCGACAGGGTGGCGGAGCTTGCGCGGCAGACCGGGTTGAACGCGCATCTTCTCGACCGGCTTCCGCACGAGGTCTCCGGCGGGCAATGCCAGCGGGCAGGCATTGCCCGCGCGATCGCGCTCGATCCCGACGTGATCGTTGCGGACGAGCCCGTATCCGCCCTGGACGTGTCGATCCAGGCGCAGATCCTGAATCTTCTGGTGGAGATCGGGCGGCGCCGGTCGCTGTCGATGGTCTTCGTCTCGCATGACCTCTCGGTCGTTCGCCACATCGCCGACCGGATCGCCGTCATGTATCTTGGCCGTATCGTCGAAACCGGCCCGACCGCGGCCGTGTTCGCCGCGCCGCGCCATCCCTACACGCGCATGCTTCTGTCGTCGGTGCCGCGCCCGGTGCCAGCCGCACGCACTGCCCCGGCGGCCGCAAGGGGCGAACTGCCCAGCCCGATCGACCCGCCGTCCGGCTGCCATTTCCGGACGCGCTGTCCGCGGGCCGAAGCACGCTGCGCAACCGAGGTTCCGCACCTCTCCCTTCAGGAGGGCGGCGTCGCGGCGGCGTGCCATCTGCCCCACTGCCGCGAAGAGGCCCGATGAATGCCTGATCCCGTTGTCCTGATCCCCGGCCTGCAGGCCGACGGAAGCTCCTGGTCGCCAATCCTGCCGCGCCTCATGCAGCGGTTCCCGGTCTGCATTCCCTATGGCCATCAACATCGGTCCTCGGTCGTCGAGATGGCGGACGACGTGCTTGAACAGGTGCCGGCGCGGTTCCATCTCGTTGGCTGGTCCATGGGGGGCTACGTCGCCCTCGAGATCCTTCGGCGCAGGCCGCCCGGTCTCGCGAGCCTGGTGCTGGTCGATACCACCGACGCACCCGAAGCGTCCTATGCGCGACACCGTCGCGAAGCGGCGCTGGCAGCGGTCTGCAACGACGACCTGCGCCAGTATCAGCGCCAGAACCTCAGGGCCTGCGTCCACGACCCCGAGGTCCTGTCATCCGCGCTTGCGGAGGTGCTGCTCGACGCGGCGGAGGCGCTCGGTCCGGCGGCGCTCACGTCGCAGATCACGGCCGTCGTCGAAAGGCCGGACAGCCGCGCGGATCTTGCGACCTGTCCCTGTCCCCTGCTCATCGTGACAGGGCGGGAGGATGGGATCATCCCGGCCACCGAATCGCGCCGGATGCACCGGCAAGCGCCCGGCTCGATCCTTCACGAGATCGACCGATGCGGCCATTGCCCGCCGCTGGAACACCACAACCATTTCGCGTCCTTGCTGATGGATTGGCTCGACAGGGTCGATCAGGACAGCCCGGCCAGACTGGCGACGGCATGAGCGGGCATGCGTCCATAGGAGTCGACGTCGGCACCGGCAGTGCGCGCGCCGGTGTCTTCGACGGCGAGGGGCGGCTGCTCGGCGTTGCCAGTTCTGCCATAGGGCTTTGGCGCCCGCGTCCGGGCTGGGCGCAGCATGACAGCGCGGACATCTGGCGGAACGTGGCCAAGGCGGTCAGGCAGGCCGTTGCGCAAAGCGGTGCGGCGCCCGAAGACATTTGCGGAATCGGCTTCGACGCGACCTGTTCGCTGGTTCTCGAAGGGTCGGGTGCGGACCGTCCCTGCGTCGATCCCGACGGTGCCGAAGGCCAGGACGTCATCGTATGGATGGATCACCGGGCCACGGACGACGCGGAGGCGATCAATGCGCAAGGCGGCGCGCCGTTGTCCTATCTCGGCGGTCGGATCTCGCCCGAGATGCAGCTGCCAAAGCTGCGCTGGCTGCAGCGGACCATGCCTGACACCTTCGGCGCATCCGTCCGCTTCTGGGATCTGCCTGACTGGCTTGTCTATAGGGCTTGCGGAGCGACCCGGCGCTCGCTCTGCTCAGGCGTGTGCAAATGGACCTATCTCGGTCACCGCGGCAACGACGGGGATGGCTGGGATGATGGGTTCCTGGCGAACATCGGACTTCCGGCGCTGACCGGCGAGGCCGGGCGCAGCCGGATCGGCGCAGGGTTCCTCCACCCGGGAGAACGGGCCGGGGTGCTGTCGGAGACGTCTGCGGCGGAGCTTGGCCTTCGCCCTGGCATCGCGGTCGCGGCAAGCCTCATCGACGCCTACGCCGGCGCGCTTGGCACGCTTGCAGCGGACGGGGGCGACGGCATGGGCCGGCTGGCCGTGATCGCCGGCACCTCGGTTTGTCACATCGCGTTGACGAAAGAGCCGGTGCCGGTGCCGGGCGTGTGGGGACCGTACTTCAACGTGCTCACCCAAGGTTCTTGGGCGCTTGAGGGCGGTCAATCCGCCGCCGGTTCGCTTCTCGATACGATCCTCAACAGGCATGCCGCAACACCAACCCTGTCCGTCGCCGCGCATGACGCAGGCCGGTCCCTGCACCAGCATCTTGCGGCGCTCCTTGGGGAACTGTCCGATGACCCGTCCACGCTGACGCGGGACCGCCACATACAGCCCGATTTTCATGGCAACCGCTCCCCGCTTGCCGAGCCATGGCGCCTTGGCGCCATCTCCGGCCTCTCGCTCGACGTGGGCGCGCGCGACCTCCTTCTCGACTACCTCGCCGCGCTGCAGGCCATCTGCTACGGAACGCGGCACATCATCGAGACCATGGAAGCCTCCGGCGCCGCGGTCGGGGAACTGGTGATGTCGGGCGGCCTGGCCACGAGCCCGCTGTTCCTGAGGGAGCTGGCGGATGTGACGGGGCGCGATGTGCTGGTGCCGGAGACGTCCGAACCGGTTCTGCTTGGCGCCGCCATGCTGGGGTCTGCCGCCGCCGCCGATGGCGATGCCGCTGCCGCTATGAAGCGCATGGCACCCGGCGCGACCAGAACCGTGCCACGGGGGAGCGGCGCCGCCGACTACCACGCCCGCAAATACGCGGTCTTCCGGCACATGCAGGACAGCCATGCCGTGATGCGGGCGATCATGATGGGGGAAGCGACATGAGGATTGGTCTGGTTGCAAGCGGCGATCTGAGGGAAAGCGCCAACGCGGTCTGCTGGCCGGCGCAGAAAGCCATGGAGGACAGGCTGGCCGACGTGCTCGGCGGCTTGGGTCATTCCCTCGAGCGGCAACATCCGATCAAGCCGTCTGGCCACGGCTTCCTGTCGTCGCAACGCGAAGGGATGGATGTCTTCGGCGGGATCGATGCCCGCATGCCGCTGATCGTGGCCGAGGCGGTCTGGCAATACTCGCATCATGTGCTGCCGGGACTGACGAGCCACAAGGGACCGATCCTCACCGTCGCCAACTGGTCGGGGCAGTGGCCGGGCCTCGTCGGCATGCTCAACCTCAACGGCTCACTTGCGAAAGCCGGCGTTCCGTTCTCGACCCTGTGGAGCGAGACCTTCGAGGATGCATGGTTCCTCGACCGGTTGAAGACGTGGCTGACCAAGGGAACCGTCACGCACGATGCGAGCCACATCCACGGCTGGACCTCCGCCTCGGTTCCACCGGACCTCGCAGCGCTGGCCACCGGCCTCGCCGACGATCTGCGGCGCCAGAAGGCCATCATGGGCGTTTTCGACGAGGGCTGCATGGGCATGTACAATGCCATCATTTCAGACGAGCTGCTGATGCCCCTTGGCGTGTTCAAGGAACGCCTGTCGCAGTCGGCGCTGTATCATGCAGCGCGGCAGGTCGACGACGCGACAGCGCAAGCCACGCTTGACTGGATGGTGGGCCGGGGCATGAAGTTTCACTTCGGCAGCGACCCGGCGACCGAGCTGACGCGCGACCAGGTGCTGGACCAATGCCGGATGTACCACGCCGCCGCCCGGATCGCCGACGATTTCGGCTGCGAGGCCATAGGCATCCAGTATCAGCAGGGCCTGAAGGATCTCATGCCGGCCTCCGATCTGGTCGAGGGGATGCTGAACACCACCGATCGACCGCCCGCGCTGCGTGTCGACGGAAGCGAGATCAGGCGGGGTCGGGCCATGATCCACTTCAACGAGGTGGACGAATGCGCGGGCCTCGATGCGTTGTTGATCTCGCGGGTGCACCGGGCGCTCGGTCAGCCCGCCGAGACGACGCTGCACGACATCCGCTGGGCAGACGCCGATCCCGAGGGGCGTCTGGTCTGGGTGTTCGAGATCTCGGGTGCTGCGCCGCCCGCCCACCACGACGGCGGATGGGCCGGATCGGAGAGCCTGCGACAGCCGCCCATGTACTTCCCGCTCGGCGGCGGAACCTTGAGCGGTGTGGCCCGGCCGGGTGCCGTGATCTGGTCGCGCATCTTTGTCGAGAATGGTCGGCTCGCCATGCATATCGGCCGGGGCGAGGCTGTCCGTCTTCCGGCAGAGGAAACCCGGCGCAGGCGCGAGGCGACGACGCCGGAATGGCCGATCATGCATGCCGTCCTCGAGGGGGTCAGCCGCGATCAGCTCATGGGACAGCATCGCGCCAACCATATCCAGGTCGTTTACGCTGATGACGCTGCATCGGCTGATCGCACATTGGTGGCGCGGGCAGAACTCGCATCGGTGCTAGGTATAAACGTCCACCTGGTTGGCATAACCGAAGACCACCTCATGGCGAGGTTGACGTGAGCATTGAATGGCCATGGCCGGCAGGCCGCAGAGGCGCTGAAGGTCTCATGGCCGTTCCTGACCAAGTTGCTTTAAAGCGTGTCGTGTTTTCCGGCATGTCGGCGCATGATGTTGGTGCCCGGCGTTGGCGCTGTCGTGGCACTGACCGATCGATCCGCGGTCGATGACCCCGGCCGGTTCACATCCTCAAAGAAGATTGGGCCGTGGGCCGGCCTGACGCCCTCTCGCAACCAGTCGGGCGAGCGTGACGTCTCGGGTGGAATCACCAAGGCCGGCGACGTCAACCTTCGGCGAGCCCTGTGCCAGGCCGCGACCGTCATGATGCACCGTGGGCGCGCGACGTGGCTCAGAACTTGGGCCGCACAAGTTGCCCGCCGCCGTGGATCGAAGCGGGCGATGGTCGCGTTGGCTCGGCGTATCGGTGTCATCCTGCACCGAATGTGGGTCGAGGACGCCGAATTCCGTTCCAATGGTTCCACGCCAAATGTGGCTTGACGAACAGAGTCACCACCTGTCGCCCTACTGACGGCAGGCCTTCGAGGTCCCCCCAGGGACGCGGTTCCGATGATGCCGTGGTCAGGACTGTTGCCCCGTGACACGGAGCACGCTTGTGAGATGGGCACATTGGAATTGCACTGAACCAGCATCATGTTGGCGGCCACCGCGCCGACCACGGACCGAAGCATGCACCCGGGGTGATCTCAGACGAAGGCATGCGCGAAGGACGGCGACGAAAGATGGATTTCTCAACCGAACCGCCATCGGGCGGCTGACATCGTGCGGCCAAAAGGGCTTGACCCAGATCGCCCCGTTAACGAAGTCCTGACCCTAGGATGGCAGTATACCTAAGGAAAGTCTGATCAACGATGTCGGCACGGCCGACTTGGCGGCGTAGCGCTTTCATTGCGAGGAAAGCTTGGCAGTCTCGCCTGGTTTTAGCGGTTTTGAGCCGCTTCGGGAGCGTTTTCGCCGATTTCGGACAGACTCGTCCTCACGCCAGCAGCCGTCGTGGGACCAGGAACAGGTTGCCGAGCGCGAACAGCGTGAACAGCTGCGCCCGGTTCTTGGCCAGCCCGCGGTAGCGCGTCTTCACGTGTCCGAACTGGCGCTTGAGAACGCGGAACGGATGCTCGACCTTGGCACGCACCATGGCGATGATCCGGTTGATCTCCTCGTCGATGGGATCGAGCGCGCGCCCCTTGGGCGCCTTGCGCATCACGCCCCAGACCTTTCCGTCCTTGGTGAACGCGGCCTCCCGCTCGGCGCTGACATAACCCTTATCGGCCCAGATCGAACGCTCGTTGCCATGCAGGAGCTCGTCCCAGATGCGGCTGTCATGAACCTTGGCGGTCGTCGCCTCCAGGCTGTGGACGATCCCGCTGTCCACATCGACCCCGACATGCGCCTTCATTCCAAAATACCAGGCGTTGCCCTTCTTCGTCGAAGACATCTCGGGATCGCGTGCGCGGGCCTTGTTCTTCGTCGAGGACGGCGCGTCGATGATCGTCGCATCTACCAGAGTGCCCGAGCGCAGGGTGATCCCCTTGTCGGCCAGGTGCCCGTTCATCTCGGCGAAGATCGCCTCGGTAAGACCATGTCGCTCCAGCAGGTGCCGGAAGTTGAGGATCGTGGTCTCGTCCGGGATGCGGTCGTCGCCCAGTTCGATCCCGGCAAACCGGCGCATCGCCTCGCTGTCGTAGAGCGTCTCCTCGGCCATCGGGTCGCTCAGGGCATACCAGTTCTGGAGAAAGTAGACCCGCAGCATGGTCTCGATCGGCATCGGCGGGCGCCCACCCTTCGGCCCCACCTTCGGGTAGTGCGGCGCGATCAACGCCAGAAGCCGCGTCCAGGGCACCACCGCATCCATCTCGGCCAGGAACTGCTCCCGCCGCGTCACCTTCTTCTTCATCGCGTCACGAAGACCGGGAATGGCAGGTTGCTTCGGCATGGGCTGGGCCTCCTTGCAGGGATGCCCAAGTCTACCAGATCACAGCGAAAGCGCAGGGTTTTTCAGATGTTCC
>Ga0008835_101081_pt1 | contig 16094 bp, 13 predicted proteins | sample HotLakConsoUCCRE_FD_62215 | JGI IMG/M metagenome (GOLD analysis project Ga0008835, IMG submission 62215) | Hypersaline microbial mat communities from Hot Lake, Washington, USA - Hot Lake Consortium UCC-RE (Hybrid Assembly) ... | reverse complement strand
CACAAGCGCTCGCCCGCGCGCCGACCGTGGCGCGGGACGAGGGGCGCACCCGACAGGCGACCTCCCGGGGCGAAGGCGGAACCCCGCAGGCCCTTCGCCCCGGCAGTGACACAAGCGGTCGCCCGCGCACCGACCGTGGCGCGGGACCCAGGGGCGCACCTGACAGGCGACCTCCCGGGCGAAGGCGGAGCCCCGCCCACAAGTCGACGATGACGCCGTCCCGGGTCGGACCCCGCCACCACGGAGCCCGGTCGGGCCAGCCGTCACGAAGGGTCTGTCCGGATATCCGACGCGGAGGATCTGGTGGAGCCGAGGGGGATCGAACCCCTGACCTCGTCGTTGCGAACGACGCGCTCTCCCAACTGAGCTACGACCCCGATGGGCGCTAAATGGACCGCGTCCGTGGAGGTGTCAAGCCGGGCGGCCCGGCCTCAGAAGTCCCACCAGGTGGCGATCCGCAGCCCGGTTCCCCGGTCGCCGGTCAGCGCATGCACGACCCCGATCTCGAGCCGGGTGCGCGCAGTCACCTGAAACAGTGCGGAGGGCGCGGCCTTGGCATAGAAGTCTCCCGCCGTCCCGATCCCGGTCTGCACCTGCACGACTCCCGTCCACCGGTCGGAGAGCGACCGGCCCCAAGTCAGGTCCAGCTTGCCCTCGGTCCGGTCCTCGCCCAGCACGAAGATCGCCGCGGCATCGGCCGCAAGCCAGCCCTGCGGCAGCGGGCGCCCGAGGTGAAGGCCCGCGCGCGCGATCCGCTCCGTCTCGTCGGCGACCCGGTCGCGTCTCAGCCCGTAGGCCAGGCTTGCCGAGACCGGCAGGCCGGTCTCCGCCGCGCGCAGCGGGAACCGCAGGAAGACGGCGCCCGTCTCCTCCTCGTCGCCGTTGGCGACATAGAGATCGGCCCCCACCGTCAGCCGCGGGCTCACCCCGTATTCCAGATAGAGCGTCGGGTCCCAGTGCACCGGTCGCTGCGCCGTGTCCGACAGCGCCACGTTCGCCCCGAAGGACAGAAAGAGATCCCCCTCGCCGCGCATCCACGGCCCGGCCCGGGCGCTCCCGGCGCAGGTCAGCAGGATCATCAGGCACAGGCGCAGCATTCAGGCGACTCCGCAGGGTCGTCCCCGCATAGCCCACCCTCGGTTAAGGCACGGTTAATGCGGCCTTCCGATCCGCCCCGCGCGGCCCTAATCTGGGTCATGCCTCAGCCCTTGCCCCCCCTCGCGCCGCCGCAGCGCATAGGCCGCGCAGCCCGCGACCTCCCGCGCCGCAAGCCGCCAGAGCCGCCGGTCCCCGCCCGCGGGCGCCGGCCGCGCAAGCACCGTCACGCCGGTCTTCCGCGCCGCGATCAGGGCGCGCGGCATGTGCAGACGGTCGGTCACCAGGAGCACCTCCGCCGCCCCCATCCCCTCGAGGATCGGCCGCGAGAACAACAGGTTCTCCCAGGTGCTTCGCGCCGCGCACTCGAGCCGGATCGCCCCCTCGGGCACGCCCATCCGGCGCAGCACGGCCGCCGCGGCCTCCGCCTCCGGGACCCGTCCCCCGCGCGCGCCGCCGCTGGCGAGCACCACCGGCGCCTCCCCCGCGCGCCACAGCCCGGCCGCATGGACCGCCCGGTCCCGCAGGGCGGGGGAGGGGCCGTCGGCATGGACGGCGGCCCCGAGAACGAGGATCACCCGCATCCCCGCACCCTCCCGGAGGCGACCCGATGATCCTCGAGGTCCCCGTCGACACCCCCTCCGGTCTTGCCGCCGCCCATGCCGGCGGGGCGTCGCGGATCGAACTCTGCGCCGCCCTCTCCGAAGGCGGCCTCACCCCTTCCATGGGCCTCATGACCGAGGCCGCACGGCTGCCCCTTCCGGTCCACGCGATGATCCGCCCCCGGGCGGGCCTGTTCCGCTTCGACGCCGCCGAGGCCGAGGTCATGGTCGCCGACATCCGCGCCGCCCGCGCCGCCGGTCTCGCGGGCGTGGTCATCGGGGCTCAGGCGGCGTCCGGCGGCCTCGATATCCCCCTCCTCGGCAGGCTCGCCGCCGAGGCGGGGCCGCTCTCCGTGACGCTGCACCGGGTCATCGACGTCGTCCCGGACCCGCTTGGGGCCCTCGACGCCGCCGTCGCCCTCGGCCTCCACCGGATCCTCTCCAGCGGTGGCGCCGCCACGGCCTGGGATGGCCGCGACCGCCTCGCGACCCTCGTCGCGCGCGCCGCGGGCAGGATCGCGATCATGGCCGGCGCCGGCGTCGCCCCCGACCACGCGCCCCGCCTCGTCGCGGAAACCGGCGTCACCGAACTCCATGCCTCCTGCTCCGAGCCCGTCCCCGCGCCCGTCCCCCTCGGCTTCGCGCCGCCGGGCCTGCGACGGACCTCCGAAGCGCGCGTCCGCGCTCTGGTCTCGGCCCTGTTTCAGGGCACCATGTCCCCGGGTTCCAGCCGGTAGGCCTTGCCGAAGCCGCCGTTCAGCAGACCCGCCACCGGCGCCAGCCGCAGCATCCGGAAATCGCTGAAATCGATGTAGAGCTGCGCCTTCGGATGCCGCGCCAGCCACGCTTCGCGATGCGCGGCCTTCTCCAGCGGCTCGGCTCTCGCCACCCATGTCAGCCGCGGATGGGTCAGCGGATCGCCCTTCGGTCCCGGTTCGCCCAGCAGGATCGAGCAGGCCGGATCGGCCGCCAGAGCCCGCGTATGCACCGACAGGTCCGACACCAGCAGCACCGGAACGCCCGCCATGGCCGCCACCGCCACCCGGCTCACCAGCGGCGCTCCCCCCTCGGGATCCGTCACCGCCAGCGCGCCGAACGCGGCCTCGGCCACCAGCCGCCGGGCCAGCGCCCGGGCCTCGTCGTCGGTCGGGTTGACCGGATCGCGCCGCGTCTCTGCCATGCGCCCCAGAATGGCGCAGCCGGCGCGCCCGGCAAGCCCCGTCTTGCCGCGCTCCGCGCCACGCCTACCTCCGGTAGATGGACCTCCCCCTCGAAACCGTTCAGGACTACCCCCGCCCGCCGCGCCTCGAACCGGCGGGCGCCGTGCTCCGTGTCATCCTCGGCGGGCAGGAGATCATCCACACCGCCGAGGCCCTCCGCGTCCTCGAAACCCACCACGCGCCGACCTACTACATCCCCCGGTCCGCCATCTCCGCGGGGATCGCCCCGGCCCCCGGGCGCTCCTTCTGCGAATGGAAGGGCAGGGCGCGCTACTGGACCCTCACCGCGGGGGACAAGACCGCGTCCCGCGCCGCCTGGGACTATCCGGAGCCCACGCCCGCCTTCGCGCCGCTGGCCGGTCACCTCGCGCTCTATGCCCATGCCATGGACGCCTGTTTCGTCGGCGACATGCAGGTCACGCCCCAGCCCGGAGACTTCTATGGCGGCTGGGTCACGCCCAATCTGCGCGGCATCGTCAAGGGGGGGGCCGGAACAGAAGGCTGGTGACCGGGTTTCCCTTGGGCAACGCACAGGGAAGGGGACACCGATGGAAGGTCTGCTGGAGGCACTGGGCACGGTCGCGCTGATCCTGCTCGTCCTGATCGGACTGGCGGCGGGCTGGATCGCGGCCCTCGTCGCGGACGGCAATCGTCCGCTCTACATGGCCGTCGGCGTGGCGGCGGCGCTGGCCACGCCCTTCGTTCTGGCGGCGCTCGGCCTCACGGCGCTGGCGGCGGGCGGCGCGCTGGTCATCCTCGCCATGGGGGCGGTGGGCGCGATCGTCGTTCTGGCCCTCGTCGCGGCCTTCCGGCGCGGCTGAGCTTCAGGCCAATCCGCCGAGAATGCAGGCCCGGAACGCCTGCACCTCCGGCGCGGCGCCTTCCAGTTCCGCGATGGCTTCCCCGTCCCCGGTGAAGGCCCGGGCCGCCGCGTTGAACTCCAGCCCGTCGAGGACATTGCCGAAGCCCCGGTCCGTCACGGTCAGCGTCCCGCCGCCCTCCGACAGGACATGGCGGTCGGTGGAGATGATCAGGGACCGCCCGCCCTCGAAGCCGATCGAGAAGACCGCCGCCTCGGGCCAGACGCCCTCCGACAGCGTGATCGCGATGGCATAGAGCCCGGGGCCCGGATCGTAGGTCACCTCCCAGGCAGAGCCGCCCGCGTCATGGGACAGCGTGCAGACGGGCGTCGCCGTGAACTCCCAGGCGGTGGCCGGGGCGGCGGCGAGAAGGGCGGAAAGGGTGGCTGCCGTTCGCATCATGCGCCCCATTTAGCGCCCGACCCGCGCCCGCCCAGCCGGATCAGGCCGCCTCGGCCTCGGCGGCGTCGAAATCGATGTGGATATGGTTGCCCTCGGGGTCGTTCAGGTTGATCTGCACCACCGGAAAGCCGGGCACCGGGTCGATCGTATAGGGGACACCCTTCTCCGTCAGTCGCGCCCGGATGTCGGCCATCCCCTTGGCGCGGAAGGCGAAATGCTCCAGAGACAGCGCCTCGCCCGGCGCACAGGGGTCGGGGCAGACGACGAGGTGGATGACCGCCGTCTCCCCCAGGTAGAGCCAGGCGCCGTCGAACGCGAACGGCGGCCGCCGCCCCGGATGCAGGTCCAGCACCGCGCCATACCAGGCGATCATCTCGTCGAGTTTCGTGGTGCGGATATTGACGTGATCGAAGGCCGTGAGCGGCATGGCTGTCCCCCCTTGATGCGACTGGCATCAGGGGGCCCCAGCGCCGGGGCGTCGTCAAGCCCCGGTGGATGCCGGGCCGGGGATCGGGCGGCGTCACTGCGCCCCGCGGTCCCGCGCTTCCCCGCTCCGTGGCAAGACGCACCATCGACGGGCCGCGGCGCGGCGATCCGACGGGTGAGCCATGCGCTTCGTCGTGACGTGACATTGCTCTGCCCGAGCGGCGCCGTGAGGGCGTCGCATGGCCGGGCCGGCGGGGCGGTCGCCAGTGGACCGCATCGGTCCGGAACACGATGGCGACGCGTTCAAGCGCCGGGCTTCGCCCCTGTTCCGCGCCCGTGGCACCGCCCTCGCGCTGCAGAGGTCGCGGCAATCCTTCGGTCTTGCGCCGCACCCGGCCCCCTACCGCTTCTTCCGCCGCTGCACGTTCCCGCCCCGCTGCCCGGCCCGCCCGGCCGTCGAGCGGCCCTGCGCCTTCCGCGCCGCGTCCACGGCCTTGTCCACAGCCTGCTGCCGCGCCAGCGGATCGTCGGAGACCACGAGATCGACCGTCTCCAGCCGCTTGACCTCGTCGCGCAGGCGGGCGGCCTCCTCGAACTCGAGGTTCTCCGCGGCCTTGCGCATGTCCGTCCGCAGCCCCTCCAGCACCGCCTGCAGGTTGCCGCCCGTGGGCACGTCCACCCTTGCGGTGACCCGGCTCATGTCCACATCGCCCTTGTAGAGCCCGGCCAGCACGTCCTCGACGTTTTTCTTCACCGTCTCCGGCGTGATGCCGTGCGTCTCGTTATAGGCCCTCTGCTTGGCGCGCCGGCGGTCCGTCTCCCGCATCGCGCGCTCCATCGAGCCCGTGATCCGGTCGGCATACATGATCACCTTGCCCTCGGCATTCCGCGCCGCGCGCCCGATGGTCTGGACGAGCGAGGTCTCCGACCTGAGGAACCCCTCCTTGTCCGCGTCGAGAATGGCCACCAGCCCGCATTCCGGAATGTCGAGCCCCTCGCGCAGCAGGTTGATCCCCACCAGCACGTCGAAGGCCCCGAGCCGAAGGTCGCGCAGGATCTCGATCCGCTCGATCGTGTCGATGTCCGAATGCATGTAGCGCACACGGATGCCCTGCTCGTGCATGTACTCCGTCAGGTCCTCGGCCATCCGCTTCGTCAGCACGGTGGCCAGCGTCCGGAATCCCCGCGCCGCCACCCGCCGCACCTCGTCCAGCAGGTCGTCCACCTGCATCTCCACGGGGCGGATCTCCACCACCGGATCGAGAAGCCCGGTGGGCCGGATCACCTGCTCGGTGAAGACCCCGCCCGCCTGCTCCAGCTCCCAGTTCGCCGGCGTGGCCGAGACGAAGACCGTCTGCGGCCGCATCGCGTCCCATTCCTCGAACTTGAGCGGGCGGTTGTCCATGCAGGACGGCAGCCGGAATCCATGCTCGGCCAGCGTGAACTTCCGCCGGTAGTCGCCCTTGTACATGCCGCCGATCTGCGGAACCGAGACATGGCTCTCGTCGGCGAAGACGATGGCGGTGTCGGGAATGAACTCGAACAGCGTCGGCGGCGGCTCCCCGGGCGCACGGCCCGTGAGATACCGGGAATAGTTCTCGATCCCGTTGCAGACCCCCGTGGCCTCCAGCATCTCGATGTCGAAATTCGTCCGCTGCTCCAGCCGCTGCGCCTCCAGCAGCTTGCCCTCCGCGACAAGCTGGTCGAGCCGCTGCCTGAGCTCCTTCTTGATGCCGATCACCGCCTGCTGCATCGTCGGGCGCGGCGTCACGTAATGGCTGTTGGCATAGATGCGGATGCGCTCGAAACTGTCGGTCTTCTCTCCCGTCAGCGGATCGAATTCCGTGATCGCCTCCAGCTCCTCGCCGAAGAACGACAGCTTCCACGCCCGGTCCTCGAGGTGGGCGGGAAACACCTCCAGCGTATCGCCCCGCACCCGGAACGCGCCGCGCTGGAACGCCTGATCGTTGCGCTTGTACTGCTGGGCGATCAGGTCCGCCATCACCTTGCGCTGGTCATACTCCTTGCCGACATGCAGGTCCTGGGTCATCGCGCCATAGGTCTCGACCGAGCCGATGCCGTAGATGCACGACACCGAGGCCACGATGATCACGTCGTCCCGCTCGAGCAGCGCCCGGGTCGCCGAGTGGCGCATCCGGTCGATCTGCTCGTTGATCTGGCTTTCCTTCTCGATATAGGTGTCCGACCGGGCCACATACGCCTCGGGCTGGTAGTAGTCGTAGTAGCTGACGAAATACTCGACGGCATTGTCGGGAAAGAAGCCCTTGAACTCCCCGTAGAGCTGCGCCGCCAGCGTCTTGTTCGGCGCGAGGATGATCGCGGGGCGCTGGGTCTCCTCGATCACCTTGGCCATGGTGAAGGTCTTGCCGGTGCCCGTGGCGCCCAGAAGCACCTGGTTCCGTTCTCCGCCGTTCAGGCCCTCGGACAGCTCCGCGATCGCCGTGGGCTGGTCGCCCGCCGCGCGGAACTCGGTCTGCATCACGAAGCGGCGGCCCCCCTCCAGCTTCTCGCGGACCTTCACGTCGGGCGCGGCGGCGTGCAGGACGGGCAGGGCGTCGGGGCGGTTGTTGTGCATGGGGAAGACTCCGTCGGGCAACCCGCTAAGGATGCGCCTGCGCGCCCCGGGTTCAAGGGGGCATGGCGCGCGCGCCTCGCGGCAATGGCCCTTGATGCGGCCGCCTGCGCAGCGTCACTCTCCCGCCATGACAGGCGATCCTCTCTGCACCGAGACTTCCCGCGTCGCCGCGGTGGCCCGGCTGTGGCAGGTCTTCGGCCGGCGCCGCGTTTCGGGCGCGGTGCAGGTCTGCACCTGTCCCGTCTGCATGACCGCGGAGGATCTCGCCCGGCTCAAGGCGATCCCGGCGCCGGATCTGCCCGTGGGGCTCATCCGCGAATACACCGCCTCCGCCCATGGCGTGCCCGATCCGCCGGACGATCTGAAGGTGCTGCTGCCCAGGTATCTCGAGCTGCTGTCGGCCGGGGTCTGCTGCGACGTCCTCAGCCTCGACTGCGACCTGCGCCGCTTCGGCGCGGCGATGCGGGCCCTGCCGGGGTTCTTCTCCGCCGCCGAACGGGCCGCCCTCGACGGCTGGCTCGCTGCCGAGACCGGGGTCATGGCCCGCGCCCCGGAGCCGCGTCCGCTCTCGCTGATGAACCTGGCGCTGTCGGGACCCTGGCCCGCCGCGACGGTACTGGCGGCGATCGGTGCCGCGCTCGGCGGGTCGTCGCCGCTGGTCCTCGCCGCCCTCGCCCGGGAACTTCTGCCCGAGGTCAGGTGGCGCCATGACCGGGTAACGCTCGATCTGATGGCGCTGGAGACGCTGACCGATCCGGAACGGATGGAGGTGGCGGACTGGCTCAATTCCGAGGCGCTGCAACTGCGCCTTCTCGCAGCCGGGGAGGCGCTGGCGGATGCGGGCCTGTCGCCCCACACCGAGGCTGCGGTCGCGCTCGAGTCCCTCTTCGAACTCACGGGTCGGTTCGACGCGGCCCTCTTCCCCCGCCGGCGCTGACGCGGACGCGCCGCCGCCGGGAGCCCGGCCGGACCGACATCGTCCCGGCCGGGCCGCCCCGGTCACTCCCGCGGCAGGAACACGCCGCAGGCGATCCGCGCGCCCGGGTCGCCCGCCGGGTCGGTCTCGCAGTCGTCCGCGCCGTCGTGCACGACGAAGGCCGCGCCGTCGTCGTCGCCCATCATCCCGGCGGTCAGCCGCTCGTTGAAAAACTTCACCTGCACCGCGCCGCCCGTATCCGGGATCACGTTTGGCAGGTCGCCCGGATGCGGCCCGTCCGCGCTCTCGACGCCATGGCTTGCCTCCCCCGCGACAGGCCCGCCGGCGGAGGAGAAATCCGCGGCCGAGCAATCGCCGGTCCCGGGCAGATGCACCGCCGGCGGTCCGTCGGCAGGCCGGCGAGATCGAGCGCCGCCACCCTGGTGCCAGACGCCGCGGGCTCCACCGTGAGCGTGCCACGGGCCGCGCCGTCGCGGCCCTGCACCTCGGCGATCCACCCGCCCCGGGACACGGGCATCTCGCCGAGCGCCGGGCCGGCCGCCATCAGCGCTGCGATCCCAGGAAGGATCATCGTCACCGCTCGGGCTCCTTTCGGGGCTGCCCTCGTCCTCTCCCGCGGAACGGGAGGCAGCCGCGGCGGTTCCGCCCCTTGCATCGGCTCCGTGGCGTCCCCATAACCGCCGTGACACCGGCGCGGGGTCCGGCATCCGCCGTCGCCGCAGCCGAAGAGGGAGGCCCCCATGCGCGCACGTATCTACCGCCCCGCCCGGACCGCGATGTCCTCCGGCGCCGCGCGGACGAAACGCTGGGTCCTCGAATTCCCCAACCAGACCGGCCGCGACGTCGATCCGCTGATGGGCTGGACCTCGTCCGACGATACGCAAAGCCAGGTCCGCCTCAGCTTCGACACCAAGGAAGAGGCCATTGCCTACGCCCGCGAACATGGCATAGACGCCGTTGTCAAAGACCCCCAGGACCGGTCCTCCAACATCCGCCCCGGCGGCTACGGCGAGAACTTCGCGACCAATCGCCGGGGCGCCTGGACCCACTGACAGCCTGACGCAGGGACCCCGCGCCGGAGACCGGCGGTCCCGGTCCCGGGTCCGTCAGCCGGGAACCGGACGACACGGCCCCTGCAAACCTGCGCATCGCGTCGCCCCTGTAACCCCGGGCAATGCGCGACGCGGGCGATCCGCCCGGTTCCGCGACACGTCACCCCGAACACGCCGCCCGCGAACCGTCCGGCCTCCCGACCGGACGGCACTGCCGCCCGACCCGGGCGTGGCCGACCCCGCGGTCTCTTCCCCTGGCCCGCCCGGGCTTCCCCGCAGGGCGACGGGTGCGCCGGGACCTATGCGCCGGGTCGTCCCGCGACCGCCCGGCTCGCCCGGCACCGCCCCGGCACAGGACACCGCGCTTCCCCGCAGGGCGACGGGTGCGCCGGGACCTATGCGCCGGGTCGTCCCGCGACCGCCCGGCTCGCGCGTCCGGCACCGCCCCGGCACAGGACACCGCGCTTGCCCCTCTTCGGGCCGCCACCATCCCCGCCGGAGGCTCCGCCGCCCGCCCCGGGCCCTGCCGCCGGCAGCAGGGCGCCCTCAGTAATCCCGCTCGAAATAGACCCCGAGCGAGGTCTCGCCCGAACTTTCCACGCTGCCCCGCGCCGTCAGGCTCTCGGTGATGTCGAGGTTCAGGTCGATCCGCGTCTCGCCCTGAGAGTTCACCTCCAGGTCCGTATAGATGTTCTCGGTGAGGTAGGTCCCGACCCGGACCGCCGCGTTGCCGCTGTCGTCCGTGGTGAGGTCGAAATCGTCCACCCCGAGGCTCTCCCGGATCGAGCCGACGAACCCGCCCCCGCGTCCCGCCAGCGTCGCTGCCGCGGAGGCGAGCTGAACCGCCTGAAGGGGCGTGATCTCGGTGATGTTCCGCCCGAAGAGAAGCCGCGCCAGAACCTCGTCCTCCGGCAGTTGCGGCTCGCTTTCCAGCACCAGCGTCGGGTCGGACGCGGGCCCGGTCAGCACGATCCGGATCACCGTCCCGTCCCGGGCCGTCGTCTGCGCCACGAAGCGCAGCACCGGCACGAAATCCCCGGCGAGCTGCACCTCGCCCTCGCTCAGGTCGAACCGCTGCTGAAGCACGTCGAGCCGCCCGCGCCTGAGCTCGAAGCCCCCCACCGGCTGCACGTCCGAGGTGGTCCCCCCCAGCGTCACCGCGCCCCCCAGCTCCGCGTCGAGCCCGCGTCCCCGCACGAAGACCTGCGACGGCGCGCGGATGTCGATGTCGAGGGCGAAGCCGCCGCTCCCGCCGCCGCCGCCGCCGCCACTCCCGCCGTCTTGCGCGGAGGTGCCGTCCACGCCCAGCCCCGCGCGCTCGAGCGTGCGGCGCACGCCCGCGTCAGGCTCCACATGCCGCACCGTCGGCAAATCGCCCAGCGCGCCGACCGTCGAGGACGGCACCTGCACCTCCGTCCGCCCCAGCAGGATGTCGCCCGAGATCGTGCCGCCGCCTGTCAGCGGGCCGTCGACGCCCAGCGACCCGTTCAGCACCGTCGTATAGAGCCGCGGATCGGTCAGGACCACGCCGGAGACCGCCACGTCGAGCGCCGCCACATAGGGCGCGGACAGCCCGACCGGCCCGTCGATCCTGAGCAAGCCCCCCTGCGGACCCGCCGCCGTCATGGCCACCTGCGCCTGTCCGCCCGACAGGGTCACCGTCCCGTCGATATCCGGGATGCTCTGCCTCAGAGTCGGCAGCGACAGCTGCGCACCGGTCACCGAAACCTGCCCCGAGATCGCCGAGAGCGATGGCCCGGCCACGCGCAGATCGAACCGCGCCGCGCCGGTCAGCCGCTGCGTGCCGAGGAACGGGTTCACGATTCCCAGCGGCGCCTGCCCGGTGACGGCGAGGTCAAGCGCGCTGCCCGGTCCCGCCGTGCCGCTGACCGTCGCCGTGGCGCCGTCGAGGGCCGCCACATCCGCGTCGAGCCGCCACGCGCCCGAGGCCGCGAGGCTCGCGGACCCGCCCAGCGTCACCGGCCCCGACAGGTCCGGCGCGAGGAGGGACGCGTCCGCCAGCCGCGCGTCGAAGGTGGCGCTGCCAGTGGCGCCCTCCACCGTCGCCTGCGCATCCGCCGTCAGGCTCGGCAGGTCGAGGTCCAGCGCCCGCACCACGATGGTGCCGGCGTCCGTGCGCGAGACCGTTGCCTCCAGCGTCCCCGGGCCCCTCAGCAGCCGGTCCGCCGTCGGGATGCCTACTGCAAGATCGGTCGTCCGCGCCGACAGATCCAGCGTCCCCGCCGCCGCCAGCGGCTGCACGTCGAACGCCGCATTCAGCGCCACCGATCCGCCGAGCGGGCGCCCCACCAGCGGCGAGAACGCCCTCAGCGACGACACCGTCGCCGCCAGCGTGCCCGTCGTGGCGTAGTCCTGCTCCGCGGGCGCCACCATCGCCTCCGCCGTCACCGTCGCCGCCGGCGCGGCCAGCCTCAGGTCGACATCTATGGACCCGTCCGCCGATTCCTCGGCATCCAGCACCAGCGTCGCGGGACCGCTCAGCCCGTCGAGAACCAGCCCGACCTCCGCGATCCGGGCCTCGAGCTCCGCCCGGGTCTCGTCCTGCGTCAGCACGGCCGAGCCGCGCGCCGTGACCTCCCCCGTCGCAAGGTCGAGCCGCGACAGCCTCAGCCCCCCGGCATCCCGCGCCACCGCCAGGTCGATCCGTCCCGCGCCGGCCAGCAGCGGATCGAGCTGCCCGAGCCCGACGCCCAGATCCTGCGTCGTCCCTTCCGCGGTCAGATCGAAGAACTGCGTCTCCGGCTCCACCCGTCCCTCGATCACCAGGTCCGCCGCCCCCGAGAGCGGTCTCCCGGCCAGCTCGGAGAACGGCGCCAGCGCCGCGACATCCGCCGCGATCCGGACATCCGCCGCGTAGGCCTCCGAGGCCAGCGCGGTGCCCGTCACGTCGAGATCCGCCGTCGCCGCATCCAGCGCCAGATCGAAGGTGACCGTCTCGCCGTCCCGTTCCGTCACCGTCGCGGTCAGCGTGCCCGGCCCCGACAGCTCCGGCGACAGGACCGACAGCTCCGCCAGCCGCGCCGAGACCTCTGCGTCGATCACCCCCTCGGCGGCAAAGGCCTGCCCGTCCGCGCTCAGCTGATCCGCGCGCAGCTCGAACAGCTCCACGCGGGTGCCGTTCTCGTCGCGCGCGGCCTCCAGCCGCAACCGGCTCTCCCCGGTCAGGAGCGGGTCCACCCGGTCGATCCCCAGCTCCAGATCCTGCGTCTGTGCCGTCAGCCCCAGGTCGATGATGCCCGACAGGGGCCGCACCCGCCCCTCCACCGCGATCACCCCGGCGCCGCCCAGCCCCTCCTGCCCGGCCAGCGTGGCGAAGCGGCCGAAATCCTCGGCCTCCGCCTCGACGGCGAAGGTCACCGCCAGCGGCTCCCGCTCGACAACGGCGCTGCCCGTCGCCGCGAGCCCCGCGCTCGCGATGGAGACCTGCTCCAGCTTCAGCGGCGCGCCGTCGTTGATCACCAGCGTCGCGCGGCCCGCGACATTGCTCCCCAGCGCCTCCGACAGCCCCAGATCGTCCAGCGTCAGGTCCGTCGCCTGGAACTCAAGCACCGCATTTGCAAACCCGTCCGGGTCCTCGGCGCTGTCCGGGCGGATCACCCCGTCGGCGAAGATCGTGACCGAAGGCAGGTCGATCCCCGGCCGCCGGAACCCCTCGAGAAAGGCATAGCCCGACCAGTCCTCGCCCTCGGCCTGATCGTAGGCAAGGAAGATCTGCCCGCCGTCCACATAGGTCGGCGGGCCGGTCAGCGGCAGCAGCAGCGGCTCATCGTCGCCGCGCAGGGCGCCTTCGAGCGCGAATCTCACCGGCCAGCCATCCTCGGCGATCACCAGCGAGCCCTCCAGCGTCACCGCCTCCGCCTCCAGCGACAGCTCCGGCACGACGATCCCGCCCCCGGGCTCCTGCCGCACCTGCGCCGCCAGCGACACGTCCGATCCGAAAAAGGCGCCGTAGTCCGGCGCCAGCAGCGCCGCGAGATCGCCCGCCAGATCGAGCCCGATCACCCGGACCGGGGCCTCGTCCTCGGCCTCGGCGCTGCTGGTGAGGGTGAAGGACCCGCCGATCCGCTCCACGCCGCCGGTCGAGAGGCTCAGATCGGCGGAATAGTCGTCGAGCGGCCCGGTCCCCGAAATCTCCGTCTCCAGCGCCGGCGCGCCCGGAATGTCGAGCCGCGTGGCGACGATGCCCCCCGGACCTTCCTCGAGCCTGAGATCCAGCGCGAGCACCCGCGTGTCATTGGAGAATTCCCCCGCGAGCCGGAACAAGCCCTGCGTCTCGTCGAGCCGCTGCGCGACGATGTCGGCGAAGCCTTCGCCGCCCTGCAGCGACACCTCGCCGTTCAGCGACAGCGCCACCGGCTCGCCGATGAAATGGTCGGCGATCTCGATGCGCTCCACCGCCAGCTGGTCGATCTCCACCGACACCGGCAGCACGGGCAGGGTGAACGGCGTCGCCTCCCGCGACGGCACGTCCCTCGGCGTCTCCCCCGCCTCCGGCGCCCGCAGGATCGCGATCCGCCCGGCGGTCAGCGCGTTCACGTCCACCTGCCGCCGCAACAGCGCGCGCCGGTTCCAGTCGAGCCGCAGATCCTCGGCCACCAGCCAGACCCCCTCGGCATCGGCGATGGTAAGCCGCTCGATCGTCGCCTGCGACGAGAGCGCGCCCCGAAAGCCGCTGATCCGTACATCCCGGCCCGCTCCAGACAGGTTGTCCTGCAGGAGGCGCGCCAGATAGCCCGCATCGTCCTCCCCCTCCGCCTGGTCGAACCGGCCCTGGGCCGCGGCGGTGAAGGGGGCGATCAGAAGAAGCAGAAGGGCAAGCGCCCGCAGGAAATGGGTCAAAACGCCTGTCCGATCCCGATATAGAGTTCCACGCTCTCGCCCGCGTCGTCGCCGCTCACGGGCGTCGCGATATCGACCCGGATCGGCCCCACGCCCGTCATGTAGCGCGCCCCGATCCCGGCCCCCGCATGGGACGGGCTGTCCTCCTCCACGAAGGTGTCCTCGCCGACCATGCCGTAGTCGTAGAAGGCCACACCCTCGATGTTCTCGCGGATCCGGAACCGCGCTTCGAGCTGGGCGCCGAGAAAGGAGTTGCCCCCGATCTCGCCGCCCGCCACCTCGACGCCCAGCGACTCGTAGGGCTGCCCCCGGACCGTGCCGCCGCCGCCCGAGTAGAACAGGAAATCCGCCGGCGCATCCACGCCCACCGGCCCCGACAGCGAGCCGATCTGCAGCCTGCCCGCAAAGGTGAACCGGTTGTCGGCCCCGAAACTGCGGTAGTACCGCGCGTCCGTGAACAGCCGCACCCCGTTCTCTGCATTCTCGATCCCCACGAAGGGCGTCACCTCCGCGTCGAGATAATACCCGAACTCCGGGTCCAGCGGATCGTCCCTGCGGTCGAGCGTCGCGCTCAGGGGCAGGGTGACGAGCAGGTACTCGACATCGAACAGAGCGGTCGTGATCTCCGCGTAGCGCAGGCCAAGCCCTGCCGACAGCGTGAGGTCCTCGCCCACGAGCTGCGTCAGCCCCAGCTCCGCCTCGGCGGCGCGGACCTCCACCAGCTCGTCGACCGCATCCTCCAGCTCCAGTGTCGCATAGAGATCCCGGTCGAGACCAAAGGTCCCGGGCCGCGAAAAACTCAGGTTCAGCCCGAAATCGGGCCGGTCCCCGTCAAGCCCGATCTGATCGACCGCCAGCTCCGCCCGGAACCGCTCCGCGCCGCCCAGAAGGTTGCGATGGAGCCAGAAGGCCGAGACGCCGAGCCCGTCGATCGAACTCACCTCGATGCCGAAGCCGATCCGCCGCTTCGCCTGCTCCACGACCTCCGCCGTGACGGGCAGCGTGTCGCCCGGCCCGTCGGTCTCGGCCTCCCTCAGCACCACCGAGGAAAAGGCGCCCGTCCGCCGCAGCCGCTCCGTCGCGCGCTGCACCGCGTCGGGGTCGTAGATCTCGCCCGTGGGCAGCCCCGCGATCTGCACGATCCGCCGCGTGCGCACATCCTCGTTGCCGCTCACGAGCAGGGGGCCGAAGGTATAGCGCCGCCCCGGCGCCAGCGCCACCGCGACGTCCAGCCGCCGCTGCGGATGCACCGCCACGATGTCCTCGCCCGACACTTCGGCGCGGGCATATCCGGCCTCCCTCCAGCCGCTCACGCCCGTCCGCACGGCGCGCCGGATCACGGCGGTCCGCGCGGGCTCGCCCGCGGCGAACCCCTCGGGCAGGTCCGTCCCCGGCGGCACCGGCGCCACCTCGGTGCGGCCGAAGGTGAAGGCCGGGCCGGGCTCCACCAGGATGGCGATGCTCTGCACCTGTGCGGGCCCGCCCACCGGCGGAATCCCCGCCGCCTCGCGCCCGTCGATCAGGATCGACACGACCGGGCCATAGAACCCCTGGTTGTAGAGCGCCGTCAGCATCCGCCGGTAATCCGCCTGGGCCGCGGCAATGAGATCCTGCGCCGACGCATTCCCCTGGGTCTGCAGCTGCCGCACCAGCGAGGCCCCGGCCAGCGCCGCCTCCAGCTCCTCGTCGGCCCCGGCTTCGATGCTCACGGTGACGGCCCCGACGGAACCGGCCAGACCCCCGGCCAGAAGCAGGGCCGCAAGGCGGGTGGTGGCGGAGCGGCTCACGTATCGGACCCCCAAGGTCTCCGGCTCCCGAGTGGAACCTCTTGCCACATTCTGTACCGGATCGTCGCCGGGGCGCAAACCGCAGAACGCCCCGGGGAACGTCCCGCCGTCCCCGGAACCGTCCCCGGAGACGCTCGCTGCGGCGCCGGCGGGGCAGGGCGCAGGACCGGACGCGGACGGCTGCCGCCCCCGTGTCCGCAGGGCCGCACGCCCGGCCTGCCGGCATCGGGCCGCCCGCCTCCCGCACCCCCCCCCCG